>ERZ761594.63-NODE-63-length-49848-cov-25.075613_pt1 | contig 49848 bp, 58 predicted proteins | sample MGYA00511036_ERZ761594 | MGnify/ENA primary metagenome ERZ761594 (study PRJEB28899, sample SAMN03785561) | bioreactor sludge metagenome | biome: EBPR Sludge; feature: EBPR Bioreactor; material: 0.22µm filtered reactor supernatant | place: Saint Lucia: Queensland... | reverse complement strand
CGACGATGCCGATGGCGCGAACCTGACGAAGCCGCTGCTGGTTGGCAAACCCCGCTTGGCGATCACCAGCGGTGGCAATGCCAAAACAGGCGGCTGCATTTTGTATTACTGGTCGTGAGGTGAATGACGATGGCGAAAAAGATAATTCCTGTCCCGGCTCAGGCTGCTGAACCGGTCGAATCGGTGGCACAGCCGCAAGCGGTTGAGCCAGTTCCCGCGCTTGACGAAGCCGTTCCCGGCGCGGATGTAACAGTGGTGCAGGTCGTAGACCTCACTGCCGAAACGGGCGACGAGGAAGCGGCTGCACGACGGCTTCCGCATAAGGTGGTGAGTGGCAAAGCGGCGGCAGATGAACCTGAATTCGTCGAGGTGCAGCGCGTGACGGTGCGAGAGTACTACATCGGCTACCGCAGCAATGAGCAGATGATCAAGCCGGGTGAATATGACATTAACGATCCCGCCCTCTTCGGCTTGGCTGCCTATCTGGTCGAGTTAGGGAAAGCCGATTTCCAGCCCACGTTCAAAGTCCCGGTCGCGTCCGTTCCCCGGCGCGCGCCGCGTGTGGTCGAGCAGTTGGACTATAACGGGCGGCGGCTTGAAGTCATCGAAGGGGACGCCGAATGAGCATCGCGCTGCTGCTGCCGGACGAGGTATCCGAAGTGACGACGACCGAGATTAGTCTCGGCTTGTTGATGGATGCCAGCGAGGCGCTGCAAAACTACTGCGGCAGGCGCTTTGACGAGCGGGTCGAAACCCGGCAGTACACAGCGCTGTCGCAGACGGCGGGCGGTGATCTGCTGGACGCGTTCACGCTGCTGCTGGACGACGACTTGAAGGCATCGCTGGCCGTCGCGACCAACATGCCGTTTTCGGCTGAGACGATCAACGATGGCAATGTGCTGCAAGCTGGCACGTACAAGCTGCCGGTGCAGAACACCCTGCGCGGCACATCCGTCATCCACGCCGACCGCATCACCCTCAGCCGCTACGGCTCGAACACGTTCCTGAGCACTGGCGATCCCCAAGACAGCATCTGGGTGCGCGGGATCTGGGGCTATGGCGGGCGCTGGGTGAAGTCTAGTACTGCGCTCAGCGCGACTTTGAATGACAGCGCCGAGACGATGACGGTCACCAATCGCGGCAACCTGCAAGCGGGGATGCTGCTGAAGATCGGCGACGAGTATCTGTACTGCGACGCGCTTCCCGACTCACCTGCCACACAGGTCAATGTGACCCGCGCCTTCAATGGCAGTGAAGCCGCCGAACATGCGACCGCGCTGCCGGTGCTCTACTGGCAGCCGCTCGACCGTGTGCGCGCGCTGGTGCGGCGGCTGGCGATGTGGGCGGGCGAACAGATCAAGTCGCCGGCAGCGGGATCGGTCACCATCGGCGACTTCAGCTATCCGGTCGATATGAGCGGGCTGCCGAAGGATGTGTACCGCGCCATCAGTGATAGCAAGCTGCAGCGCCGCGCGAGGATCTTGGGCGTATGAGCCGCTACACCGTTCAAGACCTCATCAACCCGGTATTCGACCGGCTGCACCTGATCTACGGCGTGTTTCAGGCTAATGGCTGGGTGCGGCGCGCCGAGCGTACCGAACCGGTGGCCGTCATCGGGCTGAAGGATCACCCGCTGATCTACACCATCCTCGGCCCGCAGGAAGGTTACATCCCGGCTGATCGTGCCGGCAGCGTCACCGCTTCGCGCATCTTCGGCATTCGCATCCTGTGGATGCCGCTGGCGCAGGCCAACCCGACGCAGCGCGGCGAAGGCAATACGGGGACAACCGCCATGCTCGAGGCGCTGCCGAACATCTACGGTTACTTCCTGACGCACCCGCTGCTTCAGCTGCGCGAGCCGGGACATGCCGATTACGCGGGGCCGCTCAACTACCTGCTGCAAGATGTGCAGCTGCAAGACAGCGGCGAGGCGGTGCGTCCGGGGCCGGGGGGCATCGACTACATGGCAACCGATATCAGTTTACGAGTGATCATGCGCGCGCCGCTCATCGGCAGCGCTTAGAAAGAGGACATCATGACCGATTCGAATTATCCCGTAGGGTTTGAGGGGGCGCTGGCCGGGTTCGTCGATCCGACCACGGGCGGCTTCCTCGGCAAGGTCAAGACGCTGCCGAACGGTTCGGAATCAGGGGCGTTTCACCTGCGCAACGTGATCACGGCGGGGTTGTCGCCCGCGCAGCCGGTCGATCTGGTCATTCGCGGCGGCGACCGCGAGCGGCTCACTGTGCGCTGGGGCAACTCGAAGCTCACCCCGTTCGATCTGGTGGTGAGCGATTTCAACCGGGCGCTCATTTCGGCCATCTCGAACAGCAACCAGAACTCGACCAACAGCAACCGCATCGTCTTCGGCGACAACCCGAACCGCCAATCACCGGTGGTCATGGCCTTCTCGTTCTGGCAGCGCTGGCCGGGTGAGGATGGATCGCTGAAGTATCTGCACACCATCATCCCCAAGGCCGAGGTCATCTACCGGCGCGGTGGCTTGGAATATCGCGGCGAGAGCAACTCGACGATCAGCATCAATCCGCTGATGGTCAGCCGCGCGATTGACGGCCAGTCTTTCGGCGTCGGTGGCATGAACATGGGCTTCGAGGAAGATCTCGCCGACCATTACTACATCGAAACCGCGAACCCGGTACATTGGATGGCGTGGCGCAAGGAAGACTCGGACGCCGATGGCTTCGACTGTGACTATCTGCCGCTTTCGAGTGTGGTGACGCTCAACGGCTCGTCCAACCATTGGGTGGATGATGGCACGGTCACCGCGCTCACCAGCATCTCGACCAGCACCGGCGCGGCGGTGACGCCTGCGGTGGCCGGCGCGGGTGACCTGACCTTCCTTGAGTACGCGACTGCGTTCGTGCCTGCCTAGCGCGGGCTTTCATCGACCGACTGATTAGCGAGGTACACACACCATGTCCAGCATTACCCTCTATCCGGGCGATCCACGTCTCGGCAAGCACCATCCGGACGGCACGCGCGAATGGCCGCAGGTCGATCTGGTGGGCAACCCTTACGAGAAACGCTACGCCAGCCGCCAGCATCTGACCGCAGGCGATGGCACGCGCTACTTCGTGGTGCTGCCGCCGAACTGGAAGGGCGAACAAGTAGCGGTGCTCGGCACACCCCCCGCGCCGGAAGCCGCGCCTCTTCCGGTTGAGGTGGTGACTCTTCCACCTGAGGCCGCTGAAGGCGAAGAGCCGAAGCGCAAGCGGGCGACCACCTAATGACAGCGCGTGCAACCGGCTGGCGGCTGCGATCCGGCATCTGGCAGCCAGCCGACGTGACCGAAAGCTACGCCGTCTACAGCTTTCCCATCCAGAACGACCAGTCGTTCATCCGCTGGGAAATTAACGGCGACGGCTCGAACCCGCTCGCGCCCGCGCGCATCGTCTCGACAGGCGATCTGATGCGTTCGGCAGACGGGTTCTATACCTTCTCGTGGCTCATGGATTACCTGACCTTCGGCATGTTGGATTACATGCTCGACACGTTTTTGCCGGGGGGCGTCGAATCCGCCGAGGTGACCGCGATGACCTATGACGATCTGAACGCCGCGCAGTTCGTCCAGTGCATCATCCACCGCCCACGTCCCGGCAGCAGCATGCAGTACGCGCCGGCTGGCTGGGCGGCAGTCAATTGGCAGTTCGAACGCGGCGTTATTGTTGAAATCGAGGAACCATAATAATATAAAGGACAGGGGGCGAATGGTAATGATGATTGCGTCCCCTATGAAGCGGGGCTATGAGCAGACAAAAAATTATCTATGTAATAATGGCAATCTTTGTGTTGAGTGGCTTTGCGATAGCAGTGTTTTTGCTTGGTATAAACACCCCTCGATCAACCCCCACTACCCCGCGTGACGAATTCTTGGCTTATTGTGAAACGATTGATAGCGTACAGAATTGCGAAGAACGCATAATACCTTTCTATGATAGATACCCTTCTATCGTCGACAAATGTTTTACAACTATTGACTGGAAGATAGACCCTAAAGCAATTGACGAATGTATCCTTCTTGGAACTCTGAACAATACCCCGCTGCCAGATACACCCTAATCGCCCCTCGACATCTGATCAAATAGGCTTCTGCATTTCGCTATAGTATGTTGTAGTGTTTTTCATAGCGAAAGGCTATTCATATGAGCGATAGCAAGACCGTCGATATTGACAGTACATTGGGTGGTCGAATTGAATGGCGTATTATGCCTTCGTCTCCCTATACGGACGCCATTAAAACCAAGCTGGATCGGCTCTTTGAATCGATCCCTGATCTGACCGCCGACGAAAAAGCGTTGATCTCTGATTATTCGGCTCTTCTGTCACTAACAGAGGATATTATTTTCAAGTTCGATGGTCGGGAAAAGCGTCTGCTCACCGAATTTGCATCCGGATGGGGACGCCGCGAGAAGATGAATGCCCGTCAACTTTTTGATTTTTTAATGCGGTTATCTTATGTGATTCGTTCGGCATGGTTCGCGGCGTGTTATGCCGAACAAGTGCCGTTCGAGGTTGATCCGGCGCAGATGCCGACTGAAGCGCTCACGGACGAGCAGAAAGCTGAGGCTGCCGATCCGGCATCCCCTTTGCCACCCAACGCCGCGACTTCGGCAAACAGGTCGTCGACGTAGTCCGCCGTTACCACAGCGGCATGAGCGACCAAGAGAAGCGCGCGCCGCTGAAGCAAGACGGCTTCCTGTACCCGTTCGCGCTGGTGGTCGAAGGTTGGGCAGAATGGCAGGCTACTGGCCGTAAGCCGAACCCACTGGAACTGGCGCAGCGAGTCCCCAAAGCGTGGTCGGATGACCTCAACCACTTCAATGAACTGATCGAGCGCGGCAAACCTGCGCCGAAAGAAGGCCGAGCATGAACGAATCTGAAAATCGCAACGTCAATATTAACTTCAAATTCCAGCGAAGCGGCGACCGCGAAACGATGAATACCTTCAAGCAGGTGCAGCGCGGGATTGATGACGCGCGGAAGGCTTCGGCGCAGTTGACATCACAGTTGCGAGAGACTCAGCAAGTGAACTTGAATGCTCTGGAAGATGAGGCAGAACAATTCACACGCCAGATGCAGCAGGCGAAAGAAGAAACGCGAGCGGTAGCGAACGAACTGAAAAAAGTTAATCAACAACCGTTTGCGGGGGGACGTTCCAATAGTAGTGGAAGCCGAAGCGAATCGCAGCAATTTGTCGGGAACGCTGTTGGGGATGTCGTTGGGGATATTTTACAAGGGCTAGTAGGTGATATTGAGCCTCTAAGAAACGTCGCTAATCAAGCCGGTAATTCAGTAGGGGATTTGGTTTCCAAGCTAGGCCCCCAAGGGGTGGCACTAGCCCCTGTTGCGCTCGGCGCTACGATTGCCATTGGTGGTGTTGTTGCAGCATTGGCCTACATGCGACAGCACGCAGAAGCGGCAAAAGAGGCCACTGAACGTGGCATGGATGAGTTAGAGCGCTTTTATGGTGTCATCACCAATGGGACAAAAGAGTCTGTCGAGAAGGCGCGGGACAACTTAAGGCAGCAGCAAGATGTCGCACAAGCCCAGCTCGATGTATTGCTTCCCATTCAACAAGAGATCAAGGATTTTTTTGAAGATGGGATTGTCCAAGCATTAAATCCTGACGAGTTAAATTCGCGGGTTGAACGTATTCGTGAGACTCTAAGTAATTTGGGGTTTGAGGTTGGAAACAAGTTTGACCCCAAGGTACTGGATGAACGCATCACCGAGCTTCAAACGTCCTTGGATAATGGGGCGAAATGGATCGACAGATACAATGATGCCATCGATTCCGGATCACTCGTCAGCGAAGCGGCGTTCAAACGATTCACGGAAAGCGCTCAGAATTTTGCAGCCAATATTCAGCGCTACATCGACACGCAAAAGCAGCTGGCCGAAGCCAACAAGGCGGTGGCGGATGCCGAGGCCGAACGGCTGAAGACGATCCAGAAGCGGCAGCAGGAAGACATCCGCGCGGCGCAGGTGGCCGATTTGGAACGGCGCATCCAGCAGGCACAGGAAAAGGAAGCGGCTGAAGCCCGCAAGCAGCGCATCGTCGATCTACGCAGCGAAGGGGCGGACGCCGAAGCGCAGATCCTCGCCAAGAACAACGAGCGCATGCAGCAGATCAACGAGCAGTTCATGGCGAATGGGCTGAAGGCCTTGCAGCGCTATCTGCTGGCCGAACAGCGCGCGACCGAGGATTACAACACCAACCGCGTGCGCAAGCTGCAAGACCTGTATGACACGCTCACAGATCTGGCGGCGCAGCGCGACGTGGCGGCGTTCGTTTCGACCCGACGCAGCGGCCTGCGGGACATTCAGCGCGGCGACGAGGATTTCGGCACGGCAGCACGGCGGCGGCGTGAGGACTATGATAACGAGCGGCGCGAGGCGCTGGCAGCGCGGCAGCAGCAAATCGACGAGCTGCGGGCGGCCGGTCAGCAGGAACTGGCGGAACGGCGGCAGCAGCTTCAGCAGCGCATCGACGACGAGATCGCGGCGGGCGAGATCGAACTCAAACAGTCCGAGGTGCTCCAGCAGCAGCTGACGGCGCTGCGGGCGCGGTTTGCCGCGCAGGATCTGGCGGATCGACGACGCACCGAGGACGAGGCATACCGGACGCAGCTTGCCAACCTGCGCAACCGGCAGGCCGAAATCACGCGCATCATCAACACCACCTTCAGCCCCGCCGTAACCGCAGTCGGCAATATCGGCACGGCGCTGGTCAACATGGTCAACAACGTGCGCTCGGCAGCCGCTGCGCCGGTGGCCTCGCTCGGCCAGCAGAGCGTGCAGGTGGGGCGCAATTACATCACAGCCTACGACGGTGGGACGAGAAGCGTTCCGGTGAGTGGCCTGTATCACCTGCGGCGCGGGGAAAGTGTGCTGACCATCAACGAGACCAACCGCATGAACCGGGGCGATTATCAGTTCGCGCGGCGCGGGCAAGGCGTCACCGTGAACATCAACGCCACCTTCGGCGAGATCGTCACGCCGAGCCAGATGGACGCCCAGATTGGCGCGGTGGTCGATGGCATCCGGCTGGCCGTGAACGGGGGGTAGGTTCTTCATTCGTTCTTCACTCAAAACGCCTTGACTGTGTGCGAACACAGAGCAATCATGTGATCAAGGTTAATTGTGGAAAGGACGCAGCATGAAGGCCAAGATCACCGTTAAATCGTATGGGAACCGCAGCACCATTATCGTCAAGCGCGAGATGGCAGTGCGCTTCATCCCTGCCGCGACTACCGATGTAGATCGCATCGTTCGCCTGTTGGTCATCCAACTCACCAACGCCGGATACGAGGTTTACTAACCCCCTTTCAAATCCCTTCTTCCAACCGCCTAAGATAATCACAGTCGCAGATTATCTTGGGCGGAACCCATGACCGTAACCCCTGCACTGACATCACCCGAACTCGACAACCTCACCGGCGCGAGCACGCTCATGCGCTATCTGTCCCCCGTTCCGGATACGGTGGTCGCGACGGCACGCGTCAATCAGGCCGTCTTCAGCTACCCGCTGACGCAGCTCACCGTCGACGGCACATCGGCAGGCTGGGCGAACGTGCGCGAGGGGCAGACGGTGTATATCGGCTCGACGGCGGGCGGGCGCAACCGCGGCGTGTACCGGGTGCGGCTGGCGGGCAATTCGACCACACTCTACCTGCAAGAGATGGGGCAGCAAGATCCCGGCCAGCAGCCGATCGACTACCGCAGCCAGTCGATCAGCAACGACGACTACATTACCGTCTTGCAGCGTTGGGACATATGGTCGGTGCTGCCGCGCATCGATCCGCTGACCGGCCTGATTTACGAGGACTACAACCGCAGCCCCGGCACGCTCAACAGCACGCCGCCGCCGCTGGTCGAGGTGGTCATCAACGGGCGGCGCAACCACCTGTTCACCCTCATTTCCGGCGACACACTGGCGATCAGCGCATCGGTGGCTGTCAGCAAATGGCCGACCTCAACTGGCTCGACGCTCGAATACACGTGGGATGTGCCGGACGCGTGGACGGATGTGGAAGGCGACGACAGCGACACCCTGAGCGCCAGCGCGCCACCCGGCAATTATGTGCTGCGCGTCGAGGTGGACGACAGCATCGGCGGGGTGACCGAGCGCGTCATCCATGTCCACATTCACGACCGCAGCACCAACCCGCCCATCCGGATCGCCGAAATGCCGCGCAGCGACAGCCGCAACCGCACTGGCCGCCGCATGAGCTTCAGCCTGTACAACGACGCGCTGGCCGCCATCCCTGCTGGCGCGATGGTCGGCTATTTCGAAGCGCCCACGTGGGGCGGCGGGGATGTGCCGAGCGCGACGCGCCAGTTTGTGGGCTGGGTGCAGCGGCAGCAGTTGGACGGGCGCGATGGACTGCGCGAGGCGAGCATCGAACTGGTCGGCCCTGCCGCGCTGCTGGGCATCATGTACACCACCTCGCAGGTCATTCAGGCCGTCGCCACGCCGACCACATGGCAGCAGTGCGTGCCGTCGCTGTCGTCGAGCGCCTTCATGGCGTGGTACATGCTGAGATGGCGTGCCGCCAATGTGCTGCGGTTGTTCGACTTCACCCCCTTCAGCGTCAGCCCATCCGGCCAGCGGCTGCCGGAATGGATCATCGACAAAGGCAGCCTCTTGCAGCAGATGGAAAGCCTCGCCAGCGAGCGCGGGAACTTCGGCGCGAATTCGGAAGGCTCGCTGTTCTTCCTGCGCCACCCCTCGCTGGTCGATGTGGCGAGCCGGGGCGCGGTGGTCGAGCGCGACGCGCTGGACGAGTCGATCTACCGCTCGGTCAGCATCGGGCAGGAACGGCGACCGCGCGTGCAGCAGGTGCGCGGCGAAGGCTTCTCGTGGGATGGTTCGGCAGCGCTGCCCACGCCTTACTACAGCGACGCACCCAAAGTGCCGGGGGAAGGCAGCCGCATGACCAAGCTCGCCGCGCAGGTGGTCACTGGACAGGCCGAGCTGGATCAACTGACCGGTGACGAATACGCCCGCGCCAACAACCCCTACCCGGAACTCAGCGCCTCGATCCCCAAAAACCGCGATGTGTACGAACCGGCTGAGATGGCGTTCGTACAGGTCGATGTGCCGGCCTACCTCATGGCGACCGGCGCGGCGTGGTCGAAGCGCTGCGTCCCGCTCTCGGTCAGTAAGCGCCACAACGCGGACGGCACGAGCGATCTCGAACTGGTGCTGGAAGCCGAAACGCACGGCCTGCCGGGGGATTACGTGCCGGTACCTGCACCCAACGACAGCCTGTACACGCCGGTCTTCGCCCCCTCGCCCATCGAGCCGATCCCGCCCGTCGCGCTGGGCGATTTCTCGATCACCATCCCCACCGCCGTCCCGCCCACGCTGCCCGCCTCCAGCGCGCCGAGCATCGTCCCCGGCCGCGCCGCCATCTACAACAGCAGCGATGCCTGCTACCGCAGTTATGACCTCGTCACGTTCGACGACGTCACGCCGGGATGGTTCACCCAGATCAAGCAGATGGTGCTGGACAGGGGGACGCCCTTCTCGCGGCGGGCGTATGTGCTCGGCAACAATGGCACGGACAGCCGCGTAGCCTTCACCGAGGATGTGTTCGAGGCCGATCCGGTGTGGCAGTTCGGCGAGATCGTCAGCGGCATCTACGACCTGATCGAGTCGGTGCGCGATCAACCGGGGATGATTTACATCTTCGGCACGTCCACGGCGGGCGAAGAATCGGAAGACGACGAGTGGGTGCTCGACCTCGATTTCACGCAGTCCAGCTATGGCTTCGAGATCGGGACGCATCCGACCATCGCCGGTTTCACCAACGCGGGGCGATGGGTCGCCGGGCAGGGCTTCCAGCTGCGGGCGCTGAACTTCCGCGCGGCGCTGTGGGCAACCTCGCCCACCTTCTCGCCGACGACAGTTGACCGGACGGCGACCGTCTATTATTACGACAACGCCGATCCTTACGAAGCGGGGCCGTTCTCGTTCTCGAATGGCGACCAGCAGGTGACCTTCAGCAACGACACCACCAACCGCGTCAACATGATCCCGACGCCGATTGAGACCGGCACGAACTTGCAGCTGACCGCCAATGGTGGAAGCAACGCCGTGAATGTGAAGGCGCTCAGCATGGGCATCCGCCACTTTCCGGGCAGCGTCGAAAATGGATGGGCACCGATCTACCTCAAGCGCGCCATCTGGGCAGGCACGGGCGATAAACCGGCCATCGGCGCGGGCGTCGTCCGCAGCCGCTTCAGCGGCAACTACGGCGAGAACCTCGAAGATCCGCGCGTGGTCGCGCCGGCGCTGGAAGGCACACCCGGCTTCAGCACCGGCCCGCTCGGCCTTGTGGCGATGGCAGGCGGTGACGAGGAAGTGGTCGGCACGGATACGGACGGCGGCGAATACAGTCCGGTGACCTATGGCGAGGCCGAAGGCAGCTACCCCATCACCATCCATGTGCCGGATTACCTCGTCGGTTCGGCCAGCAAGAGCAACAAGAAAGCGCCCTTCAACTACGTCTACGCCGCGCCGGTGGCGATGAGCAGCCACGCGCTGTGGCGTGTCGTCTCGACCGGGCGCTTGGGCATCACGCCGGAAGTCGGCAGCGATCTGGCGCTGGGCGTCACGCCGTGGGGCTTGGACATGTGGCGCGGCAAGCGCATCCTCTACATCGGCGAAGCGGACGGCACGCGCTACCTCTTCCGTACCACCAGCGGCGGGCTGAGCTGGGGCGCTGAGACGGCGATGGCCGAAGCGAACTCGGTGCGCGCGCTGCGCTTCAGCAAGACCGGCAACGAGTGGATCGTGGCAGCCGGTTCAAATGGCCTCAAAGTTACGGCTAACATGGGGGCTAGCTGGTCAACCATCGCGACCGGCGACGACGCGCTCTACGCAGAATTGTTCGGGTGATCCATGCGCAGCAAAGAAGACATCGCCAAACACATCCGCCCCGCGCTGGGGCAGCTCGGCGAACTGCCAGCCGGTTACGCGCGGCTGGGGCGCGGCGACGGCAGCGGCCAGATCGTGGCCGATTTCAGCAGGCGGCTGGTGTACTACTTCAGCGCCGGTCAATCCACCGCGACCGCACCGCTCGCCCGCAGCGAAAGCCTCATCGCCTACAACAACCCGCTGCTGGAAGGCATGCGCGTCCGCCTCGGCTATCCCAACTACGACCCCACGCGGCTGCATGTCATGGGCATCGACAGCGGCGAAGGCCTCGACGCCGTGGGCGGCATCACCCCGCAGGAACAGTTGACCAGCGGCACGCTGTATCCGGATGTTGGCAGGATCATCAACCTGCGCCTATCCCCCAATAGCCCGAACGACAGCAGCGTGTTCGTCAACGCCGGTTGGTACTGGAACGCGGACGGCGATCCGGCCTTCTTCGGCGGCGACACCTTCGATCTGGCGGCGGACATCGCCGCGCTGGACGGCGAGCACCAGATGGCGGTCATCTGCCTCGACCTCGCGACCGGCGAACTCAAGCGCGTGCTTTCGGCTGCCGAAGCGGGCGACGATGACAGCAAGAGCCTGCTGGACGCGACCACCGCCGAAGACCTGAGCTACGGCGCGGCTGATCTGCCGGTGGGCATCGTGCATCTGTACGAGGGGCAGACGGCGGTCGTCGAGGATGACATCTACCGCGACATCGATCCGCGCGTGCTCTTCACCCGACCCGGCGCGGGCGGCGCTGCGAGCAGCGATCTTTCACCATTGATTCTAGCGGGGTGGTTATGACACAGACCGGCAAGGCGCTGGCAGACGGCTATCTGCCGACGACGCAAGGGGTTCTTTACACCTGCCCCAGCGGGACGCGGACGTACATCAGTGAAATCACGCTCTTCAATAATCATGCGACGCCGCAAACCCTGAGCATCTACATCAACCGTTCCGGCACGGCGCGGCGCGAGTTCTACACGACCGGCTTCAGCCAGTACCGGCGCGCTGTGCGCGAGCGCGGCTTGGTGCTGGAAGCGGGCGACACGATTGAAGGCGAAACAACCACTGGCAGCGCCGTCCATTACATCATAAGCGGGGTCGAGGAAACCTGATGAGTTGGAAAGTCTTTGACGAAAACGGCGCGCTGCAAACAGCCATCGCCACCATTCCGGCGCATGGTCACAGCGGGTCGAGCGACGGCGGCACGCTGAACGCCTCGGCGATTGCGGCGGGACTGCTGGCAGCGGCGCGCGGCGGCCTCGGCGCGGATGCCAGCGCCTTCGATGGGCTGATCAAAATGGCAGCCGGTATCGCCTCGGTCGCCACACCCGGCACGGATTATGTCGCCGGGAACGAAGGCATTGATGACCGCGTGGACGCGCTGCTGACGCTGGCGGCGGGCTTGGCGAAAAACTATGACGACGCGGCCAACCTGCTCACGCTCTACAACACGGCGGCGGTATGCGATGGCCGCTTGACGCTCACCAGCGGCACGTCAGTTACAACCGGCGATGTAACCGGCGCGGGGACGCTCTACTTCACCCCGCACACCGGCGAACACGTTACCCTGTACGATGGCACGCGCCCGCGCATGTACACCTTCTCGGAACTGTCGCTGTCGCTAAGCGGGTATATCAGCGGGCGTCCGTATGACATCTTCTGCTACCCGAACAGCGGCACACCCGCGCTCGAAGGGCTGGCATGGACGGACGGTTCGAACCGCGCGACGGCGCTGACGCGGCAGAACGGCATGCTCGTCAAGTCGGGCGATGCCACGCGGCGGCTGCTCGGCAGCATCGCCATGAGCGCCACCGGCCAGACCGAGGACAGCGAGAAGAACCGTTTGGTCGCCAACCTGTACAACCGCGAACGGCGGCTGCTGCGGGTGTTCGACACCACCGACAGTTGGTCGTATGGCACGGCCACATGGCGCAGCCTGAACAACAGCACCACCAACCGCGTGCAGTTCATGATCGCGGTCACCGGCATTCCCGTCAGCCTGATTCACCTGTTCGCCGGCCTCACGCAAACCTTCTTCGGCGGCATCGCGCTGGACGCCACCAACACCAACCACGCGCTGCCGAAATCCGCCACCGGCGTCACCTCGGCTTTCAATAACGGGCCGAGCTACTACTTCGGCTCACCGGCTGCCGGACTGCACTACCTGCAACTGACCGAAAAAGGTAACGGCACATCGGCCACCATCTTCGGCGATGCGGGCAGCGGCGATATTCAACTCGGCGGCATCGGCGAGATCTGGGCATAGAGGGGGAATCATGACACGCATCCAAGTCGGTGAAGTGCATCAGAAGATTTTAGACGCGGGCATCCCGATCTTCGGCGTCGCCAGCGCAGACGGCAAGGTGATCACCCGCATCGACTTCGCGCCGGAGGCCACCGATGCGCAGCGCAAGCAGGCGCAGATCATCGCGCTGAGCCACGATCAGGCGGCTGAAGACGCGGCCAAGGAAGCGGCCAAGCAGGCCGACGCCAGCAAGCGCGCGCAGCTGCTGGAAAAGATCGCTCGCGAGGTCATCACCGAGGAAGACATCAACCTCGCCTTCGCCCTCAGTGCCCAGCGCCGCATCATGCTGGGGCTGCTCGCGCAGATTGAACTGCTGCGTCACGAACTGAAGATCCCAACCGCTGCCCACGCCGAGACGCTGCCGAAGTGACAAATGCCCTTTCAGCCTGCGCTACCCTGTGAGCAATATCAGGCACAGGGGATGTTTTCATGCAGGCGACACCACTGTTTCAGATCGACGACTTGAAGGGGCTGGCGGACATCGTCTTCAGCCAGAGCGCGGAAAAGATCATCCTCGTGATCGCGCTGTTCGTGCTGCTGTACGCCGTGCGCATGCTGGCGGCGCAGAACAAGACAGCGTCCGAGTCGCAGAAGGCCAGCGATGAGCAGGCCAGCAAGGCGCTCGATACCGTCATCGCCTCAATCAACAAGATTGACATGCTCGCCGCCTCGCTCGACAACATGGCAGCCGCGCAGCGTGATTCGGCTAAGCTCAACTCGTCGGCCATTGAGAAGCTCGCGACCACCCAAGCCGAGACCATCAACCAAGCCTTCAAGCAGCTGGCGGCGATGGATGAGAAGCGCTCCGAAGAACAGACCTTCGCCAACACCTACCTCGAACGGCGCATCACCGAAACCCTCACCAATTACAACGAGCAGACCGGCGCGCTGATTGGCACGATCCTGCACGAAGCGCGGCTGCTGCACGAGCAGACCCGCCGTGCCATCGCCGAACGCCGCGCCACCGGCGAACACGCGGCGGTCGCCACCCCCGACAAATCCCCTGAGGAAACCTGATAGCCTGTTTTTTGTCGTTTACGAGTCTATGAAAGGCAATCCTCATGCGACCCGCTTCCCGTTCCCCGTTCGTTTTTCGTTTCCTCATGATCATCGCGCTGCTGACCGTGCTCTTCGGCGTGCTGATCCCGCTCACCGTCGCGCAGGACGCGCCGCCCGCCGACAGTCCGTATGGCACGATCCCCACACCCGGCGAGGCGTCTGACGCGCTCTTCACGCTGCTGGTCGGGTTCGTCGGCGCGAGTCCGCTCGTCAGCCTGATCGTGCAGCTTTTGAAGCGCATCGAAGCCCTCGACGCAATCCCGGCGCAGATCCTGAATATCGGCGTTTCGCTGGGGGTGATTGTACTGGCATGGATCACCGACGCGGCGGGGGTACGCAGTTACTTCGACACCGGCGCGAGTCTGGCAACGGCCATCCTGACCATTCTGCTCGGCACGGCTGGCGGTTCGTCGCTCTGGTACAACACGGTCAAAGGCGGTGTGCCGCTGCTCGGTACGTCGCGCGATGAGCTTCAGTCGCAGCGGGCGTCCCCCTATGGACAGGGGCTGGTCGAATACGCGCTCATTCTGGTGCTGGTGGCGGTCGTCGTCATCGTCGTGCTGGCGCTGCTGGGGCCGACCATCGGCAATATCTTCAGCAACATCCTGTCTTACCTCTGATCGTTCCCATTTTGATGATTGATCCGCCTGCCGCTGGCTCACGCTGGCGGCAGTAGCTTCCTCGCAGGTGATACATGCTTCGACAGCCGCCCAACAACCTCGCCATGAACATCCTCGACAGCGCTCAGCTTGATCCGGTCTACTGCCTCGAGATGGCCGACCGCTTCAACATGGCGCAGGTGACCATCGTCGAGGCGACGCACGAGAAAGAAGCCTTCAGCCTCGCCTACGAGTTTCGCAAGCGGCGGCCACAAACCACCGTCTTCTACCGCAAGTGGCGCAACCACCTCAAGGACGAGGAAATGCCGGGGAAGATCACGCCCGAAGAGTGGGTGCGCTACTTCCAGAACGTGCTGGAGATCGGCTGTGTGGGCGCGGCCTACAACGAGTCGCTCACCAACCCGTTCAGCAAACAGACCGACTTCAGCCGCAAAATCATCGACCTCACCGCGCCGCGCGGCTGGGCATCGGTGCATTACAAGATCGCCACCGGCAATCCGGGCGGCTACCGCGATGAACATCTGCTGCCTTCGAGCAACCCGCGCTACCGGCCTGATGAGATCGGCCAGAGCAAAGCGCTGTTCGAGCTGGCCGCCGCCGTCAACCAGCCGCGCATCGACAGCCAGCAGCACCCGCTCGTGTGGCTCGCGCCGCATGCCTACTTCGCCACCAACGGCCCGCGCGCCGGTCACATCGACCGCGTCGACGAGATCTTCAAGCGCGTGCCGGACATCCCGCGTCACTACCTGCCCCTCGCGATTGGCGAGATCGGCTTGGTGCATTTCTTCGCCGATGGGACGCTCGACGCCGAATGGGGTTGGCGCGACACGATTGATCCGGCGCTGTATGCCGATCTGGTCGCGACGGTTTTCCAATCCGAACTGATCCCGCGTAACGCCATCGGCCACCTCTACAGCGTGGGCGATCAGCAGACCTTCGGCGGCAAGCCCGGCCAATGGCATCGCTTCGACCTCTTCAAACAGGCGGCCTTCTGGGATCGCCTGCAAACCTATGCGGACAAGGGCTTATTTCGACTGCCCTACTGGTACGGAAAGGATTACATCAACGTGACCACAACCACTCTGCCGCAGTTCCCTGCCGATTTCGACCAGCGCAGCATCCCGGCGCAGCTGCGCTCGATCTTCACCAACAGCGCCCTCACCGTTCGCCGCTCGCCGTCCACCAGTGCCGCCGCCGTGGGTTCACTGCCACCAGCCAAGTGGGTCGAGGGGCGTTTCATCCCTGCCGAGCTGCTCAAGCCCGCCGAACGGGTGCAGCAGACCATCAACGGCACCACCGGCCTCTGGCTGCCCATTCGAGTCACCAGCAGCAGTCCGGGCTATCAGGGGTTTGTGTTCGGTCCTTACCTCGACAATGTGCCAATCTTCCAGCCTGATCCGGAACCCGACCCACCGCCTGCGCCCGATCCCGATCCTGCTGATCCGCTGGTCGACCTCACCTACACCATCCGCTACCGGCTGCCGAAAGCAGCGGTGGATGACCACAAGGCCGCCTACGCCGCACTTTTCGACTTCATCGACCGCGTGACGGTGGACGGCTACCCCAACACGCCGATTGTGGTCGTGAGCGAAAGCGAGGTGGCCGATGCGTAACACGCGCCGGTTAACCAAGCGGCTCGTCCAGCGTGGTCGCGGCTACTGGCAGCCACGCTACCTGATGCGCCGCTTTCCCGCCCGGAGGCGCAAATGAACCGCATCGCGCCAACGATGGGTCTACCGGTTCATGACGAGGCGGTCACGTGGCTGAACGATCTTATCGTGCAGTGGACGCTGCGGAAGGACGGCGAGCCGCACAGCCTGACGCTGGAACTCATCGGCCAGTGGCGGCGCTGGCGAGCCGGTGTGAGCAGCTGCCGGCATGTCGTCGGTGAATGGCAGTACATCGGTCATCAGCCGATGAAGATGGCCGTGCCAATGGCCGCGCATCTGCATGCGGTTCAGGTGATCGACCGGGTGATGTTGGATCTGGAAACGGAATTCGGCTGGCCTGCGCCGCCGAAACCTATCGTCACGGATTTCAATATCAACGAACTGCGGCTGTGCGTGAGGGAAATCGAGGCGTGCCGGGAAGATCCCCGCAAGTATTAGCGCTCGCGGGGATCGGGGGAACTGGGGGGGTTAATCAGCGTATTCGTAGCCCATCGCCTCCAGCTTGTGCGCAACCCCGGCCGGTACAACCCAATACTCGCACCGGTCGAGATCCGCGTCACCCAGCATGACCAAGTAGGGCGGGATGCTGCGGTAGGCGAAATCCTGCGCGAGATCAAGGCGGCTGAAGCGGTATACCCGGCGCATGATCTTGTCAAATTCGGCGTTGCGGTTGCTGTTTTCCATGTCTCTATCCTCATCTAATCTTGATCACATGATTGCTCTGTGTTCGCCCCCAGTCAAGGCATTTCAGCTTAGAATCAGGTGTGTGCTGAGCGAACAACGTGTATGTTTAGCGTTTATTTGATAAAGGTTAGACTAACACGAAACATACAGATTTAACGATCTCGTGACCCAACAACTTTACGATCTCGGACAACAAGACGCTTATTGTATATAACCTGATGTAAAAGTTGATTAATCTCGCGCTCTGGAAGTTTCCAGAACGTGTCGAGAGTCATCGCGCGTATGGTGTCGATGGCATGCTTTTGCCGAGCCTCCGCTTCCACCTGTGCCGACATTTCACGCGTCGCCTCAGATAATTGAGATTTAAGAATCTCTACTCGCTCGACCATCTGGGCAATCGAACGCCGGTAGTAAGGCTGAGCATCGGCGGGCTGCTGCGACTGTTCATAAATAAGCGTATCGATCTTGCGATCTAAGGTTTGGATTTCGGCGGCTACAGATGCGGTGTCTGGCTGCGGTCGTTTTTCCGATTCTAAGATTGCAGGGGTTCTTCCCTCGATATAATCCAGCAATATCGAGTTGATGACGGTATCTAAATGGCGTTGTTTTGTATATCGATACTGATTACAAATGGTACCCCCTTCTCGCACATAGATCGCAGGGCCTACACATCTCATCCCGTAATAAACATTTCTTTGTGAGTGAGCCGACATCTTTTTCCCACAATGACCACAGACGAAAAGATTGCTATAACGATAGGTGGTTGCTGGCCGTGCTCGTCCTCGCAAAGTCATTCTTCGACGTAATTCCGCTTTGATGGCTTCGCCCAATGCGCCTGTATAAACGGCGGGTAACACATCTCGATACATCTGAACACCGCTCGGCAGCGGAACATGTTCGTCAAACGCCCACGCCCCATACCCTCCCGAATTCTCTCTCACATGGCGGGCGCGATGCCCCCAAAACGTTGGACTATGCAGCAGTGAATATAGGCTGCGTCCATTAAATGGTTTGCCATCACGTGCTGAAACGTGACCAAACTGCCTGTACAACTCGATGCCTAGTTGATGCCAAGGGACTCCCTTGAGGATTAACGTCGCCATATCATTTGTAATCGGCCTCATCTCCTCATTAATAACCATCCCGATGGCCTTGCCGGTTTTGGGATTACGGATAAGGGTGTGCGTCCATAGTACCCTACCTTCTGGCAACCCCTTTTCGGCAAGTTTGTCCTTACCTCGATTCAACTCGCCTGAAATCCACTTACGCTGCTTGTTGGTCTCGTAGCCCTTCACCATCGCCCAGACATCGACATTCGAGCTATCGACCCAACCATCGCTCAGCGAATAGATTTTCGCGCCGCAGTCCTCGACGATACTTTCGGCAATGTAGTGCAGCAGCGACGCGCGCCGAGCGAAGCGGTTGGCATCGCGCACGCCGATCACGTCGAAGTCGGCAGCCTCCAGATGCTGGATGAGCTTATCGAAGGCGTCGATGCCTTCCTTGCGCGCATGCGCCGCCAGCGCGTCGAGGCTCTTGTAGTTACGCGAATGCCCCGGCACGCGCAGCACGTCGACGATCTCGATGCCTTCCTTTTCGAAGAAGGCGCGCAGATCGGCTTCCTGATTGCCCATGCTCGCCCGTTCATCCTCGTCGGCCTGTGAGGCGGTGCTGACCGCCGTCCAAATGATTCCGCGTAGTCGTTTAACCTGCACTCATGCCCCCTTAGAACGTGCGTCCTTACTCCTGCCGATAGTGTCTAAAATCTGCTACTCCAAATATAGGTTTCACGCTAATAACTGCTTGATAAAAAATTTCAAACCATTTTCAAACCCAAACCAAACTAGATATTCATCTGGTGGACACCCTTATTCGGAACAGATGTGCTATGTTTTTAGTTCATAAGTCGTTTGTAGGGGATTGGATATGAATGAGATTGAGATTCTATATTTCGTATCATTTTGCAAAGGACTTCCACTTTGGAAACGGAAAATAGTTGTTGCTTTTATGGTTCCCATCATTTTTCCAACGTGGTTTAGAATCTATATGTGGATCAAATCACATACTTAATCTTCGGCAAGCAGCTTCACTGCCGTCGCATAATCACCCCGACGCATTGCTTCAATTAATTGTTTGTCCTTAGCCTCAACAGAACTGCCTGCGTAAATTCCGTCAGGCGCATCTGAGAAGCCGAAAATGTATTCAGGATTACTTTTTAGTATTGCGCAGAGCTTGCCGAAAATTCTGGGGGACGGGGTTCGTTTGTTATATTCAATGGCTTTAAGATAAGAACTGGTCACACCCAGACGCTCAGCCAATTGATCGACATTGAACCCCATCTTTTCACGCAGTTCTTGAATCCTATCGCCTCGATAGATAAGACGTGCCATCAAGATTACGTGCTCAATAAAAGCTGGTTGTGAGGAAGATCGGACGACTCGTTTTGTTTGAGTTCGTCTGCCATCAACTTCATCGCAGTTGCATAATCACCCCGGCGCATAGCCAAGAGGATCTTTCTCTCGTTAGGGGTTGCAGTCTCGGCGAATGTTTGAGTAGGCTCGTCAACTAAACCGATAAGGTAATCGGCTGAAACACCAAGCTCTTGAGCAATCCGCTTGATGATCTCAGGGGATGGCTCGCTCTTGCCGTTTTCATATTTATTCATTTGGCTCTGACCAAGGCCAATATTCATGGCAAGCTCGTCTTGAGTGTACCCTCGATCTTCGCGTATTTGGCGTAACCGAGACCCCTTAAAAACCCGTTTGCGTTTTTCCACTTCGAGTCCCCTACTTTGACATATACCTATCATGATAAGGCAATTACTTTATTGACACAATAAACAATTGGATATATGATTTAGATACCTAATTCGACAACCAGCCCGCTAGGTTGGTTTCTTTTTGCCTCAAAATATGCCTAATTAGGTAGGTAAACAGGAGTGTCATGTGAGCAACTTGCAAAAACCTAATCGACTAAAAGAGATGGCAGAGAAAGAAGGTGTATCTACAGAAGACTTGGTTCGTGGGGCTATCAAGAAACATGGTTCTGTAATCGCCGCATCCCAAGCATTGAATGTTTCACCCACCTCCGTTCGCTACTGGCTGAAAAAAATGAAAGTTCACATCGAGATGCGCCGGGTAGCTGTCCTTGTCGAAGTGGAAGGGTAGCCATCATGTGGAAGGTAATCGTCACCGACCCGCAGACGAAAGAGACGGCAACCGCCAACTTCGGCGAGGACAAATCGCTGGCGGCGATGTTCTTCAACCACCTGTGGCGCGAGTACCTGATGAACGGCCATCACTCGGTGAGCCACATCAGCCGCCCCAACTTTTTCGAAATCATCCCCCTGAAGGCGCGCGAGCCGGTCGCACTGATCGAGATGATCCACGAATCCGACCGGCTGTACGAAGCGCGGATCACCAAGCCCAACGGCGAGCAGTACACACAGCCGCTCGGCAGCGAACGCACGACCGCGCTCATCCAGTTGGATGAGGTGCTGGCGAGCGTTGCCCGGAACAAACGCGTCGTGGCGCGGCATCCCGGCGCGGACATGAAGTGGATTGTCGTCGCCGATGACGGCGCGGTGACGATGGTCGAGATGATCGAAAAGCCGCTCTAACCCAACCCGAACGAAACAGCAACGGAGAACCATTCGATGAACGAAGGACTGAAGACGCCGCAGGAAATCGCCGAATACGAGCGATGGCTGCACGAAGTGGACGACTTCGACGAAGACGATCCGGAATACAACCCGGACTGCCCGGCCTGCCTGCGCAACCTCCCGCACACTCAAGCGCAGCACGAACAGCATCTGGCGCGAGCCTATGCTGCGAGCAAGGGGGATTGGTAATGGCGCTGAACCGCAGCCGCTTGAACAACAAGCGTCCGACCTACACCAACACCGCGCTGGGCGGACGGCAGGCCAACATCGGCATGAACCGCACCGCGCAGCCCACCTACCCCATCCCGCCCGATTCGCCGCTTCAGCCGGGGGATCGCTGCACCTTCCCCGGCCGCTGGAAAGACCGCACCGGCACGGTGCTGGAACTCGGCAGGCTGGATAAGTGGGGTGATCTGGAAGTCGAACTCAAGCCGGACGGCGAGGAAACAATATGGCTGCCGGCGCATGTGCCGAAGAAGATCTTCGACTACGCCGCGCTCGACAGTGAAACGCGCATCGTGGTGCAGCAGAAGACCGGCGAGATCAAGACGCTGGCACGCAAGGCCGCGCAGGACATCATCGACATCGGCAACCACCTGATCACGGTGAAAGAGCGACTCGACCACGGCCAGTTTGGCAAGTGGCTGAGCATCGAATTCGGCTGGACTGATCGAACCGCTCGACGTTTTATCCGAGTTTCTCAAACATTTAAATCGGACAATTTGTCCGATTTGACCTTCGGCGCATCGGCCTTGTACCTGCTGGCCGCGCCATCCACACCGGAAAGCGCGCGCGAGGAAGCCATCGAGCTGGCGCAGAGCGGGCAGCCGGTGACGCACCAGATCGCCAAGGCCATCGTCGCCGACCACAAAGGCACACCGCCGCGCGGGCCGGTGCTCACACCACGCGAACCGCCCGCCACCAGCACACCGCCTGTCTCGCCGCACACCGGCATGAGCAGCCCGCCGCCGCTGCGCTACGGCCAGCTCGAGGACGACTACCGCGACGAGGTGGAGGTCATCGAACTGGATACCGGCAGCATCCTCGACGAGACGCCGGAAGCCGACACGCCGCCGTCGCTGGATCAGGTGCAGGCCGATTTGCAGCGGCTGCCGCCTGAGAGCCGCATCCGGACGCGGCTGCAAAGCTACGTCGAGCAGCAGCAGGCCATGCAGGCCGAGATCGAACGGCGCAAACAGCTGCGCGAAGAACAGCGGCAGAAGCGCCAAGAAGCGCTGCTCACCCCACCGCCGAGCGGCAAGTACCGCTGCATCGCGATTGACCCGCCGTGGCCGGTGGAAAAGATCGAGCGCGACGCGCGCCCGAATCAGGGGACGTACCTCGACTATCCGACGATGACCATCGACGACATCGCGGCGCTGCCAGTGCCGGGGCTGGCGGCGGACGACGGCTGCCACCTGTACCTGTGGACGACGCACAAGTATCTGCCGACCGCGCTGCGCCTCGCCGAAAGCTGGGGCTTCGGCTACCAGTGCCTGCTGACGTGGGTGAAGCCCACCGGCATGACGCCCTACCACTTCATGTTCAACACCGAGCACGTGATCTTCGCGGCGCGCGGCGGGCTGCGGCTGATCGAGATGGGGCTGAAGCTGAGCTTCGAGGGGTTCGGCGGACGCCACAGCGAGAAGCCGGACGCCTTTTACGACCGCGTCGAACTCGCCAGCCCCGGCCCACGCCTTGAAATGTTCGCCCGCCAGCCGCGCGACGGTTGGACGGTTTGGGGGAACGAGGTGTCCCATGATCAACAACAAGCTGCGAGTTGACTTCCAGCGCGACTGGTACTGGCAGGACGGATTCCTGCCAGAAGTTTCGCGCCTGCTGCTGGCGAACGCCATGTACATCTTCAACGTCGAGGTGGCGTCGGCGCAGCAGGACATGAAAGAGGCCACCGACATGCTGCTGTCGGTCGCCGGTCAGAAGAAGGTCGCGATCCGGCTGCGACGCGCCGAATACTGGAAGCGCGACTTAACCATCCGCTCGGTGCGCAGCAGCGGCATGAAAACCGAGTTGGAAAAAATTCAGGCCGGTCATGGCGACCTGTACCTCTACGGCTGGACGCACGACCTCACCATCAGCGAGTGGATGCTCATCGACCTGCACAAGCTGCGGGCGAGCGGCCTGCTGGCGCACTACGGCACGATCCGCAACCGCGACCGCGCCACCGGTTTCGTCGCCATCCCCTACTACATGCTGCGCGACTATGGCTGCGTGCTGAATGCGCGGGTGCTGCGATGACGACGGCGCTGGCGGTGCTGCAACTCTTCGAGGATTACCCGGCGCTGGAAGGCCTCGATCCGGATGATGCGTGGCGCATGGTCGAGCAGGCGCGGCGCGGCGAAGGCTTGAAGGCCTGCGATGTGGCGCTGCTGGGCTGGCCGGATTTCCTGATCGGCATGGTGCTGCTGCCCAGACCGGGCGTGAAGCTGACGCGCGAGCAGATCGACTTCACCTGCCCCGGCGACGCGAACGTGCTGTTCCAACTGGCGACGCGCCATGCCGACTGGTGAGACCGTGCATCTACTGCACCCGACGCAGAAGCTGATCGTCGTCGTGCCAGCCGGCAGCCTCGCGCTGCTGCTGGTGCGGCTGGGCTACCGAACACTGAGCGAGCCGGAATCGAACGCCCTGCTCGCCACCGAAATTTACGAGATCGAGAGAAAGGACGAGTCGAATGCAACAGGTAACGCGTGAGCAAATGGATGTGCTGGTCGCGCTGGACGTGGCACGGCTGGAGCGCGGGCAGGACTGGACGAACCTCGAAGCCTTCAAGCCTGACGCGCTGTGGGAACTGTGCGAGCTGGGGCTGATCCGCCAGCACGACGCGCACTACGACCTGCACCAGATCACCGACGCGGGGCGGGTGGCACTGGTGACCGGGCGCATCGGCGAGCCGCTCAAGCCGCAGCGGACGCGGCGCGGCAGGCCGAGCGTGCATAAGACGGTGGCCGAGTTCCTGCTGCGGCTGGCCGCGAACCCCGCGCACTGGTACGGCACGAATACGGTCGCCGATATTCCGCACCACAACCGGCAGGCCGCCATCGGCAAAGGCTGGGCAGAAGCGAGCGGGAAGACGCACGAACGCCGCTACCGCATCACGGCGGACGGCCTCGCCGCGGTGCGCGACGCCGGTTACGAACTGCCGACACGCGCAGCCGCGCCCGCGTATGCACCTGCATACGAGAACTTTCTCACCCTTCCCGATGGTCACCCGCTGCATTTCGGCGACGGCCACCTGCCGCGCCCCGATCCAGCGCCAGCGCCGGACGGCTGCTCATGCGCGAACTGCGCCTACCGGCAGGCCATCGCGGTGCTGCGGGAAACGATCCCCGGCGTCGACGAGATCGTCAAGGGGGTGCTTGCCCTGAACACGGTGATCACCGCCCGATAACGCCGTTTATCAATAGTAATTCTGTAACCGCATACACAAGAAAGGATGTTAACGTGAACGCAACCCTCACAACCAACTACCCCGAATGGCAAGCCAAGATCCGCGCGGCACAGCAGATCTCGAATTTGGTGGACGCCGCCGAGCAGCGGAAACGCGATGAACGGATTGCCGAAAGAGATAAGGAACGCGGCAGGAACTTGATGCAGGCGCTCGAACTGCTCGGCATCCAGATCGACGAACCCCCAGCGAAAGATTTTATCCAAATCGGCGACTATGTGTTTTGGCTGAAACGACCCAATAGTAACAGTACTGGCCCCGTGTTCAACGTTGGCCCATCTCGCACAATAGGGGTGAAGGACACTTGTATCTGGTTTACCCTCTTCGTTTCAAAAGTCGCATTCCCGCACGATTCCAAATGGGACATTCGCCCAAAGGAATTGACTCTCATCGTCACGAACGGCAAGGGGATTGACAGCGACTGGACCGTGAAACAGGCCGAACTCGCCGATCTGCTCGACCAGTTGGACGAGCACTACGCGGCGGAAATGGATCGGTACAACGTCTGGCTCAGCCGACGCCCAGAAGTTGAGAGCAAACCCACCCCTGAACCGACGCCCGAAGAGAAGCTCGCCAAGGCGCTGCGAAGCCTGATCCGCGACATCATCCTCGACGAAATCGGCGAACCCTTCCGAGGCGACGATGATCAATATTGACGCCGAAAGCAAACTGCATATCGAACTCGGCCACCTGATCGGGACGCGGGTGGCCGTCCTCGGCAGCAGCGGCAGCGGCAAGAGCAACTGTGTCGCGGTGCTGGTCGAGGAAATCGTGAACGCGATTCCCGGCGTGATCTTCGATATTCACGACGAGTATTGGGGATTGTGCGAAAAGTTTCCGTTCCTGCGGGTGGGGGTGAACGCCCCCGCCGTAGAGGACGCGACCGTGCGCCGGCGCTCGCCACCGGTGGCGCTGGAAGTGCGGCCCGGTCAGGCGGCAGTGCTGGCCGAGAAGGTGTTTCACCAGCGCATCCCGGTGATCGTCAACATGCTTTACATGGACGAACACGAGCGCACCAGTTTCGTGCTCAACTACTGCGAGGCGCTGTGGGAAATCAACAAGGCCTACAACCGCCCTTACTGGGTGGTGCTGGAAGAGGCGCACAACTTCATCCCGCAGCGCAGCAAGACCGAAGCGCTCGACCAGCTGCGGCAGTTCGCCGCCGAGGGGCGTAAGTTCGGCTTCACCGTCATCATGGCGTCGCAGCGCACCAGCAAGATCAACAAGGATCTGCTGGCGGAATGCGACTACATGTTCCTGCACCGCATCAACATCCAGCATGACGAGGCCGCCTACCGCGGGCTGCTGCCGAAGTTCATGAACGCGGGCGTGAAAGACTTCCGCACGCTGCATGTCGGGCAGGCCATCGTGAAGTGGCAGCAGGCCGGATCGGCACAGTTCGACCTGACCCACATCCGCCGCCGCCACACGCTGCACGTGGCGACGACACCCGGTTCGGCAGCCGTCGTCGAGCTGCCGCCGCTGAAGGCGCTGAGCAGCGCGGTGATGGATGACCTGCTGCGGCAGCTGTCGCCCAAGCCGCGCAAGGCCGCAGCGAAGGCCGACGCCCCTGCCCCCGAACCCGCTGCGCCCCCTGCCCCGGCCGCGCCGAGTCCCGATCCGGATCTGCTGGCGCGTGTGAGCGCGCAAACGTGGGTCATCGCGCTGCTGCTCAGCCAGCCGCTGAAGCCGCTGCCTGCGCCGTCGATCCCGAACGCCGCGCCGCTGCCGGATGTGACCGACGCAGGCATCCGCAAACAGCAGCGCATGTTCGAGGCGATGCTGCGCGACATCGTGAAAGGCAACCAGTACCGCTGGCATATCACGCTGCTCAAGTACCTGATCGAGCGCGAAGACCTGATGATGACCACCAAGGACATCAGCCGCTTCATCGGCCTGAGCGCCCACACCGTCGCCGACCATCCGCCGCTGTACCTGACGCGCGCGCCGATCACGCTCATCCAGCGCTACCGCTTCCCGGACGGTTTCATGTACGGAACCTGCGCACGAAACACGCTGGCCGAGCGCTTCCCAGACCTCAATACCGACGATCTGATTCAACGAATACTGGATATCGACCCATGAACGAACGACATCACGCACCCGGCCTGATTGATGAACCGCCGATGCTAGTCTATCCGACGCTGGCGCGGATCTTGGGCATCAACAAAGCGGTGGTGCTGCAACAAACACACTTCCTGCTCAACGGCCAGAAGACGGCCAAGAACCAATACACCTTCGTCGACGGGCGCTGGTGGGTCTACAACTCGTACAGCGAATGGCACGAGTTCTTCCCGTGGCTGACCGAGCGCACGATCCGAACCATCTTCCTCGAACTCGAAAGCAACGAGAAGGTTGTCATCTCGCGGCAGGGGGTGAAGAACCCCTCTGACCGGCGCAAATGGTACACGATTGACTACGAGGCATGGGGAAATTTTTTCCACACCATGCGGAAAAATTTTCCTCATGAACCATCAGGAAAAAACTTCCTCATCATGAGGAAAAATTTGCCCGATGATTCTTCAAAGACTCCTTCAGAGAGTACAGAGACTCCTTCAGATACCTTTCCTGCGCCGGTTGGCGCAGAGGGTGAAACCACACCACCGGATGAAAAGCCGGCGCAGAAGCCGCGCGAAAAGAAACCCCGCGCGCGCAATGTGATGTTCGATGCGGTGGCCGACGCCTTCGGGATCGATGACCCGAACGCCGAAGGCGGGCGCATCGGCATGATCTCAAGCTGGCTCGAAGGCAAATCCGAAGGCCGCGGCGCGCGCAAAGTCGGCTTCATTTCCGCGCCGGCGACGCCTGAGCACATCAAGCTGTTCTTCAGCGAGTGGCCGAAGACGCACAAAGGCGCACACCCGCCGATGGATTTCGTGTCGTTCGTCGAGCACTGGCGCATCTGGGCGAGCAGCAAACGCCGCGCGCCCCAAACCCCCGCTGCACCCCCCACCACGCCGGTCGCGTCGGTGCCGCTCGATGACCCCATGGACGAGGCCGAAATTCAAGCCTACCTCGCCGAGGTCGCTTCGAAGGGAATCACCGACCCGGCTGCAATGGACGCGTGGCGAGCCGACTACCGCGCTCGCCTGAGTAAGGAGGTCAACGCATCGTGAACATCCGTGATGCCCTGCCGCGCAACCTGCAAGCGGCGCTCGACGAGATCGGCGAGTGGGAACCGTCGCCGCCCACGCTGCCGGTCGAATGCCCAAGCTGCCTCGACTTGGGGCAGATCAAGTATGACGTGCCGTATGGCGACGAACGCTTCGGCCGGATGTTCCCCTGCCCGGACTGCACCAAAGGTCGCGCGTTGTTCGAGCGTCAGTGGCGCGCGCGGCTGGTCGAAGCCGAGCTGCCCGCCGAGTACCAGCACCTGACCTTCGAGACATGGGCGCGGCTGCCGAAGGCTGTGCGACAGGGGAAAGGCTTGGCGCTGGCCTGCGCGCAGCTTTTCGTCAACAGCGCCGACCACAGCGTGAGCCTGACCACCGCGCACCGGATGGCCGGCCGCGAATGGCAGGGCGTCGAGGTCACGCGCCGCTCGCTCGTGCTGCAAGGGCCGCCCGGTGTCGGCAAGACCGGTCTGGCGGCGGCCATCGTCAACGCGCTGATCGAGCAGCGCAAGCCGGTGCTCTACATCCGGACGCAGGATTTCATCGAGTCGGTGAAGGCCACCTTCGGCAAGAACAGCGATGCGCTGACGCCTGAAGGCCGCGACTTGGTGAGCATCGTCAAGCAGTCGCCGCGCTTGGTGCTGGACGAATTCAACCTCGCGCTGACCGGCGAGTGGCGGCAGGAAGTGGTCGAGAACGTCATCCGCTACCGCTACGGGAACGCGCTGCCGACCATCATCACCTGCAACGCCACCCAGACCGAGTTGGAAATGCAGTGGGGAACGCGCACCACCAGCGTCCTGTTCGCGATGGCGCACTGGGTTCCGCTCGGCGGCGCGGTGCTGCGCAACTTGCAGCAGCCGGAAGGCGAGGCGTTCTGATGACCAAGCAGCGTTTCTACGCCGCAGGACGCAGCGGCGCATGGTTCGAGATCTCGCCCGAAGAGGCCGAGCGAATCCGGCAGGCCATGAACGGCGTCGAATGGCGGCAGATGCCGTATGCCAAGCCGAAGGCGACGGTCATCTTCCCGGCCGAAAGCGAGCAGGAACGGCGCGACATCTGGCGGTGGCGGCGCTACAAGGCACGGCTTGAAAAAGGTGAGGTGGATCATGGCTGAGGCCTACTGCACCCGCTGCAAGACCGCGCCGCGCAAACCCGGACGCTGCCTGTGCGCGGACTGTTACCGCGACTACCAGCGCGAGTGGGCGCGCGTGAACCGCCACCAGAAACCGCGACCGCAGCCGCCGCGACCGCTGGAAGCGCACGAGAAATACTGCGCGAAGTGTGACCGCATCCTGCCGAGGGACGCGTTCCACAAGAGCCGCAGCAAGCGCGACGGTTTGATGTCCTGCTGCAAGTCATGCGACACGCTGAAGCAGTTTTCCTATCGGGTTCGCAATCGTCCAGTGGTGCGGGAAAAAGGTCGCATCGCGAGCCGGAAATTCCGCGCCGCCAACCCCGGCTACAACACCGCCGTGCAGCGCCGGTCGAGGCGGCAGAAGCTGGAACGCAAGATCGCTGACGTGTTGAAAGGATCGTGAGAATGAGCGACGAGAACTGGCAGCGCAAACTGCAAAACTACCCGCCGATGTCCAAGAAGCAGCACGACGTGCTGGGGCGGCTGATGGCGGCGAAACAAGCGGACGCACTTTGGATCGAACTCGATGGCGTTGATCCGCGCACCACGCGCGCACTGTTCGAGCGCGATCTGATCTTCAAGAGCGAGCACGAGACTGGCACACGCTACAAAATCACGCTGCGCGGCGAGAAAGCCTACAAGGCGTATCTAAAGCCCCGTCGCCGGTCGGATGGCATCTGCCCTCGGTGTGGCTGCGAGCCGGTGCATCATTCAGCCAGTGGGAAGAGCGCGGGATACTGTAAATCATGTGTGTCAAAGATATACAAACGTCGCTACGAACTCAACATCAATCAACGGCGGCATGACCGGTTATGCGCACGATGCCATAAGTTCCCGGTTTACGTGAGGAAAAGCGGACGTGCCATCGCCTACTGCCTGTCCTGCTATCGCGTCCGAGGCCGAAAGCAGCACCGAAAACGGCGGAAGCAAGAATATAAGCGTTTGCTTGCCGGGGAAAAATTGTTGTGTCCGAAATGCGGGCAACCTCGATATGTGACTGGGCGAACGATTCAGGATTACTGTTTCCAACACTACAGCGAATACAGACGTGCACGCTACCGCAAGAGCCGCGAAGGCGTGCAGCCAAAGCCATTAGGACGACCACGGAAGGCGGTGCAGCCGTGAGCAGCTACCGCATCAGCGACGAGGAACTGAACAGCGACAAGTGGGCGGTGGCGCGGCAGATGTGCGAATGGTACGGCTACGACATCCACGAGATCGCCGCCGAGCTGGCACGGTTCCGCGAACTGCGGGACGCATCGCTCGCCTGCGCCTTCGCCGAACTGACGCAGCAGCCCGCGCCCGCAGAAGCGCCGCCGCCCGCCACGCTCGCGCACTGGAACACGGTGTCGCAGTTCTGGGATCGGAAGGCGCAGCGCTGGACGAAACCGGGGCTGGTCTACATTGGCCGCGCGATGCCGCGTTTCGGCCTGCCGGGTTCGGTCTGGGGGAACCCGTTCCGGATTAGCGAAGACACCGACGACGCCCGGATCGACGTGCTCGACCTGTACGACAACTGGCTTGATGAGCCGCAGCAGGCCGCGCTGCGTGAGCGGCTGCCGGAACTGCACGGCATGACGCTGGTGTGCTGGTGCTACCCGCGCCGCTGTCATGGCGAGGTGCTGGTCGAGCATCTGCGCGCGTTGAGCGCCGCGCCTACCGTTCGCAAGCTGTTTTAGAAAGGACTGCCATGTTGAGCACATTGACGTTGATCCGTGAGTTACAGGCCAACGCGCTGCAAATGCAGCAGGAAGCACTGACGCACCTGAATGGGCGGATCGTCGCCGAAGACGCGCTGCTGAAGATCGCGACGGTGGTCGCGAACTGGCAAGACGGGGACGTGTTCACGTCCGAAGCCATGCGCGAGATTCAGGCCATCATCGCACCCCTCGCGCCCACCCTCGAAGCCAATCATCAAGAAAGGAATATGAAACCATGAAAGGTATCCAACCAGAAACGCGCGACCGCATGGCAGTCATCCGCGACCAGATCGCCGCCTACATCGAGCAGAACGGTTACCCGCCGAGCCTGCGCGACATCATGCAGATGGCCGGAATCTCGTCCACCTCGGTGGTCAGCCACTACCTGCGGCTGATGAAGGCACTCGGCTGGATCGACTACGCCGAGGGCAAGTCGCGCACGATCACAGTGCGCGGCATCTCGATCCTACCGAAGGCGGCTGCCGAAGCCGAGGCGCAGTTGAAGCGGCGCAAGCAGAAGGCCGAAAAGCGGAAACGGCGCGTGGTGCATCAACGCCAGATCGTCGACACGCTCGACCTGCGCGAGCAGATCCGCGCGGGCATCCGCGCCCAGATCGCCCCGCTGAACGGAAAGGTGAGCCGATGAGCGGTGAGTTGAACCTCGGCCTGTACGACGAGCTGGCCGCCAAGCACAACGCCGCTTATGCCGCGTTCGTGTCAATGTTCGAGGCGCGCACCCCGCGACCGCAGCCGCCCGCCCTGCCGCGCTGGAACATTTCGTTCGTGGTCGTCGCGCTGGTGATCATGACCTTCGCGTCCGTGATCGTATCCGGCACGCGGACGGTGGCCGAATTTGGCGGCGACGTGATCGGCTGGGCGGCGTTCATCATGCTGGAAGGCGCGATCATCGCTTACGCTTTCTTCCGGACGCGGCTGAACCTCGACGAGCAGCGGGTGGAAGGTGTCCGCAAAAAGGCCGAGCGCGGGCTGGCGCTGGCCTTCGCTATCACGCTGCTGGCGAACATCCACACGGTGCTGAAGAACGCCGGCATCGAACTGCCGAGCCTGTTCGGCCTCGATACGCAAAGCGCCGTGAACATCGTCGTGTCGCTGGCGGTTGCCATCAGCGCGCCGTCGCTGGCCTTCATCAGCGGCGACATCCTCGCGCTGGAAACGCTGCGCAACCGGCAGCAGCGCAAGCGGGTCGAGGACGAGTATCAGGCGGCGTTGAATCAATGGGCGGCGGCGCTCAACGAACAGTGGTCGCGGGAGAAGGCGCGCTGGGGCGTGTCTGTCCGCGTCGAGGCCGAACGTCCGCCCGCAGACAGCGGACGGATGCTGTCCGCAGCGTCCAGTGTGTCCGCTCCGGACGGACAGCGGACAGACAGCGGACACGGGTTTGGCGTGGGCTACACCAAGCGGATGGACGCGCGGACGGCGGTGAATGCGTATCTGGACGCCAACCCGGACGCGATTGCAATGTCGTCGCGCAAACTAGAGACGATCCTGAAGATCAGCAAAACCGTCATTGCCGAAGAGATCGCGAAGCGAAAGGGGCAGCCATGAACGAGATCACGTACCTCAAGCTTCAGGCGCTGAGAACCTGCGTGATGCGACCGGGCAGCTACGAGAAGCGCTTCGTCCGCGACATGAGCAGCCGGACACCGGACGCCGAACTGACGGACAAGCAGGTGCAGCTGATCGACGTGCTGTACTGGCGCTATCGCGGACAGATCAATCTGGTGCGCAATGGATCGAAACGCAGCGCGGGCTACCCCGAACCGACCAAGCCAGTGGGCGCGGACATGCCGATCAGCGCCGAAGACCGCAGCAGCGTGAAACGCGCTCAACAGCAGCAGAAGCTCGACCGCGCCGCCGAGAAAGCGCAGCAGAAACTCGACAAGTGGAATCGTAGTGTGAAAGGACAGCGGTGATGAGCATACCGACTGATTTGAAGTGGGCTGACCTGACGGACGAGCAGCGGCGGCTGATGAACATCGCCTTCCCCGGCGAGCCGTTCTCGCTCGGCACGTGGGAAGAGCACAGCGTCCGCGCGGCCGGGGAACTGGTTCGCGTGGGGCTGCTGGCCGGTGGCGGCCTGCACGAGCGCCATGATCGACAGCGATTGTATTGGATCACGCTGGCCGGGCGAACCTTCGTCCGGCAGGCCAGAGAAGCGGGCGAGGAATAAACCTCGCGCACATGAGCATCGAATCGTTAACCAGAAAAGGAAACCAAACATGAACGCGCAACCCTATCATCACATCGTCCGGATCGTCGGCGACCGCACCAAGAACAGCAAGCTGATGCTGCGCTGCGAGACGGTCGAAGGCGTCAACTTCAACATCTTCAAGGACGCCGACTTGACGCGCGACACGCTGCGGCTGCTGCTGGAAGCCGGCTACGCATCGCCCGCCGAGTTGAAGCCGAACGAGGTGCAGACGTGGTATCAGCACCCGATCCGCGTGACGCTCGAAAACGACGGCAAATGGTGGCGGCTGCTCAGCGTTGAGCCGCGCCCCAAACACGCGCTGGCCGACGAGCCGCAGACCATCAACCACGCGCTCTACAAGCAGCAGGCGCAGTCATGGGCTGACATGCTGGTGAACGGCGAGGATTATCCGCTGGTGGCATTGGACACCGAGACGACCGGCCTGCTCGATGATGACGAGGTCGTCGAGATCGCGGTGGTTGGCGTGGACGGCGTTGTGCTCTTCAACAGCCGCGTCCGCCCGCGCGATCCGGAAAAGCTGCTGCGGGTGCAGCGCAACGAACGCTCGGCGGCTGAAGTGACCGGCATCACGCCTGAGATGCTGGAACACGCCAAGCCGTTCGAGGACTTGTACGACGAGTTGAGCGCGGCCATCAATGGGGCGCTGCTTGTGGCCTACAACGCGGCCTTCGACATGGGCATCCTCAACCGCGAATGCAACCGGCGCGGGCTGCCGCTGCTCGTGCCGCTGGCGACGATTGACGTGGCGCGGATCGCGGCGCAGTACATCGGCGAATGGCACGAGGCGGCCAAAGGCTACCGGCTGCGGTCGCTGCAAGAGGTGGCGGCCAGACTGCACCTCGAGGGATGGATGGCGCAGGACTGGCATTCGGCGGAACATGACGCGCTGGTACTGGTCGAAGTCCTCGCCGCGATTGCCGATGGTCAGCCGGTGCGAGAGGACGGCAGCGATGAATGAGCCGGTTAAGGCGCTGACGGTATTGCAGCCGTGGGCGCAGCTGCTCGCGCTGGGCGTCAAGATGTTCGAAACGCGCGGCTGGAAGACGGCCTACCGGGGAAAGCTGGTGATCCACGCGGGCAAGACGCCGCCGCAAATCGACCCGCGCGACAAGGCCTTCATCCACGCCCTGAACGCGAACGGCCTCAAGATGGACGACATCCCCAAGCTGCCGCTGGGCGCGGCGGTCTGCCTGTGCGATCTGGTGGGGGTGTGGCGGGCAGAATCGGTGGCGGCACAGTTCGGCATCGACCGCCGCATCCCGCCCTATGAGGAAAACTTCGGCAACTTCGCGCCGGGCCGCTACGCATGGCAGATCGCCAACGTGCAGATCTTCGAGACGCCCATCCCGGCACGCGGCGCACAGCAGCTCTGGGACTGGACGCTGCCGCTGCCTGATCCTGATCCCGATTCGGTACCGTTTTAGTTTTCGACGAGGTGATGATGCTGCCGATGCCCACGCTTCAGATCGACGAACCCGCCGCGCACCAACCGCGCCTGCTCGACACGCCCGATCCGGGTCTGCCGCCGCAGCGCTGGTCAATCCCGGCAGCGGCGCGTCATCGCCCCGTTCCCTACCGCCGAGCGCAGCCGCGCCCGCGCCAAACGATGATGCTGGCCTTCGGCGACCGACAATCTGCCGACCTCGAAGCGATGATCCGCTTTATGTGGCTGGATGACGCGCTGGTGCAGCGCCCGTGGCGGCTGGAGTATCTGTACCTCGACGTGGGCTTCACCCACTACCGGCTGTTTCATCGCGGGCAGGTGGTGGGCATCCGCGATGTGACCTCGGCGGAACTGCTGCCACAGATCCAGCGCGGGATGGCGGCGCTGCTGGCGCAGTTGGGGGTGCATGCCCACATCGCGCAGATTATCACCTGCGGGGCGCGGACGCCGCTCGACGCCAAGAAGCACCGGCTGCCGACGCTCTTCCTGCTGCGCGGCGAGGCGCGTAAGGGGCGCAAGGCCGATGGGCAGGACGAGGTGTGCTCGTTGTTTTGATCGTCGACCCGGTGATATTACCGGGTCTTTTGTTTCTCTTCATGACGAATTCACAAACAGTTGATCAATATCACTAGCGAAATATTAACTTAAGGTGTTAAAAAATAAGAAAGCAACATATAGGTATTTGGAAGGTCTTTATGCGAAAGCTATTCAAGGGGTGCGTCAGAATCTTTTTAGTCATCATTTTTATCGGCATAGTGTTAAGCGTTTTTAGAGGGTTAGGAAACAGAGGTGGAACATCGCTGCCAACGCTAGCCATACTGCCGAGCCAGACGCCGCACATCATCATTGTGACGGCTACATCTGGTATTGCCGAGGCTCGACCCAGCGGCTTGGTCACCATGATCTTTACGTCGACGATGACGCCGGAACCAGAAGTCATAGCCGCAGCAGTTACCGCCGCCCCTTCCGCGACCATCACCGAAACACCGCGCCCAACCTCAACAACCGAACCCACCGTGACGCCGCTGCCGGTGACACTCCCGCCGCCACAACCCACCGTGAACGCCATCGCCGAAACGACTTACTACGCAACACGGCAGGCCAACCTGCGAAGCTGCCCAGAAACATCGTGTGACCGGGTAGGAACGGTGCAGATCGGCACGAACCTTACGGTGACGGGAATCGCACAGGGTGAAAGCGTATCGACAGGTAATCCAGTTTGGTATCGCGTTGTTTATGGGAGTGGGACGGCTTACGTTTATAGCTCACTGGTCACGAATGTGCGTCCGGCTCCAGCCCAACCCGCTCCGGCACAACAGGCTCCAGCGCAATCGCAGCCTGCAGCGCCTGTCGAACCGCGCGCATCATCCGGCAATACACGCCGTCCGGCCAACTGTGCCGAGGCGGTTTCCATGGGATTGTCTGATGTGGAAGCGGCGCAGTGGTCACATCTGGATCGCGATAAGGACGGCGTCGCCTGCTACGGCGATTGATGAAGTAAGTACTACAAAACACCTTGACACATCGAGGTGTTTTTTTTGACTACTTAGCTTTACTAAACTGAATCTGCGTCGCCGATTTTATTAGATTAATTTCGGTTTCATTAAGTCCATATAGCTGGAACACCACATCATCAATCTCTCTATCAATTTGTTCAATGACGCTTTTGATTGTAGGGGTATTGATAGATGCCGAACCACTTAATTGATTCTGGTAATCAAGCATTTTCCCCACGAGCGTTACGATTCTTTGGTAAAGAGCTTTATCGGTAGAGTTATTGAAATTTATAGCTCTGAATGGAAGCTCTCGAGTTTGCTTCAATACAATTTTAGGAAAATCATCGCGACGACCGACACTACTTGTTGCCAGAAAATACCATGACATCAACTTGCTGTTTAGGATACCCAGCATGTAGAAGATGTGGTAATTATGATTTTTCAATAAAAGAGATTGCATTGATTTGTTGGTAATAAAATCCTCTGAAGTATAAGTGGCTTGGATTTGAAACTGTCTGCTTATAATTTCGCGAAGTAATATGCGATCCCCTTGAAAGTAGCGTATGGGCTTGTATTCAGCCAACGTTTCATCATAGCGAATGAATGAGTGAGATTTATGTATAAGGGAATATCGCCTAACCGTACCATCAAAGGCGCGAAACGGGTTTATTTCAGGTTTTTGAATCTGTATATTGAAAGGTGTAACACCGCGTTGAATATCCATGATATCGGAAATCATATCGAATCGAGCTTGAAGTTTTTGTACCAGAAGAATTTCTTCATTCGATTTTGTAATAAGAAATTCCATATTAGGATTATTGAGCCATTGGCGAGCATCCGCTTTCAAATAGAATTGTTTAAAATCCTTGCTTGATTGGATTTTGTAGCGCATTGGGAAACTTACAATGTCCACTGGGGCTTCGTTTAGATCGTGCATTGTCACCCCACTTTTGAATTTTTCACCCACTACAATTACTGTATCAATATAAGCATCTTTGAAAATATCGTAAGGTAAAGATGCAAAAACACGGGGTGCAAATCTCTTTGTAAATATCTCACGCAGTTTCTTAGTTTTAGGTGCAGTTATCCACCCAGATGGCACTATCATGCCGAAGAGACCTTGATCACGAAGCAGTTGTATTGCTTTTTCAATAAACAATACATATGTATCCAAATAAGCGACGGATGTATCGAAATGGTTCTTATAGTAATCTGCCTGCTCTTTATCGAAATTTGCCCCATAGGGCGGATTACCTATCACTGCATGGAATCCTCCATTAGATAATATATTGCCAAATCCACTATTGGGGCTGTACCAATCAAAAACCTTTATCCGACTAGTAAATTCATGATCCTCGAACACAAGAGGTAATTTATTGTCGATGTAGAAATCTGGTGAAATCAGTGAATTTCCCCACCGGATATTGTTTTCGAGATTAGGTAGCACTCTTTCTGAAATCAGTTCAGACTGAGCGGTGATGGATGTCTCGCCTTCAAGAACTTTCAACAGCAGAGAAAGCTTTGTGACTTCGACAGCTTGTTGATCGAGATCCACACCAAACAAGTTGTTGATTAAAATCCGTTTTTTCTCGGCGGTAGTTAATACATACACAAAGCGATCACCACCGCTAATTTCTGATGTAGTTGAGGTAGCTGCTCGAATTCGCTTTGCATTTACATGCTTGGTGAGATCATGTGACATATACCATTTGGTATGCCAATCAATAAGGTATTCAAATGCGCCAAGCAGAAATGAACCTGAGCCACATGCAGGGTCTAGTATTTTGATTCCAGAAACTTCATCCGGGGTTTTGTTTCCGACCAGTTTGCCCACGGTGTTTTCAACGATGTAATTGACGATATAAGTAGGTGTATAGAATACCCCCCCGGCTTTCCTAACCTCAGGTTTCTCTTCAATTCGTGCGCCACCCCCCGCAGAAAGTTCAATAACCTTGCCGAGGAATCGTTCATAGATTTGACCGAGGATATCTGCCGGAATGACTTCAAAAGCATAGGGGCTTGGGTAGTAAAGTCTACTTATAATGTATTGAAGTGTGTCGTCGCTAATTACAATGTGCGGGGTTAAATTATCGGGTTCATCTCGCCCTGTCTCGTAATTAAAATGAAACAACCCTGAATTGTATTTTGCATCTGCTTGCCGAAATAGTTGCAGCAAATTTGCGTAAATATGAGTACCTCGACTATTATCTTGTAGTCGGCCATATGGTTCAATATTTCGATCTTCGCATATCCTCAAAAATACAATTCGATCTATCGTTGTTTGAACTACCATATTGAGTTGTCGTCGAGTTAGGTCTTGGTTTTGAAAAGCTACATCTTCAGCAAGCAGTTTTCGCCAAAGCTCCATTTCATTCAGGAATGCATCATCGACGGTTATAGTTCCTCGTGGCTTGCTTTCCTGAATCCATAGTTCAAGGCGATTTGCTTGTACAGCTTCGTATGAAAAAAGATCATAAATTTGATCCCATTCATCGGCATATTGATCGAGGGTGTAATAACGCATCCGAGCTTTTGAAGCAGCGTCACTTTCTGATGGTTGGATACGACAATCATAAATTGAAAACTCTTCAAAATCAGTTAATACACTAACCGGTAATCGTGCAGACCACCCATAACGCCGAATTTGGAAAGCTGGCTCTGATTTATTTTTGAGGTCAACAGATGGTTTTTTTGCTTCGGCAAAGAATCTGGTTTGGTTTTGAACCCGAAACCCATAGTCGGGTCGCTTGGATCGAATTCTTCCCCTATCAACAACATCGACATTTATTTCATGGACAACTTCATGACGTCCACTGCTATCAGAAATATCCCATCCAAGTGCTTCAAAAAACGGATTTATAAACTGAATTCTTAGTTCTGTTTCATTGTAATCAGGGGATTTATACTCTCGTTTATTTGCTTCAAATTTCTGAGAAAGCAAATACACGCTGTCACGTCCAGTGATGCGATCTTGTTTCATTTCGTCTGTCCCCTTATCCGTATATAGCAGGGTTTATTTGAACCCCTCAAGAAGACAGCCGAGATACCGTCTCGCTGTCTCTCCACAAAGCGTTACAGGGTGCATTGATGCACTGTGACGCTTTTTTTATTTTCCGATAGATATGCTCTTAGTAGGGTAAAGATTGTTAAGTGGGGCGCGATTATGCCGCGGCAGTGCGAATTCAGCTAGATTACTAACTCGACTATAACTATTTCATAACGGTAATGAAATAAAGTCCTGAGCGATTGATCACCGAAACGCGTGGCAGCGCAAATACCGATTCACCCGCTCATCATCGCCGGGTCGTTTTGATTCTAATGCCGAGAATGCATACCCCACTTATGCGGGATTGTGGTCATTTATAGTTGACTTATCAAGGTTAACTTTGATATAATGTGGTCATCGTAAGAGTGAAAGGTAAAGGTCAAAATGACATCCAGCAATCCGATCGCCAAGTTCGTTGAAAACGCCCAGTCCACCTCATTGAAGAGCGATTTTGTTTGCAGCGCTTACAGCGGCAAGGTCGAGCGAGAATCCCTCAATTGGCTGCTCAACCATTCGCAAATTGTCCGCAACACTGATGGGCTGATCGTTCTCGTCGGCGAGTCTGCAAACGAGTCTTGGAACGCGACCATCTTCTGCGATGAAATCCTCATTGAAATCGCTCAGGACGCAGCATGAAACTCATCGGCCTCAAACTAACGGAAGATCAGATAAAAGCGGTGGATGCCGCTTTTATCGATTCAGCAGACGACCTGAAGCCCGTTGATAAGGTGCGCATACTCATGGCTGAAGCGCTGGCGGCACGCGGGATCGATTTCCCGGCGACGCCTTCCCAAGGTGGCAAACGCCCCGGCGCTGGCAAGCCGCGCAAACGTTAAGCCCTCGAAGCGCAAATGCTGATTCACAATCGCATAGGCTAATGATGGTTTGCCGAAACCCCTTTGGCGGTACAGAGGCGAGTTCACACCTCGCCCCTGCACCTCAACACCATCGAGCGACACAGCGCCGATAGTGCCTGAGATTATTCTCCGGCACTTTTGTCCGTTTTGTGGATTAAGGATGTCGCTCATGCCTCGCGCAGATCTCGCTCGTTACAAACCGCTCTCGTCGCTCATCGAATGGTCGGACAATTACAATCACGGGGATGTGAACGCCATCGCGCACAGCATCCGCCGCTTCGGCATGAACAACGCGCTGCGCGTCTGGCGCGGTGATGTGGTCATGGCCGGCAACCACACTTGTAAGGCGCTCAAGCTGATCCGCGAGCAGGGGCCGCAGCCCGACGTCGATCTGCTCTGGCCGCCCGCCAACGTCATCATCGTCAAGGACGAGTGGTACGTGCAGTTCGTCGATGTCAGCCACCTCGACGAGATCGCGGTGAAGGCCTTCGCCATCGCCGACAACAACCTCGCGCGGCAGGCGGTGGCCGATGAGACGCTGCTGGCGCAGTACCTGCAAGAGATCGCGGCCTCGGATATGGACATGCTCAGCGCCACCGGCTTCGACGAACTCGACATGAACCGCCTGATCGCCAAAGCGGCTGCCGATCTGCAAGCGGCGGATGATTCCGGCGACCAGACCGAGCGCGGCGCGGAACTGCTGGCGAAGTGGCAGGTCGAGCGCGGGCAGCTGTGGATCATCCCTAGCAAGACGTTCGAAGGCGGCGAGCACCGGCTGCTGTGCGGCGACAGCACCAATCCGGATGACGTGGCGCGGTTGATGAACGGTCAGCGCGCGATCCTCTTCGCCACCGACCCGCCCTACCTCGTCGGCTACGATGGCAACAATCATCCGCATGCCTTCGGCAAGGAAGATAAGAACAAGGATTGGTCAGAGTCCTACCACGATTGGGACGATCCGGCGCAGGGTGAGGAATTCTACGCGGGCTTCATCGCGGCGGCCATCAATCAGGCCATCATGGAAAACGCGGCGTGGTACTGCTGGCACGCCAGCCGCCATCAGGCCATGCTGGAACGCGTCTGGAACAAAGCGGGCGCGTTCTTCCACCAGCAAATCATCTGGGTGAAGGATCGTCCGATCCTGACGCGCTCGCATTATATGTACCAGCACGAACCCTGCCTGATGGGCTGGCGCAAGGGTAAGAAGCCGCCGCGCATCGCCGACGATTACCCCTCAACCGTGTGGCAAGTGCCGACCATCGCCCCCGGCACGAGCACCGATCACCCCACCTCGAAGCCAGTCGAGTTGTTCAAGACGCCGATCTTGCAGCACACCACCCCCGGCCAGATTTGCTACGAGCCGTTTTCGGGCAGCGGTACGCAGTTCGTCGCCGCCGAGCAAACCGCGCGCCTGTGTTATGGCATCGAGCTTCAGCCGCAGTATGTGGCGTCCATCCTCGAACGCCTGACATCGATGGGGCTGGAACCGCGCCTCGCCGAAAGCTGACAAATGGCCGTTCGGCAGTCTCTACAATGATGATGATCGCCTTCGCCCCCTTCTAAAAATATTTTCAAGAAGGCGGTCATGAGCGGCGTGGGTAGGGTTGCGCCACGCCGCTCTTCATTGAATGAGACGAGGGATCAACGTGGGCAATCGTCGCCAGCGGCAGGAATGGGAACAGCGGCCTGATGAGTCGGCGCGGGCGTATCAGGCGTTTTGCATGTATCGCGATCTCGGCGCGGCGCGGTCGCTGGATAAAGCGTTCGCGGCGCTGTGGGCGCAAGAGCGCCAAGCCAGCGCCAAAACAGCGCCAAAATCAGCGTCGGGTCATTGGTCGAAATGGTCGACGCGTTTCGCGTGGGTCGAGCGGGCGAAAGCCTACGACGCCTACCTCGACGTGCAGCAGCAGCAGCAGTTCGAAAACGAGCTGATCCAGAAGCGGCAGCAGGTGATGCGGCAGGAAGCCGCCGACGCCGATCTGCAATTGGCGAAGTGGCATGAGATCGTCGGCCTGACCAAGCTGCACACGCAGCAGACGAAGACGCGCCGCAAGACAGGCGACGCCAAAGAGGTCGATATTGTCTTCGCCGAGTTAAGCATCGACGACTGGTTCAAGCTCAGCCGGTGGCGCGGCGAGATCGGCGACCAGCAGCGGCGCGCGCTCGGCATGCCCACGGTGCGCACTGACCTGACCTCGAACGGCGAGAAGATTCAATCCGGCCCGATGATCGAATTCGTCTGGACAGATGAGGGGGACAATGCTGGTCACAGCAGCGAAACCGGTTCAGATTAAGATGCCGCGACCGCACACCAACCAGCAGGTCATGCTGGACTGCGTGCGCAAAGGCATCAGCGTGGTCGCCTTCTGCGGCCGCCGTTTCGGCAAGACGCAGGTGGCGGTATATGCCATTTTGCAAGCGGCCACCAGCAAGGTCGGGCTGTACTGGTGGGTGGGGCTGAGCTGGCGCAGCGCGTCGCTCAAACGGGCGTGGCGGCTGCTCAAGCTGTACGTCCGGCAGATCTGGCGCGGCTTGGGCATCAAGCCGGACAAGAACATCCGCGAGGCCGATAAGGAATTGTATCTGCCGAACGGCTCGTCGATCTGGCTGCGGACGGCGGAACGTCCCGACTCGCTGGCGGGGGAAGGCTTGCGCGGCGTGGTGCTGGACGAGTTCTCGCTGATGGACGAGATCGTGTGGACGGAATATATCGAGGCGACGCTGCTCGACTACCCGGATTCGTGGGCGCTGTTCATCGGCGTGCCGAAAGGGAACAACTGGGCGGCCAACCTGTACCGGCGTGCCATGATCCGCAAGGGCTGGCAGGCGCTGCACTTCACCACCTACGACAACCCGTTCATGTCGAAGGAACGGATCGACGAGATCAAGGCCAACGTCACCGAGGCGCTGTTCGCGCAGGAATACATGGCCGAGATTACCGCCGATGCTGGCGCGGTGTTTCGCGGTGTGGACAAGGTGCTGACCGTGCCGAAGGGGCTGAAGCCGGTCGAGGGTCACCGCTATGCCTTCGGCGTGGATTGGGGCAAAGAGCACGACTACACCGCCATTGTGGTGATCGACACGACGACGCGGCAGGTGGTGGCGATTGACCACTTCAACCAGATCAGCTGGCAGCTTCAGCGCGGGCGGCTGCGCGCGCTGTACGACGAGTGGCGGCCAGCGGTCATCATCGCCGAACACAACAGCTTCGGCGGGCCGAACATCGAAGCGCTGCAAGCCGAGGGGCTGCCGGTGCAGTCCTTCGTCACCACCCCCAGCAGCAAGCCGCCGCTGATCGAAGCGTTGGCGCTGGCGATTGAACGCGGCGAGATCGGCCTGATCAACGAGCCGAAGCTGGTCAACGAGCTTCAGGCCTACACGATGGAACGCATGCCATCCGGTTCATTTCGTTATAACGCGCCGAGCGGCATGCACGACGATCTGGTGATCGCGACCGCGCTGGCGTGGCAGGCAAGTTATGGACGCACACATCGTTCGGATAGTTGGTGAGGGGTAACAGCGTGAGCTTTTACGACGACAGCAAAACCATTGGTCGATTCCCGCCGCGGCGTCAGCAGCTGCCCGCAGCGGCCAACATCGACACCGGCGCGTACCGGGTGCTCTTCACGCGCGGCGAGGATGTAATGACACCGGTCGAGTACCGGCGCAGCTTCGGCCAGTCCTTCGAGCAGGCGATGCTCGGCGGCAGTTATGGCATGGATGACGAGCTGCTCGCGCGATCCTTCCAGATGTCATCCACCGCTTACGCCTGCACCGAGTTCTGCGCAACTACCGCCTCGACCGTGCCGATGCGGGTCATTGACGACAGGCATCAACCGCTGGACGGCACACCCCTCACCTACTTCATCAACACGCTGGCGGCGCGCTTGATCGCCGATACCGTCCGCAGCGCGTTGATCTGGGGACGCTTCTACCTGCGCAAGCGCTACAACAAAGGCGGCTGGCCGACGGGTATCGAGTGGATCAACCCGCTGTGTGTGCGCGAACTATTGGGAACAGACCGCGACGTGATCGGCTACGAGATCCGCAACCCGGTCAACTTTCAGATCGAGCAGATCCCCGCGAAGCAGATGATTTACCAGCAGGTGTTTGATCCGCATCCCGGTTTGAACGGCCTGTCGAAGTTCGAAGTGGCCGCCCGGCAGATCGGCGTCGAGATGGGCGTGGCAACTTACGCGGCCACCTTCTTCATCAACGGTTCACATCCGGACGGTTTCCTGTCCTTCGACATCCCGCTGACGGATGAGCAGTTCAACGATGCGCGCGACGAATGGCGGGCGAACTTCAAAGGCGCGAAGAACGCGCACAAAACCGCCGTGATGCCCGGTGGCGCGCGCTGGACGCCGATCACCGCCGTGCCGAAGGATCTGGCGATGGTCGAGTTGAAAGCCAGCGAGCACAAGGAAATCTGCGCCATCTTCCAAGTCGATCCGATCCTCGTCGGGCTGGAAGGCGTCGCCGATCCACTTTCGGCCAACAGCACCTACAGCTCTGCCGAGGTGGCGCATGTACGGCGGGTGACGCTGCCGCTGTTCAACACGATCATCCTGCCCGCGCTCAACGAGCAGTGGTCGCAAACCGACTTCGACAATCCCTACCTGCTGGAAGTGGATGAGCAGCGCGTGCCGACGCTGACCGACGCCAACCTCGTGCGATCCAGCACCGCCATCAGCCTCGCGAGCGGGCGCATTCTGGATTACGACGAGTCGCGCGAGATCGTGGGACGTGAACCCCGGACGGATTACATCAAGCGCGATCCCACCGACGCGCTGGCGATCTTCCGCGATACGGCCATCAGCCTCGGGCAGTTCCGCCAGATGATGGGGCTGGATCAGTCGCCGCTTGACGACATGTGGAACGTGCCGGGGTTGGGTCTCGTCCCCGGCAGTGAGCTGCGAACGCTGTGGCAGAAGCGCATGCTGGGCGCGCCGTCCGTGTTCAACACGCCACCGATCACCGGTGAGCCGCTGCCGCAGCCGGTGATCGCGGCACAGGGAAGCGATGAGCCTGCACCCTTGAGCAAACCACCGCTGCGCGCGTTCGAATCAGGGTTCGCCTTTTTAGGCAAGTTCAGCAGCGTCAGCGAAATCTGCCCTATTCAGGATGTGCTGAAGGGGCTGCTGCCGAACGCGGACTTCATGCTGCCCAACGACTTTCACGTCACGCTGCTCATCAGCGAGGACGCGACTGCCGAAGCGGCAGCCGAGATCGTCCGGCTGTACGAAACCAAAGGGCTGCTGCCGGTGATCGTCGGCGAGGTGGCGCAGTTTGAAACGCCGGACGGCTACGCGATCCATCTGGTCATTCGCCGCCAGCAGACGCTGGTGGATTTGCAGCGCGATCTGGTGGATCACATCACGGCGCAGGGATTCAGCGTCAGCGATTACAGCCAGCCGGACGCCTATAAGCCGCATATCACGCTGGCCTACAGCAAGACGCCGATCCCGCAGTTCCCCATCACGCCGTTCGCGCTGGTGCTGGATGCCATCGACATCCACGATGAGCGCGGGTCGCAGGTGAACCGGATTCGGCTGCGCTCGGCAGGGGGTACGCAGCCCGCGCTGCGCCGCGCCGCGATGCCGCTGGTGCTAGGGGTATCGTTCGCCAGTCACCAGTTCGTCAAGCAGGCGCGGGTCGTACTGGCCGAAGCGCTGACCAGCTTGGGCATCCTCGGCGGCGATTGGGTCGATGAGGCCGATTACCGGCTGCCGATGGTGGTCGCGGATGAATGGAACCCCAGCGCGGCTGCCGACTTCATCCGCCGTGTTGATTTCGAGGACACGCGCAAGTTCGACCTGACCACAGCCGGATACACCCTGAGCGGGGATGGCATCTACCTGCGCCTGAACGGGCTGCCATCCGGCTTGAACAAGTCGCTCGTGCTGGATCTGGAAGCGGCGGGATTGACGCCGGACTTTGTGCCGGATGAGGCGATGATCCGGCTGGTGCGCGTCGAACGTTCGGCTGATGTGGAAGCGCTGGTCGCCAATGAAGCGTGGCCGGCGCTGGATGCCCTGCCCCTCGTCGCCAATAACCTCACGCTCTGGCTGGGCGATCAGCCTTACCACGAGTGGCCGCTGCGGGGCGTCTCACCTGCGCGCAGCCGCGAACTGGCCGCATGGAAACGCGCGGTTGGCAAGCACGGCGCAGCCTACGCCTTCCGCGCCGAGTCGCTGCATGGCTCGAAGGTGGCGCGGCTGATTCGGGATGGCTTGGCGGTCGCGCTGCTGCTGGACGACGAGGCCGAACGCAGCGACATGGTCGCCATGCTCTTTGACGCCGCCGCCTTCATGCTCGATGATCAGAAAGCGGTTCGTGCCGGATACAGTGACACGCGCTTGGAATTCTACGAGACGCTGCTCGGCCTGTTCCGTGATGCCCAGCAGAGCGAGATCAGCCGGCAGAAGCTGGCCGGCCAGATGCGTTCGGCGCTGCGCGTCTACGGGCTGCGCGCGTACCGCGACGGCATGAACGAGGTGGGGCATGATCCGGAAAGTTTTTCGGCGGATGAATTGAACGTCTTCCGCGACTGGCAAGCCCGGCAAAGCGAGTTCGTGAGCAAGTTCGGCGCGGAAGTGTTCGGGCAAGGGATCAGCGAGAACGAGGTCGATCTGCGCGCCAACATGTGGGCCGATGTCAGCCTGTACGAAATCTACCTGCGCGGCAAGGCGATGGGTGCGCCGAAGAAACGCTACATCTGGCGCTATGACCCGCTGGCCGAACACTGCGATGACTGCGCCACGCTGAACGGTCAGGTACATACGCTGCCGGAATGGTTGGAAGCCGGACATATCCCCGGCCAGCAGGGGCAGCGCTGCAAGCAGGGCTGCAAGTGCGGGCTGCACGAGACCGAAGAGCCAGCGAGGGGGAACTACCTGCTGTGATCCGCGCTGAAATCCTTTACGACATCCGCCCGGTATACGAAGCGCAGTTATTCATTCAGGCCTTCCCCGGCCTGCTGGAAGACAGCGTGATCGCAGCGTTCAACCGCGACATCAAACCCGGCTTCCTGAAAGAACTGCAATATGAGCCGCCACCGGCCAAGCTGCCGTTCGAGTTCGAGACCGAGAAGTCGCGCCGCTATTACTTCTGGGCCGTGCGCAGCGGCAAGATCAAAACCGCCAACGGACGCTATGTGCGCACGCACAAGCTCAGCCGGGGGTGGGACGTGGGCATCAGCGCCGACGACGAACTGATCGTCATGAGCGCGCAGAATCGACGCAAATACGAGAAATACGTCACCGGCCCACGGCAGGTGAAAGGCCACCACAACACCGGCTGGCCGCTGCGGCAGCAGATCGTCGCCTTCTGGACGGATGCCGCGCTTGAGACGACCATGCGCACCGTCGATCAACTGCTGACGAGCGGCAAGTTCTAGTCCGACAAATGCCATTTTGAAGCGTGATACGCTCCCTCAGAAGCTGATTTCTGAGGGATGCATCTTGCTTAACCACTATCAAGCCAGCGGACGGTATACCAGCGCTCGCGCCGCCAGCCTCTCGAACGAGGTGGTTGGGGTGGTACGGGGCTACATCGCCATCTGGGGCGATCCGGATCACCGCGATTCCTATGACACATGGTGGGATCGCGAACGGCCTGCCGAAATCGGAATGAAGTTCGTCCCGTTCCCGCTGTGTTATGAGCACGGCGATAACGAAACGCTGCGAAAAGAGATCATCGGCAGTGTGGATCGCATCTGGATTGACGACACCGGCTATGCCTTCGAGGGGCATCTTGACCCCAGCAATCCATTCTTCGACCGCGTTGTTGCCGAGCTGCGCCGTGTCGAACTCAAAACATCCAGCGCCACCGGTTCACACTTGGTCGAATTCTACGACGACGGGGCTTTCAAAAGCTGGCCTCTCGTTGAACTCAGCTTCACCAAATATCCGGCTGAAAGCCGGATGCCTGCTGTGCAGTTGTTGAGATCGCTCACAGAGCAGCCGCCGGGCGCGGCTGGTGGCGATGAACTGCCATCTACGCAATCAACTAGACAAGACGAGGATACTCCCATGAACGCCAAAGAAATTATTCAACAGTTGATTGATGCGGGGGCAGACGCCGCAACAATCATCGGGGCGCTGCTTGAGGCGGGAATCAGCATCGACGATCTGGCTTCGGCTGTTCAGCAGCTTGTCCCGCCTGAGGCAGGATCGGAAGGTCAGCTTTCGGACAGCGAAAACCCTGAAGACGACAAACCCGCTGACGAAGAAGAGTCTGAAACCCGCAACAGCGGCAGCGCTGCCGAAAAACTGCTGGCGCTGATCAACAAAAACCGCCAGCAGCAGCAGCGCAGCAAAAGCGACGCGGTTGTCGCCGCGCTGAGCAAGATTATCAAGTCTACCCGGAACGCACCGCCGCCGAAGGATAACAAGCGCTTTGTCGCGGGTGATCCGGCATTTTCGGTGCAGGTGAGCGAGCCGCTGAAGTATTGGGGACGCTCGCGTCAGGAATTGATGTTCGGGTATTTGACGCTGCGGGCGGAAGGCAAGCCTGTCAGCGAAGAGTACTGCAAGGTGATGGTTGCGCGCGCCTTTGATGGGGTTCAGAAGAACGACCCTGTCATGAATCACCCGGCTGTGCGTTCGTCCATGAAGTCCACACGAGCCAACGAGGTTATGATTTCGACGGCAGCGGGCGGCGGCGACGAATGGGTATCCATCGCCTATAGCTCCGATTTGTGGGAAAAGGCCCGCGAAAATCGCATCTTCCAGCAGCTTGTTGCGAAGGGTATGCGTGTTGAGGAAGTTCCACAGGGTGCTGAGAGTATCTACATCCTGACGGAAGGATCAGACCCGACTGTTTACACCATCTCGCAGAACGCCAATCTGGACGCGACGAATCGCCCGTCAGTCAATATCGGCATCAGCCGTCCGGGGACTGGTCGTGAACTGCTCACTCCGGGCGAACTCGGCATGGCGGTTGCTTACAGTGATGTGTTCGAGGAAGACAGCCTGATCCCGGTGCTGTCGCAGCTGCAGGCGCAGATGGACGAAAAAGCCGAAGAAACCATCGAGCAGTTGTTCCTGAATGGCGACACCGCCACAGCCGAAAACACCAACATCAACCTGATTGACGGTACACCCGGCAGCGCGCTGGCCTCACCTTACTATCTGGCTTCGGATGGCGCATTGAAGTACGCGCTAGTCACAGGCAGCGGTACCAGCCGCGATGGCGGTACGTTGGACGAAGATGATTTCCGGCTGACACTGCGCTTGTTCCCTTCGGCGATTCGCAGCCGTAAGGCCAACATCGCTCTTGTTTTCGACAGCGACACCCACAGCACCGCGCTGGGCATCCCTGCACTGAAGACGGACGATGTACGCCACACGAACGCCACCATCACCAGCGGCGTGCTGGAAAACATTTATGGTGTCGATACATTGGAATCGGGCTTCATGCTCAAAGCCAACAGCGCCGGTAAAGTGCCGAGTGCGGGCGGGACGCTGGGACGGCTGTTGGGGGTTTACGCGCCGTACTGGGCGATGGGCTGGAAGCGACGCGCCAGAGTTGAGACAGGGCGTGACATCATTTCCGGCACAAACCTGATCGTCGTTAAGTTCCGTCTCGGCTTCAAGCCGCGCGGTGCAGGCGCTGCGGTCGCGACGTACAACCTGACGATCAACTAACCCGTTCTGTCATTGAGACTATTTGAGGGGCGGGAAACCGCCCTCTGGAGAGACCAAGATGGGCAAACTTCTGAACATCAAGCAGGGCGGATTGTTTGGCGGGCAGCATCAGCATTCGGCGCAGGAATTGGTTGCCAGCGGCGCGATCCTGCTCACGAGCGGGTTGGTGCTGCTGAACCATGCCACCGTTGCGGTTGCAGCAACACTGGCCGCGCCGACAGTCGGCGACGAACTGTACATCGTCGATAACTCGGCGAGCGGTACGGCGGCGCACACGGTGACGTGTCCTGCCGGGGTAACGTTCGATGGCACGAACAACCGCGCCACCCTCAACGCCCCCGGTGAAGCGCTGCACCTGATCGCGATCAGCCCGACGCGCTGGTTCATCCTCGAAAACATCGGCAGCGTCGGCCTCAGTTCGGTTTAAGCGAGGCGTTATGGGACTCAAAGATATACGACTGATCGGGACGACATCGGCGGGGGGCGCGGTCAACATCGACGGTGAGGCACATGTGCTGGGCATTCTGGAAGCGGTGCAGTGGGTTGATGGCTCGTTCGACAACGGCGTGGACGCGGTGCTTTCCGTCATCCAGCCGGATGGCACGGCTCAAACCCTCTTGACGCTCACCGATGCCAACGATGATGCGTGGCTTTATCCCCGCGTCCCGGTCAACGATCCAACGGGCGCAGCGCTCGACGATGCCGATGGCGCGAACCTGACGAAGCCGCTGCTGGTTGGCAAACCCCGC
>ERZ761594.60-NODE-60-length-51444-cov-4.977213_pt1 | contig 51444 bp, 60 predicted proteins | sample MGYA00511036_ERZ761594 | MGnify/ENA primary metagenome ERZ761594 (study PRJEB28899, sample SAMN03785561) | bioreactor sludge metagenome | biome: EBPR Sludge; feature: EBPR Bioreactor; material: 0.22µm filtered reactor supernatant | place: Saint Lucia: Queensland... | reverse complement strand
CCAGCATCGCCAGGATCAAGTCCGGCGTGTCGCCCGTGTACATCAACCGCTCGTCGGCATCCACGAACCCGCCCACGTCCGGCCGCCACTGGTTCAGGGCTCGCATGGCCCGAGACAGCCCCACGCCGCCCGGAAACAATGCCTTGGGCACCGGGATGGGGCCAATGTTGGGCAACTCCATCGGACGCATCTCTTTGATGTCCCGCGTCACCGTTGCCCGCACGAGGTCCAGGCCCACGCCCGCGACCGGAGGAATGGGCATGACGCCCATCGTCTCGGAATCCAGGTCCACCGAGAACGCCGCCGTGATGCCCGTTGACCGAGACAGGTCCAGCCCGAGAACGTCCCGCCCGAACCCCTGTGCGATCCTGCCGTACATGAACATCCGGGCCAGCGTGCCCAGATTTCTGCCGTTCGTCACCCGGGCCAGCCAGTCGGCGTTTTCAAGCTGGGCTTGAGTCATCGCCCCCCGGACAGTCGATTCCCCCATGAGGGACAGCATCCGGGTCGGGAACGAGGAAAACATGCGGGCGAACGCCGGGAGCCTCCCCTGCCAGATCGAACGTGAGCCCGGGCCCGGCCGAAACTGCGTGGCGTTGACGATGTTGGACGCCTCGAAGTTGATCCAGTCATCCAGTTGGCCGCCGGACAGCGCCGCCCCCGTTTCCGCCATGCGGGGCACCTCGTACTCCCCGGTGCGAATGGCGTTCCCAATCGCCTTACGAGCGGCGAAGAACGAGGAAGCTTGGTTCGCCATTTCGGCGTTGGTGAACGGCTGGAGTAGGAACTTGGCGAACACGTCGTAGTTCTTAAATGCCCGTTCCGCCCGATCCCCAAAGGCCGCCGTCGTCGCGTCGTCCACGTCGAACAGGCGCGGGTCGATCTTGATGCCGCTCTTGGCAAGCTCCGGGAAGGTGATTTGGAACGCCCGCTCCGCCGCGAGGTTGATCTTGTGAAGCGGCTTGAGTGCCCAAGGAACGTCGTCGGCCGCCCGCAGGGCTGCCCGCTGGATGGAAAACTCCTGAGCGTACCGGGGGAGCCTGCTGCCCAGTTCCTTGACGCCCTCCAGCGTCGGCCCCAGCCCCAGAACCGGCCCGGTCGTCATGATCGGCTGAAGCAGGTTCTGAAACGCGCTCGCCGGGTTCATGCCTAAAGTCGTGCTGTAGAAGTAGGAGGCGATGCCGTTGGACAGTTTGCGGTACTGCTGGTTGCGGCGGATGGTCTGAAGCCCATGGTCGATCTGGGCCAATTCCTTGCGTCCTGCCCACCTGTTTCCGACCCGCGAGAGGCTTTCCGCGATCGAGGAGAACATGTTGCCGAACATGATCTCGCCCTCGTCGGACCTGCCGGATACCGACCGGACCAAATCCTGGAGCCCCCGGAGCATGACCGGGTTGCCGCTGTTGGGCACCAGCACCTCCCGCATCTTGTCGGTCCCGGCCACTGGCATCGTCGCCAACCGGCCGCCCATCTCGTTCAGGCCCCGGTTGATGATCTGCACGATGATCGGGTCGCTGCTGGGGGTGTCCCGCGTTCCGAACTCCGTCTTGATCGAAGCCAGTGTCCGCTCGAATGGGGTCAGCGGGGCGTTCAGGGCGAACGTCTTCGCCACCGAGTGAACGTACTTCTGGAGGATCTCGTTCAGGTCGGTGACGAACAGGTCTTGGCTGTTGGCAAGCTGGAGCCCGTGCCTCTGGCGCGGGAACAGCCGCTCGTTGTACACCTGCCCCTTTGTCTGGTTGATGAAGGTCTGGTAGCGGGTGAAGTCCGACACGAGACGCCCGGTACGGTCCTGCGTCCATACCCAGGACGGGTCCATGCCGGACAGTTTCAACGCCTCGGCCACCTTCCCTTCCTTCAGCCCCTTGATGGCGTCGGCTCCATGAACCGTGATGGTAGAGCCCTCGCCGGTCAGGGGGATGTGGGGCAGGTAGTCGCGCAGATAGCGGGGAGCCTCGGACGGCGGCCACGGCACCACCTTGGCGGGCTCAATCCGGTCGCCCATCAGCCCGCCCTCGACCTTCTGCGTCTGCCGCAGGAAGCCCCAAAGCTCATCCATCCGCGACCGCAGCCGGTCGGCCACCATCTTCAGTTCCGGCGTTGCCCCGGCCGGATTCTGCCCCTCGGCCAGCAGGGAGACGATGGGCATCTCCGCTTTCCAATTAGGGCGTTCGATCAGTTCGCGGATCATCTGGTTGCCCGCGTTCAGCACCTTCATCTCGCGGTACTGGGCCAAGGCGACCAGTTTGGGGATGGGCGTACCCCGGAAGTAGCTTTCGATGGGGCGGGTGTACTGGCTGATGCCGGTAAACTCGTTGGCCGCTCCCACGAACCGCTTGGGAACCGTTCCGTCCAGCCACGCCCGGGTAGGGAACCGCTTGGACAGCAGGAACGAGAGGATGACGGTCGGGTCAGTCACCGTGTTGACCAGGAACTTCGCCAGCCCGTTGTGCATCCCCATCCGTTCCGCCACGGTCCGCGTCTCGTCCGGCGTGACGAGGGCCGGGTCGGTGAGCATTTTGGACAACAGGTCCACGTCGCCCCGGGACAGGGCGGTCATCGCGGCGTTGTACTGGGCTTCATAGCTCAACGGCATTGGTTACATCAACCCCGCCATGCTCACCGGGCTGTTCATCTGGGAGCCCTGCATACTCTGCAGCGTCTTCATGATGTTCAGCGTCCGGGACAGGTTCATCAGTTCCTGGCCCTGGGCCTTGGCTTCGTCGCCCGCCCCACCCTGCTGTTGCGCCATCTGCTGCATCAGCATCATCTGGAGTTGCGGGTCAACCGGCTTCTCGCCGTCGCCGCCCATGAACTTGGAGCCGAGATAAGCCAGCGCCAGGGCGGCACCGACCCCCTTGGCCCCGCGCCACATGCGGGCTTTTGACGCCAGACCTTTGCCCTCGGCAATCGCGGCGGCCTTGGCCATGTCCTGCGTCGCCTCGGGGGTGTATCCATATTTCTTGGCCACCTCTTTCAGTATTGGTTCCTGGATCGGCTCAGGAACGTTGTGTGCATCGAGCCCAGCCTTGGTCTCAAAATAGATCTTCTTTCCTTCGGCGCTCGTAGATGCGGCCGCCCGCGCCTCATCAATCTTGTCTTCAAGAAATCGAAGCGGGGACATGGTTTTGATGGTATGCTCCCGCAGCGGCGTCTCGATCTCTTTGTACTTGATGCCGAACTGCCGCATGCCGTCCCGAATCTCTGGCATAGCCAAGGCGCGAGCGATCTTCACATCCACCTGCTTGTTGGCCATGCGCACAACTTCCGATAGTTCCTCCTGGAATGCCGGAGAGGCGCTTCCCGCGTTCGCCTTTATGGTTTCCAAGACGGGATCGTTGGGGCCGTTAATGGCAGCGCGGCGGGCGCGGTCCAACGACTCTCTCTCGCGGGCTTTTTGATCTGCAAGTTTCTGTTTCTCGTCCTCGTTCTTGGCTTCGCGCTCCAGATACCACCAGTCCAGCTTGTCGTTCCGCTTGGCCGTCTCCCTCGCGCTCTGGGAGGCGTCCTTGAGGGTGAACATCTCCTTCTGCCCGGACTGCTTGAGCTTTTCCCGCTCGATGTCCAGCCCCTTGGCTTCCCGCATCTTGTTCAGGTCGCCCGCCTGCTTCTGGCCCAGAATGCTCAACTGGTGCAGGTTCTTCATCTCCAGTTCGACCTGGCGCCGGTCGCCCTTGAGGGTCGCAAGCTGGAGGTCCATGGCCCGGGCAGCCGCCTTGTCGGCAAGGGTCGCACCCTGCGCCGCCGCCTTGGCCTGGATGCCCATGTTGAGCTTTTCCAGTTCTGCCTGGATGCGAGTGCCCAACAACTCCGGCTTCATGGCTGCGTTGGTCAGGCTGATGGCAGCCCGAACCATCGAGGCTTTCACGTCGCCCTCGGCCATGGTTTCGGCCAGACTCAGGATCTCCTGGGCGGTCGAAGCCCATGCGGCAGCGGGATTCGGGTTGTTGGTGATGTAGTCGCCCGGCATCAGAACATACCTCCAATTTCACGCTGCTGCGCCATGTACTCCTGGATTGCCCGCTGAAGGTGCTTCATCTGGGCGTCCTGCTGAATGTACGCCAACGCCGATGCCTGTTGCCCCTGCCCCGGGTTTGGCTGGCCCTGAAACATCTCCCAGCCCTCGATCCCCTTATCCAAGTCCACGTTGCTGCCCAGCCCGGGCATCAGGTGTTCAGCGGCAAGCATTCCCCCGGTCATCAGGCCCATCTTTCCAGCGCTGCTGCCGAACTCGACGGCGTTTCGAGCCAGCGTGCCCACGTTCGCACGCGAAGACAGCCACGCCGGTGCCCCGGATGTTGCCGCCGCCAGCGCCTTGTCGGCCGCCTTGCCCACGACGTTCTTGGACAAGCCGGATGCGGCACCGGAGGCGAGCATCTTGGTAGCACTCTCGCCGCCGGTCTGGAGCAGGCGCCGCAGTAAGGCGGAACCGGCGCGTGACGCAACCTCGCCACCGGCCAGACCGAGCAACAGTTGAATGAACGGAGCAATCATCGCTTACCTCCGAAGGCCCTGCATAAACGGGCTCCACTCGTCCGGCGCAGAAGTCGCACTGGGCTGCGTCTGCGGAATCTGTATGGCCGGTGGACTGGCAACGGCGTTTTGCCCACTCCCGCCAATCAGTGCCCCAACGATCGACTGGAAATTTGCATTCGGAGAAGTGATCGCCTTCCACAACGCGGTTCGCTGAACCTCGGCATTCCTAAGCGCCGCCGCGCGATCTTCCGCCGACTTGCGAATCATTTCTGGAGCAATCTGCGCTTGAATAGCCTCTGGGCTTGCCGCTGCCGGAATGGGCACCCCGGCATCCTTCGCGGCTCGCGTCAGGTACAGTTCGGCCTGATCCGCCACAGACGAAAGCACCTGCTTGCGCTTCTCGACCATCGAGTTTGATCCGGTCCACCAGTCCCGAAGGACTTGGGTCGGGTTGCGCCGCCAGTCAGTGCCCCAAAGATTGTCGTTGTCGGAAATCGAAGCGCGTACCTGACCAATACGCTCCCGCTGTTTTGCAAGCATTGCCATGGCTGTCGCCGGGTCAGATTGCCCAAGGGCCTTGGCCTGCTCCACGATGCTGCGAGTCTCAGGAATGAGATTGTCAGACATCTTGGAGTAATCCGCCGTCTTTGCGCTTCCGGTTGCCACCTTGCCCATTGCCTCGGTCAGAGGAGTGCTTTGGTTGCTCTGTTGGGCGGTGATGCCCGCCAATGTGCCCTTGGTTACCTCCGCCTGAGCCTGTTGCTGCCGGGACTGAATTCCCGCCTCGGCGGCGGCAAGCTGAGACTGCGCCGCCGCATTGGCGTAGTCGCGAGCCTCGGTCCGGGCCGCCAGTTGGTTGTTCATCTTCATCTGCTCAAGCTGGGCACCCGTCACGAGGTTGCTTTGCTTCATCTGCACGGACAATAGGTCAAACTGCTGCTTTCGTGCATCCTGCTCCCCCGTCAACTGCTTAAGCAGCAAATCCATCTGCCGCTGCGTTTGCGTCCGCAGGTCCTGCATTTCCTCGCGGCGCAAGGTGCGATCCAATGCGTTTTCGGACTGGCGAGCCCCCATCTCCTCCCGGCGCAGGGCCAACTCGTCCCGACCGAACTCCCGCTGGAGGTCGATGTTCTTCTGCTGGCTGAGCAGTTGAACCAGCGCCAGCATCGCCGCCATGTCCGATTCCTTGTTGGGGTTCTGGTTTACGAACCCGAACATGTTGGCGGCGTTGATCTGCGCCTGGTTGGGGCCAGTGACGATCGGGTACTGGACCGCACCGGACGGCATGTTGTTGATAATCACCGGCATCGTCGGCCACTCCTCAATACGGGGTCAGACGGTTGAACTCCTGGGGCACCAGCGGAGCGGTCGGCACTGGCGGGGCGTCCCGGTACTGCATCGGGCTTACCGGGCGGGCAACGCCGCTCGCTCCCAGTGGCGTCAGTGCCGACTCGTTGCGGACCGTGATCGGCCCGCCGGTGGAAGCCTGCTGGCCCCGCCCCTGACCCATCTGCTGAGCCAGGACAGACATCAGCATGTTCTGAGAACCGTTGCTGGCGGGCTGCATCCCGAACCACCCCTTGCCCGTGGAAAAGCCGATGCCGCCCATGTTGCGAATGGCGTTCATGCTTTTCATCCACCCGGGCTGTTTCATCCCCAACTTGTCCATCAGGATGTTCTGGGGGTCGTAGTCGCCCTTGAGGATGCCGCCAAGACCGCCAAGGATGTTCGGCCCACTCCCCGGACCGGGGAGAATTCCCGACATGGATGACCCCGGACTCATCAGGTCGCCCCACCCTGCACTTCCAAGCGCCATGGCTATCTCCTACATCTTCGCCCACACCCCATTCGGGTTCTCGGGGCTGACTATGTAACCGTCCAACTCGCACCCGGCATCGTCCGCGATCTGTTCGCGGTACGCGGCGAGCCCGTTGCGTCCAATGTTGCTGTGCACGACAAACCCGTTGGCGACGTAGGGCACGTCGTTCTCCAGCATCAGGTCGCCAGACACCTCGTACGACACCTCATGCACCCGCTCAACCGTCTCCGGCTTGCCGTCCACGGTAATCTTGTCGCCCGGCTTCCACTGGCCTGCGGGCTTGCCGTCCAGGACGTGATCCGGAGTGGCGATGATGACGTTCTGCTCCGTGCCCACCAGGACCATCTGAGCCTGCATTTCCTCGACCACAGTACCGCAATCCTTCGCCACCACGTCGTGATACTGCCCATCCGCCCCCAGCACCCGGTCGCCGGGCAGCACGCCCGCCTGCGGAACCGGACCACGAGCCTCGGTGATGACCTCGGAGCGGGCGCTGATGCAGCCCCAACTGACACCCAAAAACCCGCCCGAGCTTTTTTGGCTCTGCCTGCTGGCCCCAATCGCCTGCTGCTGCAGATAGTTCTGGGCCATATCCCGCCCCATAGTGGACTGCGGCAGAGTGTACGGCGTACCAGCCGTAATCCCTGCCTGTGACAAGATGTTCTGCTGCTTCATGCCCAGCAGAGAAGACGCCTTGTTCCATGCGTCCTGGTTGTTGGAGGCGTACGCGGACAGCATGTTCATGTAGGCGTCAAACCCCTGGGTCTGGTCCCGATCCTGGGTCTGGTCCTGGAACTGGGCCACGCCGGAGCGGGCACCCGCCATCGACTGGCCCAATGTGCCCGTCAACCCGGCCTGCTGACCGGCGAGGCCGGCGTTGGTGCCCAACTGCCCCATCATCGCCTGATTCTGAAGCCCCGCCCGCGCCTGCATGTTCTCGTTCCGCATCCCCTGGGCCGCAGCCCCAACGGCATCCAGGGCGTTGCTGCGGCTGATCCCCTCGTTGTACCGCAGGGCGTTCATGGAGTCGCGGGTGTCGCCCATCGACCGACCCTGCCCCAATGCCGCCGCCAGCATGTCCTGGCTGGCCGACCCGAACCGTGAACGCGATTCGGACGCGATGTTGTTCCGCTGCGACCGCTCCCATGCGTTGGTGTCGATGTCTGAGACGAACGAACCGGCATCCCGGGCCACCTGCATGGGGTCGCGCTGCTGCGCCCCGATGATCGAGCCGATCCGGCTTTCTGCCCCGGACAGGTCCCCCAGCATCCCGGACAGCAGCCCGCCGAAGTCGGTGGACGACGCAAACCGCTCGTTGGCGAACTCCTCCGGCCGGAGAAGCCCGTTGTACATGGAGCCGCCCCACGCATCCCGCTCGGCGTCCACGTCGGTGTTAAACGTGTCGATGAGGGCATTGGCCTCGCCCGCCCGCTCGCGCGAAATCTGGTTTGCCCGCTCCGTCTGAAACAGATTGAACACTGTGTCAAACGCCGGACCAACGAACGGCATGAAGCTTGCGAATCCGCTCATAAACCTTACTCCGTCGTTGAGGCGTCAGCCACGCTGACCGTCTCCCGGACATGGGCCTTGATGGACTGGATCAGGAAATCCGTCCTGGCCTCCAGACATTCTACCTCAACTTCAATCGCCGTGCCCGCACATTCACAGGTCGATACCGGGCTCTGCGAGGTCTTGGCGTCGTCCGACTCCTCGTAGACCGGGATCTCCAACAACTGCTCGTCCACTTCCTCCCCGTCGTAGAAGTCCCGGAACGTGCGGACCGACAGGGGCAGCCCGCTGGGCGTTCCCCAGTTGCCATCCACTGCCCGCGTCCCCGGCCGGGCTCGCACGATCAGCCCGCTGAGTACCTTGTGGTTTTCGTCGCCTCCGCCCACGATCGGGGGGGTACGCCATTTGAACTGGCAGGGGGCGATGATGAACTCCGCCCCGGCCGCCAGATTCGTCACCGCCGCGAACTCGACGTAATTCGCCGTCGCCGCCGTGATGACTCTCCAGGTGCCGTCGTAGGATGCCCCGGCCTTGCGGAAGTAGATCAGTTCCCCCTGCATGGCCGTGGAGAACAGCCCATTCTTGGTAATCCGGGTCGTCGTGACGGTGTAGGTGCCGTCCGTCGTGGCTTGGACCGTTTTGGTGTCGTAGGGGTGGGTCAGCCCCTCGTAGTTGACCTCGCGAGCGGTCCCATCAGTCAGCACGGAGTACAGCAGCGGCTCCGTCGATTGGGCGCTGTCCGCGTACCACGAGCGGGCGTAGAACCTGCCCGTGTCCTTTAGCGTCGTCCACAGGCCCGTGCGGTAGCTGAACTGGAGAACCTCGTTCACTCCGCCGGACTTCTGCCTTCGGAACCGGATGCACTCGTTCTTCGTGTCCACCCCCGCGTCAATCGTCTCCCCTAGGCGGTAGGCGTCCGCGAACCAGTCCCGCATCCCGCCGGACTCGTCCAGCATCCCCAGTTTGGCCCGGGCACCCAAATCGTCCGCTTCATCGCTGACCCGCATGACCACGGGCCCCCGCGAGGTCGCCCAGGCGACGTTCCGCTCCCAGGTGACGATGGAGTCAGCCCACGGGGTTCCGGCCCCGCTGGACGCCACGGTGTGCTTCTCCAGCACAATTGCACCCAGGAGATCGGTCGTCAGGTAAAGCAGGTGTACGCCATCCGCCATAACCACTGCGGCATATCGCCCAACCGCCCGGATGCCCCGGAACACGTCGCCCGTCCGCGACAGGGTAAGCGTGCGCAACTGGAACGACTCGGGAGCGTACTGGTCGGTCCGCGAATACCAGACATCCTCGTCGGACGCGATCTTCTCGGACTCGATGCTGTACGCCCGGCGGATGTAGCCCGTAACGTTGCCGATGTCGGCAATCGGACCATCGTCAAGCTCGATCACGTCGTTGCTGACCTTCTGCTTGACCGTGTACTCCTCGGATGGCGTGCTGCTGGTGAAAACGAACGTGTCCCCCTCGGTCCAGTCGGTGTAGCTAGCAAACAGTCCGGTGTACGTGATGTACTTGTTTGCCACCGTGTACGCAGCGCCGCCAGACGCCCTAACTGCGTACATCATGTAGGCGTTCTGCGTCAGGAACGGGTTGGCGTCGGCGTGAGCTTTCCCGGCGCACACCGTCACACCCTGTACGCTTGCCACCTCTTGGCATACCGGCGGACGATACCCGGCCAGCAAGTCCGTCGTCGTCAACTGCGTGCGTCGGTTCAGATCAGCATCGCTGATTTCGCACGTCAGTTCGTAGTACGCCGTCGTGCTGGACATCAGGGCAGCAGGACCGCTGTTCCCGGACACGACGAGGTTGTTGCGCCACTCGTTGGTGTAGCTGACAATCGGGATGCGGCCTTCGAGAAAGTATTCCGCCCCGTCCGCCTCGGTCCGCCAGATTTCAAAGTGGGTCCACTTCTGATCGAACGGAGGCGGGCCAAATGCGGAGTTGTTGGTAGATGTGAACACCAGCAGGGCATCGGTGTCTACGCAAGTCACAACGTCCGTTGTCGGATCGCCGGAATTCCATGCCCGCACAAGCTTGCTGTGCGTTCCGTCCGTCAGGTTTACCGCCCGCACCATCACCCGGTAGTCGCCTGCCGACAGGGCGCCGCTTGCCGCACCGTTGGCCTGAACAGCGAACGTCGGCACGTTTCCGGCCACCGGCGGCTCGGTGTAAATCGGCTCTTTGTGCGGCGGCTTGATGGGCGTCCCCAGCCCCGCGTAACTCGTCTCATCCGCCGTCGCCGTGTTGGGCACATCCTCCCGAAAGTAGAACAGCCGGGGCGGACGCTTGTCGCAAGTCAGCAGTATGCGGTCGCTGGCAATCTGCGATCCCTTCCAGCGGAGCCCCAGGTAGTCGTCGCTACCCAGATCCATTACCTGCGAGTACGCACCGGCCTGGAGCAGCCAAAACTTGCGGCCGTTGCTCACGATCACGCCGTTGCGGTTTACGGTCTTTTGGTAGTCGATCCAGACTTTGGTCGCACCAGCCACCGGGGTGAACGACAAGTCAGGGGAGAATGACAGTGAGTCGTTAGTGTGGCTGTCCGTGAAGACGCTTAACACCTGTCGCACTTCCCACAAGTACCGCCCCTGATCGTCGGTTCCTCCTCCGCTGTCGTACACTGGCGAAAAGTAGACAAACGCCCCTTCCATGTCCGGGTCGAATGCGAAGTTGCTGTTGAGGAAGTACAGATGATCTGTTCCGGTCGCAGAGAAAGACAGGCTGCCGGACTCGGATTGCCCCAAAAGTGCAGACCACCTTGCCGACACCCGGCCCGAATATGCGCACTCGATGACGCTGGTCAGCGGTCGGTCGCTGCTGTTGATGGACACGCCCAGCGGCTTGCATCCGGGGTCCGGCGAGATCCGCCCCGGCCAGATGACGTTGCGGCCCTGGATCATCCTGGACCGCTTGCCGGTGAGCAGCCACGGACTCGCCGTCAAATCCAACTGAATTGACGGGTCCGCAAGCTCGACCTTTCCGATTCTCTGGTCCTCGGCTGCCACCTGTCAGTTCTCCGGGTACGGGTCCACCTCGTCCGACCGCAGGCGGGCCGACCGTTGAGGCATCCGGTCCGCCACGTTGGACGCGAAGTAGTTCTTGCAGGCGTTCCACAGGGGACGCCGCTGAGCAATCAGCACCTGCTGCTGGGCGTACATGCCCACGCTGGCACACTTGTCGATCGCCGCGTCAAGGGCATAGATGGCGTCATAGGGCTCAGGCAAAGCGGGGCAGATTTCGTACAGGATCGTTCCGCTGGGGGTCGTGCCCCAGTTGCTCCGCAATGTTGCCACCCGGGTCGTGGCGTTGTAGGAGTCGATCACTCGAGTCTGGAACGCCCCCGCCGTCGCGGAGTACACCCGCACGGCCGCACCGGCGTAGTAGTCCGTCAGCGACACCAGTTCGCCACGAGTTGGCGATGCCGCAAACGTGATCGTTCCGGCCGCAGCAGCCGCCGCCGTTCCGTAGTGCAACATGATCGGCCCCTTGGCGTAGACCAGCGTCCACGTCGCCGCCATGTCCTCGGTCGGCTCCGGGCGAATCATCATGCCCTGCTGCCCGTCCAGGATCTCCACGCCCGGCCCCACGTCGTACATGGAGATGCTTTCCAGCCGGTCCGTCACCTGCGTGCGGTCGCCGTCCGTTCGCCGCTCGAATCCAATGAACTGCCGGAAGTTGCCAGGAAGTGGGTAGAACGAGGTGCCGTCCACCAGTGCGATGTCATGCTCGCACCGGCCGATCGTGCTTTGCTGGCCGGACGCCTGGAGAAGTTGCTCCCACACCTGCACCTCGACGCGGCGCAGGTCGGTCAGCTTTTTGGCAACGGGGTATCGCTTCGCCTGGACGGGATCGCCCAGGTTGTCGTCTACGTCCGCCAAGTAACGCTCAAGGAAGGCGTCCATGTGTTCCGGCACTCCTGAACGGGATGGCCGGAATCGGTCAAGGCAGGGCCAGCCCGGGTACGGCAATGCGGGGAGCCATGCGGTCCCGCAGGTTCCTTTCCCGCATGCGCTGCTCGATGCGTTCGCGCATCCGCTCTTTCGAGTCTGATACGGCGTTGTTCCGCTTCTCCGCCATGGCCCGGTCAAACATGTCTTCGAGTTTGTCCAACTGGCCTCGCCGCGACAGGTTGCGAGAGCGGATCAGTAGCTCGACCAGATCCCGCGTCGGCTGGAGCGGCTCGCCGGTCGGGTGACTCATCGAGTACACCCACCGCTTGCACAGCAGCCCCGTCGCGTTCATCCGCTTGCAGATAGCCCACACACCAAAGGGGTGCTGCTTCGGGCAGCAACCCCCTTTGGCGAATGAGCTTGGCGGAACGAACTGGAGAACGAGATCCGGGTCGATTTCTTCGAGGTACACGCGGAACCAGACCGGCAAGGGCGGCCCCATCGCGTTCCAGTCTCGCCGCTCCATCATGCAGGAGTTGCGGAGGAACCGCAGCAGCGCAGCGGGCGGAAGCGGACCTTTCACGTTGGGGCCGATAATCTGGTTCATTGTGGTCCTTACGACGGCAGTGCGGTGGTCAGGCCACCCTCAATGTAGTTGCCCAGCCACATGTCCGCGCCGGACACGTCGGCGTTGGCGTAGTACCCTTGAGCATTTGAGTACGTGCCGCCCAGAAAGTTGTTGGTGACGATGTTGGCACCGCCTCCACCGCCGGACGTGGATCGAAGGTCGATCTTGGTCGTGCAGATGGCAGCGATGGCCCCACCTGCGGCGGCCGATTGCAGGCCGAAGTCGCAGATGTTGTTGTTGGTGATTTGGCAGCACTTGCCGTTGAACAGGATCGCCCGCACGCAGGACTGGAACGTGCACCCGTCGATAACCCATCCGCTGTAAGCGTAGCCGCCGGTGGACACGCCGTAGATGGCTGAGCCGTTGGTCGCGGTGTTGAAGTAGTAGAACTCGCAGTCAATGATGTGCACGTTGTCCGCGCCGACCGTGGGCGAATGGATGGCGTAGTACGCCGTCGCCGCCCCCTGGAACCGGCATCGCTCGATGCGAGCCCACTGGGCATCGGTATCCAGGACGATGCACGCCGAGTAGGTCGAACTCTTGGGTCCGGGAACAAAGTAGACGTTCTCGACCGTACAGTGCGCCGCCGAGATGGTGAGGTTCTTCACGTCGTTCGTGGCCGCCGTCGCGTTCCACCGGGCCGCCCGGATGCCTCGGCCGCACCCGATGATCGAGATGTTGTCCACGCTAACCGTCACGGCTTCCGCGAAGGTGCCGATGAGGAAGATGGTCGAACCGGCCGCCGCCGTCGCCACCGCCTTCGTGATCGTCTTGAAGGCGTTCTTCCACGACTTGCCGGTCGCGGAGTCGTTGCCGTTCGTGGCATCGACGTAGTAGTTCTGGCCGATGTTCTTGAGGTGCGAAAGCTGGGCGTTCATCAGGTCCGCCACAGAGGGAACCTGCCCGCCGCCACGCCGACTGAGGTCTGCCCGTCGTCCGATCTGAAGCATGATCTTTCTCCTGGTAGGACACTGGTCTTTGTGCCAGTGAGCCCGGGCGCCACGCGGGTAGCGCCCGGGCCTTCCTTATCCGTCGCGAGTCAACCCCGTTGGTTAGCTCGCAGTCTTCATCGACAGCAGACCGATGCGCCGGAACGCCGAACGCGGATCATCCTGCCCAAGCTGGGCGAAGAAGTCGAAGTCGGCGGCCGAAAGCTCAGTCGCAACGCCGCTGGAATTGGTGATGAGGCGGAAGATGCCGCTCTGGTTGCTGACGCCGCCCTGGGTCATCAGCCAGCGGATGGTGTTGCTCAGCGGCATGAACCGCTTGAACGTCGCCGGGTCAAACCCATGCCAGGCGCCGGGGCGGCACTTGGCGGACGACACCCGCTGGAAGTTGAACGACTGGTGGCTCAGCGACGGACCGGCCACGCCCGGAGCGGCCTGGAACTGTCCGCCCTGCGGAATCTGGACGGTGCCGTAGTTCTGCTTCTCCAGCAGGGCCATGCGGCTCCAAACGCTCGATTCGGCCACGATCATCGGGGGAACCGGCTTACCGGCATCCGCCATCTTGTCGATGATCTTGATGAGAACGTCGATCTCGGGCTCGACCAGGGCCGACTCGTCGCCTTCCACGAACGACTTCAGCATGCGGTAGGTGCTGACATCGTAGGCGGTTCCGGGATAGTTCCCGCTGGTCCGCAGGAGGGTTTCGATCGACTCCATGGCCCGCGAGGTCGCCACTCCGCCGGACAGGGTGCACATCCCGTTCAGGATGATCGCATCGCCGTCCGTCAACGTGATCGTCCCCATGCCGGTTTCCGACTGGAAGCCGACCGTATTGGTGTCGATGTCGATGTCAGTGCACCGGAATACGCCGTAGTCTCCCGAGTCCGCACCGTTTCCGTCACGGTAGGTGTGCGGGGCGCCAGTCACAAGGCTGGCGGCAAAGTACCGCTGGCCGACCACAAAGCGATGGATGGTCCCGTCCGCCACGGTGACGTAGGTCGTGGACGCCTCGGCAATCGAGGCACCGGCCGCCTGATCGAGCGTGGCGATGATGCCGTAGCCGGGGCTCCAGAACAGGGCTTCCCACATCGAGCGGATCTGGTAAACCGCGTCCTCGGTCGTCTCGGCCGCGATCTGGGCGATGGGCTTGGTGGCGAGGTCCGCGAAGATCTGCTGGCGGTTGATGACCAACTGGCCGACCACCCGACGGAGCAACATCTTGATGTCCAGGTAGGACCGGCTGGGGGTCTTGGCCGGATCAAGGTAGGGGGCGGTCGCAGTCTGGCCCATCATGAGCTTGTTGCCGGGGCCAGAGGTTTCGTAGGTGTTACCTGACATGAGGGCGCCGCCCACGGCACCGCCTCGCTGAATCAGCACGCGCCAGGAGGCTTCATACCCGGCGGTCCCTTCGCTCGACAGGCCCGAACGGTTGGTGTTTCTGCCTGCCACGTCGTATGGCTGGAACGTGTTGAGCATCGACCAGGACACGTCGTCGGTCATGAGGGTCAGGTCGTGAACGGAGGCGTCTACCTCCTCGCGAAGCAGCAGTTCAAACTGCTCGAAGGCATCGCCGGTCGAGTTGAAGGCTTTCAGGCCCAGCCACACAAAGAGCAGGGCGGCAAGAGCAAGAATCAGGTGCATGGTGAGTCTCCCAGGACTTGGGACAAGTTGTTTGTTTACACAGACTTACTTGCGTCCTGAGCAGCAAACGGCTCTTTGCGGAGGGCTGGAAGGATTGCCCCGGGCGGCATCGGCCCTGGCGTCTTGACTTGTGGTCGGGCGGGATCAGCGTCCCACCGCGAGGTTTCGGAAAAGCCTGCCGCCCAGTGTCCCAGACGGCAGGCAAGGCCCAACAGAAGGAACAGCAGTCAAGGCATCAGCCATCTACGGTATCACCCGATGTCGGGGACCGTCAAGCGCTTTTTGGTTCGCCCCCGGACAGTTTTTCCTTGGGCCAGTGCCCCAGGATGTCAGAAATCCGGTCGGTGTACTGGAGAATCAGCACGTCCCGGCCTTCGATGCGAACCGTCTGGCCGCCGCCAAAGCGGTAGTACACCAGATCCCCGATGCGGTGCCGCGTGTCCTCGGGATGCACCGCGACCACCCACCCCACCGACTTGTCGGAGCGGGCCTGTTCCGGGATGACCAGCCCCCCCTTCGTCTGCACGTCGGGCGGGATCGGCTCCACGACCACGTTCTGGGGCGAGGGAATGAAATCGCAAAGACGCAGGCTGTCTTCCGCCACCGTTTTTACGCTGACGACTTTCTTGTAAACGTCCTGCACTTCAGTATTTACGCACTCAGTCGAGATTGACATTGTTGCTCTTTTGCCTCACGTTGCCCGTTGAAAAAACGTTGAATCGCTACTGTGGATTTGCGTTTATCCGCTGGCGCCGGGCTTCCATGCGGGCGATCAGATCCTGGGAGCCGAATTTCTGCCCGGTGTTGGGCTGGCCGGGGCCGACCGGGATCGGTGTTCCCGCACCGACCGGGTTGATGGCGTCGGTGGGGATGTCCACCACCCCACCCATCCGGTTTACCGCTACCGGCGCTCCGGTGTCCACCCTGACAAGTCGGCCGGTGGCCGGGTCGATCCGCACCTGGGCCGGTCGCATGGTTGGCTGGCCCGAAGTCTGGTCATCCACCAGTGTCGAGGGGCCTTTGGGGGGCACCACGTTGGTCGGCTGGGCCTGGATCTGGACCCCGTAGGCGGATAGCAGCCCGTTCAAGCGATTCTCGCATGACTTCATCGCCGCCCCCAGAATGGTATCCCGGTGCTGGGGCAGCATGTTCTGCGGGGTCAGTTTCTGGCCCGGGAACGCCGGATGTTGCCCGTGCTTGGCGAGTTCCATGTCGGAGTAGAACTGCGACCGGACCATGGCCGCCCCCTGTTCCGGCGCCTTCGCCAGATAGGGGATGTGCTGGGCGTACTGGCTGATGGTCGCCTGGATGTAGTTCCGCTCCTGGAGTTCCTGGATGGGCGCCGTGACGCCCCGTGCCTGCTGGACGACCTCCCGCATCTCCTCCACCTGCTGGCGCAGGGCTTCCACCTCGGGCGTGGGCACATGCGACGGCTGCCCCACCGGCTGCGTGGGGGCGGGGGTGTTCATCTCCTGGATGATCGCCGTCAGGGCCTGCTGGTCGCCCTGCATGGCGGCGTTCAGCTTTTTGAGGCGGTCCAGTTCCTTGGCGTCGATGTCCACCCGGTTCCGATGGGCGTTTACGAGGTCGCCCATGCGGACGTACTCCTCGGTGCCGTCCGGCCGGGTGATTGCCACGACCTGATCGGCGCTCAGGACAGGTTCCCCGCCGCCCGACGCCGGTGGTGCGGCACTCGGCGCCGGGGACGGGGAAGGGGCAGGGGGAGTCTGGGAAGGTGCCGGTGTCGGCGGTGCCGCCGGTCCGCCCGGCTGGTTTTGTGGTACTATTGGCTGGTCAGCCATCTCGTTGCCTCCGTTCAGAAGTGTCTCGTTCTCCAGTTCGTCGTTCGTCTCACCCCATTGTCACGGGGATGCCGTCCATGGTCATGATGCCTTCGCCGCTGAACATGTCCTGTTCCGCGAAGTCGAGATCGTTTTCCATCCGCCGGGCGTCCTCCAGAGCCATCTTGTCATCGAAGTTGTCCGGGTGGACGATCGGGGCCTGTGCCTCGGAGTGGAACCGAAATTCCTCCATGAGCGCGTTCTGCACCTGCGGCGAGTAGTTGCGGAACGACGGTTCGAGGAGTTTCGCACGAATGAGTTCCACCGCCAGGGCGTGATTCTCATAGGCCAGTTCCGGTTGGTTGATCGACGCGGGCGGGATCATCGGCTGGACCCCGTTCCCGATCAGTTGGTTGACCCGCCACAGGATGCGCTGTTCCGCCTCGTCCACGAGGTCCAGGCCCGGGATGGCGTAGCCCAGCATGAGCATGGCCCGCTTCAGTTCCCGGCTTTTGATGAGCATCGCCCCATCATCGCCGGGCGTCTGGGCCAACTGCATCGCCAAGCCCAGCATCGCCTGCGTGCCGTTCGCCATCATGGGGGCCGGGGTCAAAATGACCTCCTTGGACGAAGGCACCTGCTCCCGGGCAATCGTCATCTCGGAGCCCAGGTTCTGCTCGCCCACGACCCGAATGGTCTTGTGCTGGGGCCAGACAAGCTGAAGCATGTCCAGCACCTCGGGGTAGGTGTTCTTCAGGGCATTGGAGATCCGCTTGATGACCGGGATGGTCGGGATGTTGGCGTTGGCGTTCAGGATCGTGTTGGCCCGACCGCTCTCCACCCGGCCGGACGCATTGCCGAACAGCACGTCGGACTCCATGCCAACCGCTTCGCGGGCCACCTGCCGGACGAGGGACAGGACAGATCCCGTCTCGTAGTTCATCTGGACTGGGGGAATGTGTTCGATTGCCCGCTCGCCCTTGTTCTCGTAGCTGCCTGACTTGCGGGGAATGAACCCATCCTCGGCGTTCAGGATCTCGGCGGCCTTGATCCGATCGCTGTCGTAGACCGCGAAACCCCGGTTGAAGTTGGCCGACTTCAGGATGCTCGTGAACTGCCGGTTGGCTTCCAGCTGCGGGCTGATGAGGTTCTCCAGGAAGCCGTAGCCATAGAAGTCGTCCGGTTTCTTCGTGTGGTAGACGATCTCCATGGGCAGTTTGCCGTTGATGAGCGGCGGCCCCTGCTCGTCCGGTCCCATCTTGTACCGGAATATCTGGTCTTCGACCATGAAACCCCACTCGCCGTAGGGACTGAGCGGGCTCGGTTTCATCCAGATCCATTTGACCGTGGCGCCGTCGATCTTGCTGCCCGTCTGGTGCCCGGAAGCGAACCCGGTGTAGTTGTGCGAAAGGGCGGTACTCTGCCGCCCCGCCATGTCGCCCATCCGCTTCGCCGGGGGCTTTCCAGTCTTCTGCTCGAACAGTGCGTCCTGGAGTTCCAGCCACTGCTTGGGCATGAGCGTTACCCGCATGATGCCGTCCATCTCCCTCGGTGAACGGGCATCGTATGGGATGGGGAACAGTTCGCACCCGGGGACCGGCAACAGGTAGACGTTCTGCCGGAAGTAGTCGGCATACCGGAGGTACGCCATCATCCCGTAGTAGAGCAGGAACTGGTTGGACTCATCAAATACTTCCTGGCAGGCGGTTTCCTCCAGCCACGAGTTCATGATGTTGCCCGCTCGCTTGGCCCGGTAAAAGCTGTTTGGCCCCTGCCCGGTCGCGGGAATGCTCGTGACGCCAACCTCGTTGGAGTTCAGGCGACCCAGCCCCCACAGATACAGCGGCTCCATGAGCGGGAACGTCGCCCGAATCTGCCCCTGCTTTTTGGCGAGCGGAGTCAGTACGCCGTAGTTGATCTGGAAATAGTGCACGCCGGACATGATCGCCCGGATGCGCATCCACTGATGGGCGTGTCGGCGGCGGATGTCCAGGCCCAAATTGAACTGCTGATCGAAGAACCGCGCGCGATGCTCCGCACTGCGGCGCTGATCCTTGGGCAACGACGCGACGGCGGCAACCTGCGGGATGTCGGTATACATCTCGGGCTCACTCCAACGCTAATGTGATGTCGTTGGTGGTTTCGCCGCCAATCGGCGCCTGCCCACCGGGGACGGCACTTTCCGTTCTGATCTCGTCCCGTTGCAGGCTCGTCTCCATCCGCATCCGCTCCAACCGTTCCATGCCGTGCTGCTGCATCGCCAGTGTCGGGCCGACAGACTGATTTTCAATGCACTTCATCAGCATGTCGTACATGTCCCGCCGCTCGCGGTCCGCTTCACGATGGGCGCCGCCAGACACCCGCGTGACCGTGTTCAGTGTCCGCATCAGCAGCCAGACCAGCGGGACGTAGATCATTCCCGCAAACCCGATCAGTGCCAACACGATTATCACATACCCGTCAATCATCGTCCGATTCCGCCTGTTCGGCCGGTCCGTTCATGAGTGTGTCCGACATCTCGCTGAACCGCTCGGCCATGGTTTCAGTAACGCCCCGCCGCCAGAACATGCTTCCCCACGAGTTCACCCGAAACAACTCCCCACCTTCCTCCGCATACGCCAAAGCAACAACTCCAGCCACGCACCGGCGCTTCAGTTCTTCAACAAGTGCGTCGGTCGTCACGAAGTCCAGGTTGGTATCGTAGTCGTCAGTCATAGATATCCTGGTCAAACAGTTCCGGCACGCAGGTGTGCGCCGACTCCAGCATTTCCGGGGTCCATGCCTCCAGCGGAACCTGCGCCTTGTCCCACACGATTCCGCCCTCGGCCCACTTGCGATGTTCCTCGACGTTTCGGTCTTCTTCCTGCCGCTCTACGCCCCTGTTGGGGCCAATCAGCCGGATGCACATCTGAAGCGCATCCGGCCCATCGTCCGCGCCGCTGGCCCCCTCGTCCGTGAAGTAGTCCAACTGGCTCAGCAGCCGCTTCAGGTACAGCTTGTGCGGATGCTCGATGGACGTGTGCACCTCGCCCTTGGCGTCCGTCACCGTTCCGAATACCGGGAACCGGATGCGCCGGTGGGCGTACAGCACGCGCAGGGTCGCCAGGATGCGAGCCACCTTGCCCTGCCGGTGGTTGATGATCGCCTCGATCTTCGGGGCTACCTGCCCCTGATCCTGAAGCTTTTTGGCGTACTGCGATGCGTACCGAATGACCACGTTCTGGATCGACCCGCCCTCGAACGCAGCCTTTTCGCACCGCCATTCGGCGGCCTGCACGAACGTGTTCCAGACCAAATCATCGCTGATGGTCTTCTTGATGTAGGCGTCCAGGACGTAAAACGTGGGGAACTTGTAGTGGTTGACGCCGCAGGTGACGGCGGCACAGAAGTCTGACTCCTTTTTGTCCGTGTCCGCAATGTCGGCCGCCGTCCCGCAGTACACGCTGTCCACGAACTTCTTCCACGGCATCTGCTCGCCGGTGTGCAGATCGAGGAAGTATTCGTACCCCTCCTTGATGCAGTGCATGTATCCGTGCAGGTACTTGTCGCGTGGAAAAACGAACTCGCCCGCCGCCGTGGCGATGCCGCGTAACTCCGCCATGGCGTCCCGCTTGCCGTGGCTCTTTTCCTTCTCATAGTACCCATCAACGGAGATGTGGTCCGGGAACAGCGATTCAACCGACCCGTCGTCCTTGAACTGGAGCAGGTCGAAGTTGTGCATCTTCCAGTCGTCAAACCGCACGTCCGCAAGCTCGTTCTTCAGTTCCGGGTCGTCCTCCAGTTCGCCCTGCATCGCCTGATGGCAGCAGCCGCCCAGGATCAGCGTGGAAATCCACAGAAACACGCCGCCCCGGGTCAGCATTGGCAGACCGCGCCGGAACAGCAGTGTCCAGAACACCCGCCGCTCGTCCGCGTTCATCGGTCGGGTCGGGTCTTCCGGGTCGTCAATGATCCACAGCGTCGGGTGCCGCCCGCGTTGCTTGGACGCCCACGACCGGCCCAGGATCATCGTCTTGGGGTGATGGATGAAGTCCATCCGCGACGGGGACCACTTGACCGACCCTCGGCAGGACGCCGGGTACAGCACGCCCTTGCCGCCGAAGTCGGCTTGGATCAGTTCGTTTTCCTCGAACTCCCGCTGGATTGCCGTCGTCTCCTCGTTGGTCCGGTCCTCGTTGATCTCGCTCACCAGAATCTCGGTGAACGGGCGGCAGCAGACCATCATGGGCACCACCTGCCCGATCAGCGTCTTGGTCTTGGTCGATCCGCGCGGTGCGGTGATGAGCGTCTTGGACGGCTCCGATTCCACCTTGGGCGGTCCGAACGCCGCCCGGATCATGTCGTACTTGTGGGCCGGGTCGCGGTAGAAGTAGGTGCCCACGTTTCGCTCGGCGGGCTTGATGTACCACTCCACCCACAGGTAAACCGCCTTGACCAGTTTTTCTACGTCCTGAACCAGCACGTTGGGCTCTTTCGAGTCGTACCACGACCGCAGCACCTTGAACCGTGCCGTCCGCTGATCGACCTTGCTCAACTCGTCGTAGTCGGACGGGAGCCCGGCCGCCTTCAGATGGGCTTGACGCAGGGGGGAGACTTCCGCCTTGTCGATGAAGTCCAGCTTCTCGTACTCGAACGAGTGCGCATGCTTGCGGGCCTTGAAAATCGCCTGCACATGCGGACCAATTTCGTACTGGGGCGAAAGGAACTCGCCAAGCCGGGGATTCGGAAGTGATTCAAGGGTCCAGGTCATGCGGTTTCAGCACCGCCGTTCATTCGCGACATCGCGGCAGCCAGCCCTACGGCAAGCAGCAGGCCCATGGCCGATTTCTTGATGTTGCTCTGTTTGAACTTCTGGGGAACTTCAGGCAACACCTTGTCCGGCACTCGCTGGCCGGAACGAATCATGTCCACGGCAGCATTCAGGCGAGCCAAGGCGTGCGGCTTCGTTACTCGCTCCCTCGCCTCCTGGTATGTATCCGCCAGCAGCGGAAATCGTTTTTCTTCGATGATGTCGGCCGGGTCGATAATGGATTCCTGGAATAAGTTTGCGTACCTGCGCTGTCCCTCGGGCGACGGCTTCAGTGCATTTTCGTTCACCCGGATGACCCGCAAATGGGACTCCGGGGTTGCGAACATCGAAATGTAATCCAGGTCACGAGAGGTGTAGATTTTTCCGGGCGCCTGCCCGCCATGGTACTCGTCTCCGCCAACATGGTACATCCATATCGTGCCGTCCCTGTTTCGCCCATGAAGACGCGACCAGTCGTATTCCCCTGCATCCCAATCGAACGGGTTCGTCTGGGAACTTGCATTGGCGCCTTCCATAATCCACCTCGCCTCAAAAGCCTACTGCTTCGGAGCCTCTCCCATCTGCTCGAACCGCTGCTGCGTCTCAACCACATGGTCGCGGACGGCCAGCCCCAGAAGCGCCTTGAGCAAATCGGCCGACTCGGCGGCCTTTCCGGTTGCGATCCGCAGGGCCACGCCGGTCACCCCGCCGATGATCGCCCCGATGCTGGCGTACTGAGCCCCGGACAGCCAGCCATACGTCCCGTCATGGAGCAAAAGATCCAAACTCGATACCGCCCCAAGCAGGCTGAGTAGCACCGCCCCCAGGTACGTCTTCCGGCCATTGAGCAGGTTGAGAACTTGGTTCACGGACTTCACGGACCACCTTCTCTCTTTCGTATCCGGGCCAGTGATCCGGCCCGACTTGAACAGCCCCCTTTTCCACCACCACGCAGCCAAACACCGTCAGGACGAAGTAGGTCAGCCAGACGACCATCAGCGTGTAGCCAGCCACCAGGGCCACCCGCCGCTTCATCCGCTCACGCCGCAAGTCCCGTCTGTCGGTCCAATGATGCATTGCCCATCTCCACAAACGGGCTCCCGGGCGAGGTACACCACCCGGGAACCCTGGAGGGAAAGGGAAGAGCGCCGCTACGACGCGGGGGCCGAAGCGGGCTGAGTGGCCGCCTTGGCCGCCTGCTCGCGCTCCCACGCCTGGAATAGTGCCTTCGTCACCTCCTCGGTCCACCTGCGACGATCGGCTTTCGCCCGGTCGTCCGCCCGTTCCCACCTCTGCATGACATCCATCAGTTCCGGCACCATGTCGGAGTTATCCCGGCCGCCGGTCCCGGAGCCCTGCATGTTCCACTCCACCTCTCCGCCGCGCACCTTGACCCTGATGCCCGCCGACTGCTCGATGTACCCCTTGATGTCCAACTCGAAATCCGGCCCGACCTGCCCCCGCAGGCTCGCCGTGATCTGCTTCCAGTCCACCTGCGACAACATGCTCATCGCCGTGGCCTGCATCCCCTGCTGAACCGTGTTCTGGATGCTCGCCGTCGAAGGGCCGCAGCCGGAATTGGCAATCACCAGAATCAGAACAACCGCCATCACACACAGGGCCGTCCGAATTGCGAATGACATGATTGAACTACCGCCTTTCCTTTTCGTGTTCTTCGGCAACAGCGCCGTTTCGTCTATCTTCCAGCCGCATGCCGCACGGAGCGTTGCGGATGGCGTGTTCCACGTTCCGCATCCGGTCGGTGGACTCCTGGACGGCCCGGGACACCTCCAGCAGTGCCCGATTGCTGTCCTCCGCCAGCCCCTTGATGACGTTGTTCCGGTCGTCCACGGCCCGCATGAACCACTTCACGATGAACATCAGCGCCGCGACGAACCCGCCGGACGTGATGAGTGCTTCCCCGCTCGCTTCTGCAAGTATCCATTCCCACATACTCAAGAACTCCCGTTGTGATCGGACGCCCTCTGACGCCGCCGGGCACCCATTGCCACGACGCCCCACGTCAAATCAGCCGGTCGTTCTCCAGTTCATCGGCCGCCAAGCCCTCCACCCGGGCAATGTCCCCGTCGGGATCCTCACTGAACTCGTCCAGCAGCCCGCCAAGGTCGCTGGACACGTCCTCTGCCACCACGGACTCGCACTCGGGCTCCAGTTGTTCGCCCGCCTCGCCCGATTCGCCGCCCGCCTCCTTGGCCCGTTTCCGCTCGTCCACGATCCGCTTCGCCTCGGACTGGTACACCGTCTTCCCGCCCATCAGCGGCCGATACTGCGTCTTGGGCGCCGCCAGCACGTCCAACTCCGCCAGCCGCTTCATGCCCTCGCAGTATACCATCGTCTCCAACACGTCCAGGAACGACAGAACCGTCTCCAGCCGTGCCTTGGCACCCACCGGGACCGTCTGGAGCGGACCCCTGTCACCCGTCAGCATCCCCTCAAAAAACATCCGGGCCGCACTCTTGCGCAGCCGGGGGTACTCCCCCTTCACCGCCTCCTCCAGCTTGCGACGATGCTCTCCCCGCAGCAACGCCGCCGGGAGCCCGAACACGCTCTGGAACGACGAGGAAAACCCGTTCCTGAACAGGTTCCACGACTTCTTGAACTGATCCTCGTCCACCTGCGGATGCAAATCCACCGTCTCGTGCTTGGTGATGATCCGCCCAACCGGACGCCCGGCCTTCTTCTTCTGGTTCGCCATAATCAGACCCACCTCGAATGCTTGATCGCAGCCATATCCATCTGCGGACCATAACACATGAACACCGCGCCCCGATTGCTGAACTGCTGGATGTACGGAATGTCCGACATCGCCAGCCCATTCAGCAGCAGATAGTGCCGCTCCAGCCCATCGCACGTCACCGAGCAGTGCACGTAAGGCTCGCGCCGGACCACCTTGCCGTACTCCGCCAATTCATGCGTGACAGCCGACGTCTTGTGCGTGATAGCCCTCAACCGTCCATCCATCGACCCGCCGACGTACTTGGCGTACACCACATCCTCGGAGGGCCGATCCGGTTTCGGCTGCGACCGCTTCGACGCCACGGTGCAATCCACGCTCGCACCCACCAGCGCCGCACCCGCCAACTGCATGAACTTCCTTCTGTTGATCGCCATGATTCACCTCGAAAATCCAATCAAAAAACCTTTCCAACTCCAACGGAGACATGGGCGGCATCTCCGTATCAGGATCGTCCACGACAACTTCCATCGGACGCCACTTTCCAGCCATTTTACTCGTTCCTCGCAATGGCGGCGTTCGCCCACATCACCGCCTCCTCCAACTTCGTCATCGCCAACGACAACTCCCGCGACTGCGGGCAGTTCGTGTTCAAAAACACCCCAAAGTCATACGCCCGAGCCCGAATCTGTTCGTACCGATCAGGCTGATCGTCAATCGGCCGGTGATACGTGAACCGCTTCACCAACTCCCCATCAACCTTGGAATCAAACGGATACCTCGACATACCTCACGCCATCCCTTTCCGGCGGCGTTTGCTCAACTCCGCCAACTTCGCCCTCTGATCCTTCGTCAACGCCAAATACTTCCGCCTGTCCCCCCGCTCAACCCACGTCCGCCCACATACCCCACACTTCACCCGACCCCCACGCTGCCTCGCCGCCTTGATCTGCAAGTGCCTCCATATCTGTCTCCACCAGCCCCACAACAAACCCCGAGTCACCACCACCATCTCATGCCGACAGTGAGGACACTTCAACCCGGTTGCCGTAGTCAAGGAAGGCATATAACCCTCATCCCCCTTCCTTCTCGCTGAACTTCACGAACGGACTCACCCCATCACGCCTGTTCCCAACCACAATCTTCCCCCCACATGAACCCTTCCCCCTCGATCTCCCACTCCGCTTCTTCCGATTCGTCAACTCCCGCCTCAATGCCCACAACTGCTGCTGCTCCAACGTCAAATACGCTATCTTCTCCCCCAACCCCGGATGAGCCGCAGCAACCGCCAAACACAACTCATTCAACCTCTCAAACATCTCAAACCGCAATTCCACCGGATTCGACTCATTCCTCGCCTCACTCACCAAAAAATCCACGTACTCCGCACGATCAAACCCGTGAACCTTCACCAACCGCTTCGCCACCCGTGACCCACCAAACTGCCGAACCACCTCCGATTGACTCCTCACCTTCCGCAATCGCTCCAACCGCTCACCACACATCTCACCATTCCCCCGACGATCATCCCTGTTCCACGACGAACGCCTAATCGCTTCCACCAACACCGCCTCAGTAACACACACCACCCTGCCCATAATCCATAACCCTACCCACTTTCAAATCCATCCAACACCACACGCGCAAAATTTTTTTGGAAATTTTGAAAAATGACAGAACCCCACGCGCGCAAAATTTTCAATGAGAGGAAGAGGGAGGGGGGTGTCTTTGACAAATTGGCCGCCGGGGTGCTGCGGGGGCCGCGCCACACGGCATTATGCTTCCGCCCGGCCGCGAGCCCGGACGCACGCACGGGCCCGGCCTGCCCGCCAATCCATCCCGCCCTGTAAACTCTGGACTACAGACCCGGCGTGCACGCCCGATCGGCTGGACAATCGGCCCGGACGGCCATGGGAAGGCGGTTTGGGGCGATCGGCTCTGGGCTGGACGGGGGGGAAGGGTGCACGCAACAGGGCGGGAACAGCGGGTGAACAGGGCGGGAACAGCCCCGGAACAGCCGTCCAGGAGCCCAGCAACAGGGCGAGAACAGCCCGCCCGCCCCGGACGGCTCCGCCCGGGCTCCAGCGATGGCGTTAAAGTGGCACGGTAAACGGAAGCCAATTGCGGCGAACGTATTACATTGTCATACCTTGAAGCCTCGCTCGGCGGAATGGCGCGGATGTCCCTGGATATATCGTGCTCACCGTATGCGCAAGAATCGCCTGGACGGAGCCGGGCTGAGTTTGTGGGGGTTGGCGTAGAATCAGGTCGTGGGGGTTGGCTTCATTTCGAAGTGAGCGGGCAAAGATGAATACCCACACCCTGCCTGTCTGTTTATCGGTAGAGCGCTGGATAGTATAGCACGCCCTGTCAAGTGCTGTACTTGGTGGACGGGTTTTCGGTTATTTGGCGGGTCGAAGAAAAACAAAGGAATCATATAGGATATTGTCCAGTATAGAGTATTGACAAGCCGATGAGATTGGCGTACACTTGGAGCATGGTCGGATTGACTATCCGGCCGGTCTAACGCGAGGGAACACGTCATGCCGCAATTAGCCGAGCAGTATCGACCGAATACCATGGAAGACGTAGTAGGGCAGGACAAGGCAATACGGGCTCTTGGCGCTCTCCAGAAGCGCGGATTAGGCTCCCGGGCCATTCTGTTGAGCGGGGGCACGGGAACAGGCAAAACAACGCTTGCCCGCATTCTTGCCCGGTCCATTGCGGACGAATCGGCCATAGAAGAACTGGACGCGGGCAAGCTTACTCCCGGTCGGGTGGATGAACTGTGGGCGGGCATGCAGTATTACGGGCCGGGCAAGGGCGGGCGGGCTGTTATCGTGAATGAATGCCACAAGCTGAAAGCTTCAGCCGTTACGGCTCTGCTGGTGGAGCTTGAACGTATCCCTTCCCACGCGCTTGTCATATTCACGACCACAAGTGACGGTCTGTCCAGCTTTCAGGACGAACAGCTTGACGCCCGGCCGTTCGTTGGGCGCTGCAATCACGTTCAGCTTTCCCGGCGGGATCTGGCGAAGCCTTTCGCGGAGCGTATCGTCCAGGTAGCTGTCAAAGAGGGATTGGCGGAGCCGTCGGAAGGGCTCATGGCGCGGGCCGTTCGGCTTGTCCAGGATTGTCGGAACAGCTTGCGGGAAGCCCTAATGGAAGTGGAGCAAGGCGCGTTGCTGTAGGCCGTTGCGGGCGGGAGCCCGCCTTTACGTCCTGGATCGTCCAGGGCGAAATGATCGGCTCCCAGCAACCGAGGTACCCGCAATGCTAATCAACCGATACGACCTGCCCGATACGACCTATGCCGCAATACTGGCAAAGCGCGGCATCTCCGTGCACAACAGACACGATATACCCGCCGAAATCCTTACGCGCCCGGGATTTGGCGGAGCCGAGCGATACGAGTACACGTCACCGCTTTCCGGTCAAACGCTGTACGTAATCGAGCGGGCCGCACCGTACAGCGAAGACGGCTTTGCTTGCCGGACGCTGATTTATGATGCGCCCGTCACCGATCAGCACGCCGCCCAGGACATGGGCGATTGACCCCCGGCGCGGACTGCCCGCGCCCGGCTCCCCGTCCAATCGGGGCGCCCGGCCCGGACAGACTAACCCCGGGAGAACAGAGGGAATCATGCACACCCGATCGGAACGGACCAACGCCGACATTGTGGCGCTACTCAGGGCGCGGAATTCGTGCTTGTGGGTAGTGACGCGCGAGGAACGGCGCGTTGAACGGGCGATAATCGACGCGGCTCCGTTGCACCGCTATGAACCCGCGTTTTGGGATTGCTCCGCAGGGCTTGTCGACGCGGCGGGAGACGTGATTGACGCCGGGATACAGAACCCGTCTGCCATCCTGGATCACATCGCGGGCAACACAACGCGGCGCCTGTTTGTGCTGAGAGACTTCCATCGGCACCTAGAAGACCCGTACACCGTGCGGCAATTGCGCAACCTGTGCATTGCCCTGCCGCGTAGCCCATTGGCGGAAAGCCGGGCAATCATCATCCTAACGCCGGAAGGCTCCCCGCCCCCCCAGATCGGCGCGCATGCTATTTGCCTGGACTACCCGCTGCCGGAGCGCCCGGAGATTGCCGCAATTTTGGACGTAGCCTGTAGCGCCCGGCCCGAACTGGCCGAAACACTGGTTAACGGCCTGCGCGAACGCGCGATTGACGCAGCCATCGGATTGACGGCTCAGGAGATTGAAAGCACCTATGCCCGGTCGATAGTAACATCAAAGACCATCGACCCGGACCAGATCAGCGCGGATAAGCGGCGCGTCATTGCCCGGGAGCGCGTCCTGACCTGGATTGACGCAGACCCGCGCGGGCTGGATGCGGTTGGCGGGCTGGAACTATACAAGGCATGGCTGATTCAGCGCCAAGCGGGATTCTCCGCCAAGGCGCGGGATTTTGGCCTGCCCGCCCCCAAGGGTGTCTTGAGCGTAGGCGTCCCGGGATGCGGAAAGAGCTTGACCGCCAAGGCAGTAGCCGCCGCTTGGCGCTTGCCCCTGTTGCGTCTGGACTTCGGTGCGCTCAAATCCAAGTATGTCGGCGATAGCGAAGGACAGATTCGCCGCGCCCTTGCGACCGCCGAGGCAGTAGCACCGTGCGTCTTGTGGATTGACGAAATCGAAAAGGGCTTGGCTGGCGCCCAGGGCGGTAACGATGCCGGAGTATCGGCGGACCAGCTTGGCGCTTTTCTGTCCTGGATGCAGGACCGCACCGCGCCGGTTTTTGTCATCGCCACGGCAAACGATGTTTCCGCTCTGCCGCCCGAACTGTTGCGGAAAGGCCGCTTTGATGACCTGTTTTTTGTGGATCTTCCGACCCAGACCGAGCGCGTAGCAATCCTGGACGCAACGTTGCACCAATTCAAGCGCACGCTGCCCGCTGCCGACCTGGACGCAGTAGCCAGGGCAACCGATGGATTCTCCGGGGCGGAGATTGCCGCGCTTGTCCCCGACGCGCTGTTTGCCGCTTTTGGCGACGGAGCCAGGGAATTGACCGCCGCCGACCTGTTGACCGCCGCCCGCGCGGTCTGCCCGCTGAGCAAAACGGCCGCTGAGAGATTGGCCGCACTCAGGCAATGGGCGAAGGGGCGAGCCCGCCCCGCGTCACTTGTAGAGCAGCAGGCGCAGCATGCCGCGCGTGATTTAGACTTGGGGGATTGACTCCCGGGGCCGCCTGCCCGGCGCGCCCTGCCCGGCTCCCGATCGGAACCGGACAGGATACGCCGGGCGCGTAATGTCCGGCCGGACTATCAGAGGGAATGAACCATGAAAAAGATCGTACTATCGCCCGGGTTTTTAGTTGGCTTGTCCGCCCGCACCCACGGCGGGCGGAAGACGAGCAGCACGGAGATTGACTCAGAACGGGAAGGCGCCCGACTGACGCGCGAACTGCGGACCGAAATCCAGATTGACGACACCATCGAATATGAGGCCGCCTTGAAAGAGAGGAACCGACTGCGCGGCATCATTACCGCTGTCTGTATCCCTTCCGAATTCGGACCGCTCTGCCCGGCGGACCGCGAGGCAGAATTGGAATCCGCGATAGCCGAGGCAAAGGCAGGTGAAGCCGCATGGAACGCGCAAGCCAAGTACACGTTTATTTCCATTAGCGCCCTGCCCGCCGTCATCGCGCAGGATTCCGAGCTTGCCGCAACCGCCATTACCGCCCAGGTGCGCGACCTGTTGATTAAGACCGTCGAAGCGATCAAGGCCGCCGACCCGAAGGAAATCCGCGAGAACTGCAAGCGCCTGCGCAACATGAGCAGCATGTTGAGCCCGGAGCTTGCCGCCAAGGCGGATAAGGCCCTGCGGAATGCCCGGAGTATTGCAAGGAAACTCGTCAAGCGCGTAGAAAAGGCCGGAGAGAATGCCGCCGCCGTCCTGGCGGAGATAAACGCCGCCGAGGTAGACTCCGCTCGTTTTGAATTCCTGGAACTGTCCCCGCTGCCCGAAGGCGCCGACGACGGGGGCGAGCCGCTTCCGGCCGCCGATATGCAGAGATTCGACGCCCTGGACGATTTCGCCGGGCTGTTCGATCAGCCGCCCACGATCCCGGCCGCCGACGATACGCCGGACCTGGACGACGACGACGACGCCCCCGCCGTGACCGTGCCCGAACTGGACGACTCCGCCCCGGAAATCGACGCTTAACAGGAGGTGCACCTTGTCGGAATACGTTGATATCAAAACCGAATTCAAGAACCTGGACGCCCTGATCGACGCGCTCCAAGAATGCGGGGGATGGACCCGCGAGCAAATCGAGACTCACGCGGAGCCACAACACCTATACGGTTACCACGGCGATCGGCGCGAGCAGACCGCACACGTAATTGTGCGTCGGCAGTTTGTCGGATACGCCGCCAATGACATCGGCTTTTACCGGGAGCCCAGGGCCGACAAGTACCGCGCGGTCATTAGCCAATTCGACCATGGCCGGTACGGAAAGGATTGGCAAGGGCGGCTTGCCCAATCCTACGCATACCATACCATCCGCCGACAGCAGGCGCGCATGGGCCGGACGGTCGCGCGGCAGACCCTCCCCAATGGGAAAATGATCGTAACGGTTGGAGGCATCCGCTAATGCCAGCAATCCCCAACATCCTGATTGATAGCGACGGGACCATGCACACCATTTACACCGAGGAACTTGACCTGTACGAACTCGGACAACTGGGCAACGTCCGCCGCGCTTCATGGCTGGTGTTCGACGAACCCGCCCAGGAATGGACCGTCCGGTCAGCCGACACCGGCGAGACGGTACACCGGACCCGCAGCCGGGCGGACGCGATTAACTGGGAGATACGGCACTTTTCACCGGGAGGCAAACACTATGTCAGTTAAACAGATCAGGATTGAAATCGACCTGGACGGTAACTGTACCGCCGAAGGTATCGGGTTTGTTGGCCCCGAATGCGAGCGGGCACTACGCGAGATTGACCGGGCCCTGGGAACCCGCACCGGCTCCCGGCGGAAGCCGGAACACGCGACACGGACCCAGGATTCACGCCGGACCATAATCAACGGCTGACAGACACGGCAGGGCGACGGCTCCCGGGGCGTACCCGGGGCCTGCCCTGCCCGGCCAAGCAACAGAGGGAATCGAACCGTGAAACTTACCGTAACCATCGACTGTGACGCAGCGGGCCCGGCAGAGGCATCAGCCCTGTTGCGTGCACTGGACCCCGCCACGTTGGCGGTTTCCATGCTCAGCGGAAACCCGTTGCCGCTTTTCGTGAACGACCGAAACGGCCTGCGCCAAGTAGGCGAACTTCGGTTCACCGCCGACTGCCCGACGGAAACGGCAACCGCCACGAACTGACAGCGGACCCATCGCGGAGGCGCCGGACCCCACGGCGCCCGAGCCGATCGGCCCGCGCGTAGCGGACCTGGACACAGAACGGAAAGGAAGACGAGTACCATGGGCCTGGATATGTACCTTGAGCGCGACGTTTACATCGGAAACCAATTTGAGCACAACAAGGAAAAAGCCGTTGTCGGGCACCCACAGATCGACCAAAGCAAAGTGAAGGCTATCACCGAGGAGGTTGGATACTGGCGCAAAGCGAACGCCATACACGGCTGGTTCGTGCGCAACGTGCAGAGCGGAAATGACGAGTGCCAGCGTTCCTATGTGTCAGTAGAGCAAATGCAACTGCTTTTCGACTTGTGCACTCGCATCCTCCGGAACGCAACCGACGCAAACGGAATCGACCGGGAACTTGCAGAGCGGTAATTGCCGCCAACGGGCGGATTCTTTTTCGGACCTGCCGTCATTGACGAGTGTTACGTTGAAGACCTGAAAGAGACTATTTCCATCCTAAAGCCAATCATCGAACGGACCGACGACAAGGGAGAGTATTACTATCGAGCCAGTTGGTAGCGGACCATACTAACCGCCGGAAACGGCAGAGGGAACAGGACACATGAGATTCCGACGATATGGTGGACGCGATTACGGTTATGCAAGCTACTGCGGGCGGGAAGACTGCCGCAGTATCGGCGCAATCGAGGCGGAGCAGCGCGGCCGATTGCCGCTCACCCGTGCGATCCCGGTAGTGGCTCGCCGGGCGGAGTGCACGCAGAAAACGGCACGCGCCGCGTTGTTGGCGACTCATGACGGCGAATGGCACCACACGGGCAATCGGGCAAGGAGAACGGACTATTTCAGCCTGGACGCCGCCGTCGCCAAGATCATGCGCGACCGGGAACCGGCGGAAGTGATGGCGAGAACATGAGCAATGGCGACTGAGTTATCGGCCCATCGGGACACAAGTAATCGCTGACCCGTGGTGGCCACAAATAAAAGGAGACGATGAAAATGTGGATGATTGACGATGAGACGGTGCACAACTGGCGGAACTACGTGGGGGCTCGGCCATATTTCTCCGATCTGCCCCCCGGGGCACGATTAGCGATGGAAGCCGCGCACGACAGACACCACCAGACCACAACGGCGCGAGAGGAGTTAATGCGGCTGGTGACAAACTGGCCTAATGTGTTCGAGCTTCCGAGTTATCTGAAACGGCAAATTACTGAACAGAAAACGACGTAACCAAATCCCTCTGGCCCGGGGCGGGCGGCGGATTAGTCACCCGCACGCAAACGCCCGCCCTGGGTTTTGTCGCACACGACACTTGCCCCCAGCGGGCGGAAGGAGAACGGCAGTCATGACAGGAAAATGCGCACTGTGCAAAACGGAATCGGGTGCATTGCGGATGCCGCCCGTGGGCTACATCGGTGACGCGCTCTGCCCCGATTGCTACGCCAAGGAAATGAACGCCACCAGGAGACGCGCAATAGGGACGTGCAGCAAATGCGGATGCGAGTCCACCGTATTGAACGAAGGCGGAATCTGCCCGATCTGCCGCGCGACGTCGGCGGTTGATTCCATGCAAACACACACGGCGAAACTGCTGAAGGCGGGCGAGCGGATCGCGGCCGATCTGGGGTGCACGCCACAGCAGGGCCAGTCCATCATCGGGTCGGCCTTGCAAAAGCTGACGCCGGACGAACTGGCGACCGTCACGGCGGAAGCGCGGTCGCAGCAGGATGCGAGGTTTGAGCGGGAGTACCTGGGTGATGGGGTGTATGCCTATTTCAACGGGTACGACGTGACCACGGAAACCGAACGCGGCAGCACCATGCACTACATCGTGTGGGAACCGGAAACGCTCCGGGCGCTGCTCGCGTTCGCAAGCAAGCACTACAAGTCAATCGGGTAGCATGGAAAGCGAAAGCGACTACCGCGCATTTTGGATGCGCCGAGGATACATGGACCGGGCCGGGAACATCATCGAGTGTCCCGGCCAGTCCCCTTTGTTTGACCAAGGAGAAACGGCAGATGCTGACCGCCAAGAAGCAACCGCAGAAACCGGCCTGCTATTTGAGGTGCAGCAGCCGGACGCAGGACACGGACGCCCAGAGGGGGGCGATACAGAAGTACCTCGACGGAAACGGGATCTGGGTTCCGCCTGATCGGTGGTATCTGGACGACGCCGTAACCGGGGCGACGATTCAGCGTCCCGCCCTGGATGCACTGAAGCAGGCAATTTTCAACGGGGAAGTCGATTGCGTGATCGTATACGACGTTGCCCGGTTCGCCCGCACGTTCATCGACGGGCTGACAGAACTGGACCGCTGGCAGCAGATGGGCGTCCGGCTTGTGTTCGTGTCGCAGGGAATCGAGATCAACCCGGCGGAATGGACAGGGCAGGTTGTGCTGAAGATCCTCGTTGCCATCACCCTGGCGTTCGCGGAGGCGGAGCGGGAGCGGATCAGGAGCCGCATGCAGGCAGGCATCGACACGGCAAAGGAGAAAACGAAACAGGCCCGCAAGATGTTGGCCCAAGGGAAAGGGCATCGGGCAATCGCCAACGCCCTCGGGCTGAAAGAGGAGCATGTAAAGTGGATAGACGAGCATCCCACGGGCACATGCTATTGGGGAAACAAGCTCCAGGGCACCATTCGCAAGAAGCACGCAACGGCGGACCACATCATGAAATTGAAAGCGGCGGGCATGACTCACTCGGAGATTGCCCGCCTGTTGAAAATCAGCCGCATGACTTTGCTGGCCCGCATCAAGTCGGTACAGGGGAAACCCAAGCCGGTCGCTCACGAAACGTCGGCCACCGGGTAAGTCGCCCTTACCGGCGGAAGTCCCAGAATCCTACGGCGGCGGGTCCGGTATCGCGTCCGGGCTCGTCGCCTGTTCTGTTCCTCATAGCAGAGATCCCGGCAGTACACCTGCTTGGTTCTCGACGGAACGAACAGCCGCCCGCAGATTGGGCATTTCCGCACGTTGTCGCCATCTCTCATCCGCTGAAGGAGACTCTGTTGATCTGCCATCCAGTCGTACCCCCAAACATGGTTTGCCACCCGTAGGTTGCTATCAACGCCGCATCGGTCATCCCGTCATGGTAGTTCCGGCACCGCTCAGACCGGCGAAAATCCACGGACGGGTACATTCTCTGCGCTACCTGGATGGACGCCTTTTTCGTGTCGGTCCGCTCCATGCCCCCAAGCATCTTGCACTGCCACGTTTTCGGCGGAACAAGAACGCAGCCGATCTTCAGGCCGCATAGCAGCCCGCGCAGGAACATGTACCCGCCTGCGAGGTTCCATGTGGATTGGACGGCGGGCGGGACGTTCATCCCCATCCGCTTCGTCTGCTCGTTAAACCGATTCGGGTCGTACCGGAGCATCGGCTGCTGCTTTTCCAGAAACGCCACCGCCCCCTCGTTGGCGAACGGGGACAAGATGGAACGCAACGCAACCTCGTCCAGTTCCCGGATCGTGCGAGGTGACTTGCGCCCAGGGCGAGGCTTCCCCTTTGCCTCGATCACCGGCATAATCAGCACCTCCAGGTACGTTTCCGGGATGATCTCCCCAGGTGGATGAAGTAGTGCGATACCACCGTCGAATCCAGGGTCAATCCCAATCACCGTGTTCAGCTTCGCCATCCCTGGCACTCCTCACAACAGGCCGGACAACTCCGACAAACCAGCACGAACGGAATCCGCCTGCGCCTTCCGGTACAGCCAGTCCATCCGGTCGTGCTTCATGTACTCTATCTGGTCCCTTGGGTACGGCGCCGCCTGCGCCGCATCGTCGCTGGTACCCACGCTCTTGCGGTCCAGCAGTCGGCCACGCACGCCGTCAATATGCCTGCAAAGAACCGCATACGCCTCGTCCCGTTCCTGGACGGTGGGGTTCTTCCCGCAATATTGGCGGGCCACCTCCACCTCGTCGTACTCTTTTCCCTCGCGGACAAACGAGGCGACGGTATGCCAGAAGTGGCATTCATCCTGCCATGTCCAATGGTCGGGATGCTGGTTGATTTCCTTCCGCAGCAGTTCCTCGCGGATCTTGCCGACTACCCAGCGGTATGTCTTCCCCTCGGGCAGCGCCTGGATGCGGCGGCTGATGGTTCTGGCCGCCTCAATCGCGTCGTCCTTCTGGAATTCGCCCAGGGCTTCCCAGATGAATTCGTTCGCCTCGTCGGCGGCCTTGCGCTCAAAGTCGTCTGCCGCCTTTGGGTAGCGTCGGACCATCCCCTTCCATCGGCCGGAAAGCACTGGCAATAAATCGTTCTCAAATTCGCGATCCGTCATGATTAAAACGCCTCCCGCAGTTCTCGGCGAATGCGTTCCTGTTCTGCCTTGTCCATCTTCCGCCGCTTCTCGACAAGCCCAGGTGCAACATCCCCCTCAAGCGTGCGCCCAGCCGCCGCAGCCTTCCACGCCTCCCACTCGGCGTCATCGTCGTCGTATCGCTCCTGATTGAACCATGTGCTGGCGTGCGGGACGTACTGACGATCCCTCCCATTGCACGCCGCCGCAAACTTCTGCACTCGCTCGACCAGCCACAGCAGCGGGTCGATCACGTCCTTCCGCGCAGACACCTTGCCGTATGCCCTCCGAATAGCGTCGTAAGCCGCCTTGCGCGCGATCTTGCGAGGGTAGCAGGCATAGACTGTTTGGCAGATCGTATTCCACTGTTCCATGGTCATTTCGGCCCCCTTGTCTGGTTGTTCCTTCTTTTTGCGTGGCATCAATCACCCCTGCTTCTTCTCCCAGCAGTCGCATTCCTCAAACCGATCCCACCAGATGCCGCCCCGATGCGGCGGCCAGTGGTAAAGAATCGCACATTTGGGCAATGGTGGCAGTTTGGGGTCTGGGTACTCGCACACCCCTGCAATTGTTGGCCTGATGCGCCCCTTGGGGCCATCCCCACGTTGCCATTTTGCCCATTTGCACGTTCGACAGAATCTCTCTTTCATACTCACTCCGGTCTCGCATTTAGCGGCCACCTGCCGAGGTCTCGCTCGACGTTGCCAGCGACCAGATTTGATCCGTCGTTGTCGTGGATCTCTACATTCCTGGCGTTGTTCCATGCCTGGTTATGCAGCACCAAGCACCGCCTCGCCGTCCACAGCCCAAGCCCGACCTTCTCCCGATGGCCGTAGGCGATGTTGCCGAGGACTGCGGAGTCGGACACATCCACCGCAGCCTTGCCGCTGTACCCGTGCAGCCCCCAGCCAGAATTGTGCCGGAATACGTTGTCGCGGATCGTCAGCTTGCTGCCGCAGATGTAAAGACCATGGTCCCACACTGTCAGCCCGTTTCGCTCGATGAGGTTCCGTTGAATGGCGTGGTTCGTGCCGTCTCCCAGCAGGCCGCTCTTGCCGCACGAATGCACCCAGCAGTCCTCAATTGTGGTGTTCTCGGTCCGCTGAAACCGTATGCCCATCCAGAACGCCGCCGACACCCGCAAGCCGCTGACCTTTACGCCGCTGGCGTTTATCGACAGGCAGTCGCTTACGCCTCCGAAAAGATGGGCCTTCCATATGTTCTCGGCGCGCAGGACGAGCGAACGCGGGACAGCAAACGTGCCCTGGTACAATCCATCCGCCAGCACGATTTCGCTGTCCGTGCCGTGCAGTGCCTCGCGGAGTTCGTCGCTGGTAGTTACTCGTCTCATGGTTTCATCATCCCTTCACGCCACAAACAGCCAGATTCTCCTGCGGGCCATTTCGATATACTTCTCGTTCAGTTCCACCAGCACCGCGTTCCGGCCATGCTTTGCCGCGACCTCTCCCGTTGTTCCGCTTCCGCCGAACGGGTCAAGCACGGTTCCTCCAGCCGGGCACCCGGCCAGAATGCACGGCTCAATCAGCTTCGGCGGGAACGTGGCGAAGTGTGCCTCGGGGTACGGCTGCGTCGAGATGGACCAGACGGAGCGGCGGTTGCGACCCAAGCCATTCCTTCCGCTTTTTGTCCGAATCCCAGAATGTCTGCTTCGTAACCCACCACTGGGCTCTAGGCTGTCCTGCCCGACAAGCACGGCCCTTTCATGGTCGCTTCCTGAGTCTGGTTCCTTCACCGCATCCGCGTCGTAGTAGTATCTGGCGGACTTCGACAGCAGAAAGATGTACTCGTGTGCCTTCGTGCAGCGGTCGGTCACGCTCTCTGGCATGGGGTTCGGCTTGGCCCAAATGATGTCCTGTCGCAGATACCAGCCATCGGCCTGCAATGCGAAGGCGACACGCCAGGGGATGCCGACGAGGTTTTTAGGCTTGAGGCCTAATACAACTCCTCCGCTAGTCCTCTTTCCCCGGTTTTGCCTTCCATCCTTGTAGTCACTGCCGTCCGCGCATGGCTTCGCAGAATAGCTGTCCCCCAAATTCAGCCACAGCGTGCCATCTACTCGCAGCACGCGCCGGACCTCCGCGAACACGGCAACCATCTTCGCCACGTACTCATCCGGAGTTGACTCAAGCCCGACCTGACCATCCACGCCGTAGTCACGCAGCCCCCAGTATGGCGGGGAGGTGACGCAGCAATGGACGCTCTCGGGCTCCATGCCACGCATGACCTCGATGCAGTCGCCGTGCAGTATGCGGACGCTCATCTTGTACCCCTGGTGGCCTCGCGGAGTTCGGCTGCCGTCGTGACGCGGGTCATGGCTGCACCTCCAGCCACTGCCGCACCTGCAAGTCCTCGGGCCACTCTGCTGGATCTGCTCCCTTGGGATGCTTGAACATCATCCGGGCAAACCATGGATGCAAAACTGGATGTAGTCGCAGGCGGACACCGCAATGGTTAAACTCACTCGACGTTTCCGCATCCGCCGTCACCGACATCGCTCCCAACTGCTTGACGAAGCACGGCACCGCAGCCTCTTTGCACTGTCGCACGATCGACCTGATCCACTCGACGTTGCACGGCCGCGCCCCAGGCCCGCTCTCCCCGCCTACAATCACCCAGTCGATTCCAATGCACTTTTCTTGATCCTGCACAAGAGGGTGGCAATCAAGACAGCACAGTGGGTGCCCGTCGATCTCGCCGCAATGAGTCAGGTTCAACGGCCCCAGCAGCGGCTCTGCGCTGACGAACCGCACCGCCGCCGGCGTTTGCAGCAGCAGCGGGATACGCTCGTCCGCCGTCGCCTGGTTCTCGACCGACACGCCCAGCCACAGGTTTGGCATAGCCGCGTAGTTCTGTGCGTTCTTAGCGCAGTGCCAGTCCACTTCCGACATCCGCCGCGCCCGCTTGGTCAGCACCAGAAACGTGTGCTGCGGGCAGCGCCGCACGATGTCGAGCACGTCATATAAAAACCATTGCGGCACATCCTCGTGAAACAGATCGCTCATCGAGTTGACGAACACGCGCCGCGGCTTGCGCCAGTGCAGCGGCTGCTCCAGCCGCTCCGGGTGAATCCGCACATCCGTAAACTCCCGGTCGGCCCAGATCCGCGCCCCCGGTGCCCCCGACGCCGCCATGCCCCGCATCCGCCTGGCCATCGTCTCGGCGTAGCAGTTCGCACAGCCTTGGCTCACCCGCGTGCAGCCCGTCACCGGGTTCCACACCGCGTCCGCCCATTCGATTCGCGTGTCAGTCATCTCTGCACCTCAGCCTCTACCCGTGGAAAACGAATCGGCGGCAAATGGGCCACCACAATAGCCGCGTGGGTGATGTAAGGATGCGCTGCAATGCTTGACATCGCGCGCTCCTCGGAATCAAACTCGTCTACGCTTTCCGCAATTACGTGGTGCCTGCTCGCTGTCCCGGCAATGTGACCTACAGCCAGCACCACGCGGGCGCTGGACGGATCATCCGGCTGTCGCGCGAGCCCGAGCCGGGCCAACTCAACCAACCGCTGGCCGGGCGTGACTTGTAGGTTGGTCGCGCTGCCTCCAGTGTTGCTGTAGAACTGCTCGAACTTCTCGACAATCTCGCGGTCAGTCATCTCTGCACCTCCACCCTCATGCGAATACCCCCACTGGTAGCTCGACCCGGAACAGGCCCTGACTGCCACGGACGGTAAACGGCCTGATTGCCACAATATCCTTCAAAACCCACCCAAAACGCCCAGGCCCAAAGTTGCCAAAATGGCCCTGTTCGCCAAACAGGTCCGCATACTCATTGCTGTCGGTTGACGCCACGTCTACGAGGTTCGCCACGGCCACAGCCTTCCCGAAAAGCATGTCGGTCGCCTCGGTTGGCGTGCGCCCGGTTGCTCGCCACAATCGGTTCTGCACAGGTACCGAATGAAGGTATTCGTATTGCTCTTTGCTCCACCGCTTGGCAGCACAGATCAACAGTGGACCGCGAAAGTTGGTCGACCAGCCGCGTGTCTCGACCGTCTTCGACCCATACCGAATCAGGCTTGCCCACGGTTCCCACAGCGAAATGGCGGTTATGTTCATATTGCATCCCTTTCGCTCCACCAGTCAGGAGCGTACTGCTTGAACTTTGCGACCATCGCGTCCACCTCCTCCTGCGTGTACAGCCGCTGAATCGAGCCGGGCTCGCAGGGAATGTCGGTCACACCGCAGAACCACTCGACGCCGACACCGTACCAGCAACCGTCGTTTTTCTCCGGCTGGATGTCGGACGCCCAGACGATTTTCATCGAGCCGTCATCGTCGTTGGTCAACCACAGTTTCACTTCTTCCCCCTCGCTTTCTTCGGAAGCTTCAGACCCGCACGCAGCCACGCCGCCTTACTGATGCTGATGCGGCGGAAGACGGCTTCGTAGGTGTATGGCGAACCGATGAATGCGCACCGCACGACATCTTCCGGCCGAACATACACTTTGAGCAGGCCGATGCTGTCCATTGTCGCCCAGCACGGAGGATCACCGAGCCACACATGGAACCCTTTCGGCCTGTAGGTGTCGTACCTGCGGACGGGAACTTCGAAGGTGCCGGGTCGATACTGGAATCTAGCATAGAGCGACAAGCCGTCCGACCTGACCTTCTTCCATGCCACGATTCGTTTGCGTCCCGCGTACCTGCGGCGAAACTCAGCGAGCGATTGACGATCTCCATGGCAGCACATTACTTGCCCTCCATCATCGCCACCCGCTGCTCCAGTGCGGCGAGACGAGACAATATGGTTGCGTTCGTGGCGTCCTGCGGAGAGTCGGGCAGAGGGTTGATGGCGGGCTCCAATGTCTCGGGCGTGTAGGGCTCGAAGCCGAGCCCGCCGCACCCCACGATACTCAGCGTGTAGAAGTTCGGTCGTTGCTTGCCGTCCAGGAAGAACGGAAACAACACCTCGCCGCGTTTCTCGTAGTACATCTGCTCGTTCGGGTCTCGCACCGTCGCTCCATCCGGTAGTGACCTCAGCCACGCTTCGGAGCCGATGGCGGGACGCTCGTCGCAGGCGTGCCAGGAGGTGGAGGACTGCTCCTCGGCACAAAACAGATTCCACGACACCCACGCATCAGTGTGGCTAATCCTGCGCTGGAACACCCCCTGATTGAATCGTCGCTGCGCAAGCCCAGTTCCACCTCGATACGCATTGCCTTCGTGCCGCACCATCTCACCCACCCCCCAGGCGAGGTCGCGCACCTCGGGGACGGGGACGAGGACAGAAACCTCGTCCAAGGTCCCGGAGTAGCTATCGCAAGAAAACATCTCGCCCGTCTTTGCCCGTCGCCGCTCGATCCTGTACAGTTGCTCGGTCATCGCATCTCCCTTCTAACCTTCGACCAGTATGTGTCCGTCGCCCGCCGCTTGCCGCGCCACCCCGGACCACCGTTGTGCAGTCTCGCCAGCGTCTCCCAATCCCCCCGCCGCAACGCCTGCGGCTCATAGCGGCGGAAGTAAGCGACCGCGACCCGGCGGGAGTATTCCAATCGCACGCAGTCCCCGTACCGCCCTGTAACGCCGCTGTCCTGCCAGTAGGCACGCTGGATCTGCAAGGGGCCGAGACTTCGGCCAGAGTCACCACGGATTGCACCCACGCGACCGCCAGTCTCGACGCGGTGGACGGCACGCAGGAAGCCGTCAAGGTCTGCCGCCCGCACCGGAACGGCGATCAGCAGAAGGCAGCCCAGCAATGCCGCCAGAGCCAGCCGCTTGCTTTCGGGAGGAAGTGACAAGGCTTCAATCACCTCAGACGGCACCTCGGATCGCAACGTCACTGGCGACAGTGGCCTCGATCGCATGCGGATTGACTCCCTGCGGGCCGCCAAGCGTTCCCGGTTCCTGAACTGCTCACAGTCAGCGCAGTACCGCTTCTGCCCCATTTTCGCGTGGAACGAATGTCCGCATCGGCGGCAGTTCATTCGGGAACCTCCAAATACTCGCGCGCCATGTCCTCGATCCTGCTGTGGACCGGAATACCCAACTGCTTGCAGAGGTGTGCGAGCGTCGAGCTTAGCAGCAGCACATCGTCGTACCGGGCCTTCCGCATGGTCGGCTTGCCATTCAAGTGCGAGCGGTCGATGTGGGGATCGTACTTGATGCCCACCGCCGCCAGCGCCTTACTGATCGTGCCGACGCCAATCTCGCGGTGCATCTTCTCGCCGTAGATCTTCGCCAGTTTGTTGCGGATCGGACGAGTTGCCAGAATCTGATCCCGATCAGCCGAGATGTGGTTGCACAACGCCACGAACTCGACCATGGTAAACTTCCGCAAGATCGGCCCGTGCGACCCGGGCTTGCGTGTGGTGACGCCGCCATTCAGCTTCGCCATATGCGCCGCCAATCCCTGTGTTGATTGCCTTGACATACCGCTGTTGCTCCTTACTTGCTGGGGCTCTTTGCCCACCGATAAAACGACCTCGCCAGTTTCAGGTAGCACCGTGCAACGCGCACGAGCCAACCCGGACCGGCCGTTGATTTGGAACTCGCATTCTTCCCATCGACCTGGGCGCGAATCTTCTCGGCATCGTTAGCGAACGTGTTGAACGCAGCCGACAGGAATTGGCCAAACGCTTCATCCATCTCGGTCGCCTGCTGGATCATCCAGGTGATCGAGGTCAGAGCCGCGACCTTCGCCTGAGCATCCAGTTCAGCCACATGCCACCCGACCATCGCCACCGTGCACAAATTGATGTACGCCGCGATGGGCAATTCAAGCACTACTGAATCGTGGCCTTTGCCGACGTGTTCCTGGATCGCTTCCCGGACCGCAGCGACCATCTCGGGCGTGATGTTTTCGTTGTGATGAAATTCCACTTTCGGTGTCACCGTATACGCCCAGTAGATTTGCGTTCAACCGTATTGGCCTGAATCGGCCAGCGCGGCGTTTTTACTGATTCTCTACCTGCGCTGCGCTGCTGGTCTTCTTCTTCCGCGCCTTCAGAGATTCCGTACAGCGCTTTCTCCCATTAGGAAGATCATCTATATCCATCAGCCCGTAGGGATGATGTGACGGACCCCCCCTTAGCCCCCCGTGCCAAACTCCATGGCTCCGGGGAGATAAGAGGACGCCCGTCGATGTGACGGCTCCGGGCAATCTTTAACGTGCCCCACGGAGTAAGCAGCCCAGGGGGACCGCCGCACCGGCACGTCCTGCGCGCAGCACATCACGGAGTGAGAGGCAGTTACGCCAATGACCGCTAGTGTGTGGCGAGGAAAAAAACGGACCCCCGTGGGGGTGTGCAGCCCGTGGGGGGTCCCCACGGAGGTCCGAAATATCGCAATTTGTTTTTTCGAGCTGCACGCATGTTCTCTACCTCACACCTGACGCGGACGCAAGTGGATTCCCCCAGGTTTTTCTTGGGCAACTCCACCATGTCGTCCCAAGATCAAACACCACATGGGGTTAGAACGGACAAGTGCAGTCAAAATTTTTATCACCCGAGATAGGGGGGAACGCCCGATTGGGGCATTCGGGCTCATGCCACGGGGGCAATGGGGTGATCTTCATGCAGTGTGACTCCAGAAGTCCAGCCAGTATGGCGTAACTTGGGCTTGTCGCCTGATCGTCGCAGAGGTCGCGTTCGCGATACACCACCTGCGTTACGCCTCCGCCCAACTCGATGATCGAGTGAACACTGTCCAGCCCCACCAGTCGCCTGCGGCCTGCCACCGTTACCAGTTCCACCCACATGCTTCACCTCGGGCAAAAACTGGGCGTGAGGAACGTCCCCACGCCCACGGACGAACAACAGAGGGACACGCTTCAAAGCCCCTGGCGGGAGTCGAACCCGCAGACGGACGCGCCAACCGTGGCTCAGGGGCAGTTCCCCACCGGCACCCGATGGGGAATCGCAAAGGCATTCGCACCGATCTGGTCACTTCATGGGGCGACCTCCTTATGTAAGAGTTGCTTCCGATTGCACTTACGCACGCGCTGTTACCTGTACACCAGACTGCTGTCTACTTCTGCTCGTCAACCCAGGCTTCAATCTGGGCGAGCCGCTGGAGGAAGTCGTTCATCGCGTCCAGGGAATACTGGTCGGGCGACTTGATCCCCCGGCACCCGGATTCCTTCATCGCCGTGACCATCTTCCCGGTGGCCCCGAGCAGTTCGCTCATGACCTTGGCGCCCTTGGCCGACCCCTTCTGGTTGAGGCGGGCGCAGACGGCCTTGATCTCCTTGAACGCCTCGTCCCGAAGCTCCTGATCCATGTCCGGCTCCGGTTCCGCGTCATCTGCCCCCGGGAAAAGGCTCGCGGAAGCCGGTTCCTCTTGCGCAGGCTGCCCGCTTGCGGCTTCCCCTGTGTCCCCGGAGGGGTAAATTGCGCCAGCGTCGATTTCGGGGCCTTCCTGGGGCTCATGTTCCGGGGCTGTTTCGGGCATCTTCACCGCCGGGTCTGGCGCCAGCGGGTCGTTCATCATCACCGGGTCAGGCTCCGGGGCGGGAGGCGGAGGCGTGGGGACCACCGGAGCGGCCTTCGGGGCCTGGGGCGCGACCTTGGCCGGGGCAGGCTCCCGCTTCCGTGCGGGGGCCTGCTGGGCCGGGGCGACGGGCGGTGTCTTGGCTGGAGCCTCCGGTGCCCCTGCCGTCCGGCCGTGTGCCGCCTGTTTCTGCTCGTTCAACTGGGACTTTATCCGCTCGACATCGGCGGACGCCTTCGTGGGCCGGTCGGAGTCGGAGCCAAAGATGCCCTCGACGGTCATCTCCTCGTCTTCCAGGCTCGTCCAGATCGAGGCCAACCGACCCCGTTCCGCCTTGGTGAAGTTCGCCAGCCGCTTGCCGAAGTGCGCCTCCAGCATGGCCGCCGAGACCCCCTTCTCGGCAAAGTTGCTCACGATCTTGTTGACCGTGGCGTCATCCAAATACTTCTCCCGCTCCTCCTCGATGCAGTCCTCCATCTCGTAGCGGATAGCGGGCGGGATGATCTGCATCACCGAGTCGCGGCGAAGGATCGCCACTTTGGCCTTCAGGACGACGTTGAAGAAGCGGTCGTCATCGTGGGCCTTCAACTCACCCTTCCGGGTCTTGTAGACCTTGGACACGATCATATCCTTGACGATGATGATCCCGCTGGAGAAGTCGCACACCTGACAGGTCACTTTCACCTTTTCCCCGCCCGGCAACTCCTCGACGGACTCCACGATCTTAAGGTGCCCATAGGCCGTCTGCATCGACTCGGTGGCCCGAACGCCAAGCCCGGTGGCGTACTTCTGGGGGACCAATGCCCCGCACCCCGGGCAGTTGTCCTTGTAGAAGGTTTCGCGTCCGCACGCCGGGCACTTGTCGAACTTGCCAACCGGCTTGCTGTACATCGCCGCCAGGGCGAACCGCTTGCTGGCGCGAAGCTGGGCCTTTACGTCCTCCACGATCTGCCCGTAATCCCGGGGCTGGCTCATCGCCATAGAGATCATGGAGTCGTTTTCCATGCGGACGATGGCGACCTTTTCGGGAAGCCGAGAAAGGAAGTCGGCGGAAGCAATTCCGGCCGACATCTCCGAATCGGCACTCGCCCGCCGCACGGGCATGTTGTTGGGTTGGTTTGCCATTGCTCTCGTTGTCTCCAGTTCGTTGTTCGTCTACGCCTTATCAGTCCGCCCACGCGGGCAGGTCGATTTCCTCGGGTTCCTCGGGGTAGCCCGGCCATTCCCCGGTGTCCACGCATCTCTGGTACTGGCTCAGCAGGTCGCGGTACTTGATCCGGCCCAGGTACAACGCCCGGTCGGACAGGTAGAACGACCGGACCTTGAACGGCGGGCAGGACTCCACGCAATAGAACAGGAACACGGGGGCCTGCCCGGTGATCTGCTCAATGGCGTCGGAGTACATCGCTGCCTGAACGTGGTAGCCGAAATCACCAATGCTCTTGGCGAACTTTCGGGGATGGGCCGAGCTTGTGGTCTTCAGGTCGATGATGATCGGTGGCGTGAAGGTCGGCAGGCACCAGTCCATCCGGCCCTTGCACAGCACCCCAGTCTCCTCGTCCGTCCACTGGACAGCCGCCTCGACCAGCCCGCCGTCCTTGGCGAGCATCTTCGTCAGCATCTCGCAGGACCGGAGCCGATCTGCCATCGCCATCGCCGTTTTCATCTGTTCCGAGTTCAGCACGGTACGCCCGTTGCATTCAGCAGCGAACTTTTCCTTGTAGGCTTTGCCCTCCGCCGTACGGCCGTCCACCTTCATTGCCACAGCGAACTCGTCACCAAACTTGTCGGGCTCCAGCACCAGCGTGTGGACGGCGCTGCCCGTGTCCATCTCGGGGGTCGCCTCGAACTTGTGCGTCATCGCCAACGCCAGATCGGCCATGGACTTGTTGCCATGCCACAGGATGCTTTTCCGCATGCCGGGCAGGTTGTCGTAGGTCGCACGATCCAGGTCGGGAAACAGTTTGGCTGACATGCTACTGCTGCTCCCTTCTGGCTTTCGACTCCCGCAGGTATTCCGCCTCAACGGCGTGATGGATTACGGTCGGAGCCGATAGCTTGGTCATCTTGCATAGCTTGCGGACCAGCCGAAGCGTCTCACACCATACCCGTTGCTGCACTGATTTGACTTTGGGCATGTAGTCAATATAATCCATGTCACCATTTTGTCAACATGGAATCCTAAAAAGATTCGAGGAATTTTCAAATGGCTGAACGATCCATCCCCATCAACGTGCCGTCCGGCTGGGTTCCCGCAAGGTGGGCCGACTACTGCCGCCACATGGTGGAGTCGCTAAAGCAAGCGAGCCTGCACCCGCATCTCCAGAAGGAGTGGGCACAGGCCGCCGCGTTTGCCGATCGCATCGCCGCTAGTTGTTCGAGCCGTGAAACCCGAACGACCCAGTGACGCCCGCCACGCTGCCATGGTAGCCGAACCCGCCCGTGTCGTCGGTCGTGGCAACAACCTGCGACCCGTACGACGTACCCACCGAGTTGATCGCGTAGGCCCGAATGTAGTAGGTCGTATTGGGCAGCAGGTAGAACATGTTGGCGGCGTACTCCCCCGCTCCCGCCTCAAATGCCTCAATCGTGTCATCTCCCGTCGTCGGCGTGCCGGTCGTGTTCCAGCAGATGCCACGCTCGGTGACCGTTGCCCCGCCATCCGCCGTCACGTTTCCTCCGCAGTTGATGCGGAACGGGCTGACCACTGTCGCCGCCGTCGTGGTGACGGTGGGGGCGGCGATGTCTGGCGGCAGATAGTCGAGCAGCGTATCGGCCCACTCCTCACCGACATCGGTCAATTTGGCGCGGGTAGACCAATGAAATGTGTCTCCATCGTCCGCGAAAGCCCAGAGGTCCGGCCCCAGAACGACATTGGCGTTGTCGGCCACTGCTTCTTCGACCGCATCGCGAATCACATCAATCGCCGCATCAGATGCCGCGCTGAAGTTGTGCAGCAGGCCCGCCATCGTCTTGATTGATCGGTCGCCTGCGAACCCGTTGGCAACCGAGTCCAGCCGCGAGTTGTAATTCGCCTGCGTAGTGCCGCCGGTCGCGTCCGTCTCGCCCTGATACCAGAGCACGAGGTGAGCACCGCCAGCCAATCCGATACGGTAGTTGGCCGACCCGTACAGCGTCGTCCTGTCGAGATGGTCAGCACCGGGCAGCCAGGAACTGATGACCGTCGCGCCCTTAGCGCACGGGATGAGTGCGATCGGGCACTCCAGCGCCTCCATCATCGCGGCCACCATCGGCGTGACGAATGATGCACCACCCGCCGCATCGCTGGATACCGCATCGACCTGATTGTAATTGTTGTCGTAGGCGTCGCCGCCCAGGTGCCATAGGTTGTCGTTGCCGAATACGCCAGCAATGTAGTTGGCCGACATGCCCGACTGAAACAATCCTGCGCCGGATGCCGTCTGCCCGACCATGTTGGACTGACCGCAGCACGCCAGCACCAGACCGATGCCGACGTATTCCTGAGACGCAGAGTTTGCGGTGTTGTCGGTGTGTCGCACCTCCAGAGTGCCCTGACCCTTGAGTTGATTGCTCAGCGTGCCGGTAAACGTGCCACCGCTCGGAGAAGCAACAATCGTCGTCCACGCGCCGCCCTTCCAGCGGGCCTCGATTGCGGTCGGGGTGCCGGTATAGGTGCCCGTAATCACGATGTCGGCGCGCCCGCCGGTCGCCTTGGGGATCACCTGCCCGCGCTGAGGTGATATGATGGTGATATTGGTCCCAACGCCATCCGTCGCCAGCGTGTCTGCCGTGAGGCTGTCGATTCGCCATCCGGCGAGGTTGGTTGAGTAGTCGCCAATGCCCTCGATGCCGAATCGACCCGTGGTCAGCGTGTGGCAGAGCGTGATGATGCGCAGCGTGCCGTCGATCCACACGAGCAGCTCTTGACCTCGCCGCTCCAGTTTGACGGTGTAAGTTGACCCGGCCGAAAGCGCTTGCGTGTAGAAGCCGATCTCCGACGGCGACCCGGCCGCGACCCGATAGAGCCGCCACGCACCCGTCGCGTACCGCAGCGCGTAACCCGTATGTGCTGATGTGGACGCTGCGGCGAGCAGACCGATCCAGTTGACGTTGCTCACAATCGTGAACGATGCCTGGATGTACCCGCGATCCGTCGCGTCAATCTCGGCAATCGAGTACCAGCTTAGGTTTGCGCTGTCGCTGCGCCCACGATTGGCGTTGTCCAGCACCATCGCGCCAGAGGATGCCGAGTTTTTCGTGAACGTACATTCGCCGCCGACAGAATACGCGGAGAGATCCGTTTCGTTGTCGCCGGTAAATGTGCAGGTCACTGCCGCCATTCGTCACCTCGCCGCCGGAGCGGTCAGTTAACCGTGCCGTCCGTATACGCCAGTCGCTCCGTACCGCAGTGCAGCGTCCGGTTGCCACCCACCGATACTGCCGCCGTCGCTCGCCGCCGCAAAGGCCGGTGAGTTGGACGGGATGGAGAAGTCTCCAGCGGCTGGATCAACAAGCAACGGGTCGGCCACCAATGTGTGGATGTCATTCTCGTTCAGCAAAGAGTTGCTGGCCCATAGGGCGAGCAGGCCGACTTTCGTTGTCACAGCATCGCCAGCGCCAACTCTCCAGATTCCCGATGTGCCGGTTTCCAACACGTTGTAGTCGAAGAAGTTCCTTACGCTGGCCCCGCCAGTCTCATGATCGAAGACTGTCACCTGGGTCGTTCCGGCCGCGACAAACACGTTGTCCGTGATCGTGTTGTCTGTCGTGTTGTAAGCCACTGCGCTTCGGGTCTCGCTGATGATCTCAAGCGCACCGCCGTCCGTTTGGGTGGACACGGCAGTGTTGTGCTGAACAAGGTTATTGGACGATCCCTTCAGGTAGATGCCACGAGGACCATACACCTTATTGCCAATGACTCGGGCGCGGCTCGACAGCTTATCCGTGACCGTGCAATCACCCTTGAGTACGATTCCGATTTCGGCCAAGTAGACTTCATTGCCGATCACATCCGCACCGACTGCACCGGGGCCGACAAGGATGCCATGGTTGACGTGCGCACCAACGTAGCTGATCGTGTTTCCAGCGATGTATGTCCGGCCAATCAACAGCGCGTTGTTACTGGTGTCCCCGCCGACCTGGATGCCAACGGTTGATCCGCTTGCCTTGTCGATCTCAATCGTGTTGCGGGCGATGTACACGCTGTCCCAATGGGTCAAAGCCTGGATACCCTGACCCAAAATACAGTCGGTCACCTTGAGCAATACGGCCGTTGGGCGTGTTGCGGCGTTCGTCGTACTCGCCAAGATCGCCTGCCGTGTGGCGGCAGCCCCGATGGTACAGCCGTCAACGATCAGTTCTGCCAAGTCGTCTGCATTGATCCCGTAGGCCGCACCTGCGTTGAGTGTGCAGTTGTTGAGCGTCAAGATTCTGGTAGCCGCAGCCGAGGCAGAGGCGGCTACGTTGATTGCGGTCCCTGACGGGTTCAGGACACAATTGGTCATCGTAAGCGGGCACGCCACACTGGAAACGTAAACGACGCCAACGTCGGCAACAGTTGCAGGCGTCAGCGTTAACCCGACCAGCGTCACGGAACTGGTTCCCGTGTCCAGCGCCGTGTGCAGACGCACTACATGATCTGTGTTCGCCGTGCTAAGCGTCACGGTTCCGCCGTTGGCCTGGATGGTAATTCGCAGGTCGTTGCGGTTGATGTACAGGTAGTTGTAGGTAGTTTCGGCGTAGGTGCCGGGAGCGACCAGGATGGTGTGGGCCGTCCCGGTGCTGACCGTATCGACCGCTTTCTGGATGGTCTTCCACGGGGCTCCCGACGAGCCGTCACCAGTCGTGTCGTTGCCAGTTGTGCTAACGTAGTACGTCGCCATTATCGGTTACTCCGCAGCGCCTTGTCGCATCAGCGACCCTTACCCGTTCTTCTGCACGTTGGCGAACGCCTTGACGGTCGTCCCGCCCGAGTCGGCCTGCGCGAAGATCTTCACACCGATGCATCCGGTGATCCACAGCGTGAACTGCGACAGCGCTGACCCGGCCAGCGTGTGGGGCTTGACGGAAGACACGAACTCGATATTGGGGTTGGTCAGAGACGCGAAGTCGGACCCGCCCAGAAAGCTCCGGTAGGCGCTGTTGGGGTGGTACAATTTCTGGACGTACAGATCCACCAGGGCCACCGACCCGGTGTTCTCGATGTCCACGGTGAGGACATCCATCCCCGCAACGTCCCGGATCTCCAGCACCTCGGTCGCGCTGGTGCCAATCGTCACGCTTACGTCGCCCGCGAACTTGACCTTTTCCATGCTGCGTCTCCTATGCTTCGGCCGCCAGCCGGACGACGGGCGCCGAGTCTACCACTCGCACAAACTGCTGCGTGCGGACCCCGACCAGGAACCCGTCCGCATCACGCACCGCCGCCAGAATCGAGTACAGCGGTGTCACCTTCCCATCTCCAGCACTCCTGGCAAACCGGGCATGTTCCGTCGCCCTCTCCTCCCCGACAAACGCCCTCATCTCGCCCGGTAGCTCGATCAGGATTTTCTTTCGGTACTGCTGCGACTGTGGGCGCCAGATCCGTATCAGGCCCTCTGGCGTCTCGATCACAATCGGCACATCCTTCCGCACGTCCAGCGTCTGCTTCCTCGCCATTCTCGTTCCGCCTCATAATGGGCATCTCCAGTGTACCACGCCTGTCACCCCGCCAAGAGCAACGGCGTCTGCGGCACCAACAGGTCCGCGTCGTATTCCATGACCGAATTCTCAAACATCGGACGCATCTCGCCCAACTGCTGCATCATGCGCTGCAGGGCCGGGATGCGCCGCTGGTCGCGGTATCGTTGCACGTCCTGGGCGCTGACGTTGAGCGGGGGCCAGTTCTTCCCCTTGAACGCCTCGCCCCATTCCGCTTGTAGCCTCTGCTGGGTCGTCGTGTCCCCGTTGGCTACTGCCTGGGCCATCTGCCTCCGGAAGGTCCGTACCCGGTCCCGCAGCATCGCGGTCCGGTCGATGGCTTCCCGGGCCCGGCGGGATTTGTCGGTCGGGAGCCCCAGCATCGCCAGGATCAAGTCCGGCGTGTCGCCCGTGTACATCAACCGCTCGTTGGCATCCACGAACCCGCCCACGTCCGGCCGCCACTGGTTCAGGCCCCGCATGGCCCGACACAGC
>ERZ761594.58-NODE-58-length-52756-cov-10.229521_pt1 | contig 52756 bp, 81 predicted proteins | sample MGYA00511036_ERZ761594 | MGnify/ENA primary metagenome ERZ761594 (study PRJEB28899, sample SAMN03785561) | bioreactor sludge metagenome | biome: EBPR Sludge; feature: EBPR Bioreactor; material: 0.22µm filtered reactor supernatant | place: Saint Lucia: Queensland... | reverse complement strand
TCTTGAGCTGCGACGCCCACTTGATCACGTACTTGGACGTCGCCCGGCTCTGCCAGTTGCGCGGCTTGCCGCCCAAGGCCCGGCTGAAGTGCGTGCACTCTGGACTGCTGATCAGGATGCGGAGCCTACCGCTCGGGAACAACTGACGCGGATCGGCCTTCTCGAGCTGGTCGCAGATGTGGTCAACAGTTGGGTGGTTGGCGCTGTGCGTCGCGATCGCCACGTCCCAGTGGTTGATGGCAACCAGGCGCAGCTTGATCGGATCGCCCTGCTCGCGCTCCAGGTCCTCAATGGCCCAGCGCAGGCCCTGGCTGAATCCGCCCGCCCCACAAAATTGGTCGGCGGCGTCTACGCGCCGGATGCTCCCTGTGCGTTTTGCCATGCTCAGAACCCAGGCCCGTCCTCGACAACCGTCGCCGTGGCCGTCTCGTGCTCGCCAGCGCCAACCGCCTCCGGCCCGCGCAGCTCCCGCAGCGCCGCCAGCAGGTCGGACGCCGTGATCACGCTGTCGTCTCCGCTCGTGACCTGGTATGCCTGCGCGTCGTCGTCCCAGGCCAGCCGGCACGAGTCGCACTCCAGGAACGCACCCGGCTCGAGCAGGATGTGGACAAGTTCGCTGGCCACATGATCACCCCACCAGGACTCGGCGCCGTCGTCTGACTGAATCGGCTCAAGCATGCCCAGCTGGTCGGGCTCGGGCGTCCCGGCGCCCGCGTCGAATAGGCCACGCTGGGCCGGCTCAGGCAGCGCCAGGCCAGCAGGCGGCCGGACGAAGTTGCGGCGAATGTACGCCAGCGCCTGCGCCTCGGAGCACGGCGTGACGGCGTAGATCGACCCGCCGGCCACGAACGTCTCCCAGGCCGGCGCACCGTCCACGGCCGGCACGCTGACGACAGCACCCTCCGCCCCAAAGCGCTTGCACTCGGTCACGCGCCCCGCCAGCACGCGGTGGCCGAGCATTTCCACAACGCCCCATTCCCCAGTATTCATTGCTTGCTCCTCTTCGCTTTCGGCTTGATCACATCGGCCTCGGCGCGCAGGGTCTTGGCCAGGCTCCGCAGTTTGGCGATGCTGTCCTGGGTCTGACTGACTGGCCGGTTCTCAATCGCCCACGCCAGCCGGTCCAGCAGCGTGGCGCGCCGGCGCAGGCGCTGCGCCAGGCGATGCGGGTTGGTGAGCGGGAGCGTCATATCAGCCGGCCCTGGTGCAGAGACCGCGTGACGTTCGCGCGCATCTGCTGGCACCACTGCAGCGACCGCTTGGCCTGGCTCTCCCGCCGGCCGATCGTCTCTTCCATCGCCGGAAGCTCGCCGACGTCCGGGCGGTAGTAGCCGCTGTTGTCGGCGCAGTACACATGGCCGACGAACACGGCATACTCGCTCAGCAGCCGGACCTTGCGCTCGGCGTTGGCGATCTGGGAGTCGGTGGCGTCCTCGCCCAGCAGGCCCAGGCTCTTGGCCACCTTGCGCGCCGTGATGGCGTTCTCGGCCCCGATCGGCAGCGCCGCGATAAAGCGCTCGATCTCGTCCAGGCTGGGCGCGGCAGGTTTGCGGGAGATCGTGGCGGCCATGTGTCTACTCCGGCTAGACAGTCAACCCATACGACTCGCGCAGCATGGCGAGCGCCCGGTTGTGGAGCTGCAGGACGCGCTGGTGGCTGATCCCGACCCGCTTGGCGATTTCGCGGAAGTTCAGGTTGTGGACCGCCCACAGGCGCAGGATCGTTGCCAGGCGCGGCGGGAGCTGGTCAAGCTTGTGCCAGACCTCGGCCAGCTCGGCGCTGCGCTCCACGGCCTGATGGTGGCGGTCTGGCACAACCTCGGCCAGTGTCCGGCTGCGCTGCGACGAGCGGTCGATCTCCATGTCCAGGCTCATCGGCTCGGTCGGGACGATCGCCAGCGTCTGCGCACTGCGCCGGCCGATAATGGCGGCGGCGCCGGCGGCGGCCTCGATAGCCCCCTGCCCCATGCTGCGCCGTGACTGGACGTCGCGGCGGTTGCGGTACTGCAACTGGTGCACGTAGGACGGCAGGCGGATCATGCGGCCCTTCTCATGGACCGCCCGGCGGATGGCGTTGCGCACCCACGGCACCGCGTAGGTCGAGAACGCAGTGCCGCGGCCGGGCTGGAATAACTCGATGGCGCGCAGCAGGCCGATCACGCCCTCCTGGCAGAGGTCGTCCATGGTCAGGCTGCCGGCGCTCAGTTCGTAGCGCTTGGCCACGGCCACGATCAGGCGCCAGTTGGCGCGCACGACCAGATCGCGGGCCTCGATGTCGCCGCGCTTGGCCCGGACGACCAGGCGCCGGATCTCGCGCGTGGGCAGGATGGCGTGGTTCTCGTTCATGCGGTCACCCCCTGTATACAGGGGGTCACCTCGGCGGCCGATTCGAGGGCGCTCAGTCCGTCCGCCAATTCCTGCGCCGAGTCGTCGGCGTGGATGGCGACCTCGGCTGCAACAGCCGCAAATTCGGCGGCGACGGCGGCCTGGCGCAGGCGGATCAGCCTGGCCTCGACGGCGGCCGCGTAGTCGCTGGCCTCCTGGGCGCGCTTGAACGGGCGGCGCAGGACGCGGCCGTTCAGCTTGCCACGGTACAACTTGATCGTGCCGGCCTTGACGGACACGTAGCGCTGGTGGTGCCTGACGGTCAACAGTTGCATGGTCGGTCACTCCTCGTGTTCGCACTGGCACGGATGCGCGCAGCACTCCGGGCAATGCCAGCGCCGGCGCAGCCAGTCGTCGGCCGTTTCCCCCCACCCCGCCGCGGGCGGCTGGATGGCGAGGCGGTCGTAGTCCTCGGGTAGGTGCAGCTCGGGCGCGTCGCACTCGCAGACGGTCTCGATCTTTCCGCAGGTCCGGCACACACGGAACGGCTGGTAGGCGCCGCCGGCCTGGCGTCCGGCCTTCAGATTGGCGGCGATAAGGGCTGGCTTGTTGCCGATCTTGTTGGCCGGATCGCTGACGTAAGCCACCCACCCCAGCACGTCGGCCAGGTCGGCGTCTTCCACGGAGTCCAACACGTTGGGCCACATGCCCAGGGCGCGCAGCAGGCCGCGGGCGCGGAATTTCTCGCGAGAATCCGCCCCTGTTTGTTGATGTTGTTGTTGTGAATACAGACTCATGACTCTTTGTTTAACAACACCAACAACAACAGAGGTCAAATTCGCGTGATTCAAATTTTGACCTCGCGCCGGTGGCGCCTGTAGGACCGCGACGCGCTCGGCCTGCGTTTCGGCGACCGCCTCACCGCCTGTAATGTCGCTCACTGTGCCGGCCGGGATGTTATGTGTGTGTTGTGTTCCCGGCAGGGGGAGCTGTACGGCGGCGATCATCCGAATGTTGCGCAGGGAGTTGGCGCGCGGTTCCTCAAAATCGACCAGGTTCATGTGGCGGAGCAGCCGGCATGCCCTGATCAGGGCGTGGCGCTTGTAGCCGGTCCCGGTCTCCATATGCTCCAGGCTCAGGCCCATGCCGGCGGCGGCCAGCAGGGACAGGGCCGGCAGGGCGGCGTCGCAGCCGTGCATGGCCCGGATCTCGGTCTGGCTGATCGGCAGGACGATCATGCCAGCAGCCTCAGGCCGTAATGGGCCAGGATGTCGGCGGCGACAGCGCCAAAGCCGCGGCGGTCCATCTCCCGCTCAAGCTCGATGGCGGCGCAGCGCAGACGGTGCGCCTCGCCGCTGAGTTGCCCGATCCCGGCCGAGCGCTCTGGCGCCGGCGCCGCCCAGGGCGTCATCGGCCGGCTGGCCGTGACGCGCTGCATGCGTTTCCGTGGTTTGCTCATGACTCCTTTTCTCCGTTACCCTTGACCTGGCGGCGGACGTCCCACACCGGCGCGATCTCTCCCTTGATGGCGTTCGCGTAGGTGGTGATCATGGCCAGCTTGTACAGCACCCGCGTCGCCCTCAGCATCCTCTCGGCCAGGCTCATTTGAGTGGTGTCTGACAGCGGCGTCAGAACCTCCTGGGCTTCGCTGGCCATCTTCAGAATGTTCCCGGCCAAATCCTCCGACGACTTGAGCGCCGCGTTCGCAGTGTTTGACAGCCGTTCATTGACGAGGCGCTTATTTATGCGTGCTGCTTCGTCCATCAGCCACTTCCTTGATCGTGCTCAGGAAGCGCCTGCGCAGCGCCTCGTGTCGTTGCAGAGCGCCGATAATCATTGGCGTGCCGCTGGCCGCGAAGCACAGCAGGCCGAGCAGCCCGGCGTTCCAATCGACTACCAGGTCAATCACGCCGGCCCCGGCCTGGGTCACGGCGCACCCAATGACGACATACAGCCACGTCCGGCCCTCGTCGGCGCCGTGGGCCTCCTGGCGCGCCACGTAGGCATTCCAGTAAGTCCCAAAGCCGGCCAGCGCTCCCAGGCACACCACCATGAAAAACAGCGGAAAAAGTTGCGCGAATGTTGGGGCCGGCATGTTCGCCTCTATCCTGTGCGTGTGACCAATCCCATCCATATCTCGGCCGTGATCTGGCGCGTGCGGGCTCGGGTGCTGGCCCGGTGCCTAGCGCAGACAGCCGGCCCAGATCAGCAGCACAATCCCGATGACGAACAACACCACCCCGGCGACTCCGTATATGCGTTCGCTCGCAGACTGGTGGTCCAGGCGGACCTGCTCGTCGCTCTCGCTCAGCGGCCGGTGGCCGAAGGCGGTCAGCCGCGCCGCGTCGTCCAGGCCGACCATCCAGTACGCGCCGTCCGGCCCTCGGAAGATGCGCGTCGGGTGGACGAAGAACTGCTGGTGGGCCCGGAGGGCGTCGGGCAGCCGCATGAAACGGTAGGCGCGCGGCCGCACGACCATCCACTCCGGGCCCACAGCGCTTGTCATTTCAAGCGGCCTCAGCCTGCAGCTCGGCGGCCTGATCGGGAACTGGCGCCGGCTCTGGCGCGGGCTCGGCCTTGACAGTGTCGCCGTTCTTCGCGGTCAGTTTGGAGGACGGCACGCTCGGTCGCACGCGGACACAGCGCTTGTCCTCGCCCTTGATCTGGTCGTCGGTGGTCGGGAAGATGGTGATGCGCTTGCCGATCCACTCTTCGATCTCCGGCCCATAGCCGAGCTTGACCGCGATCATCTTCTCGATCGACGTGTTGATGCGCAGGCCCTTCTTGGCCTCTTCGAAGTACAGGATGATGGCCCGCTGGCGCTTGCCGTGCAGCCAATACCCGCCGTTGAAGTCCACTGACTTGATCGTCAGCGTGCGGTCATTGCCCTTCAGGTCAAAGTGCGTGATGTGCTCGGTCGGGAAAACGTCGCGATAGGTGGTCACTGGTCAGTCTCCTGTGTGTTGGGTTGGAACGGATTTGCGCTGGCCGTGGCCTGGCGCACGCGGGCATCGAACAGCACGGCCTTGGCCTGCCCGAGCAGTTCGTCGGCCGAAGGCATCTCGGCGAGGCGGCAGGCGGCCCGCTCGCGCATGTAGTAGCCGGTAAGCGCCAACAGCACGGCGCCGAGCCCTTCGGTGGTCATCCCCCCTATGCGGGTGGTCATCGGAGCATCCACACGCCGACCACGACCGCGGCCATGCAGGCCGCCATCAGGGCCAGGCCGATGGCGTAGTCGATCAGGGTGTAGCCGTCGTCGCGGTTCATTTGCGGCCGTCCTTGGCGCCGCGCTTGATCTCGCGGTCTGACCAATACAGCGCGATCCAGATCAGGCCGATCACCAGCACCCAGCTCCAAAAGTCCAGGTCAAACATGGTCGGTCTCCTGTGTGGTCTCGTGGCTCAGGCGCGGCCCAGCATCAGGGCCGGCAGGGTCACAGCCGGGCGGCCGGCGTCGCGCTGGGCACGGATGTAGCGCCAGGACCGGGTGACGAAGATCGCCTCGACCATCGCCACGACGCGGGGGTCCTTGTGCGTCCACCACTCCGCGCAGTCGTCCCGGCCTGGCTCGCCCTCGCCGCGCTCCCACAGCGCGATGGCGTTGTGGCTGACGTTGCCCAGCAGGCCCGCGAAGTCGCGCATGGAGACTGGGCGGCCATCCACGGCGCAGACGTTGGTGCGGTAGTGGTGGATGACCTCGGCGACGGTGACCCCCTGTATACAGGGGGTGTCAAACGTTGGAGCGGGCATTCAGTCCTCCTGCCGGCGGTTGATCTCGTCGGCGGCGATGGAGCGGATGACGTGTTCAAGTTGCTCGGCCAGCGTCATGGCCTTGGCCGGCGCCGGGTTGGCGGCGAAGTTATCGGCCTCGGGGTCAGGCGCGGCCTTGGTCGGGCATTTGTGCCATGGCCCGTATTCGCCATAGGCGCCGGTCGGCTGTTCGAGCATGTAGCCGAGGCCGGCCAGGTTACGGACCGGCTCAGACCAGATCGGCTCGCCGCAATCCTGGCACTCGAACTGGACGCGCAGGGCGTGTCCGTAGGCGCCGGCATAGATGAACCGCAGGCCGTCGACCTCGGCAATGACTCCGTCGCCGTCGACAATGTGCGCCTGGCTGGCCAGATCAATGCCGAGCACGTAGTTCATGGAGGTCTCCAGCTGCCGGATGCTCAACTCGCGGTCGCGCTGCTTGGTCTCTTCCATGCTCTTGGCGATGGCGCGCTCGCTCTCTTCGACGGCGGCCGCGATGGCGGCGCGTAGGTTGATGGTGGTAGCGGTCGTGTCGGTCATGTCAGCGCTCCTGTGTGGCCTGGATGGTCTGGTAAGCCTGATGGACGTTGGTCGGCTGGCCGTCCGGCCCGATGAGAGTCCAGTTGGCGCCCTCTCGGCGCCAGGCGTAGCCGTTCTGGCGCAGGTAGGCGTTGACTTCCTTGCGCACCTGAAACGCTCGGCCACACACCGCGCAGGCGTACACGCCGGGCGCGGTCTTGTGCATGGTGTCGCTGAGGTGGCGGTGGCGGCAGTAAGCGCAGTCCATGTCAGGCCTCGGTCTGCGCGTCGCGCAGGATGTCCCGGCGCAGGTCGGCCAGTTGCCGGCGGCAATGTTCCAGCTTCTCAGTCCCGCGGTAGCCTGCCATGTCGGCCAGCGCCCCGTCGATCAGGGCGTCCGCCTCGGACTCGAGCAGGCCGGCGTCGACGGTGAGCAGCCGGTACGTCTCACCTTTCATCCGGGAGATTTCTTCGGTTATGTCTGCGGAAAGCTGGAATGTCATCTGGCGCGCCCAGCGGGGGTTGCTGCGCATTGGGCGGCGGGTGGTGGCACTGCGCTGGATGGTCTCAACTGTTGCGGTCATTGGTCTGTCCTGTGTGTCAAACGCCTGTTATTGCGTCACTTGACACACTATAGGGCATTTGACGCGACTTGTCAAGACCTAGTTACAACAGAGCAAATGACACAGATAATGTGACCATGCCAAAAGAGCTATCGAAGGGCGCTGCCTGGCTTGAAGAGCAGTTCGTGGCCTGGCGCAGCAAGCAGACCGGACTGCGCGCCTCCATCGAAATGTTCTGCGAGCATATCGGGATCAGCAGGGACGACTTCTATAACATCCGCAAGGGCCGGCCGCTATCGCAGGAGAAGGCTGATCTGATCGCGGATGCGCTTGGGACTGAGGACGTCTACGCCGCCTTTGACCTCAGGGCTCCAAGCCCGCTTAGGCGGCTATTAGATCGGTTGTTCGACTCGCTTACAGAAGAAAGCAAGCAAGAGTTAATCAGGCAGGCTGAGGTGCTGCGGAAGCGAGAAGAGCGAAGGGGTAAAGGTCGTGAGACGTCTGAAACAGCAATGGACAACGGAAATCAACCAGCATAGCGAGGGCAGCTACCCTGAAATGATCGTTCGCGCCGTGCTGCTCAAACTGCACGACGCAATCGAAGCCTCCAGGAACAGGCGCCGCCGCGTGTGGCGCCTTATCAGTCCGCTGGGTAAGCCGCCAATTATCATCGGGCAATTCTGCCTGCTAATCGTGCTCGTAGCCGCCAGGCCAGAATTGCTCGGAGTCACCGCGACGTCATTCGCGACAGGGATAGCAGTCACAACCGCCGTTCTATTCTCATAAGGGGGCCCCATGCTCAAACGATTCGCCATCGCCGCCGTCGCCATCTTCGCGTTGGTTCTATCCGCCTGCGCGCCGGTCGCCACGCCGACACCGGAGGTCCAGACCGTCGAAGTGGAAGTGACGCGCATCGCCGAGGTCACCCGCGACGTGGTCCGCACCGTGCAGGTCACCCAGCGCGTCACCGTCGAAGTTACGCGCCTGGTCGAAGTGCCGGTGACGGTCACGCCCACTCCGACGCCCCTATACACGCCGACCATCACCCCAACGCCCAGCCGCACCCCGACGCCCAGCGCCACGCCAAATGTCGCCAAGACCGCCACGGCCGAGGCTCTGGAGCTCCTACGGGCTCCCAGGGGCGACGGGTTCTACCTGATCAACGTGGACATCGCCCCAGGCGTGTGGCGGTCGACGGCGGGCTTTGACAACTGCTACTGGTCGCGCACGCGCGCCAATGGCGATATTATCGACAACCACTTCGGGCAGTCTGGCGGCACGGCTTATATTGGGACTGGCGACTATCAAGTTGAGTTCAAGAACTGCGGCAAGTGGGAATGGCTATCGGCGCCGTAGCCGGTGACAGCACAAGCCGCGGAGGACAGGGGCACCATGACCAAGTGGCAATACTGTGAGATGACCGTAGAATATGGCGGGCCCCTGACCGGGGTCAATGGCACGATCACCTGGTGGAACGAAAAGGGCGAGCCGATGTCCAGGCAGGATAAGCTCGGGGCGCTCATGGTTCAGCTCGGGCAGCAAGGCTGGGAGATGGTTTCGACCAGCCTGATCCAGGGCTCGGCCTGGGGTAATCGGCGCGTGGTGCATATGTTCAAGCGGCCAATCCAAGAGTAGCGCCTACCCGTGGCCACCGACCGCAACACCCTCTACTACGGCGACAACCTGGCGATCCTGCGCGAGCACATCGCCAGCGAGAGCGTGGATCTGGTCTACCTGGACCCCCCGTTCAACTCGAACCGCAGCTATAACGTCCTGTTCAAGGACGAAAGCGGCAAGGAGTCCCAGGCTCAGATCGCGGCCTTTGACGACACCTGGCACTGGGGCGAAGAGACGGAGCGCGCCTACAACGAGCTGGTGACAGACATCAACGGCCAGGTCGGCAATATCATCGGGGCGCTGCGCCAGGCCATCGGCGCCAACCAGATGATGGCCTACTTGGTCATGATGGCGGTGCGTCTGGTGGAGCTGCACCGCGTTCTGAAGCCGACCGGGAGCCTGTACCTGCACTGCGATCCGACGGCGAGCCACTATTTGAAGATCATTCTGGACGCGATTTTCGGATTCGGGAACTTCCGCAACGAGATCACCTGGAGACGAACAAGCAATCACAACGACTCGCGCAGAAACTTCGCCAATCTCAACGACATCATTCTCTATTACAGCAAGACCAGCGATTGCACCTTCAATCCTCAGTACAGCCCGTACGACGATGAATATGCCAAGCAGAATTTCCGCTTCACAGAGCCAGACGGGAGGCGGTACGCGTCCGCTGATCTGCGAAGCCCAAACCCACGCCCGAATCTGACATACGACTATAAGGGGTACAAACCGCACGCGAATGGATGGACGGTATCACGGGAACGAATGGGGGAACTTGATCGCCAGGGCCGTTTGATTTTCCCCAGCAGCCCAGACGGGCGAATAAGGGTTAAGAAGTATTTGGACGAAATGCCAGGTGTTGTTTTGGGAAACAACTGGAGCGACATAGACCCGGTATCATCCCAGGCCGCCGAGCGTCTCGGCTACCCCACCCAAAAGCCGCTCGCCCTCCTGGAGCGCATCATCGCCGCCAGCAGCAACCCCGGCGACGTTGTGCTGGATCCGTTCTGCGGGTGCGGGACGGCCGTTGCCGCCGCCCAGAAGCTCGGCCGACATTGGATCGGCATTGACATCACCCACCTGTCCATCGCCTTGCAGAAATACCGCCTGAAGGATGCTTTTGGTCTCGAAGAAAAGAAGGATTACGCCGTCGTCGGCGAGCCCGAAGACCTGTCGTCGGCGCAGCAACTCGCCAAGGACGACCGCTACCAGTTCCAGTGGTGGGCGTTGTCGCTGATCAAGGCCAGGCCGCTGGGTGGGGACAGCGAAAGCAAGCAGGGCAAGAAGGGCGCAGACAAAGGCATTGACGGGGTGATCAACTTCATCGACGAGGCCGGCGGCAAGCCAAAGCGGGCGCTGGTCCAGGTCAAGAGCGGCCATGTACGCCGGGGCGATATTGGGGAGCTGCGCGGCACCATCGAGCGCGAAAACGCCGCCATCGGCATTTTCATCACCCTTGAGAAGCCTTCGCGCGACATGACCGCCGAGGCCGCCGGCGCCGGCCTGTACCACTCACCGGGGTGGGACAAGGACTACCCGCGCATCCAAATCCTGACCATTGAAGACCTGCTCGCCGGCGCCGAGGTGAAGATGCCGCCGGCGTCCATCACCTTCAAGAAGGCCGAGAAGGAAAAGGACCAAGGCGCCCAGCAGAGCTTGCTGGATATGTAAAAGCCAACCGCCCCAGCCGTGGGGATGGCTGAGGCGGTTGGGAACCGGCTTTGGGCCGGCCACACAGGGCCGATGAGGGACCAGCTCACCGGCGCGAGAGTTTAGCACATGCGGACTACGCGGGCAGGGGGGCGCGTAAGTCTGAGACAGCACCAGGACGTCCGCGCCGGCGCCGGCGTTACGCCCGTCACTTGCCCCCCTCCCCCGCATCAGTTTGCGTATCGTCATCCCATAAACCTGCCGCTACGGCAGGTTTACCACCCTTTCCAGGGTTTTCCACGGCAGGTTTAGAAGGGGTCGGCCGGCGGGGCGGTAGGCTCACCGCCACCTGGCCGCGCTCCACGGCCCGCAGCAGCTCCCCAATATCGCCCCGGCGTACCTGCGTCCGGTTGCCCCGGCCCCCGCCCTGGATCAGCTCGCCGCGCTCCACCAGCGCCCGGACCACGACCGCGCGCTCGTCATGGTCGGCGAACCGGTCGGCGGCCGGCAGGCACCGGGCGAGTTCCCCGCCTTCCTGCCTCTGCAGGCGGATGGCCTCGCGCAGCACGGCGATCACCCGGCGCGTGTCCGGCGTGTGCTGGACGACCACCGGCCCGACCGCGTCGGGCGGGCCTACCTGGCCGGGATCCGTGGCCGGCTGGCTGAGCGGGATCGACGCCATCCCGGCCAGGATCGGCTCGGGGCTGGTGTGGCTCACGAGCGCCACGCCTACCCGGACCTCGCGCAGGCCGGCGGCCCAGGCGCGGGCGTCGCCCTCGGCTCGGATGGCATAGGCGCGGGCGTCGGCCTCCACACCAGCCGCGTATGCCTTGCCGTGCGCTTCGATCTGCCGAGCCTTGGACTCGCCTTCAATGGCGTTGGTTTTCGCCCCTCCCACAGCCACGGCCACGCCCAAGATGCACACGACCACCACTACCAAAACAATCGGCGGGCCGAGCACGCTGGAGTAGTACCAGGCTGTGGCCACGTCGGCGGCCCGCTGGGTGGCGATAGCGTCCGGCGTCGGCGTCCGGGTAGGCGTGCGCGTGAGCGTCGGCGTGAGCGCGGCCAGGGTTGCGGCGTCGCTGGCCTGTTGCACCAACAGGGCGCCGGCCGAGGCCGTGGCTGCGTCGGACGCGGCCTGCGCAGCCGCGCGCTCCTGCTCGGCGTGCAGCGCCTCGGTGTGACGCAGCGCCTCGGCCGCCTGGGTGAGCGCCAGAGCCGTGCCATCGGCAGCCAGCTCAGTCAGGCGCAGGTACGGCGTTGGGGTGGGGGCGGGGGTGGCCGAGGCCGGCACGGACGCGACCGCAGCCACGGCCGCAGGCTGGGCGGCCTCGGTGGCGGGCGCGACCTGCGCGGACGTGTCGGCCGGAAACTCGCCGGGCTCGCCGAACGCAAACCAGACCGCGGCGACGACGGCCAACAACACAAGCATGAGCACAACAGCAGCGCGCATTATCCAGACCCCGGCCCCGGACTGTCAGCCAACTCGCATACCCTGGTAATCAGGGCGCCCACCTTGTCTCGCAGAACGGCGTTCTCGCGGCGCAGCCGGATGGACTGGCGCGTGAGCGCTGCCAGCACCCCCCACGGCGCGTAGATGATCGCCAGACCAAGCGACACCCAGAATAACAGGCCAAAGAGCAGGTCAAACATTGGCGCACCTGTAGAACTTGATCTGAGCGCGGACGCCGACGTACCGCGTGGTCATGTAGCGCCAGCCGTGCCGCATCATGCGCGAGATCGTCTTGTCCTCGTCCTCGAAATGCACCTGGCGCGTGACGACGTCGTAGCGTGAGCACTCCTGGGCGCGCACGGCAAGCCTGGTCGGCTGATTGGCTAGGCGCCAGAAGATCGCGGCGACGGCCACCAGCGCCAGCGTACTGACAGCGCCGCATCCACCCATGAGCAGCAGGGCGGCCAGCATGACGGTGTCGTTCATTGCGACGGCTTCCTTCTACGAGATGCGATGCGGCGGGCGAGTTCGTCTGTCCGCCCAATCGCCTGAGCGAGATGGTCGCGGATCTCGGCAATCAGCGCCGCCTCGTCGTTCGTCGCTTTGTGGCGACCGCGCTCGAGCACGTACAGGGCGGACAACCATCGGGCATGCTCGCGAGTAAAGCCGATCCTCTGCCATTCCCCGCGCGCCAGATAGTGCACCCACGCACAGGACTTCCCCATGTAACTGCCAAGCTGCCGCGTGCTAAGTCCGGCTCCGCGCGGATGGCCGGCGAGCAACCAGGCCGCCTGAGCCCTGGCCGTGCGCCGTTGCCGGGCTGTTACCAGTGGCTTCCTGTTAGAGCCGTTGGGTCGCGACCTAACGGCTCTAACCATGGTCGACGTCCCGTTCGGAATGACCGTTAGCGGCGTTAGGCGTCACGAGTCCAGCATCGACGCATCGCTGTAACGCACTGTGGTTTACAAAATACTGAGCTTCGGTCATGGTCCAGCCCCAAAGTGTTAGGAGCGTTAGAACTCTGTGCGCCAACAGTTTAGGACATTCGGCCGGCGCTGTCTAGTCTTGCTAGACACTCGTGCTATACTCGCACGAGGAACAAATGAGCAAGTCCAAAGGCGAAACCTGCCCATTCTCGGATGCGGACATCAGGGAAGCCCTGCGCATGGCGGGCGGCCCGATCACATCGCGCCAGCTCGCCGCCGCCCTGGTCGGGCAGGGGAGGCCTGTCGAGCCGTGGGTCTGGTGGCGCATCGCCGGAGTCCTGGAGCGCCTGGCCAGCGGCCGCCCAGGCCAAGCCATGCCCGTGATCGCGTTCTTCTACCAGGGCGGTTGGTGGTACGTGCACCCTGACCACGCCGACCGGGCGACCCTGTCCGGCGCTCGGCCGAGCCAGGAACCGCTGCACGCCCTGCGCGACTATTGGGAGATGGAGCACCGCGCCACACGGCGCGGTCACGGCGATGGCCCGCGGGTGAGGGCGCTGTAATGGCCGGGACCGCTCCGCTCGGAACGCGCCCACTCGGCACGAAGCCGCTGTCCGCGCCAGAGCCGGCTGAGCCGCGCGTCTCCCTGACGGAGATCGACGCCGTCATGGCTTACGCGATGACCCGCCACGGAATCTTTGAGCGCGGCCAGTGCTACGGCGTGGCGCATGCCATGCGCGTGGCCCTTGGCGAGACGGCGGCTGGCCGCGATCCGCTGCCGGCGCTATTGGCCGAACTGCGGCGCCTGGCCGGGATGGAAAAGCTATGACGCGCAAGGCGGCAGGCAAGAGCAAGAGCAAGAGCCGCAAGCCCACCGCTGAGAAGAGCGGCGGGAAGTCGCCCCGGCCCAGGAACGGCGAGGCCACGCAGTTCAAGCCAGGCAACGTCTGGCGCTGGCCGAAGGGCACGAGCGGCAATCCTGGCGGGCGACCGAAAGGACTCTCGGACGCCTACCGCCAGTGGCTGGAACTGCCGGCCCAAGAGAACCCGGATCTGACGAACGCCCAGGCCATCGCCGCGATGCAGGTCTACCGGGCCAAGTATGGCGACGTAACGGCCGCCAAGGAAATCCGCCAGGCGACCGAGGGCGACCGCCTGACGACCTGGAAGGATGAAGTGATCGCGCTGCTGAGGAGCGGCGCCATCAGTGTGACGGATGTCCTCGAGGAGTTCCCGGACGATGGTCAGCAGCTTGTTGTCGCCGCGGGCCTCGCTGGAGTTGAGGCTGCACCGGCTGAAGCAGAAGGCGGCGCGGCGACAGGCGGAGCAGCTGGCGAGCAACCGGCTGGGCCTGCCTGAATGGATGCGGCAGTACCGTCCGCTGATCAAGCCGGGCGTGCCGTTCGACTGGCTCACCCACCGCTACCTGGCGGGCATTTACGCCGACGACTCGCAGCGCATGGTCCTGTGCAAGGCCGGGCAGATGGGCGTCTCCGAGTATCTGGTGTCTTGGATGCTCTGGCACGCTGACCAAATGGGCTCAACCGGACTGTACGTCTTCCCCACCGACTCCCACGTCTCAGACTTCTCGGCCGCGCGCCTTGGCCCGGCTATCGAGCGCGATGTCTCGCCCTACTTGGCCGATCTGATCGTGTCGGCGGTTGGGGAGAGCCGCGGCGCCGACCGGGTCGGGCTCAAGCGCGTGCGCGATCGTTTCGTCTACTTTCGCGGCGCCAAGGTCCAACCGGACGGGCGCGCCCCGCAACTGCGCTCCATCGACGCCGACGCTCTGGTCCTGGACGAGTTTGACGAGATGGACCGGCGCGCTCCGGGGATCGCCCGCGAGCGTCTGGGCCACAGTGCCGTGGCCGCCGAGCGCAGCGCCTCCACGCCCACCTACGCCAACGTCGGCATCCACGCCGAGTACCTGGCCTCCGATCAGCACGAATGGCACCTGCGCTGCCAGGCCTGCGGGGAATGGCAGGCGCCAGGCCTGGAGAACCTGATCACCGAGCAGGACGACCTGGGCCGGCCCGTGCGCTGGAACACGGCCGCCGGCCATGGGCTCGGCGGTCTGGCTGAGGCCGACGATCACGGCGAGCCCGAGCTGCTGTGCCGCAAGTGCCGGGCCATCCTGGACCGCCTGGCGCCGGGCGAGTGGGTCGCGGCCTATCCGGGCCGGCCGGTGCGCGGCTACCAGATCACAGGCCTGATCTCGCCGCGCAAGCCCCTGAGCGACATCATCGGCCGGCGCGACGGTGAGCGCGCGACCGGCCTGCAATCCACCGACGAGTCCGACCGCCAGCAGGTCTACAACCAGAAACTCGGCCTGACCTACCGCAGCTCGCAGGTGACGTCACTGGCCGACGCGACGCTGGACGGCTGCCGGCGCGGCTACGCGCTGGGCCCGGCGCCAGGCGAGACCTGGATGGGCGTGGACGTCGGCCGCGTCCTGCACGTGGTCATCCGGGGTATTGGGGACGGCAGCGACCGGCCGGCGCGCTGGATTGGAACCGTGTCGGGCTTTGACGACCTCGGGCGGCTGATGGCGCAGCACGGCGTGAAGGTGTGCGTGGTGGACGCGCTGCCCGAGACGCGCGAGGCGCGCAAGTTCCAGGCCAATTACGGCACGGGCCGGGTGTGGCTGGCCTATTTCGGCGGTGGCCGAGCCGGCCTCAAGGACGAGTCGCCATACGCCTGGAACGACGGAGAGCGCACGGTGACCGTTGACCGCACGCGCACGCTCGATCACGTCACCACGCAGTTTTTCCTGGGCTCGCGCAGCGAAGGCGGGTACACGCTGCCGGCCAACGCCCGCGACATCGCCGACTACTACGCCCAGATCAAGGCGCCCGAGCGGCGCCTGGAGACGGCCGCGGACGGCAACCGCGTGGCGGTGTACGTCGAGACGGGGCCCGATCACTATATGTTCGCCGAGGTCTACTGCGCCGTGGCGATGGCCGGGACGCCGGCCCGGCTCAAGCCTGCCGTCAACCCGTTCTACTAGGAGGACCAATGCTCCCAACACAACCCGGCGCCCCCGCCGCAGACCAGCCAGTCGAACCGCGCGAGTATTTCGCCGGCCTGATCGCCCGCATGGAGACGGCCGCCACCCAGAACGAACTCAAGGAACGGCGAGCCATGATCAAGGCCGCCCGCGCCTACTACGACGGCAACCATCCGGCGTCTCTCAAGGCCCGGCCCGGTGAGCCCGACCCAAACGTCGTCATCAACCTGTGCCGGCGCCTGATCAACGACACGACCGCCTGGCTGTTCGGCGACCCGGACCATGGCGCCATGCTGCGGATGGAGCTGCGCGAGGGCGAGCAGGAGACGGAGGGGGCGGGCGCGGACGTGGCCGCCGACGAAGAGCCTCCGGCCCAGGACGAGCAGGCGCAGGTGTTGGCGCAGGCGCAGGCCGTGAACCCGGCCCAGGACTGGCTCGACCGCGTGTGGGCGGCCAACGGCGGCCCGCGCCTGCTGCAGCGGGCCGGACGGCGCGGCGGCATCACCGGGCACGGCGCCGTCAAGATCCTGCCGGTGGACGACCCGAGCAACGAGTTGGACGTCCCGCGTCTGATCCTGCTCAAGCAGGAGTCGTTCCACGTGATCCGCCGCGAAGACGACGATGACACCGCCGAGGCCTACGTCATCGAGTGGACCGAGAACCGCAGGCAGGGCGAACGCCGCGTCGAGGTTCCCATGCGGCAGGTGTTTGGCCGCGTCGATGGAGACTGGTACGTGGCCGTGTTCGCCAAGACCGGCCGGGGCCGCGAGAAGTGGCTGTTGGAACAGGGGCCGGATAAGTGGCCCTACGGCTGGGCGCCGGTCGTGGAATGGCAGAACCTGGTCAACGACAACGGCTACTTCGGCCTGTCCGAACTCGAAGACCTGACCACGATCAACTCGGCCATCAACTTCACGGTGACGAACGTCAACCGCATCCTGTACATTCACGGCCACCCGCGCACGATCGGGACCGGCTTCGAGGCGGCCGAAGTCCAGGACACGGCCATCGACTCGTTTTGGACGATCGCCAACAAGGACGCCAAAATCCAGAACCTGGAGATGCAGACCGACCTCAACGCCGCCGCGTGGTTTTTGCAATTCCTGACCCAGCAGTTCGGGAACATCGGCCGCTATCTGGACCTGGCCAGCCTGACCGACAAAATCGGCCAGGTGACCAACTTCGGGCTGCAGGTGCTGGCCCTGGCCGCCGTCCAGAAGCTCGGTGAGAAGCGTGCCAACTACGGCGACGCCCTGAACCGCATCAACCGTATCCTGTTGGAGTTGGGCAACTTCCCGCCGCAGGATACGACCCTCCACTGGCGCAACCCGCTGCCGCAGGACATCACGGCCATGGTGGATGCCCTGGTCAAAGAGATCGACGCCAAGATCACCAGCCGGCGCACGGCGGCCGAGGAGCGCGGGCGCGACTGGCCGACCGAGCAGGACCGCATCGCCGACGAACAGGCTGGCGACAGCAACGTGGGCGAGCTTGTCCTGCGCGACTTCATGCGCGGCAACGGCGGCCGGGCCCTGCGTGCTCCGCGCGCCCCCGCGTCGCCGGCGGCGGCTGTCGCGCCAACTGATCAGGTGGCCGAGGCCTAGAGCAGATCCGGGAGGCAGCCGTGAACCGCAAGATCATAACGCCGGCCGATATTACCGGCCCACGCATGGTCACCCTGAAGGAACTGTGGGACAAGCTGTACCCATACGTCGCCGGCTGGGCCTGGGGCGAGGACGCGATCGTGGACCTGTGGAACCTTGGCGCGCCCGATCCCCAGCACTCCATGTGCCCGCAGGTGATTGAGCACAGCGGGCCGCCGTGCCCGACGCGCCAATGCCCGCACGTCAAGCGGCTGCTGATCCCCAAGCAGTTCGCGAAGTGGTGGCAAGAGGTCCAACAGCGTCAGGCGACCGCGCTGGCCGTTGAGCAGGCGCTGGCGCGGCAGAACAAGCCGGGCACCAACGGGCACGGACAATGAACGCGCCAGACGCCCAGCAACTCTACGAGCGCCTGCTGCCGTATCTGGCCGACATGTTCCCGCACGTGACGGCCGGATCGCCGCGTGTGTTTTTGGGAGACCCGAGCAACACCGTCTATTACTACGCGCCCGACCAGCAGATCCACCCTTCGGGCGGCGCCAACCTGTACGCGCGTATCGAAATCAACACTTACCACTGGTTCGACGGCACAGTGATAAGGGCCGGGGCAAGCGCGGACGGCAGCATACTAGTGATCAATGATCACTTCACGATTTGGGAGCGGTGGGCCGAATTGGCCGAGGCGATCAAGCCGACTCTGGACGCGCTCACCCAACTAGCCGAGAACCTGGGCTACATCGCGGACGATTATCTCCGTGCCTACGCGGCCCACTGGAACGCCCGGCACCCGGTCAAGAAAATCTCCTGGCGGCGCCTGAGCCGTCCGCACATTGAGGCGGCTATCGAGTACGGCAGGACACGGCGGCAATGGCAGACCCAATCCCGCTGATCCAGGGTGCCGAGCGGGCGCGCCGCGCCATCCTGGCCGCCGAGCAGGCCTCCGCCGTGCGGCTGGCCCGCGCCTACGCATCCGCCTACGCCAAGCTTGAGCAGGACATCGCGACCCTGGCCGCCGCGATCGCCGAGATCCCCAACCCTACCTGGGGGCAGGTCCAGCGAATGGCGCTCTACCAGTCGCTCCGGGCGCAGATCGCCGAGCAGATCAACCGCTACGCCGTCATCGCCGAGAACGAGATCAGCCAGACGACGGCCGAGTCCATCGCCCGCGCCCTGACGGACACCGAGCGCCTGGTGCAGCTCGCCCTGCCGGGCATCCCGGCCGCCGAGGTCAAGGCCCTGTTGACCAGGCTCAACCCCGACGCGGTCGCCACCATGATCGGCTTCCTGGACGAACAAAGCCCGCTGTACGTCCGCCTGCGCACGCTGGGTGACGACGTCGCCGCGCTGGTGGCCGACCAACTGCGTCAGGGCATCATCCTGGGCTACAACCCGCGCCGGGTGCAGGCGCTGATCCAGAGGGCGGCGGGGCAGGGGCTGACGTGGTCGCTCAGTTCGACTCGCACCGCCAACCTGTGGGCCTATCGCCTCACCAGCCACGCCAACTATCAGGCGAACAGCCATGTGGTGCGCGGCTGGGTCTGGTGGGCCCAGGTCGGCGACAAACGGACCTGTATGTCCTGCGTCAACATGCACGGCTCGGAGCACGGCCTGGACGAGGTGCTATCCGACCACCACGCCGGCCGGTGCACGCCGCTGCCACTGACGGCCTCCTACCGCGATCTCGGCTTCGCGGTGGACGAGCCGGCGCAGACGTTCGAGCGCGGCGAGTCGGTCTTCCAGCGCCTGTCCGCCGCCGAGCAGCGCGAGCGGATGGGGCCGGCCATGTATGCGGCCTGGCGACGCGGGGCGGTCAGGTTCGGCGACCTGACCGAGCGCTACACGGACGACGTCTATGGCGAGATGATGCGCGAAGCATCGCTGAAAGGGCTGTTGGGTGAGCGGGCCAGGGACTTCTACCGCCGCTAAGCTGGTGCAGATGGAGTTGAGCACGGCCGAAGCGTTGCTCGTCCGCCGTCTGCGCCTCTTGCCTAAGGCCCAGCATCTAGTTATACTAGACATCGACCGGGAAGGTGTGCGGGGCTTTGTGCATCTAAGTAGCGGTAAGCACGAGTACCTGAAAGCGCTGGCGCCCAACACTGACTGACCTGTCTCGACAACCTTTTTTTGTTGTAAGGTCGGCGCGAGGCGTGAAAGACGCCGCAGGCGCCGAGCATCGCCGGCCATGTGCACGGCGAGCCGGAGCGGACCCGTAGCCACGGGGAGCCCAGAGTGTAACCGGCCTCTGAACAACCTGACGCGGCGGCCCAAAGCCGCCCGGCCTCCAGAAACTCAAGGCGCGTGCAGCGCCACAGGAGCAACACGGGGCCTCGGACAGCAATGTCCGAGGCCCCGTTTCGTTTATGGACAACGCGCAACGCCGGCAGATTGCGGCCGAAATCCTGACCACCGTGACGATGGGCCCCGACGAGGTCCTGGCGATGTCTGACCGGATCCAGGCCAAGCGCCAGGCACGCCCGGAGCTGACAGCGCTGTGCAAGTTCGGGCGCTCGATGCAGGTCCGGCGCCTGCGGAACAACGGCCCCAAGAACTGGAACCCGGCCGACTGGGCCTGCGCGCAGGCGGTGCTGGACGAAGTGGCGGCGCTCCGGCGCGACGCCGGCCAGCCCGAGCAGGCCCTGGCGCTGGCGGTGCTGGGCGTGCGCACGGACGGACTCGAGCGGGCCCTGGCCGCGCTCGAACAACGCGACGATGACCCGGCCCTGGTGGCCGGTATCGGGGCCGGGCGACCGGCCGACAAACCACTCCCACCTGAGAGGCATTCAGGGAAGTCGAGGACGAAATGAGCACGCCAACCGATACGACCCAGACCAGCACGACGCCGGCCGATCCGCCGGCCACGACGAGCGCGCCCACCACCCCCACGGCTGGGGATCAAGCCGGCAATCCCGAGGCGCGTTTCACCCAGGCCGACGTGAGCCGCATCGCGGCCAACGCCCGCGGCGAGGGCAGGAGCGCTGAGCGCGCTGCGCTTCTGCAGGAGTTGGGCGTTCAGGACGTGGGCGCGGTCAAGTCGGCGCTCGCCCAGGCTGAAGAGCTGAAGCGGGCGCAACTCACCGAGTCTGAGCGATTGAAGGCCGACGCCGCCGACGCCCGCAAGGCCGCCGCCGACGCCGAGGCCGCCCGGCAGGCCGCCGAGCAGGCGCGTCAGTCGGCGCTGGTGGAAGCCGAGATCATCGCCCAGGCCGCCGGGCGCTTCGCCAACCCGAAGGCCGTATCCAAGCTGATCGACCGCACGGCGGTCAAGCTGGACGAAAAGGGCCAGGTGGTCGGCGTCGCCGAGGCGCTGGAAACGCTGGCCAAGGCCGAACCGTGGACGCTGGCGCAAGCCGCGGACACCAACACCAAGGCGAAGGCGCCGGCGATCGGAGCTACCAACGGCAAGCCTGGCGCCGGCGGCACGGCGCAAGAAGTGCTGGCGTCCAAATATTTCGGGCGCGGTCGCGGGTCGGGGTTCTTTGAGCCCAAGTCTGACGGCGTGCGCACCTAACGACGGAGGTACTTGAAATGGCCATTACCACTGTTGCGGACCTGAACGGCCTCTACAACACGATCTACGAAGAGGCTCTGTTCGTCGCCCGCGAATCCAACCTCGCCGTGCAGCTCGTGCGGAACTTTTCCGCCACCGGCTACATGGCGCGCAAGCTGACGATCCGCCCGCAGGTCACCGCCCAGGACAAGGCCGAGGGCGTGGACTTCGCCAACCCGACCACGTTCGGGCAGACGCTCAAGGCCACGCTGACGCCGAAGACGGTCATGGCGCAGGCGATCCTGACCGACGAGAACGTGGCCACGGACAAGGACGCGGCGGTCCAGGACGCGGCCCAGGAACTGGGCTCGGCCGTCGCCACCAAGATCGACGTGGACGCGCTGGCGCTGTTCTCCAGCTTCGGCACGGACGTCGGCCCCGGCGCCAACTCCACGGCCACGATCGCCAAGGCCGCGGTCGGCGTGTCCGTCCTGCGCAACGCCAAGGCGCCCATGCCGCTGTCGGCGGTGTGGCACCCCTACCACTGGCACGACATCTGGGTCGAGCTGGGCCAGCCGGCCGCCAACCACGCCTTCCTGGGCGAGCTGGCGAACCAGGCGCTGCGCGACTTCTACGTCGGGCGCTGGATCAACGTCGAGCACTTCACCTCCGCCAACATCGCCGTGGACGGGAACAGCGACGCCGTCTCGGGCATCTTCAACGCTCAGGCGCTGGGCTTCGACTCGCGCCAGGAGCCGGAGATGGAGCCCGACCGCGACCCGAGCGCGAAGATGACCGAGCTCAACATGAGCGCCGGCTACGCCGTGGGCGTCATCCGCGATGAGTTCGGCGTGAAGTACACGGCCGACGCCACCCAGCCGAGCTAACGCCGAGCCAACGGAGGTCACACCATGTTTGGTCGCAAGTTCGTCATCCCTGTCTGCATCACCGACCCGACCGCGGACAAGCGCATCCCGGTGCTGCGCGCGCCGACCGGCGAGACGTGGACCCTCGAGGACGCCAAGGTTGTCCCCGACACCACGACCGCCGCCTCGACGGCCGACTACTGGCAGTGCACGCTGGAAAACGGCGGCACGGCCGGCACGGCCCAGACCAACATCGGCGGCACGGCCGGCGGCACCGCCGGTTGGACCGCCAACACGCCCAAGGACCTGTCCATCACCGCCGGCCTCGGCGACCTGAGCGAGGGGCAGTACCTGAACCTCTTCTACAACGAAGAGGGGACGGTCGCCCCCGGCCGCTTCACCGTGTTCCTGACGGTGGCCCCCGGCCTGGGTTCGAAGGCGTTCGCCTAAAAGTCACAGGGTTCGCCCTGATGACCTCGGTTGGGGCTAAGGCAGCGAGGCCGATGGTGGCGATCCCGGCGCCACCCAGCCCCAACCTTCTTATCCGCCGGGATGTCAGCCGGGAACTGACACACCATGCGCATTCTCTGGTTCAGTAACGCGCCGTGGGGCAAGTCGGGATACGCCAATCAGACGCGCCTCGTGGTGCGGCACCTTAACAACCTGGGCCACAAAGTGGCCATCGCGACGAACTTCGGCCTGCAGGGCGGCACGCTGGGCACGGACGACGGGATCAAGCTCTACCCGGTCGGGTATGACAAGAACTCCAACGACGTGGTCCAGGCGCACGCCGACGACTGGCGGGCCGACATCATCATCAGCCTGTACGATGCCTGGCCGCTGAAGTTCCGCAAACTCAAGACGCCGTGGATCGCCTGGGCGCCGGTGGATCACCAGCCTGCGCCTCAGAACGTGGTCGAAGCGCTCAAGCCGGCGTCCGAGGTCGTGGCGTACAGCCGCTTCGGCCAGGCGGAACTGGTCAAGGCCGGGATCCCCGCGCACTACATCCCGCACGGAGTGGAGTGCCAGGTGTTCAAGCCCGGCAGCCAGCGTGAGGCGCGCGAACGGCTGGGTCTGCCCACCGACCGCTTCATCGCCGGTATGGTCGGGACCAACATCGGCTACCCGTCGCGCAAGGGCCTCCCGCAAGCGCTGACCGCGTTCGCGCAATTCAAGCGCGATCACCCGGACGCGCTCATGTACCTGCATGCCGAGGAGAAGGGTATCCACGGCGGCATCGCCCTGAAGCCGCTGACCGACGCGCTCGGCCTGGGCGAGGGCGATCTGGTCCTGTGCGACCAGTACCACTATCTGACCGGCTTCCCCGAGGCGTACATGGTGGACCTGTACAACGCCTTCGACGTGCTGCTGAGCCCGAGCCTCGGCGAGGGCTTCGGCATCCCGATCATGGAGGCCCAGGCCTGCGGGACTCCCGTCGTCGCCACCGACTGCACGTCAATGACGGAGCTGGTGGCGGGCGGTTGGCTGCTCACCCAGACCGAAGCCTGGTGGGAACCGCAAGGCGGTTGGTGGGCGCTCCCGCACGTCTCAGGGATCGTGGAAGCGCTGGAGCGGGCTTACACGGCGCTGCGCAATCCGGATGGCCCCGAGGCGACCGAGCGCTCGGAGCAGGCGCGCTGGCTGGCTGTCACCGGCTACGACTTCGACAGCGTCGTGGCGCCGCTCTGGACGAAGTACCTGGAAGGCCTGCCCTATGGCCGGTAAGCGGATCCTGCTCTGCTCGCATGCCGCCTGGCGCAACACCGGCTACGGCGCGCCAGTCCTGCCGCTGCTCCGCGAATTGAAGCGCCACGGCTACGACGCCGTGGTGCTGGCCGTCGAGGAGCGCGGGCCCGGCCGGTTGGAGTATCGCGGAGTCCGCCACTACCTGCCGGCCGTCGCTCCGTTTGGCGAGGACATCGCGGGCATGGTGGCCGACCACTGCGGCGCCGAGATCGTGGTCAGCCTGCTCGACGTGTGGCCGCTACACCCGGACGGGTACGGCGGCACTGGCCGGCCCTGGCTGGCCTGGTTCCCGGTCGATCAGGAGCCGGCCCAGCGCGGCCTGATCCGGCGCCTGGGCAGGGCCGCCGCCGCGTTGAGTTTCAGCCAGTGGGGAGCCGACCGCCTGCGCGCCGAAGCGCCGGATCTGCCGATCGGTGTCATCCCGCCCGGCGTGGACACCGAGGTCTTCCGGCCAGACCAGGATCTGCGGCGCCACGTGCGCCAGGCCCTGCCGGAGGGCGCGTTCCTGGTTGGGATGGTCGGCACCAACCTGAAGCACGACCGCAAGGCTTTGGCCGCCAACGTCGCCGGCTGGGCGCTGTTCGCCCGCGAACACCCCGACGCCCACCTGATGCTCTGGACGTCGCCCAATGGCGGCGTGACGCTGCGGACCTTCCTGGCATCGCAGTTCCCGGACGTGGCCGGGCGCGTCTACATCGCCGATCAGGCCGAGGTCATGTTCGGCGCGACGGCGCGCGAGATGGCCGGCCTATACAACGGCTTCGACGTGCTCCTGCACGCCTCAGCCGCCGAGGGATACGGTTTCGCGATTGTCGAGGCGCTGGCCTGCGGGACACCGGTGATCGGGGCGGCCAATACGTCCATGCTCGAGCTGATCCCGGAGCGGGCCGGCTGGCTGGTGGGCGCGGCCGACCTCAAGCCCGAGTGGTCGCACCTGGACGGCTGGTGGCACCGGCCGACGCCGGAGGGCGTGGCCAGGGCGCTGCAACAGGCCTGGGAGGACATCCGCGCCATCGGCGGCGAGCGCCCGTACCTGCGCGACTGCCAGGGCCTGGCCCAGGCCTACCGCTGGGAGATGGTCGGCGAAATGTGGGCTGAGAGGTTGGCGGCATGATCACGTCTGACAACTTCGAGGCGGCGCGCCAGGCCGCCATACAGGGCACACGCCCGCCGCTGTCGCTCGCGATCCTGGCCGACTTCGAGCGCCTGGTGGCGCACAAGGGCATCAGCCTGCGCGGCGGCCTGCACTATCAGGACTTCGACCTGCGCGGCGCCATCTGCTGCACGGCCGAAGAGGCGACGCTGCTCTATCACATGGCCGACATGCACCGGCCGCTGGATGCGTTGGAGATCGGCTGCTACGTCGGTTGGAGCACGGCGCACATCGCCACCGCCACGCCCCTGACGTGCATCGACCCCTTCACCGAACTGGACGGCTATCCCGGCTTCGATCCGGCCCTGCGGTTCGGCGCCAATATCGCCCGCTGCGGCCTGAGCCTGCGCGTCCGCCTCATCAGGGGCGCGTCGCCGGAAGCGGTCAGGCAGACTGGGCCGTCGCTGGATTTTGTCTACATCGACGGCCATCACCACGACGGCCAGCCCATGCGCGACGCGCTCGCTATCTTTCCGCTGCTGACCGAGGACGCGCTGGTGATCTGGCACGACGCCGAACTGGACGAGGTGGCCCAGGCCATCGGCTGGATGTCCGGCCAAGGCTTCGAAACGCTGAAGTTGGACACGCCCAACTCGTTGACGCTCCTCTACCGGCGCCGCCCGGTCTGGCTGGGTGACCTGCTGGCGGTGGCGCGGGTGCAGGCGCTCACCCTGGAGTACGCATGATCACGGCGTGCATCACCACGCGCAACGAACAGGAGACGATCGGGCCGCTGGTGAGCCGCCTGTTGGGCCTCTATCAGGCCGTGATCGTCGTGGACGACGCCAGCGCGGACCAGACAGCCGCCGAGGCGCGGGCCTCCGGCGCGCACGTGACCGTCAACGCGGTCAGGATGGGAATGGCGACCAGCATCCTGTCGGGCTGGGGCCTGGCCCTGAGCTACGGCGCCTCGCACGTGGTCCAGATTGACGCCGGCGGCTCACACGACCCCGCCGACTCCCTGCGCATGCTGTCGGCTGGCGCCGACATTGTCATCGGCTCGCGGTTCGTTCCGGGAGCGCGGTACACCGGCCGGCCGTGGCGAGCCTGGATGAGCCGGGCGGCGGCGGCGGCCTGCAACTGGGCCCAGCGCGGAGCGCGCTGGCACGACTGGACCAGCGGCTACCGCGCCTATTCGGCTAAGGCCATGCGCCTGCTGATGGATCACACCTACCTGAGCCGTATGCACGGCTTCCAGATCGAGACTCTGGCCCTGGCCGGCGATCACGGCCTGACGATCGCGGAGGTCCCGATCAGCTACCAGGCGGGACGGTCTGCCTTCAATCTCAGGGTGGCTGGCGAGGCGTTCGCGGCGTGGTTCGACGTCCTGAATCATCGAGGAGCGGTGCGCGCATGAGAGTCGTACTCGGCTCAATCTTCCGCAATTCCACGCCCTACCTGGACCGCTATTTCGCCCAGGTAGGAGCGCTGGCCAATGAGCTGCGCGAGCGCGGCGACACGCTGCGCCCGATCCTGGCTGAGGGTGACAGCACGGATGGCACCTTTGAGCAGCTTCAGGAGCGGACCACGGCGCTCCAAGCGGAGGGCGTGGCGTGCGAATTGATCCAGGTCAGCCACGGCGGGCCGGAGTATGGCAGCGTGGACAAGGCCGAGCGCTGGCGCAACATCTCCAGGGTGTGTAACGCGCTGCTGGATCTGGTCCAGCCGGACGACGACATGCTGATCTACGTCGAGTCCGACCTGATCTGGGAGCCGGCGACCATGCTCCAGCTCCTGCACAACGCCAGCCTGACCGGCGTCGGCGTGGCGGTGCCGATGTGCTTCCTGGACGGCACGCGGCAGTTCTACGACATCTGGGGCCACCGGCGCAACAGCCTGAACTTCCAGCCGCACGCGCCGTTTCACCCGGACCTGGAGACCTGGCGCGGGGCCACGCTGCTGGGCATGGACAGCGCCGGCAGTTGCCTGGTCATGCTGGCCGACGTGGCGCGGCGCTCGCGCTTCGACCCAGCCGACCAGGGCATCGTCGGCTGGTGCGCCAGTATTCGCTCGCTCGGTCAAGGTATCTGGCTCGATCCGAGCGTGACCGTGGTGCATCCGAGGTAACCGATGGCGACTGGCTCGATCCTGCTCCCGATCATTGGCGCCACGCTGCCAGACGGCAGCGCCTCTAACGCCGCCGCACAGTTCCAGCGCGTGAAGTCCAGCGCGGCAGCGCCGTCGCTGCACTTCGTGGAGCTGCTGTTTGACCCGAGCACAGACGAGCACGCTTACTGGACTTTCCGAATGCCGGCGAACTATGCCAGCGCGCCGGTGCTCAAGCTGTTGTGGAAGGCCAACGCCACCACCAACAGCGTGGTCTGGGTCGGCAAGCTCGCGGCCATTACGCCGACAGACGCCGAAACGCCCAACGAAAAGGCGCTGGGGGCTGACAACAGCGCCACCACGGCCGTCAACGCGACTGAGGCGCGGCGACTGGTCGAGACGTCCATCACGCTCACCAACGCCGACAGCGTGGCGGCCGGCGACCTGGCGACCCTGTGCGTCTTCCGCGACGCCAACAACGGCAGCGACACCTGCACGGTGGACGCCGAGTTGGTGGCGGTCACTATCGAGTACACCACCAGCTAACGCCATGGCGATCTCGCTGAATGGGTCGAGCCAGTATGTGAACTTGGGGAATGGAGTCAACGTCTACTCCACTCGCCCATACACGTTTGCGGCCCTGATCAACACAGCCAGCCTTCGCACCAGCGGGGCCTGGAGCGCGGTTTACAACCAGGGCGACTACTCCGGCAGTGGCTGGGGAGTGGAAATCGAGGCGGCGGCCAGTCCGCGGGTGTACCACACCTGGTACAACGGCGGACTCTTCGAGAACTACTCCTCTTTCAATGTCGGTGCCAACACCGGCTGGTGGCTGATCATGGTCGTCCACCGCGACACGGGCACGAATAGCATTGTCGAGTTCTGGGGCTATCGCTACTCGAACAGCACTCTCAGCACGGGCACGGCCGGCAGCGGCGGGACGGGCGACTCGAATCCGGCCGCGCCGGGGGGCAGCGACCCTACCGAGATCGGCGCTTTCAACGATGGCAGTGTGATCGACTTCTATCCCGGACAGATTGGCTGGGTGTCGATCTTCGCGGGCGACCTGGGCGAGACCGGGGGGGCCAACCCCAAGGCGCTGTGGGAGATGATCGCGCGCGGGCCGTGGGGGCTGCTGGACAGCAACTGCAAGCTCTTTGTCCCGTTCTCGGGCGCGGCCCAGGACTTGAGCGGAAACGCGCTGCACGGGTCTCTGGTGGCGTCGCCGTCCTATGTCGGCAGCGGGCCGACCGAGGTCTCGCCGTCGCTCTACGTGGTCCCTGACTACGTTGCGGCCGGCGGCACGTTGTATACGCAAGACCTGGCCGGAGGCGTCACCCCGGCGGGTGCGCTCGCGCGGCAGACGAGCCTGATCAAGGCTGGTGCATCCACGCCGGTCGGGGCGATGGTCAAGCTCATCGGTCAGGCGCGGTCTGGCTCACTGACGCCGGCCGCCGCGCTGGCGATCCTGACCATGAAGGTCCTGGGCGGCGCGGTCACGGCGGCGGGCGCGGCTTCTGAGCAGACCAACAAGACCGCGGCCGGGCAGGTAGGCCCGGCGGGCGGCATGGTCCGCCAGGCCCAGCAGGTGTTGGCCGGGACCGAGACCGCCGCCGGCGCCATCGTGAAGCAGGCCAACCAGGCCGCCGCCGGCGTAGCCACTCCGTCCGGGGCATTGGCAGCCGTCAAGGTGGCGGTGGCGTCTCTGGCTGGGTCAGTGGCGCCGGTTGGCGCACTGGTCCGGCAGGCGCAGAAGGCCGTGGCCGGCGCCGTGGCCGGCGCCGGCACGCTGGTCCGGCAAGCCGCCGCTGCACTCTCTGGCGCCGTGACGGCCTCGGGGTCGGTCGTAAGTCTAGCGACACTAGACAAAGCCGGCGGCGTGACCGCCAGCGGGTCGCTGGTGCGTCTGGCAAGCCTGATCCGGTCTGGAGTGACCACGCCGGCCGGGGCGCTTGTCCTGGCCATCAGCAAAGCCGTGGCGGGCGGTGTTTCTGCGGCAGGCTCGCTTATTCGCAATGCCCAGCGGGTATTGGCCGGGGCCGTGACGCCAGCGGGTGCCCTCAGCTACATCCGCGCCCTGGTGTTGAGTTTGTCCGGCAGTGTGACACCCGCCGGCACGTTGGTAAGGCAGACCAACAAAGCCCTGGCCGGCGCCGCGACTCTCTCGGGCGCGCTGATCCTGGCGGTCCAGATGCTCGTGTCCGGGGCGGTAACGCCCGCCGGAGCGCTGAGTTACGTGCGCGCGGTCCTACTCAGCCTGTCGGGGTCGGTCTCCGCCTCCGGGACGCTCGTCCAGCAGGCGCAGAAGGCCGCAGCGGGAACGCTCGCCGGCGCCGGCGAGCTGGTGCTTCTGGCTCAGCGGGTCGCGGCCGGGCAGGTGGGCGCCTCTGGAGCGCTGTCGGCCGTGCGATCGCTGCTGATGTCTGTGTCGGGATCCGTGGTTCCGGCCGGGGCTCTGGTACGCCAGACCAACATGCCCGCCGCCGGATCGGTCACACCGTCCGGTGGCCTGGTGCGCTTGACCGCGCAGGCGCTATCTGGCGCCGTGACGGCGGTGGGATCGCTTATCCGGCAGGCCCAGAAGACTCTGGCTGGCCTGATCACGTCGGCGGGGTCGCTGATCACGCAGTACCTGATCGGCGGCGTCAAGCTGGACGTCGAGGTCACATGCGCGGCCCTGTATTCGGTCGTTGCTGGACAGTCGGCGCTGGGCTCGGCTGGTCTGACCACGGCGGCCCGGTATTCGGTGACCTATGGAACGGCGGTGGTCGGCCGGGTTGAGGCGGGGGCGTCCGCGCTCTATTCCGTGGCGCTGTCCACGGCAGTGAGGGACTGATGGCGAGCGAATACGACAACGGCGACCTCGTCCGCGTGACCGGCACATTCACGAACGCGGCCGGCGCGGCCGTGGACCCAACCGCGGTGCTTTTCAAGGTCAAGGCCCCCAACGGCCAGACGACCACTTACACCTACGGCACGGACGCCGCGCTGGTCAAGGAATCCACGGGCGTCTACTACGTGGACGTAAACGCCAATCAATCGGGGAAGTGGCGCGTGCGCTGGTACTCGACCGGCACCGGGCAGGCCGCGACCGAAGACTTTTTCACCGTCCGAGATTCGGACTTCGACTAGGGCGCCGCGCGCCAGGAGGTATTCGATGCCGACGCAAATCCAGACCACCATCGAGGTGGACGCCACCCTCAAGGCCACGCTCGCCGAAGGCGAACTCCGGGTGGTGCTGACCGTCGCCGCGCCATACGGGCCGGACTTTCCGGGCCGCAAGGCCGGCGTGAGCGTGGAGGAGTTCGACCCAGGCCTACTGGCTGCCGCGCGCTCGGCGCTGCAGGCCCTGGCCGACTCGCAGATCGCCAAGGCGGCCAACCGCGCTGTGCGCGCCGCCCACGAAGCCGCGGCCGTGGCCGCTCGCCACGGGGAGGGTGCGTAATGTCCGCCAACATCCAAGTCATGGGGGGCGGCGTCGGGCCGACCGGAAGCCTGGCGCTCCGCAAGATCTCGGGCGGTGTCCAGCACGCGCCGGCGCCGCTGCGCGAAACACTCGGCGACCTGTGGGACTGGGTGCTCCGCTGGGGCACGCCCAACAAGGCCGACGCGCCTGAGGCCAACGCCTGGCGCTTGCGCAACCTGCCGCACCTGTGGCGCGGCTTCCGGCGCGTGGCCATGGCGCGGGCGCTGCACCTGCCGCACTTCTACGGCGTGGTCCAGCTCGCCGTGATGCGCCCGCAGGTGGGCGGCCCGGACGAGGTGGCCCGGCTGCGCGAGAAGTGGCTGCCCGAGCGCCAGGAACTGAACTTCTACCAGTGGCTGCGCGCCCACGGCTACGCCGTCCAGGAGACGAACCTGGGCCTGGCCAGCCTGCGCGTGGTCACCACGGCCGGCGTGAACTTCCTGGTGGACGCCTTTCAGAACACGACCGAGTTGGAGATCCTCAAATACCACGCCCTGGGCACCGGCAACACCGCCGAAGCCGCCGGCGACACGGCGCTGGTCACCGAACTCACTACCGAGTACACGGGCAACGTCCGCGCCACCGGCACAACGACCGAGGGCGCCAGCGCCAACATCTACCGCTCGGTCGGCACCAACACGCTGGACAGCGGCACGCCGGCGGTGGTCGAGCACGGCCTGATGTCGCAGGCCGCAACCGGTGGCGGCACGCTGTGGGACCGGTCGGTATTCAGCGCCGTGAACCTGAACGGGGCGAACGGCGACGGCCTGCAGACCACCTACGACGCGACGTTCGCCGCGGGGAGCTGAGCCGCCATGACCGTCCGAGCCGGAATGGAGCATCTGATCACGCGCCTGCGCGGCCTGACCGAGGCCGGCACGGCCGACTACACCCTGGCCGGCGTCTCGTACTGGTCGGACGATCAGATGCAGGACGTCCTGGACCGGCACGGCCAGCCCGTCTGGCGCCAGGCACTCACGCTCGGCGACTGGGACCAGAACAGCGAGTATCACGACTACTACCTGCCGGTCAAAAACGCCGAGGGCACCGCCAGCGGCACGGCGGTCTGGCGCCTCGAAGACGCCAACGAGAACCTGGTCGGCGTGGCCTACACGGTCAACGACGAGTCCGGCCTGGTGCGCTTCACGCCGGACACCGAGGGCTCGGCCTATTACGTCACCACCCGGACGTACAACCTCAACCGGGCGGCGGCGGAGGTGTGGGAGACCAAGGCCGCCCACGCATCGAAGGGCTACGCCTTCACGGCGGACGGCGCGACATACAACCGCCAGCAAGTCTATGAGCACTGCCTGCGGATGGCCGACCGCTACCGGAACCTGTCCGGGGTGAAGGTCGCGCGGCTGTTCCGCAGCGACGTGGCGTAGGTGCGCGATGCTCGAAAGCCAGGAACTCGAAGACCTGCGGACTGAGGCCGAACTGGCGCTGCCGGATACGTGCACGATCCAGACGGCCACCGAGACAAACACCAAGGGCTCGGTGGCTGTGACGTTCGCCAGCACGTACACCGGCGTCGCCTGCCGGCTTGCCTGGGCCAACCGGGCGGTCGCCGAGCGGCAGATCGGCGAGAAGCTGGCCGCCATAAGCGAAATGGTGTTGACGGTGCCATTCGATCAAACGGTGTCGCCATCCAACCGCGTGATCCACGGTGGAGTGACCTACGAGGTCGTCGCCGTGGCCAACGACATGGGCTCCTGGCGCACGGTGCGCCGGGTCTACCTGAAGAGGTTGCAGTGACGCAGCCGGTCTCGATCACCCTGAACACGACCCGGCTGGACCTGCTCCGGGGCCGCCTGGCGCCGCGGGCGGCGGCCATCCTGGACAAGGTCGCGTTCGACGTCGAGCGCACTGCCAAGCCGCTCACCAACATCGACACGGGCGCCATGCGCTCATCGGTGTACGTCAGCGGCGGCAGCGGGCGCGGGACGCCTTACTCGCAGGCCGTGTCTGAGGCGCTGTCGCTCCGGCCGGAGGCGCGGGTCGTGCCCGAGGTGCAGCCGGCCAGCCAGTGGGAGCGCATCGTGGGCGTGGCGGTCGAATACTCCTATTGGCAGGAGCTGGACCACCCCTACCTGGAACCGGCCGTCCAGCAGAACCGCCCGCTGGCGACGGCCGCGTGGTCGGAGTTGTTCGCATGAACGCGCTCGAAGACGCCCTGTATGACACCCTGGCCGCCCACGCCGGCCTGACCGCGCTCGTCTCGACGCGCATCTACCGGCAGGCGGCGCCGCAGGGTGCCACGTTGCCGTATGTGCTCTACGAGCTGGTGGCGGGCGGCGATGAGAACTCGTCGCCCGTGGACAGCCAGGACCTGCGCTACCGGGCGCGCGGAGTGAGCGCGACCAGTTCGGATGAGGCCGGCGACATAGACGACCAGATCCGCGCCGCGCTCCACCGGCAGGCGCTGACGGTGAGCGGCTGGGAGAACTTCTGGACCAGCCGAGAAAACGCCTTCCGCTTCACGGAGACGGCCGAGGGCGTCCGCAGGTATCACGCTGGCGCGTCCTACCGCGTCCGGCTGGATAAGCAATAGCTTTTTTGTGGCTCGGGTGTCTAGCGTCACTAGACCCCACGGAGGTTTGAGAAATGGCCCAATACACTGGCAGCGCCCTGGTGGTCAACTTCAAGGGCACGCAGGTCAGCACGCGCGTCCGCACGCTGACCACCAACGAAGAGATCGACCTGGTCGATCAGTCCGCCGGCAACGACACCGCCAAGACCTACCTGACGGCGCTGGAAGACGGCGACGCCAAGCTCGAGGTCCTGGACCAGCGCGACGGCACGGCCGCCACGGCGGTGTGGAACCTGTGTGACAAGGGCGCCGAGGGCACGCTGCAATGGCAGCCCGAGGGCACCGCCACAGGCGACCCCAAGCACTACGTCAACGCCATCGTGAAAAAGCGTGAACGCGAGTTCCCCTACGACGATGTCGTCAAGGCGACGATCACGTTCCAGTTCAGCGGCGCCCTCACCGACACCGTCAACTAGGCAGTCACCGGGAGATACGAGCATGTCCGATCAAAGCAAGCCCACCATCCTGACCCGCGACCAGATCATGCAGGCCGCGGATCTGCCGACCGAGGTCGTGGAAGTCCAGGAGTGGGGCGGGGCCGTGGTAATCCAGGGCGTCGACCTGGCCACCGGCATGAGCCTGCTCAAGCAGATGGAAGACAAGGACGGCAAGATCGACACCGAGAAGTCCGCCCTGCTGGCCATCGTGTACGGCGTCCGCGAGCCGAAGTTCACCGCCGACGACATGGAGTGGCTGCGCGGCAAGAGCCTGGGCGCGGTCACCAAGGTGACGCGCGCCTGGATGAAGCTGTGCGGGTTTGACGCCGCCGCCCTGCCCGAGGCCCGAAAAAACTCCTGAGGGATAGGCGGCGGCACTTCCTGTTCCGGCTGGCGCGCGACCTGGGCCAGCCCTCGGTGCGCCGCCTATCCCTGGAGATCGCCAACACCGAACTCGTGGAGTGGATGGCGTTCTACGAGGTCGACGCCCTGCTGCAGAATGAAATGCGACACGGCAAGAGCCCGGCCGAGGCTCTGAAGATGGTCGAGGCCATCCTGGAGATCACCAAGCACTGATGGAGCACGCCGCACCTCTCGCCGCGATCGCCTCCGCCGTTCCGCCGGGCTTTTTCGGGCCGCTGGTGGTGGTGGTGCGAACCCTGATGGATGGGACGGTCACACGCGAGGCCATGCCGGCGGCGCTGGCGGTGCTGGAACTCGAACAGGGCGCGCAGAACGGAGTCACCGTGAGCAAAGCGCATATCGAATGGGGCGCGGTCTTGGACCGCTGGAGCTTTAGCCGCTGATGGCAACCGAAATCGCCAGCCTCTTCGCGCGGATCGGGGCCGACCTGACCGGGCTCACGAACGGCCTGGCCGGCGCCAGCACAATGCTGCAAAGCGCCGGGCGGCAAATGCAGGCCACCGGCTCGATCATGACGGCCGGGATCACCCTGCCGCTGGTCGGCATGGGCGTTGCCGCCGCCAAGGCCGCGATGGATTTGGACGCGCAGATGCGCAATATCCAGTCCATCAGCAAAGGCACCGACGCCGACATCGCGGCCCTGTCCGAGACGTTCGTGCGGATGTCTACTGACATCAACACGACCCGTGACAGCGCCGAGCGCCTGGCGGCCGGCTTCTACCAGATCCAATCGTCTGGCTTTGCTGGCAAGGAAGCCATGACCATCCTGGAGGTGTCTACCAAGGCCGCCAGCGCCGGCCTGACGTCCACCGAGGTGGCCGCCAAGGCGATCCTGTCCGTGCTCAACGCCTACGGCATGGAGGCCAGCGAGGCCGCCCACGTTTCGGACGTCCTCTTTAAGTCCGTGGACATTGGCATCTTCTCTTTCGAGGAGATCGCCGGCGCCATCGGCGACACCCTGGGCTCGGCGGCGGCCGCCAAGATCCCGATTGAGGAATTAGCCGCCGCCTTCGCGACCATCACCAAGGCCGGCATCTCCGCCGACGAGGCCGCCACCTCGATCAACCAGCTCATGTTGTCTTTCATCTCGCCGAGCAAAGAGGCGCAGAAGGCGGCGCAAGCGCTGGGGTTTGACCTGTCGCTGTCGGCGCTCCAGACCAAGGGGTTGGGCGGGGTGATCCAAGACCTCGCCAACCACACCAAGGTCCTGACGATCATCCAGAACTCGGCCAGTGACCAACTCAAGACTCAGATAGCCGACGTGGAGGCCAGCGAGGCCGCCCTTAAGCGCTGGAAGCTCGAAATGCAGGCCGCCGGCACGTGGACCAAAGATGCCAAGGCACAGTTTGAGCAGCAATCAGCGGCACTCAAGCTCCAGCGCCAAGACATCGAGGCGGCTATTGACGCCAGCGCCGACTACAACGTGGTCATCCAGAAGATGGCCGAGTCAACCGGCCTGACTGTCGAGGAAATGGCGGCCCTGTTCCCGAATGTGCGCGCCCTGCGTGGCGCGTTGGCCCTGGCGCGCGAGGGCGGCGCCGACTTTGCGGCCGACCTGGAGACGATCGCCGGGGCGGCCGGCGCCACTACGGCCGCGTTCGCGATACAGACAAAGTCCTGGGCGGCTCAGTGGGACAACTTCAAGAACAAGGGCACGGCGACGGCCATCGCCATGGGGCAGATCATCGTCCCGGCCCTGCTTCAACTAATGACAGCAGCCGAGCCGTTCATCGCCCAACTCAAAAACGCCAATCCAGAGTGGATCAAGTGGGCGGTCGGCATCGCCGTGGTGCTGGCGGCGCTCGGCCCGCTGCTGATGATCCTGGGCACGCTGGCGACCGTGGCCGGCTTCCTGATCTCCCCGATCGGCCTGCTGGTGGCCGCGATCGCCGCGTTGGGGGTGGCCTACGCCACAAACTTCGGCGGCATCCGCGATACGCTCAACACCTTCTGGACAGGCACGGCCCAGCCAATCCTGACGCAGCTCTGGACGTGGCTGCAAACCAACATTCCGACCGCGCTGGCGACCATGAGCCAGTGGTGGACGGGCACGGCGCTGCCGGCGCTGCAGACGTTCTGGGGTTGGGTTCAGTCCGTGGCCGGCGCGATCCTGGCCCGCTACATGGCCAACCTGGCCACGCTCATGCAGGTGTGGGGGCAGCTCCATGCCGTGCTCATGATCGTCTGGGCGTGGATGAGCGCAGTCCTGTTCCCGTACATGGCGGCCCTGGCGAATTTCCTGAGCGCCGTGCTCGGGAAGTCTGTCGAAGCGCTGGCCGGCCTCTGGCAGAACATCCTGCTCCCGGCGCTCAAGGGCGCGGCGGCCTACATCGCCACCAGCCTGCTGCCGCAGTTCCAGGCGCTGTGGGACTTCCTGTCCACGACCTTTGGCCCGATCCTGCAATGGCTGGGCGACTTCATCATCAACACGCTGGTCCCCCTGGGCTTCCAGGCCTGGGCCTCGGCGATCGCCGGGATCAGCCTCCAGATCCAGAACGCAACAAAGTGGCTCAACACGATGGCTGACACCGTGCGCGGGCTCAAGCTGCCGGCCTGGCTCACGCCGGGCTCGCCGACGCCGTTTGAGATGGGCCTGCGCGGCATCGCCAGCGCCCTGGCCAACGTCAGCGACATCGGCCTGCCGAAGTTCGGCCAGGAGTTGGGTGGGTTGGGCCTGGGCGGCGGGACGCTGGCCCTGGCGGGCGCCGGCGCCGGCGCGGGGCCGGCCGGCGGCAACACCGTCACCTGGAACGGCAACATCAACGTGGACGGGTCGCAGGACCCCGAGGCGACCACGCGCCAGGTCATCCGCGGCCTGGAGGATCGCGGCCTCCTGCCGCGCACGAGGCTCCGGTAAGCATGCCAACGGCCACCTATGCCCTGTACGTCGATTGGGACAACGACGGCAACTACTCGGACCCCGGCGAGGACATCACCGCCGATTGGCTCAGCGCCGAGATCGAGCGCGGCTTCGACGGCCCGCTGGCGCGCGTCGCCAAGGCCACCCGCGCCGCGTTCGTGGTCAACAACGCCGGGCGCGACTACTCGCCGGCCTTGGTGTCCAGCGTGCTCCCGCGCCGCAAAGTCAAATTCACGATGACCTACACCTCCACCGTCACCCTGTTCGAGGGCTACCTGGAGGAGATCACGCCAGACTACGGCCCGAAGCTGTCGCGCCGGGCAACGCTGAGCTGCGTCTGCGCGATGGCGCTGCTGGACCTGGCCGAGGCCACGATCGAAGTCCAACAGAACGCGGCGGCTGACGACATTATCAGCGCCCTCGTGGCCGCCGTGTACACGCCGGCCTCGACCAGCTACCAGGCCGGGATCAACCAGTTTCCGATCTCGGGCGACCGCTGGGTGGGGGTGGACAGTTGGAGCGGCGGAATCGTGCGCGGCGCCAGAGGCTTCCAGACCGTCAACGCCAGCCAGAAGATCCGCGACGTGTGCGCCAGCGACTGGGGCCGGTTCTACATCTCGAAGGCCGGCGTGCCGACGTTCGTCAATCGGCTACAGATGCCGCTGGACGCGACCACCGAGCTCACCCTGAGCGACAACATGGTGGGCCTGAACTACACCAAGCGGGCGGGCGAGGTCTACAACTACGTCGAGGTCACCTGCTACCCGCGCACCGTTGGCGAGACCCTGGAAGTTGTGGGCGCCCTGGACCCGCAGGCGCCGCCGCGCATCGACCCCAGCGCGTCCATGACCTTCGTCCTCAACTACCGCGACCCCGCCAACAGCGCCGTGCAGGTGGGCGGGATCAATGCCGCGACGCCGGTCGCCAACACCGACATCTTGTGCACCAGCGACGAGGCTGGCGAGGGCGACGACGACACCGCCAGCGTGTCCATATCCATGACCGCCTACGCGGACAAGGCCGAGGTGACCCTGACCAACGCGCTCTCCCGGCCAACCTTTGTCCAGGCGCTGCAGGTGCGGGCCTACGCCGTGCGGGCGCGCGAGCCGGTCGTGGTCCGCAAGTCCGACGCCACCAGCATCGCGTCCTACCAGAAGCGGGCGCTGGCCATCCAGGCCCCGCTAATGAGCAAAGAGTCCGAGGCGCTGCGCCTGGCCGAGTACCTGTTGGACGTCTACAAAACGCCGCGTGACATCGTGGAGGGGGTGGTGGTCCTGGGCAACAAGTCGGCCACATTCCTGGCCGCCGTGCGCGACCTGGAGCTGCTGGACCGGGTGGTGGTCACGGAGACCCAGACCGGCCTGTCCAGCTACGCCGGCCACGTCTACCGGATGCGGCACTCCATCCCGAACAAGCACGACCACCGGCTCACGCTGGATCTGGAGACGGGCTACAGCGTCGGCACGCCGTTCCGCCTGGACACGTCCGCGCTGAACAGCGGCCACGTCCTGGTCTACTAGGAGCACCATGGCCTATTCGACACTCCCCGCGAAAGTCGCCGCCGACACGGTCTCGCTGACCAACTGGGACAACATTCGCGACAACTTCATCGCCTCGGCGCCGGACGCCTTCACGACGAAGGGCGACCTGTTCGCGGCCACCGGCGCGGACGCTGGAGCGCGGGTTGCGGTCGGCGCCAACGACTCAATCCTGGTGGCCGACTCCGCCCAGACTGCGGGCCTGGCCTGGCAGATCGTCCCGGCCGCGCGCGTTTACAACTCCGGGGCTCTGGCGCTATCGGCCGGGGTGTGGACCACGCTCACATTCAACAGCGAGCGCTATGACACCGACGCGGTTCACTCCACCGTCACCAACACCGGGCGCCTGACGGTCCCGAGCGGTGGCGACGGCCTGTACCTGATCGGTGGGTGCGTGGAATTTGACACGACGAGTCTGGGCTCGGGCGTGCGGGTCGGGGTAAGAATCCTGTTGGGGGGCACGACGACCATAGCCCGGCAGGTGGTCTATGGCATACACTCCGACGAGGATACGGCCTTGGCGATCAACTGCATGTACCTGCTGTCAGCCACAAACTACGTCGAATTGCAGGCCTACTCGAGCGCAGGGCTGAACGTGAACGTGACCGCCAACTTCTCGCCTGAGTTCTGGCTGCAGTGGATGCGCCGGCAGTGACCCATGCCCATTGAGTTCTCCGACCGCGCGTTGAGGGTAGTCGGCACCAACTACCAGGGCATCGAGTTCTACGACGACGACCGGGCCCTGCGGGCGACGATCTACCTGGACGAAAACGGCAACCTGAACATTTCGACGGCCGTGGTCACGACGACCACCACCGAGGAAGGCGCGCCGTCCGCGCTGGCGAGCGCGCCGTTCCTGGTGGTCTCGGCCGACACCACCCTGCTCGGCGAGCGCGTCTTCAGCCCCGGCAACGGCCTGGCCGGCAGCGACGGCGGGCCGGGCGCCAGCTACTCCCTGGCCGTGCAACTCCAGACAACCAGCGGGCTCAGCCTGAGCGCCAGCGGCCTGGCGCTGGGCGCCCCGAGCACGCTGACGGTGGCGACCAGCAACGCCGTCACCGCCTCCAGCCACACGCACGCCATCACCACGAGCAGCAATCCAGGCGCGGCGGCGGCGATCCTGGCCACCGATGCGAGCGGCAATATCACGCTCCAGAACCTGACTCTCGCCGGCACCACGGGGATCACGGCCAGCGGCGCGGGCGCGGGCCTGACGTTCTCGGCCACGGGCGCGCACACAATCCAGGCCAGCCACGCCAGCGGAACGCTCACGGTGACGGCCGGGAGCACGGTGACGGTCAGCGCTGGCGGCAATCTGGTGCTCTCGCCCACCGGCGACATCACCCTGGATCCGACCGGCAACGACATCCTGCCCAACACCGGCTATGACCTGAACATCGGCAGCCTGACCAAAAAGTTCTTGACCCTGCACGCGGCGGAGCTTTGGGTAGAGACCTTGGTGGCACAGGACACCATCGCCACCATCGGCGGGCGCGTGATCGTGGCGCCTACTACCACGCTCATCGCGGATGTGACTGGCATCGCCACGTCAATTGACGTGAAACACAACCAGATGTCCAGCGGTGACCGGGTGCTGCTCCAGGCGAACGGCAAAATGGAGTGGATGGCGATTACCAGCAGCCCGAGCGCGATCACGGGCGGCTATCGGTACAACGTCACGCGCAACCTGGAAGGCTTCGACGGCGATACGTGGACGGCCGGCGATGCCGTGGTCAACACAGGCCAGGCCGGCAGCGGTTTCATTGATCTGTACTCGATGGAGTCGGTTCTGGGCCGCCCGGTCGAATACATCTACAACTACAACCAGACCGGGGCGGTCTACACCGGCAACTATGCGACCAGCAGCAACTGGACGATCTTCGGGGATGGCGCCAACACCCAGACCAGTGACGCCGTGTACTTCGGCGTGGCTTCAGGCCCATGGGCCAATCTGTACTACTACATCGGCACCGCGGCGGTCTACACGGCGACTCTGACCTGGGAGTATTGGAGCGGCGCGGCCTGGACCAGCTTCAGCCCGACCACGACCGACTTCAAATCCACCGGCCTGAAGTCCACGACCTGGACGGCGGCCAGCCTGACCGGCTGGGCTGCCAACAGCGTGAACAGCATCACGGCCTACTGGGTGCGGGTGCGGATCTCGGCCTTCACGTCCTTTGCCACCCAGCCGACTCAGGTGGGCAAGCGGGTGTACCGCGAAAAGAGTCAATTCGGCCCGACCATCGTGGGCTGGGTCCGCAACTCTACGACGTTCTCGGACATCACCGAGGCCTGGGCCATCGGCAACCTGAACGGCCTGTATGGATACTCGGCCGACGACTATGGCATCGGCCTGGGCAAGTACGGCGCAGCGTTGGCCAACGTCACGCTCGATGCCACCAACGGGCTACGGCTGCGGAGCTACACCGACACCATCCTGCAGATCAAAAACTCGGACGGCAAGGGCTATATCACGGGCGTTGTCTACCTGGACACCAGCGGCGGCATCTTCCAGGGCACCGGCACATTTGCCAGCCCAACCACCGGCTTCAAGCTCTATAACTCGGGCGGGGTTGGCCTGTGGGAGCTGTGGGCGGGCGGAACCAAGCAGGTCTACTCGACCACGGGCGGCCTGCTGGTGGCTGGCGCGGGCAACACCCAACTCGACGCCAATGGCGTGACCATCACGCTCACCACGTCCTACTCGGACACCCGCGCCTATCGCATCAGCGATGGCAGCGGAGTGGTTGGCCGCCTGTACGGTTACGCGGATGCGGGCTCGGGTGACACGATCATTCGCCTGTATGCCTCGCCGTCCAGCAGCAGCCACGATGCCCAGGCCCAGGTGGTGGCCAGCAACACGGACGCCGCGCGGGCGGCCAAGGCCTACCTCGTGGCGGTGGGCTCGGGCGGCTCCAGCACGTCGCTGGAGATCCGCTACAACAACGCCGCCGCCAGTGGGCGCGGCGCGTTCTTGAGCGGCAGTTTCAAGGAGTCCACGGCCATCGCCGCCCGTGCCTATAACTCGGGCGCCATCTCGCATACCAGCACCGGCAACTGGCAGGCGCTGACGTTCGACAGCGAGAGGTTTGACAACGACACCATCCACTCCACCAGCACCAACACCGGGCGCCTGACGGTGACCACGGCCGGCGTGTATATGATCACCGGCCATATCTCTTTCGCATCCAACGCCACAGGAGTGCGCGGTATTGCGGTGAGGCTGAACGGCGCCACCTACATCGCCGCCGACCTGCGGCCGGCAAACTCTGGCGTCATCTCACAGTTATCCATCGCAGTTGTCTACCAACTGTCAGCCACGGACTATGTGGAATTGATGGCCTATCAGAGCTCGGGCGGCAATCTAAACATTGACGTGGGCGGGAATTACACGCCCGAGTTCGCCATGGCCCGCATTGTCTAACAAGGAGTCGTAGATGTCTCGCAGAAACCGGGATAAGCAGACCGAAGCGCCAGCGCCGGAGGCGGTAGCCAAGCCGCCCGACCCGGCCGCCGAGCTGGCTTTCCTGTTGGGCACAGCCGACACGGCCCAGCAGGTGGCCAGGCTGAAGGACGTGCTCACGGCGCGGCCTGTCTCAATCCTGATCGTGGCCGACCCCAAGAGCGGCGAGACGACGATCAGGACCACTGGGCCGCTGGCGCCGGACCTGGCCTACAAGATGCTGGACGTCACGCGCGCCCACTTCTTCGAGACCGAGCGCAAGGCACTGGCCAGCCAGAACGGCAACGGAGGTGCGCAATGATCATGAAGGGACTCCTGGTGGCGGTGACATCGGCCCTGATGCTGCTATCCGCAAGCCTGGTCGTTTCTGACATCGAGGCCGTCTCAACGCCGGCCCAGGCCCAGCCCGAGTCGGCGACCGCAACACCGTGGTCTGAGCCAGAGCAAGGCCCGCCGGATTGCTCGACGCCTCCGCCGTGGACTAATTTTGAGCAGGCGTTGGCGTGCGAGACGCTGTACCCGACTCAGCGCGTGCCGGGCTGCGCGGCTCCGGCAGACGCCGGGCCGAGCATGGCGGGCGTCTGGGAGCGGTGGTTTTGCTCTGGCTTCATGCCGACACCGGGTCAGCCACAAACGCCCACGCCTGGCGGCTACCCGGTGCCGGCCTATCCGTAAGGTGCAACCATGAATCTCCGTGTGGGCTATTTCTTGATCGCCGAGAACAAGGTCAACCTCGGCGCGAAGGTCTGGTTCTCGTTCAGCGTGACCAACGACGGCGACGCAGGCATCGCCTATTCCGGCCTGGGCGCGTTCGTGCCAGGCGTTCTGCACAAGCCGTCCTGGGGCGGGCAGGTGCTCAAGCCTGGCGAGACGCTGGTGTGGGAGGACTGGTTCGCCACCAGCAAGGCCGGCCTCTATCCGGTCCACCTGGGCATCTGCACCGAGCCCGGAGCGCACGAGGATGCCGAAAAACTGACGGCAAGCTGGCAGACGCTGGCCGGCCCGATCATGGTCGCGGTCGGCATGGACTTCCCGGCGCCGGCCTCCGCCGCCCTGGACAACGGCAGCTTCGAAGGCGGCCTGACGGGCTGGTCGGTCTACCATATCAGCGCCGAGTCGGCCGCCGGCATCGAGGACCGGGCCAAGGGCGCCACGCTTGTCCTGGACGGCCAGCGGGCCTTGCGCTTCGAGCAGCACCACAAAGTGCTCCACTCAGGCGCCTTCCAGCAGGTTCGCGTCGGCCGCGGATCCACGCTCAAGCTCACGGGCGCGGCCTATCTCCTGTATGGCAGCTCCGTCCCGGCCAACAACCGCATCCGCGAGATCAGCAGCGCCTTCAGGGTCGGCATTGACCCGGCCGGCGGAGTGGACCCCGCCGGCTCCGGCGTGAAGTGGGGCAGTGTTGGCGGCGACACTGCCTGGGTGTCGGCCAGCGTGCAGGACTCGGCCGAGGCCGACGTCGTCACCGTGTTCGCCGATGCGCGTATCGGCCTAGACTGGCCGCCAGATATCGCCCTGGCCACGCTGGACAGCCTGGAGCTGGAGGTCACGCCCATCGCGGCGCCACCCCAAGACCCAGACCCAGAGCCAGAGCCCGAGCCAGTGGTCACAGACGTGTGGGAGGTGGATCTGCTCGTAGGCGGGACTCTGCCGCTGCGGGGCATTATCCGCCGCGTGGTGGCGAAGGCGAAATGACCTACCGCATCCTGGCCGTCATCGTCGGCGCGCCGGAGGCTGACGCGCAGCGCCTGGCCGACCTGCTCCGGTCGCCGGAGATGAGCGACCTGCGCGCCATGATCTTCGACATCACCCCGCCCGAGTGGTGGCACAGCCTGCGGACGCGCACGGTGGCCAGCACCGAGGGCACCTATGACCGGGTGACACCAGTGCGAGACGGGATCACCGTCTACCGTGGCACTGGCGAGGCCTGGGGAGTGTTTACCCGGCTCACCCCTGACGGCAAGCCGCGCCAGTGGGACATCTGGGCCGTAGATCAAGCGAAGCGCCGCCTGTACATCCTGGACGAGCGCAGAGGTTATCCAGGGGGCCTGTACGTCGCCCCGGAAGACGTAGACAAGAGTTAGGGAGGCGCTTATGGACGACCTGAAGCAATGGCTGGAGATCGCCAACGGTATCGGAGTCGTTGGCCTGCTCTTCATCAATCTGTATCTGATCATCACCGGCCGGTTGGTTTCGCAGGCGACGATTCAACAGATGAATGAAGCTCACGACGCGCGGGCCCAGATCGCGGCCGACCGTCTGGCCGATACGATTGCCGACCGCATTGGCGAGGCTACTCAGTACGCGATCTCGTCGTCCATCGGGGCCGCCCTGGATAAGGCCGAGGCCATGCGGAATAAAGAGCAAGAGACGTGGCGCGCCGAGCTTCAAGAGATGGAACAGACCAGCCACAAGCGGGACGAGGAATGGCGCCAGACCATCCACCGGCTGATGGAGCGCATTGACGCCATGGCCTCCCAGCAGACGGAGTCGCTGCGCGAAATGGGCGTCCAGATCAGCGCCAACACCGGCACCATCAAGCGTCACAGCGATACCCTGGGCGCCATCGTCCAGTACATCGACGAGACCCGCCGCAACGCCGGCGGGAAGTAGCACACTACACGAGGAGCAACACACCATGTTTTCCGACGACACGCCGAAACCGCAAACGGGCGCCCTGGACCTGCTCAAGCGCCCTGAGATCATAACCCTGATCGTGGCCGCCCTGGTCCAGTTGGCGGCCGCGGCCGGCCTGCCTGCCCGCGCCGGCCTGGACGTCCCGCAGGGATCGCTCACCCTGGTGGTCGGCGCGTTCTGGGCCGTCGCCGTGGGCGCCATCTTCGAGGGCAAGTTCAAGGGCATCAACTATGCCGGCGGGCTTGCGCAAGTCCTGGGCAGTTTCAAGTTCCGGGCGGCCCTGGTGGCGGCCGGGGTGGTGGGCCTGCAGGCCGCGCTCAAACTGTTTGAGCTGGAGATCCCGGAAGACCAGCTCACGCTGCTGCTCAACTTCATCATCGCGGCGATCCTGGGGAAGGCGGCCGTGGACGGCAACTCCACGGCAAGCGGTCAGTAACTGGTGAGCGCCAAAGCTCGGGGCGGGCCAAAAGCCCGCCCCTAATCCATGCTGACCGAACGACCCCAACCCGGCCGTCTCGTCGTAGCACTTTTCACCGACATCCACAGCGGCAACGCCCTGGGCCTGCTGTCGCCGGACACGCGCCTGCCCAACCCGTCGACCGGGGACTACGAGCCGGTCACGCTCAACCCCGCCCAGCGGATGCTCTGGGAGTGGTTCGCCGGCGACGTCCAGGGCGTCATCGACTTCGCGGCCGGCGACCCGCTCATGGTCGTGCACGTCGGCGACCCGACGCAGGGGACGCGCTTTGCGTCCGAGCTGGTCTCGACCCGCATCGCCGACCACATCCTCATCGCCGTCGAAAACTTCCAGCCCTGGTACGGCTACGCGGGCCTGCGCGCGGTGCGGTTGATCGTCGGCACCGGAGTGCACGAGTTCAACGAGGCGACCGGCTCGATCATGGTTGGCGAGCAACTGCGCCGGATGCACCCGCACATCGGCGTGCGCGTGCTCTACCACCACGAGTTGGACGCCGGCGGCGTGACGTTCGATCTCTCGCACCATGGGCCTGGGCCGGGGGGCCGCAACTGGCTGCGCGGAAACATCCTCCGCTACTATGTCCGTGACATCATGACGACCAGACTCAAGGCCGGGCAGAGGCCGCCTGACGTCGTCGCCCGCGGGCATTATCACACCTACACCAGCGAGATCGTCACCGACTATACGCCCGACCGCATCTACGAGACGCGCGCCGACATCCTGCCGTCTTACTGCTGGATTAACGAGCACGGCCGCAAGGCCACCAAGAGCGAGAGTTATATCGGATTTGGCATGAAGGCCTACGAGATCGTGGGTGGCCAACTGACCACCACACGCCTGTTCTACCGGGCCGTTGACATGCGATCAAGGGAGCGCTGGAATGGTTGACCAGCCCTTAGTGTTGCCTCAAAACGTCGTGGAGTACATCCGCAGCGTATTCCGCGATGAGTCGGCCACGCCCATAAACCTGCCGCCCGGCGCGTTTTCGGTCAAGGACGCTCTGGAAGTCGCCAAGCAGGAAAACCCCAAGGCAAACCGCGACCAGGTATACCAGACGCTCGAGCGCCGGGTGGCCAGGGGAGAATTGCGCAAACGGATAATCCAGGCACGCGAAAAGGCCGGCCGGCGCGTTGTCGACCAGGCCTACTATTGGCGGCCGACGCCGGAGGAGCTGGCGTCCGAGTCCAGTCAGCCGATTGACAGCGGGGCTACACTGTAGGTGTAGGCATCTGCTGGGTTTGGGGGGTGGGGAGACGTGGCGCGCTCAAGCGGGGGCGCGCCACTATTGTTAACGCAGTAGATTTGTATAAATCGTGGAAAGAAAAGCGCCTGGCATCGCCGCCAGGCGCTTCGATTTATACCGGCTTAGCCTTCCGGCGCCTGCGCTTGCCGGAGTCGGCCAGCCCGCGCAGCGTCGCGACGACCTCGGCCCGGCGCCCACGCGGCACAGAGGCGGCCAGGGCGACGACCTCGGCAACGAAGCGGTCGGCGCGATCACTGGGTGGGTCGGCGTGGCCAGCCAGGACCAGCACGAGATTCGCATCGTCGCCGAAGTGCTTGGCGATCTTTCGGCATCTGTCAGCGCTCGGAGTGAACAGGTCCAGCGCCACGTTAGGCAGGTATATCCTGGCAAACCCGAGCTCCAGGCTGACGGCGCTCAGGCTGGTCCCGTCGCGCTGGCAGCGCTGCGTCAGGTAGTCGCGCAGATCCCGGTATCCGGCGAATGATGGCACGCCGCAATCATACCGCATCTGTAATTGAGCGTTGACATTGGCGGCGCGTCTGCCATATAGTGTGCGCGTGACGGACCAGGCCACAACCCCCATGTGCAAAACCATTCCAGCGAATTGCCGGCGCGTCGGTGGTTTCTCCGCGCGCAGGCGCCATTCGGGAATAGCACTTGGTGGCGGATGGCCGATCCGTGGCTGAGTGCTTTTCGATCTCCGGCCAATAGCTTTTAAGCACTTGGTTGGGGGTTCGAGTCCCTCACGGCTCACTGTGTACAAGTGCTTTCGTCATTCGTGACCAAGTGCTTGCACATCTGGGAAAGCACCCAGACACGGAAAGCACCCGTCACCCGGTGCCGTCAATCGGCCCGCGTGTACAGGTGCTTTCCGCCGTTATAGGGACCAGGGAATGAAAGGGAATGACACCATGAGCGCACAAAACGGCACGAACGGGGCGAAAGGCACGTCCAAGTATTTGCGCGGCAGGCTGTTACAACTGGAGTTCCAGGCCGTGATCGCCGACTACGTGGCGGATCTGCGCATCCGGCGATTGTCGGCCAACACCATCCTGATCTACGAGCGCACCCTGCGCCGCCTGCTGACCTACCTGGCAGCCGGGCAGCCGTCAGGCGCGGCCGTGCGGATGGCGGCCGTCACGCCCGAGCGCGTCCAGGGGTATGTGCGCGGGCGGATGGAGGCCGGCCAGGTCTACACCGACCACCCGATGCGCAAGGCAGAGGACCGGGCGCTGTCGCCGCACAGCCTGCACCAGGAGATCCGCAGCCTGATGACGTTCGGCCGCTGGCTGGTGCGCCAGGACTACGAGGACCCATTCAAAGGCCTGCGGGTGCCCAAACTTCCAAAGCGCATGATCGACGTGCTATCGCATGACGAGATCACGCGCCTGTTCCAGGCCTGGGCGCCGGCCACGGCATTCGGGGCTCGCTGGCAGGCCATGATGGCGTTCGCCCTGGACACCGGTGTGCGCGTTGAGGAGTTGGTCAACCTGCGCGTGGACCGGATCGACACGGAGCGCGGCCGGGCCCGCGTGGTGGGAAAGGGGGATAAGGAACGGTTCGTCCGGTTCGGATCGCGCACCCAGCGGGCCCTGGCGCGCTACACAAACCTATTTCGGCCGGACGAGCGCGGGGCGCCGACCGTGTTCACGAGCCTGGACGGTGCACCGCTGACGGTCAACGGCGCCGAGAACATATTGAAAAACGCCCGCCGGAGGGCGGGCGTCGAGCGCTGTCACTGGCATCTGTTCCGGCACACGTTCGCGACCATGTTTATATTGGGCGGCGGCGACGCGCTGGAGCTGAAAGACTTGTTGGGCCACGAGACGCTGAAAATGACCGACCAGTACGTGCACCTGGCGCAGCAGCTCGGCCTGCGCGACTCGCTCAGGTCGCGCCGCCAAACACCGCTGGACTCTCTGGACGTGGAGATGACTCCACGAGCCCGGCGTGGCCGGCCGCTCGCAGCAGGGCGTCGGTCTGAGCCACATCCAGAGCCAGAGCTAGAGCCAGCCGAATGACGACGTCCCGGCTGGGCTTGGCGTGCCCGGTCAGCAGGCGGTGCGTGTGGCCGGTCGAGCGGATGGCCGCGCGCACCGCCAGCGCCTGGACAGACAGGCCAGAGCGAGCGCGGTAGCTGGCCAGGGCGACGTGGAAGGGGGTCATCGTGCTACCAGCCCGTATATGCCGCACGCGATCAGCGCCGCCATCATCACGGCCCAGGCCACCAACAACCAGAACGTCGCGCCTTCGCCGCGTGTCTCATTCATGGTCCGTTTCCCCTTCCTGGTCTGCCTCAGCCGGCAGATAGCCCAGTTTGATCAGCGACTCCCGCAGCGCCGCGCCCTCCGGTATGTCCGTCCCCAGCGCTGTGTGCTCCAGGAGCAGCCTGGAGGCCGCCTGCGCCAGGTCGTGCAGGCCGACCGCGGCGGCGCCGATCTCGGCCAGCCAGCGGTGGTCGATCGGCTGCAGCGAAGCCTCGCGGCCCGTCGCCAGTTTCAGGTACAGCCGGTTCCAGGCCGTCGCCGAGGCCCGCGACAGGCGCGGCGTCAGCGGACGGTCGGCGGGTAGTAGGCTGGCCGCAGCACTCGCAGACAGGCGGCGCGTCTGCGCGCGTCCAGTACGTTTCGGTGCGGCCGGTTTTTGGGCAGTCGTCGCAGTCGTAGACATTGAGCGGAGTCCTCTCGTTCATAGTCAGCGGGCGGTCCTTGCCCGAATCAGTGTCAGAAGGTTTTGAGCCGTCTTAACTTCCATGCCGAACGCCTGGGCCGTCTCTTTGGTCGTAGGCCAGCGCCCGAGCACGGAGTGGCGCTCCATGACCCAGGCCTCGGCCGCGACATAGTCATGCTTTCGTGGCCGGCCTGGACGGCGCTGTATCTCGCGTGCCGTCATCGCTCCGATATTCGCGCCGTGGCTGATCCCGACGCGGCGCACTGCCGCCAGGGCGGCGTCGATGCGAGCGGAGTGTCGCTGGGCTGTCATAGCTCTGCCCACCACGGCACCACTGCGGGTCGGTCGGCCTGGCGCGGGTCCGGGTTGTGGTGAGTGGCGATGTAGAGCACCACGACCACGACCGGCGCGGCCAGCATCAGCAGGAGCAGGGCGGTGAGGATGATCAGGGCGCGGCGGGGCTGGGTGGGAGTCGTGGCCGGCCTGGGGCGTGTCTGGCGTTTCATTCGGCCGCCTCCCGCGCGGCCGGCGCCAGCAGCGCCTTGAGCCGGTCGATTTCGTCATTGGCGGCCCGGACCTGGTCGCGCAGTTTGCGCAGTTCGGCCTCTGCGCTGTCCGCGCGCAGACTGGCCTGGGCTGCCAAGTGCTCGGCGTCGTGGGCGTACTCGGACAGGGCGGCGTAGTCGGCGAGGAGCTTGGCCGCATTGACGAGCAGCGCGTCCGAGCAGACCGTGCGCACCCGCTGGTAGTCGGCGCCGTCGTGCTCGAGTCCGCAGATCGGGCAGGTTTTGTCTTCCACTCTCGCCTCCATTTCGGGCACTTACTCCTCGCCAAGCACGGTTCGCACAGCACGTTTGCTCGTCACGCCCGCCGCGCGGACGTAGCGCGCCAGCATCTTGTCCGATTTGTGGCCAGTGACTTCGCGGATGTCCAGCGGGCTCAGCCCGTCGATAGCGCCCTGGGTGGCAAAGCCAGACCGCAGGCTGTGACCAGAGAACTGCACGGCCGGCAGATCGGCGGCGCGGGCCGTGCGCTTGATGATCTCAGCCACGGCCCGGTCCCCGAGAGCGGTACGGCTGGGCTTGCCCCAGCGATCGACCTTCCGGAAGACCGGACCGCTGGTGATCTTGGCGTGGTGCAACCAGGCGCGCATGGCCGTCACCGGGCATAGGGCCATGTTGCTGATGCGCGGTATGTGTTTGAACGTGCCTTCGCCGGTTTGGTCTGTCTTGGACCGGCGCAGTGTGATCACCAGGCCGTCGTCATCGAAGCGCAGGTCAGAGACCGTCAGGCCAACCAACTCCGAGCGACGGAACGCGCCGGCGTATCCAAGGAGCAGGAGCGCGCGGTCGCGCGCGCCGGCCAGGGTGTCGCCAGGCAGGGCGGCCAGCAACTTGCGGAGCTCGGCCCGCTTGATCGGCGCCTTCTGGACACCGGCCACGCCCAACTCGCGGCGCATGCCCTCCAGCAGCGTTTTGACGTCATCGCTCTTGGTGGGGTCTTCCATGCCGCGGTGCGCAAACGAGATGGCCGCCGACGCCACTGTGATGGTGCTGACCTTACGGCCAGCCTCCGCCAGGTGCGTCAGGTAGTCCACGACCACAATCGGGCTGGCGGGGCGCACGGTGTACCCAGAAGCCCCACAGAAGGCGCAGAACGTGGCCCATTGGCTCTTGTAGGCCCGGCGTGTGTTTTCAGCGCGCACGGCTCGCCTGTAGCGTTCTGTGCGGGCCCTGAGCGTGGTCAGGGATCTGTTCTCGGATGTGACGAGGTCTGTCATGGTTATATCCGCCGATAATTTCCCTTATCGGTCGTTAGGCTAGGTCACACTTCTGGCGTAGTTGTGTTACCTAAGCGGCGGCGCGCTCGATGTATTTGAGCGCTGGATCGGTCGGGTGAAAGACGCGCGTGTGCTTTTCGCCATTCATCAAAATCCGCAGCCGGCCACCAGGCCCGGCGCTGGTGATGCGCCCAGGCCAGCCATTGACCAAGACGCGCCCGCCACGCCTGGCCGGGACCGCGTACATCGCCCGCACGTAATCCATGTGACCAAAACGGAAAGCCATCACACACCGCCTTTCGCGTCGCGGTCGGTCCGCTCCGCGCTCGGGTATAGATCGTCGCTCGCGGAGGCCGGCGCGGTGCGCATTACGCCTTCCAGGCCGGCGAGCGCAGCGCTGTGGTCGCCTGGAAACTCATCCCACACGCGGCCGTCCAGCTCACGGCCAGCCAGCCGCTTGCCGACGCGGAGCATGGTGTACTCGTAGCCGTCAGGCGGGTGGCCCTGGCGGCCGTTCCAGGTAGTCGTCTGCGGATTGAAAATGCCGTCAACATCCATGCAGCCCCAGAACGCTGTCTGAGAGCGCTGCCCGTGAAAGAGCGGCTTAGCGATCCACTCGCCCCACTGCTTGAAGTGAAACGGGACGCCATGCTCCGCGCACAGGTCGCGGATGCGCCGGACCCACTCAGGGTGCATCGGCCGCGCCTTCGGCCCCGACTCCCCGCCGACGATCACCCAGTCGATTCCGCGCACATAGACGTGGTTCTCATCCTCGTCCGATTCGTCAATCCAGACGCTCATGTCCAGCGGTCCAAGTAGTGGCTCGGCGGACAGGAACAGGACGCTGACGCCCCATTCGCGGCCTTCGAAGGCCAGGACCGGCCAGCGCGAGTCGAACTGCTCCTGGTCCTCGGCCGACGTGCCCAGCCAGACGTTGCGCGGCACTCGCCCATACGGAACCTCCCATGCCGCCCAACGCCTGGGCAGCATCTGGCCGATGTTCTGCGGGCGCTTGGTGAGCAGCAGCCAGTCGAGCGCGGGCGTCTGCTCGATCAAGGCCCATAGGCGCTCGCGGATCGGCGGCAGGGACGGGTGATCCTCGAACACATCCGCCATGCTGGCGCAGAACACACGGCGGCGCTCGCCAGCCTTCGCGGCCTCGGCGTTCCACTTCAGCGGCTCGGCCCAGTGGGCGTCGCCGAACGTGCGCCGGCGTGTGGTCGCGGGCGGCCCCCAGATGTCCCAGCCGGTGCGCTTGGCGAACGTCTCGGCGTAGCAGTTCGCGCAGCCGGGCGACACCTTCAGGCAGCCCCACCAGGGGTTGAATGTGTAGTGCGTCCAGCTAATCCCGTGCTCGTCTTGTTTGCCCATTCAGGCCTCATGTGCCAGTTCAGGCGCGGACCACTCCCACAGGCCGAGCGCGCCCTTGGCGGGCACGGGCACAGCCAGCGCCTGCACATCCGCCAGCAGCCACGCATAGCGGCCGGGCGTGTAGTCACCGAATTGCATCTCGTCCTTGGTCAGCTCGTAGCGGTAGTAGCGGCCATCCGGGCCGGTCCGCCGATACACGGGCGACGACTCGCGAAAATGCGCGGTTGGGATCACGCCGACCAACTCGCAGACGGCCACGACACCGCCCAGCGGCATTTGCAGGCGCGACACAATGCCGGCGGCGTGCAGGGCCGAGTAAAACGGCTCGATCTTCTGGAGCAGGTACTCGTCGTTGTACTTGCCCTTCGCCGCATGGATGGCCAGCGGGCCGCGGTAGTCCGTCCGCCAGCTCCGCGTCTCGATTTTCTTGGCGCCGATGGCGACGAGAGTCGCCCATGGCTGGGTGAGCGTGATTGCTTTCATGGTGGTCCTCAATCGCTGGCAGCGGCCGGCTCAGGCTCGATGACCGGCGTGCCGTAGTGCTGGCGCAGAGACGCAATCGCAGACTCAATGGTTGGGCAGCGCTCGTACAGGTTGCCTGTCCTGGTGTGGCGCGGAGAAAAGCAGAGCTTGAGGTAGCCGGGGCCGCAGCCGATGATCTCGACGCGGATCATGCGGTCATGGCCCAGGAGCACCAACCGCGTCAGCTCGTTGCCATCCACGCTGGCCAGGCCGCCGTACTGGACGACCTCGATCCAGCGATCGTTGGCCCAGTCGGCTTTGGCCAGGGAGCGCGTGTTCATGTGGTAAATGCCCAGGAACACGTCGCCCAGAAGGTCGGCCACGCGCAGACCAAAGTCTGACATCTGCACCTTCAGGGACGCCGCAACCCAGTCTGCGCCGGAGTATCCGCTTGTGCTCATCTTGTTTGTATGCTCCCCGTGTCCGCTGCTATAATTCCCTTGCCAGTGTCCGGGTGCCCCCCTCACCCGGCGCTGGCGCTTTTTGTTATCTACGCTCGTCGCATCTGCGTCAAAACTTCAGCGCCGAGTAGCACAGCCCCTTGGCGGTCAGGCTGGGCACGCTG
>ERZ761594.55-NODE-55-length-54768-cov-9.910899_pt1 | contig 54768 bp, 45 predicted proteins | sample MGYA00511036_ERZ761594 | MGnify/ENA primary metagenome ERZ761594 (study PRJEB28899, sample SAMN03785561) | bioreactor sludge metagenome | biome: EBPR Sludge; feature: EBPR Bioreactor; material: 0.22µm filtered reactor supernatant | place: Saint Lucia: Queensland... | reverse complement strand
ATTATTGACGACTGAAAAACGAGATAAAGAAAATAAAGAGTATGAACATAGACTTTTTGATATAATAACCAATATGTCTTCCCTAAAGATGGATCTTCCTGTGGGCACTAAAGTGCCTGATCATATTGCCATTATTCCAGATGGAAATAGACGATGGGCACGAGCACGAGGGGTTAATACACTTCAAGGACATAAAAAAGGATTTGAAAGAGCCGTTGAGCTTGGTCGTGCTGCTCGGAGAGCGGGTGTCCATACTGTTTCTCTGTGGGGGTTTTCCACTGAAAACTGGGATCGGTCACCAAGAGAAGTTGATTATTTAATGAAACTCTATGTGAAGCTGATAGATGATTATCTCAAAGAAGCTGATGAAGATGAAGTCCGTCTGATTCATTTGGGACGGAAGGATCGAATCCCAAAGTTTTTAATGAAGAAAATTACTGAAGCGGAAGAAAAAACTCGACATCACAAGCGGCACGTTGCTAATCTTGCAATAGACTACGGAGGGCATGATGATATTTTGCGAGCGGTTCGAGCAATGGTCAAAGATGGATTAACTCCTGAGGAAATAGATAAGTCTACTTTTGAAAATTATCTTGATACAAAGGATCAGCCGTATCCGTATGTTGATTTATTAATCAGAACCTCAGGTGAGCAGCGAACAAGTGGGCTGCTTCTTTGGCAGATGGAATATGCAGAAATGTATTGGGAAGAAAGTCATTTTCCTGATTTTACGACAGATAAATTGCGTGAGGCTATTATTGATTATTCTAGACGAAGGCGCCGATTCGGCGGAAATGATGCCCATGAACATTTCAAATTTAAACCGGCAGTAACGGCAAAACTTGAAGTAAAATGGTGGAGACTTGCAAACATCCCTCAAGGTACACGATTCACTGATTATGCGATCTCACATTTAAAGGAGCAGTGGGGATTATCAAAGCAGCTTGCCAAAGATGCAGCGCACTTAATGGTCACGGCATTTATCGATTGTGAGAAGGAAAAGTGGCAAGAGGCTCAGGAAAAGCTGAAACAGTGTTATGAATTAATTAAGAGTGAAGCAAAACTAGCATTTGAGCCTGCACTTGCCGCAAAACTGCAAATGAGTTTATGGCAAAAAGCACAGAACTCAGGATCAGTCAGTGAACTGGATGCGACAAGTCGAGAACTTGTTTCAGAAGTATATAGAATCTCAGACTTTCAGGCTGCTAAAGCTGCTCATTTGATGAGCCTTGCAACCGTCGAGCGGGAACTTGCCACTGGAGATGAAAACGATCCCCATTGGAAAAAGGCTGAAGATTATTTAGAGAAATACTACTTAGCGCTTAAAGAACGAGTGGCTTGAAGAACCACAAAATTAATTTGCGTGCAAGTGCCTAACTCTAGTATTTTTTTGCCCAGAAAATCGGTTTTTCTCAATTGACAGTTTTCTTCCGTTTATGCTTCAATGAATGACTGAGTAGTGCCTATGCAAAAGCTACTCAATACCTACTTATTTCATGCCTAACGACCTGCCCACCGAGCCTAAATACATCGCAATCCGCACAGCAGCCGAGTTTCTTGGAGTGTCAATTGATACATTACGTAGATGGGACAAGCAGGGCATTCTAAAGGCACAAAGACCGAACGGCAAAGATCGTGTTTTTCTGGTTAAAGACTTAGAGCGATTTAAGTACGCACATCCACTTCAGGTCTCCGAAGCTGCAGACCTTCTGGGCATGTCTATTTCGACATTAAGGCGTCTTGAGACACGAGGGAAGCTCGTTCCTAAGCGCGACAGTAATGGTAGGCGTATTTACAATTTTGCAGAGCTTGCACGATTCGCAAAAAATGTCCCTTCAGACAAAGTAGCTGTTACTCAATCTGAGGTCAATATTTTAACCAAAGATGCGGTTGCGGCACGTATTGAGGTAGACACTATATTGCGCCGCGTACGACGAGTACGCAGTATTGTTGCTTCGCTAGCAATCTTTGTTGTAGTTTCTATTACAACCCTCACCGTACTCTTTTTGCTTTACCCATCAGAAACAGCAGATTTTTTTGAGCTCACTGAGCCAGAGTATGTAAGCAATGGTGTTATTTTAAACAGGTCAGTGCTTGGGGTTGCCAATTCAAACGAAGCTTCTGGTATTACTCCTATTATTATTTCATTATTTAGGCCACTTGCAAAGGTTTCTCTGAACCTTGTTGGTCAAATAGATGAAGAAAAGTATCAGATCGCCACGCGTTCACACATTATTGACGGAGATTCTCTGCTGCGGAGCATTAGCTCAATTGAGATAAGCGATTCATCAGACTTTATTATCACCGATACAAGTGTTATTCATAATTTGAATGCTGAGCTCCTTGACGGCCGACAGGTAGGATCTAACCCAGGTAACCTTGTCGTAATTGATGACAACGGAAAGATTAACCCTGATCTTATTGACTATTCGACAGTTGAGGTTGCATTCACAATTGAGGATAGAAGTATTGGTGGTGCTCAAATAGAACTCGATACGATCGAGAATGAAAATATCGCTAATAGTGCTATTACAAGCAATAAGATTGAAGATGGAACCGTGTCCTCAAGCGATCTTGCTGATAATGCAGTTATTACCGCAAAAATTGCGGATAATGCAATTACTGGCGCTAAAATTGATAATGGAACAATTACGACATCCGACCTTTCAACAGGGCTTAGTTTTTCAAGTAGTACACTCATTGATTTGTCTGCCGTTACTCATACATCAACTACACCTCAAGGGTTAGTTCTCCCAAATGCGTCCTCTGCAAATCCTTCTGGTCCTTCAACTGGGGAAGGGTATTTGGCCTGGGACACCTCTGGGAATCAGTTAATTGTTTATGATGGTGCCAGTTGGGGCACCCTCGCTGGAACAGGCGACATTACCGGAGTCACTGCCGGTTCAGGTGTAACCGGTGGTGGTGCAAGCGGTGGTGTAACAGTAAATGTTGGAGCAGGAAATGGAATTACAGTTAACGCGGATGATATTGCCATAAATTTGGCAACAAGTGGTACAACTGGGGGGTCTTCGAGTAACTCAGGTCTTGAAGTAGGTTCAGGAGGGCTCAGTTTGCTAAAAGGTTGTAGTGATAACCAGATATTAAAGTGGACTGACGCTGGAGGATGGGCATGTAGTAACGATACTGGCAGTGGCAGCACTGTTTCTGTTGAAGAAGGCGATTCATCGGTGACAGCAACGCTTTCGACACTCGACTTTTTAGCAGCAGACTTTATTGTGCAAGAAAGTCCGTCTGGAGAAGCGAATATTAGTGTCGACTATGCAAATTCCGGTATTACTCGAGTCAATCAAGCGCAAGTTGTTACCGGGGGATGGACCTTTAATACTGCGGCAACAACGTTTACCACCGATCTTATCGCCAATGGGGGTATTACGCTTGCAAGCGGTGAAACCATTTCAAACGGGAGCGATTCAACAATCACCTTAGGTCGAAATGATGCTGGAACTGTTACATTAAATGCAAAAGATGATGATGCAACAGCAGCGTTAACCATTCTTCCAGGAGGAGCAGCTGCATTAACACTTGGAGGAAGCGCTACCACCGGAATTACGCTCGTAACAGATTCAACGGGTGATAGTGAAGTGGTCTTGCCTGCCAGTTCAATTGGGAATAGTGAGTTGGTCAACTCAGGGCTGACATTTGCCGGAAACTCCGGAAGTGGAAGTGTTGCCTTGGGTGGAACATTTACTATTGTAGGGGCTGGCATTAATAATGCTGTATATTCTGGCGGCACAGTTACCATTACTGGAACTGAAGCAGACACTTTGGCAAGTGTAACTGGTCGAGGAGCTACTTCATCGACAGCACTCACCTTATCTTCAACGAGCAATGCAATTACTGTGGGAACACTCACTATCTCCGGTGATGCATTTACTGATTTAACAGGGACTGGACTTACTATTTCCGGTGGAGCGTTAAACACAACCCTCGGGGTTGCCATTGATAGTAGCGAGATTACCGATGCCACAATTGGAAATGGCGATATCGCAAATGACACAATTGATCTTGACAAAGTTTCAGACACATTAACACTCGACGCTGCAACCTCAATTACCGCAAGCGGTGCGCTCGGCCTTACCATTGGAAACAATGTGACGCTTTCTGCAACAGGCACGGGAGCTATTGTTGCAACTGATCTCTCTTGTACCGACTGTATTACTTCAACAGAAATTAGTGAGCTCACATTAGGCACTGACACTGCTGGTAATTATGTGGCTACCGTAACTGGGGGGGCAGGACTGACGGGTTCCGGGGCAAGCGAGGGATCCACTCCAACTCTGGCTGTTGGAGCTGGAAATGGTATTACGGCGAATGCAGATGACATTGCCGTTAACCTGACATCAAGCGGAACAACGGGCTCGACTTCAAGTAACTCAGGCCTTGAAGTAGGAAGTGGAGGGCTCAGTTTATTAAAAGGCTGTAATGATAATGAAATTTTAAAGTGGACTGACGCAGGTGGGTGGGCGTGTGCAACTGACACCTCTGGGAGTGGATCAGCTGCCGTTCAAGAAGGAGACTCAGGGGTCGTCGCCTCACTTTCGACACTCGACTTTTTGGCAGCAGACTTTATCGTTAGCGAGAGTCCATCTGGTGAGGCAAATATTAGTCTTGATTATGCAAATTCAGGTGTCACCCGTGTCGGGCAAGCTGAAACAGTAACCGGTGGCTGGACGTTTAATACTGCGGCAACTACCTTCACTACAGCAATTGACGTAAACTCCGCATCAACGGTCGCAGGCTTAACGGTTGACGGAAACGGCAGCCTCTCTGTATCAAATGGTTCACTTGATGGGGCACTTTCTCTTTCAGGAACCACCAGCGATAATGGACTGCAAATTGGTCTGACAAACGGAACAAGTGGAGGAACTCAAAACATTGCCTACTTTGATAATGCTGCATCGAGCGGTACTACTGAAAGCATTTTGGTTATTGATAACAGTGATACTGACACCGCTGTTACGAATGCAATTGAATTTATAAATGCAGGTGGAGGTTTTACCAATCTGTTTAATGTCGCGGGGACAACTATTAGTTCTGGTGAGTTCACACTTCTCGATGGACGTGATACAGCACTTGTCGATACAACTGATGCTGTATCAACCGCTATTACTGGTACAGGCACATTAACTGCAGGGGCAACAGGAGCTGGATTTACCATTAACTTCGGAACATCAACTCTCTCGGGCAATATCACGGGAACTAATATCTCAGGTGTAGATATTTCAGATGATACTAATCTTACGGTGACAAATGGCATTACTCTCACGGGCGATCAGTTGAGCCTTGCCTCAACTGCTGCCGGTGATGGATTGACCTACACAACAGGAGTACTCGCGATTGGTTCAGGCGCGGGAATTACCGTTTCTGCTGATGCAATTGCGGCAACATTGGGCACTTCAATCGCGAATTCTGAAATCGACAACGATGCGATTGATTTTGATAAAGTGTCAGACACCTTAACGCTTGATGCTGCAACATCTATTACAGCGAGTGGTGCTTTGGGACTTACGATCGGTAACAATGTGACGCTTTCAGCAACAGGTACAGGAGCCATTACTGCAACGGACCTTTCTTGTACTGACTGTATTGGTTCAGCTGAAGTCGGTGAGTTAACACTTGGCACAGACACCGCAGGAAACTATGTAGCAACTGTTACAGGTGGAGCAGGACTCACCGGTTCAGGCTCAAGCGAAGGATCAACTCCAACCATCGCTGTTGGTGCAGGGAATGGAATTGCAGTTAACGCTGATGACATTGCCGTTAATCTCACATCAAGCGGCACAACTGGTTCTACTTCAAGCAATTCAGGGCTTGAAGTTGGAAGTGGAGGGTTAACCCTTCTTAAGGGGTGTAGTGATAATGAGCTCTTAAAGTGGACTGACGCAGGTGGGTGGGCGTGTGCCACTGATACTTCAGGAAGTGGTGCTGCTGCTGTTCAAGAAGGAGACTCAACCATTGTAGCCTCACTATCAACACTCGATTTCTTGGCAGCAGACTTTATTGTAGGAGAATCTCCATCAGGGGAAGGAAATATATCAATTGATTATGCAAATTCAGGAATTACCCGTGTGGGGCAAGCTGAGACAGTAACGGGTGGTTGGACGTTTAATACTGCATCCACAACATTCACTACTGCAATTGATGTAAACACAGCTTCAACAATGGCTGGACTGACTGTTGATGGCAATGGTAACCTCTCTGTTTCAAATGGAACCATAGATGGAGCAATCTCACTCTCTTCTACAACCTCTGATAATGCGACTCAAATCACACTCACAAACGGCACGAGTAGCGGAACTCAAAATATTGCCTACTTTGATAATGCTGCTTCTACTGGAACAACCGAAAGCATTGTGGTTATTGATAACAGTGATAGTGATACGGCAGTGACGAATGCAATTGAATTTGTAAACGCTGGAGGCGGGTTCACCAATTTGTTTAATGTTGCAGGCACAACTATTTCAACCACAGAGTTTACGCTCCTTGATGGACGAGACACCGCTTTGGTTGATACAACTGATGCGGTTGCAACAGCAATTACAGGAACTGGAACTTTAACTGCAGGTGCAACGGGAGCTGGGTTTACCATTAACTTCGGAACATCAACCCTTTCAGGCGACGTAACAAGCGCAAATATTTCAGGGGTCGATATTAGTGCTGATACAAACCTTTCAGCCTCTAATGGAGTGACGTTAACAGGAGATGCATTAAGCTTGTCATCTGCAGCGGGTGGCGATGGATTAACATACACAACAGGCGTACTTGCTGTTGGCGCAGGGACGGGTATTTCAGTTGCAGCTGATGCAATTTCTGCAACATTGGGCACTTCAATTGCCAACGCTGAAATCGATGATGATGTCATTAATTTTGACAAAATTGCGAACGCGTTAACACTTGATGAAGGCACAACAATAACAGCGGGCGGTGCATTAGGGCTCACGATCGGTAACAACGTCACTTTGTCAGCTACCGGGACAGGAGCGATTACTGCAACAGACTTGTCATGTGCAGATTGTATTAACGGCACCGAAATTGGCGACTTAACATTAGGGACAGACACAGCTGGAAACTATGTTGCCACAATTACCGGTGGGGCAGGACTGACCGGTTCAGGTTCAAGTGAAGGTTCCACTCCAACGCTCGCTGTTGGAGCAGGTAACGGAATTACAGTGAACGCAGATGACATTACGATTGCGTTAACCGGAAGCGGCACAACTGGTTCTACTTCAAGCAATTCAGGACTTGAAGTTGGTTCTGGTGGACTCAGTCTCTTAAAGGGTTGTACTGACACTGAAATATTAAAGTGGACCGATGCCGGAGGATGGGCCTGTGCTGCTGACGAAACAGGCGGGGGAGGTTTCACAAGCTTCACTGCTGCAGGAGACTCAGGTGGTGGTCAAACGATTTCTGACGGAAATTCGTTATCTATTTTAGGTGGAACAAATGGAATTGATACCGTTGATAGTGCAACTGATACCGTGACCTTAAACCTTGATACAACTGAAATTGGAACAACCACATTTGGATCAGGAAGCGGGATTACCTGGACGTTTAATGCAGGAGCAACGGACCCTGTAATTGCATTTGGATCAGATACCATCGACTTTACGGCAGGTACGACTACGCTCTCTGGGAACCTCACCGTTTCAGGGGGAACAATTTTAGGTGTCGCGACCAGTAATTTGTTAAATTCAGTAACCACAACATTAAACTTTGCAGGAGCCGCTACAACGTTAAACATTGCTGACGGTGCAACTACCAAAACGATTGATATCGGGGGCGTGACTGCTGATGGCACTGACACAATAAATATTGCAACAAATGCCACTTCTCCAGATGTTATTTCAATTGGAAACGGGCATGGGGTATCAAGTATCGCGCTTACATCAGGTGACTCATGGGCAATTAGCGCGAATGGTGTAATGACTCTTTCTGCTGATTCATCACAAACCACGGCGATTGTTGCAACAGATACTGACTACACGAATTTTGCCTCAATTGGCGACAACAATATCATAGGGACAACTGCTGCAATTGACCTTACAAACTTTGACGTTGCTTCAACCGGTGCGCTTACCTTGGTTGGCGGATTGTCTCCAGATATCACGACGCAGTCAAATAATAATTTGACTATTCAGCCAGGAGGGACTGGTGCAATTATATTTAATTCAAGTAATACTTCAGCGTCTGCAATCGACATTAATGCAACGGGTACCGTTGCCGGGAATGCGTTCACGCTTGATACTACCAACGGTGGTATTGCGCTCACTGCTGGTGGTGCTTCAAACGGGGATATTACGATTCTTTCAACTGATGACTTGAGTATAAATGGAACAGCAGGTTCTGTGGTCAATATTGGAACATCAGCGGTAGCTCAAACAATTGCAATTGGTGCTTCAAGTAACACTGACCTTGCACTTGCTGACGCACAATGGAGCATAACCGGTGCTGGGGTTGCAAGCTTTGTTTCAGGAACGGTACTCGGATCTCAAACATTTACAACAAATAACATCGTTGACAGCGGAGCTCTTACTATTAAATCAGCAACCGGAGCTAATGCCTTAACGCTTGATTCAGGGTCTACAGGAACGGTGAACCTTGGTACGAGCAACAATGCGAAAACTATTAATATTGGAACGGGAACACAAGGGAATACTATTCTCATTGGAACAGACAATACCACCTCTGACACGATTACAATCGGTACTGCACTAGATAACGTTTCAATTGTGGGTGACTCCTGGTCAATTACCGATGCGGGGGTTTTGACCGTAGCATCATGTAGTGGATGTGGAGGCGGTGGAGGAACGTTGCAACAGGCTTATAGCGGTGATGCTGACGGTAGTAATGCGATCATTTTAACTGACTCAACTGATGGATCTGTTATTATCCAAACCGTGGCTGGAACACAGTTCCAAGTTGCTGCAACTGCTGCTCCAACTGTTGACCTTGCTTCAATCACAAATGCTGGTCAAGGAGTCACAAGTACGAGTGGTGTTGACGGGTTATCAATAACCTATGTGCAAGCAACAGACGCAGGCGCCATCACCGGGAGTGGGCTCGATGTGACATTAACTCCTTCTGGAGACGCCTCAGACGTTATCCGTGGAATCACCCTTAACAACATAACCAGTGGAAGTTCAACAGAGACTGGTTTGTATGTGGGAACTGGGTATGATCGTGATATTGAATTTGCAGACAGTACCCCAACAATTAGATCAGCCGATGGTGCAGTACTTTCATTCACCGATGGAACAAACACGATGGCTTCTATTAAAGACCAAGGGACTTATGCATTTTTAAACATCACTCCAAAAGGAACGGCATCCGATCCAGCGACTTGTGCTGTTGGTGATGTGTACGTAAATAGTAGTGACGCGACGATTAAAGCTTGTACCGGAACTGATACCTGGGAAGCACTCGATGGCGGTGGTGGAGGCGGAACTAAGGTTGTGACGTTACATCCAGAATTCCCAGGCGCAACCCTTACCGCCAACGGAAGTGCGACTATTAATGGAACCATGACCTCAGATGTTACCGGAAGTGCTGATGGATGGAAGAATTTCTATGAATGGAATTCAAGTCAAACAAGTTTGCAAGACTATACCGTTGCTGTTCGGTTCAAACTTCCATCTGACTTTTCATCGTGGGCTACTTCGAATGCCATTGTTGTTAATTATGTAACAGAATCAACAGCAAACACCAATAATAAAATTGATATCGATATTCGAAACGAAGACGATACCCCAGGAACGACCGTGACTACGTCTTCAGCAAATGTCTCAGGAGTTGCAGCAACATGGACATCCGTTGCCATTGATGACTCAGTAATTGACGATGGTGCGGCACCGGACATTGACGCAGCGGGTGAGGACATCGTTTTGTTAATTAAGCTTTACTCAAAAGACTCAAATTACTCACGAGTTGGTGATATTGTCCTAACATATACTGCCCAATAAACGCCCCATGAAGAAACTAATGAACATTATTTTTAAACAGGCAAAAAGAAGCTTTCGTTCCGTTCTTCAATGGTGGCGGCATCTTTCTAAACGAACGCAGTTGAGTTTGAGTCTCTTTGAACTTGCGATTGTGTTCTTCGTGCTGCCAAACATTCATGGTGGTTTGAAAATTTTGGGGTTTGTAGAGAAAGACTTTATCGTCTCAACATCTGGTGCACTGTATGAAACCAATAACAATCCTTATTTTCGTGCACTAATTGGTAGTAGTAGCGATACCAAACAGTCTATTCTGAAATTTGAAATACAAGGTAAAACAGTAACCATAGGACTTCTTGATGCTGCAGAAGAAGCACCGGTTGTGAAACTTGTTGATGTAAATGAGACTCCTTCTAACCTTATTATCCCTGAATCGCTCATACATGCTGAGGCTGAACTTGCCTCAGCTGAAGCTGTGTTGCAAGAAATTGCGAATAAAACCTATGAGGTTAGCCAAGAGGTATCAGAGATTATTGGAGAAGCTGAGCAGACGTTTTTTGGCCCGCGCGAGCAGATTGTTTTAAGAGCAATTGAAAAAATAAACAAAGTTACCTATTATCGGAAACAGAACGCTCTCATTGAGACGATAGAACTTGTAAACCCAGACATTGAAACACTTCACTTTGTAGTGAAATCTCCCGACATTTCTGTTCGTAAAACTCGATTGCAAGATTGGAACTTAGTGAGTGAAGGGAATGGGCTCATGACCGTTAAAACGCACATGGTGGATGGTCGTGGTGCAGTCTCAGCGCTACCTGAGGTAGATAATGCATTTACTGAAAGCACTGATGACACTATTCACCATTTGCTTCTACCCGTTGAGTGGATGCAATCACCCTCTCGAGTGTTCCCTCTGAAAGTTGTCCGCACATTTGCTCCTCTTGAGCCAGTACATGACTCTCTCGAATCCAAGCTACAAAATATAGTTGGAGAACAGTTTGTAGAACTCTCACTATTTACGTCTCACAACCCGCGGTTCTTAACCCTTTTCAAGGGAGATGTTTTATATTGGGAAGCACTATCAGGCACTATTTCACTTATTCAAAATGGAAATACAATACCGCTTTTTACCGAGCCGTTACTGTCAGGGCTTTCATGCACTGATAATGGGTGTTTCGCAGCAAGGACAGATACCATTCAGTTTTTTAACCCAACAGACATACTAAATCGCTTGCCTGAATCAGATATCAACACATTTTTCGAAAGTTTAAAGGTTTCTGATACTCCACTTGGTGGAATCGCTGTTGGGAAAGGTACAATTCTTCGTACAAGCTATTCAAGTCCAACAGGAGCCGTATATGGATCAAGCACTTTTGGTGGTGTCGAAAATAAAGTATATGAAAATGTAAGTTTTCCGTCGTTTCCAGCGGTCAGTGAAGACGGGCAATATCGAAGTTTTTGGGCTGAAGGGAAGCTGTTTATAGGTGAGGCAAATAGCAACTGGCAAACCATTTCAATCCCATTTGAACCTGAGTCAGTTTCCATTGGAAATGACAACCGTGTTTATTTTATAGTTAAGTTTGATCCTTTGCAGACGGATATGGTTGTGCGAGTGACACCAGGTTTGGGACTTGAGATTCTCTCACACGTTACCGGGGACTTTAGTTCACTTCATATCACGAATGACACTCTCTACCTTGGGTTGAATATAGATGAACGGAACGGAGCTGTTTTGAAATTGCCACAGAATATTTTGGCATGGAATCAATGGAATGAATATGAATAAGAAAAAATCAGTGTTCGCAGTATTACTTGTCATAGTGTTTATGGTTTCCTCCATGGGATTGCCACAACTTGTGTTATTTCAATCCCTCCAGAAGCCACTCCCGAAAACTCTTGAAAGAGCTCCAGAAGCAAAAGCTGAAAATGCGTACATTTCAGCTACAGCGTCAGTTACTACTGGAATACAAACCAATCATCATTCCTATACTCAGATAGCAGATACCTTTGACTGGAGAATACTCACGACCGCTTCAGGACTCGATGCAACGGTAACATTCTCAAATGTTGCGCTGAATAGTGCCAACGTATTGTATGTGAACTACAACGGGTCAGCTTCATCCGCATCATTAACGTACGAAATTCAGATTCGTGATTTTACTGCAGGCACATGGAGAACCATTAACCCACATGCAACAACGCTGGCCAACGTAACCGACCAGGCCGCCGGGCTTTTGTATCAGCCGACTGCTGCGGTTGCTGGAATGGGGCAGATCGCAATTTATGATGGATACTTTAGTAATGGAAGCAACTCACCAGTTTCAATCCCATTGTCTGACTTTGTAAATGATAGTAATGAAGTGCAAATTCGATTCCTATCAGCCACAGTGACACCGAATCTTGAAATGCGTATTGATTATTTGTCTGTTGAACCAGCAATAGAAAACATGAAATATGCATCTTCTATGACAACTGCAGCAGGCACCGTTTCCAATGAATATAACGATACAACAACAGACGACAATACAACAAACTTATCTATTGCGGCGACCGCAAGTGGTATTGACACATATTTGTCGTTTACGAACATGCCAACCCCGTACACCGGGGCGAACGTTATTTTGGTGGAATATTCAGGAAATGATGACGCGTCACTTTCTGATTACAGTATTCAAGTCCGTGATTTCACTAACGGCCAATGGGATACGTTAAACGGAACTGTTTTAAATAGCGCAACTGATACCACCCATTACTTTGCAACTTCAACAGCACAAGCTGTTACAGACTATATCTCAGGAAATGAAATTCGGATTCGGTTTGTTTCAACTGATACGTCGGGTACTTTAAATATTGATTTTGCTCGAGTGACTATTGGGTCAGTCATGACTAATACAGGATTTTATATAGATGAAATTAGTAGGGGATCTGTTTCAAGTGGAAGTGAAACAAACATGCAAACCATTGATACAACGTCAGCTGCATCTAGCTGGGTTCTTTCAACAAGTGCTTCAGATGTCACCGCAACAACCCAGTATCCAGGTGACTGTAATGCGGCTACTAATAACTGTGTTGGGGTAAATTTACAGCTTCCAGTAACTGTTCCTTCAAACACGATGGTAACCGGTGTGCACACTATGTTTCGATACAACACTTCAAGCGCAAACATCGATATGGAGTTTGGGATACGGAATGTGATGAATGGAAATATGGCGGTGACAACTGCTGTTGCCGATGAAACATCTCTTCAGTCGATGCGAAGGGAGTTAAGCTATCCAATGCCTCCACAAGTTGGAACAGACCCTTTGGTAACAGTTCCTGTGTATGAGCCCGAGTATTATGTAAACACAATAAACGATGCAATTAATTTTTATGCTCGATCTGCAGCTTCGTCGGCAAGTGGAACGCTCACTCTTGATTTTGTCTTTGTCTCAATACGATATTTAGGCCCTTATAAAAGTGTGAGTAACAGATGGGTGCCTACTGGTGCAACGATTACAAACGGAACAAACAACGCCTCAAACTTTAGGTATGCAAACAGGGATGACTCAAACTATTATTCAGTTACTCCTAGTGGTAGTGGTACTGATTATTACTTGTCTTTCTCGAACGTTGAGATACCAACAAATGCCAATAAAATTATTATTGACACCCGCGCCCGTTCAAGCGCAGCTTCTCAAACGTATGAAATATATCTTTACGACTTTGTGAATACGACGTGGAGGGAAGTTACTCCGCATAGTACGAATTACACTTCTGATGGTACGCTAAGCACCGAGGAGTTAGTTCAAGTGGAAGTGTACGATGGGTATTTTAGTAACGCGAGCGATGCACCTGTTTCAACGCCAATTTCAAATTTTGTGAGTTCTTCACAAATGCGTGTGCGATACGTAATGGCAAGTACAACTAATCGTTTAGAGATTGATTGGGTAAATGTAGAGATTGCAAATGACCCGGTTTATTTTGCTGCAGATTCAACGATTACCAACGGAACTATTACAAATGAATATAATGATACAACGACAGATGATGCAACAACGAGTTATACAATTACAAATTCAAGCGGAATTGATTTTTACCTATCATTTAAAAATGTGTTGACTCCGCCCACGGGAGCGGATACTGCGTATTTACATGTGTCATCGCATATGACTGCAGGCGCAGGAAGTTATACTATTTCACTTTACAACTTTAATACAACGAGTTGGGTCCCATTTAATGGAACGGTATTAACACACACTTCCGATCGAACTGATTACTACTTCCTCAACATTTCTAATTGGGCTCATTATATTAGCGGTAACGAAATGCGCGTAAGGTTCAACTCAGCTTCAGCAGGAGGGACTATTGTTGTCGATTATGCCAAGCTAGCTCTTGGGTCTGTAACAAATAGTACCGTGGGACAAACAATTGATCTTGGAGGAACATATGTAAACTCATATTCAGAAACTGCAACACTTGATACCAGTAACTTTGTAGCACTTGAAAATTCATGGGGTATTCGCAGTCATCCAAACACGCAGTCTGCAGAGGCACTAGAAGCTCCAGCCTCAATTGCATTGACAGTGAATTATCCACTCACCGTACCGACGAATGTGTATCCTTCAGGCATCATTTGGGCAATGAAAGGGTCTAGTAATGCGACAACTATTTCACCAACTGTGTCATTTACCAATACAAAAATCGGTACTCGAGTTGCGACAAATGCGCGAGGGGTAACGCTTGCTCTCAATGCACTCCCGAACGCGGGTGATTTAGGAACGTTTGCTTCAACAACCGAAGTTATGAGAGAAGGGTGGTTTATCGAAAACACGGCGAATGCTCTTTTGAACGAACAAAATATGGTTCAAATGCGTATTAGAACAACTGCTTCTACGCTCTTAGGCCCTGCATATTTTATGATTGATGCAGGGTTTGTAGCTTTAAGGTACGCTGAATAACCTGAAACATATGGCACTCAAAAAGAAAAAATTCATACTCTCAATTGTTTTAAGTTGTGCAATGACTGCTCAATCGTGGCATTTACCGTATTTAATTTTAAACGAGGCACCACAGACACGGGAGCTTGCACAAAAATTACGTCCGAATGAAGTTTCAAGTGCAGACGCTCGATTTCAGTTCCAGCCAACAACGACAACAGTGACTACAGCAAAAGGCACGACAGGGGATCATCTAGCGGTAGGTGCCGCTGATAATCTATATATGTATGCCACAAGCTCCGATTCAGGGCTCGACATCTCGTTTACTTTTAATAATGTTCGATTGTGGAGCGCGAACGCTATTCGTGTTTTCTATGATGGGTTTGCGAGCTCAGCATCACTTACATATGAGATTCAAATTCGGGATTATGTAAATAGTACCTGGCGAAATATTAATCCCCATGAGGCCACAAATACAAATACTGCTGACTCAACACTTGCAGGATCTCTTTCATCAGTTGCTGCAAATTTACCAGGTGGAGGAGTGATTGATATTTATGATGGTTACTTTAGTAATGGCAGTAACACTCCAGTTGCGACGCCGCTTTCTAATTTTGTAAACAGTGACAAGCAAATGCAAATTAGGTTTTATTATGCAGGTTCCACTGAGAACCTTCAGTTAGCAATTGATAATATTACGATTCAACCATCTCAACTTCCATATTATTACCCATCAAGCTCAACAAAAAACAGTACTGGCGCACAGACAAATGAATATAATGATTTAACAACAGATGACGCGACAACAAGCATGACTTTTGCAGGAGCAGTTGGAGGGATTAGCAATGATTTTTACTTCACCAATGTGAGCCTCCCGTACTCTGATGCAAATACATTCTTAATTGAGTACTCCGGCCATATTTCTACCTCTAACTACTCAATAGCAATATATGACTATAACGATGCAGAATATCAGACATTAAATGGAGCAGTGCTCACAAACACATCCGATGCTACCAATTACTTTGCTCTTGTGCCGGCTGCCAACAGCGACGCGATGGAAGACTTTATTGATGAGGCAAACAATAATCGAATGAATATTAGGGTGACTTCCCCAACTACAAGCGGGACCCAAACAATCGATTTTTTAAAGCTTGTTATCGGTTCCACTCACACAAATACCGGTGACTATATAGCTGCGATTACTAGAGGAACAACTTCATCAGGAACTGAGGCAAATGTGAGGAATTTAGATACCTCAAATACGATTTCCCAATGGGTGTTGAACGCGACGACATCAGAACAAGACACGGAGAGCTCTGGGGATTGTACAACTATCACTGGGTATTGTGTGGCAATGCAAGTAACAGTACCAGTTACAGTTTCTGCTCAAAATATTGTGCAATCGGTTATCCAATATGGTCGATTTAACACAAACAACGCAGACTCGGATCCACTCATGGCTGTGCGGGATGTTGCAGGGAGTTATGATGCAACTACCTCCTCAACAAACATGACGGCCGCGGCTATGGTTATTCGCGAAACCAACAACCCAATGCCTCAGCAAGTAGGATATGCAGCCCTTGCCGCTGTTCCTGCATTCACTCCAAACTCCTACGTTCGCAAAAGTTATAACTCTATGTCTATGCGTATTTATACCCCTGCTGCAGCTGCGGCACGAACCATGAGTGTTGATTTCGCCTTTATGACGATTACACTGGTAACTCCACTTGAGCGTGAGGTGTACCGGAAAGTGCCATCAGGGGGTACTATTACTGCCGGCACTGAGACCAACTCGAATTATCGGTTTACCCAGGGAGATGATGCTGTAAACTGGGATTTAAACCCGAATGGTACAACTGGTACTGATGTCTATGTGTCTTTTAACGACACGACAATTCCAACTGGTTCAAATAAGTTAATTATAACGAGTAACCATCGATGGGATGTTAATTCGGCAAGTTACGAAATGTATATTTATGATTTCGTTACAGACACATGGCGTGATATGTCGCCTCATGAGACGAATTTTACACACGACGCGACTGCTGCTAATTATGACTACATACAGCTTGAGATATTTGACGGATATTTCAGTAATGGAAGTGGGACCCCTGTTTCAACACCATTATCAAACTTTGTTGAAAATGGGGAAGTGCGCGTCCGTATGTTATCTGCGTCAACTACCGCGGATCTTGATTGGGATTTTGCCCAAATTCAATTCGTGATTGATCCATCGTATCTTCCTGCTGACATTGTAACAACCACAGGAACAGAGGCCAATGAATATACTGATCTTTTTACTGATGACAACACAACGAACTTAACCTTAACCCCTTCTGGGAACGCGGTTGACTCATATTTGACGTTTGCGAATGTCGTGATGCCTCCTGAAGGCTTTAATGCGCTATTTGTAGAGTTTACTGGATGGAAGACAACCTCTGGCACAATCAACCTAAACTTACGCAATTTTACAACTGGCTCGTGGGAACCAATTAAGACAGGTGCCTCAATCGTTGCGCGTGCGACTCATTATTATGTCGTTGAGATAGGCGATTGGAGTAACTATATCGATTCGAATAACCACATGCGGGTACAAATAACATCAGCAGCGAGTGCGACCGTTGTGAATCTTGATTTTATTCAAATCACTATGGGAATGGTTCCCAAGGCGGATACCCCCGTTACGGCAAATTACGGGGCTATTATGAATGGAACCGCTGCAAGCTTGGGTAATATTGACACTATCTCAAGCACTGATGAATTGAACGGTGCTAATTACTTAACTATTACTGAGTCAAACGCTACAACCGGGATTCCAGCCCATGACACCATGGGGGGAAAATCATTACAAGTTGATTTTCCTTTCCACGTTGACCCTGGAACATATCCAGTTGGGCTCATTTGGAATTATCGGGCTGCGTCACACACAACAGTTGTCGTAACACCTACTATTGAGACAGGTGGATTTAACTATCAATCACTTAACACAAGCTTTTTATATACGTTGCTTGCCGCGAATGCTATGGCTGCGACCTCTGACACTGCAGTTTTAACCTCGACAACACAAGCCTTTCGACAGGGTTGGTTCGTAGAACCACTAGCAAATTTATGGGATAGCGTTGATAACAGATTGAAATTTAGACTTGCGACTACAACAGGACTTGTGAATGCAGAGTGGGATTTGAGCGTGGACTTTGTGTTTTTGTCGTATCGATGGGTACCATTTGAGATAACTCCTAACCCCGAGCAACAAATGCGCGGAGGAACCTTTTTCTTTGGTGGTGATGAGCAGAAGAAGTCATTTTGAGTTTGCAATGTCAGTGTGTTTTGGCTATGAATAAACATGGCGCAAAAAATTATCCCTACCGTTATTGCAATGGCGGGACTGTTTTTAATAGGCTTTTTTCTAGGAAAAAGTAACCCGGATTCATTGAACAGTGCTCTAAATACTATCCGAGGACAGCAAGTCAGACAAAGTGGATTCACATATATTAATCCGCTCCTTGAGTGTGAGATTGCAGAAGAACTGGATTTTGCGGAATTGACACCATTTAAGAAGGATGTTGAGAAGTATGTTGGTGACCAAATTACGAGTGGGGATGCAACACATATTTCTATTTACTTTAGAGACCTCATGAACGGGCCGTGGATGGGAATAAATGAACGGGAGGAATTCTCCCCGAGTTCATTATTAAAAGTTCCCCTTATTATGTCTTTTTACTTACAAAGTGAAAAGGATCCCTCATTACTTGAACGAAAGTTTTTATATAACGGTACCTTTGATATTGAGGATAATCAAAATATAACACCAGAGGAGACATTAGCAGTAGGTAACGAGTATTTCGGTGAAGAATTAATTGAGAGAACCATTCGTTTTTCTGACAACAATGCGGCCAAGTTATTGTCTCAAAGCATGATGAGTGAGTATTTTTTTAAACCATATAAAGATCTTGGATTAAAGCTGCCAGTTATGTCAAACGGTGAGTATTACATTCGTGTTAAAGACTATGCATCATTTTTTCGAGTTCTCTACAATGCATCTTATTTGACTAAGACCAGTTCTGAAAAAGCACTTTCAATACTTGCACGCTCCACCTTCAATGAAGGGCTAAGGGGCGGCGTCCCGAGCACAATCCCAGTTGCCAGTAAATTTGGGGAACGAATCTGGGAAAATACAAACGAGCATCAAATGCATGATTGTGGGATTGTGTATTATCCAGGGCATCCTTATCTCTTATGTGTCATGACAAAAGGGAAGTCGTTTGAATCTCTCGAAAAAACAATTTCTGGTGTGTCAAGGCTTATATATGAAAAGGCGAACGAGGCTTACTCGATTCGAGATTAATCTCTGATAGAATCTCATGTATGGTATCCTTTAAGGTGAAAGTTTTGCATGTAAAGATTTTTTTCGGTCTCATTGCAGTGGTTGGAGTTACTGCAGTTGGTGTCATCACATTTCTTCGTCAAAACCCTTCGGTACTGGGATCTTCAAAAGTGACTACCGCAGGGGATCCACAGAAAGAATTGGACCAACTTGTGGCTGAAATTAAAAAAGTAATGATTCTACCTGGAGATGAAGTCCCTACGCTTGCTACAGTATCTGAAGCAGAAAAGCTTTCTTCTCAAACATTCTTTAAAAATGCACAAAATGGCGACAAAGTGCTCATTTACAAAAAAGTCAGAAAAGCGATTTTGTGGCGACCATCTGCACGCTTAATTATAGAAGTAGGAACAGTCACTTCGAATGAGAAACCTGTTTCACCAGACAGTTCTGCGAACAATGAGACAGATGCATCTGCGAAGATGGATGCGCCGAAACGAGTACTATTTGCCAATGGAACAACGCAACCTGGGTTGGCTTCGGCAATTGCAGATCAGGCAAAAACGATTCCAGGAGTCGTAGTTGTTGATCGAGTAATTGCAAAGCGAACTGACTACGAGAAAACTATTATTGTTGATTTAACAGGGAAACGGGAACTGGAAGCGCAGTTTTTATCCCAAGAAATTGGAGGTGAAGTAAGCACTCTTCCTGAGGGTGAAGTAAAGTCTGAGGGGGTGGATTTTATGGTGATCCTTGGAACTGATCTAATTTCAGATTAAATCACGCTCCGTGCAGGGGACGACCACGCTTTTTGCTTTACATTCAGAAAAAACTCTCGTATAACAAAAGGTGTTATGGATACTGAAGTGAAAAGTGAAAAAAAGAAGCGGCGTGTTCCTCAATTTTTAATTACCAAGATTCTTCCACTGGTTCTTGTTGCGACGATTGGAGCTGCTGGAATGTACCTACTTGTAAGCAAGAACCCGTCTGTCATGGGAATTACTACTAATAGTGAAGCCGACAGTGCGAAAGAAGTGGAAGCGCTCGTAAATGAGGTTAATAAAATAATGACGCTGCCTACTGATGAATCGCCAACGATTGCGACCGTGAGTGACGCAGAAAAAATTAAGGCTCAATCATTTTTTAAAAACGCTCAGAATGGAGACAAGCTCTTGGTATATACCAAAGGACGAAAAGCAATTCTCTATAGACCAAGCGATAAACGTATTATTGATGTCGGTGTTATAAACATTAACCAACCACAAGCAAACGCAACTACTTCTGGGTCACAACAAAATATCACCCCTGCCACTAAAACATATCGAATCGCTCTCTATAATGGCACGACAACCGTCGGAGCTACAAAAGAGGTGGAAGGAGCAGTCAAAGCAGTATTTCAAGACGCACAGTTTGTAGAACGCTCTGTCGCAGCCCTTACAGATTATGCGGAAACAATTGTTGTTGACCTGAATGGAAACCGTGGAGATGACGCAAAGAAAATTGCAGAAGCATTAAGAGTTTCATTGAGTGCACTTCCAGATGGAGAAGAGAAACCTGAGAATGCAGACTTTTTGATTATCGTTGGTGGGCAATAAAAAAAGGCCGTTTAGGTAAACGGCCCCTTGTCGAAATGAGGTTATGTATTCGCTGTGTCTGTGGTTTTTTTGCGCCGAAAAAGCTCTTGTGGCAGCGCTGCCATTTTTTCTTCTGCTTTCGGTGTAAAGAATGCTGCGGCCTCCGCGCTCACATATGCCTTCACAATAATTGCAATCCAGCTTAAGAGTGAAACACCAAAGAGCGACGCAATCAGCGTTGCCGGGTTTAATGTTACAACCAGTGGTGCTCCATTAATGAGAATTGCTGGAGTGCTAAGCACCCAGATTGGCTCAACTTGCAGGATTGCAGTGTCGTTAAGAGCTGCGGCACAGACGAGTACAAGTATTACGAAAACCATGATCTGCTCCTCTCAATTTCGATAGCCTATAATAGCATCATTCGCACTCACTGTCAAAACGGCAGCCTTGACGGGGTAGACCCAGTTTGATACAGTGCCTACACATGGCTGAGAAGAAAGCGCTTGATTTAAAAAATTTACCAGACCTACTCACAGTGAGGGAGGTTGCAGAAGTACTTCGTGTATCACCGCTCACGATCAAAAGATGGGGAAAGAAGGGTATTTTGCCTCCAATTCGTATTAATTCACGGGGAGATAGACGATATAAAAAGGAAGCTGTCCTTTGGAAATTAGGTATTACTTCTGAAAGTTAATTCGTTTCTCGCTAAAAATGTGCTTCCGCTCTTGTTTTTGACGTTTTTGTAGTATAATACGCTCAACTTCTCTTCTATGAAGAAATCCCTTATTACTGTCACTACTGTGCTGTCACTTGTACTGAGCGTGCATGATATTCACGCTCAAACAGTCGTTCCTACTGCACGTCCGCGGGTCACAAGAACCGCGACTCCTACCGTGAGTCCAACTCCCTCTGAAACACCCGTTCCTACAGTCGAACCGGTTCCTACACAAAGGCCTGATATTACCCAAAGAACTGAAGAATCAGTCGGTCCGCTTGAAAAGATTTTGAAAGAAGAATCTTTAGGAGCAGTATGGAAGGCTCCACTTAAGCATGTTATCGCTCGAGCAGTTAAAAACGGAGTACCAGCAAATACTGTTGTACTGCTTCTCTTGTTGCCTGTGGTAGCTGCCTTCGTCGCAGGTGCAAGACATTTATTAGGACTTCAAGGGTTCGGGATCTTACTGCCTGCAGCGCTTGCTATTTCATTCTTAGCACTTGGCCCAATTGTTGGAATCGGCATGTTTTTAGTGATCATTGGAAGTTCAACACTTGGACGTATGTTCTTGCGTAAGATTAAGCTAAGACTACACTATTTACCTCGAATGTCCTTGCTCCTTGCATTTACAGTGCTCTGTATTTTAGGCGTGCTATTACTTGGCTCAACGATTAATGTCTCAGGTATTACCAACGTCTCAATTTTCCCCGTACTCTTTTTAGTTCTTCTCTCTGAAGACTTTATTCGTGTGCAATTAGGGAAGAGCTTCCATACTGCCGTCAATATTACCGCTCAAACACTCTTGCTCGCGCTTGTTTCATACTTCTTCCTAACACTTTCTGAAATTCAGATGTTTGCTATTAAATATCCAGAAATCTTAATTGGGGGAGTACTTGTCATTAACATCGTATTAGGAAAGTTTTCCGGGCTCAGACTTCTTGAGTACTACCGTTTTAGAAAGTTAATTAAAAAGTAACCTTACCACTATGAAACTGAATCACATCCTAGGGCTGAACGCTCGAAGCCAGCATTTTACGTTCCAAAGTAACACCCGCGAGGGGAAGCGTATTGCAAAGTCTAAAATCCTCACAGCAAAACATCTCAAAAAACTCGGAATCCCTACACCGCGCATCTATAAAAAGTTTTTTAAGCCAGAACATATCATGGATTTTGACTGGAAGCAGCTGCCTTCAAGCTTTGCATTAAAACCAAGCAAAGGATTGGGTGGTGGGGGAATTATTGTGATCAAAAGAAAGAGTAAAGACGGAAAATTCTGGACTACAACCAATAAAGAGAAGCTCACCATAGACGATATGAAGCTCCATGTACTCGACATTTTAGAAGGAGCGTTTAGTATTGGCAGTGTTCCAGACTCAGCTTTTATTCAAGAATATGTAGGTCGTCACAAGGCATTTACGCGATACGCGTACCGTGGAACTCCCGATATTCGCGTTATCGTGTTTAACAAAGTTCCGGTTATGGCAATGTTGCGACTTCCCACTAAAGAAAGTGGAGGAAGGGCAAATCTTCACCAAGGCGCTGTTGGAGTGGGTATCGATATCGCAACAGGGGTCACGACAAAGGCAATATGGCATGGGGAACCGATTAAATATAAGCCTGATTCAGACCGTAAGCTCACTGGAGTCAAGATTCCACAGTGGACTAAGATTCTTGAAACGGCCGCAAAATCGGCCGAAATTCCAGGACTTGGGTATATGGGCGTAGATATTGTGCTGCATCCAGAACGAGGACCAATGGTACTTGAAGTTAATAGCCAACCAGGTCTCCAGATTCAGCTTGCAAACTTAAGCGGCCTTAAAAAGCGTCTTGAGCGTGTGGATGATCTCGATGTTCAAGGGTTCGAACAAGGCGTTCGTATTGCCAAAGCGCTGTTTGCTGATAAGGAAGTGGTTGTCAGCATGAAGGCAGAAGAGGGAATTCAGACGGTAACTGCAGTACAAGAAATCACTCTCCGAGGCGAAAATAAAAAGAAAATGCAGGTTATGGCAAAACTAGATACAGGGGCATGGCGAACTTCTATTAGTCGTGATATCGCTGAAGACTTAGGATTGTTAAAGCCAGGTAACATTTTGTGGGAAAAGCGTGTGCAAAGCAGCTTAGGACTTGAACGCAGACCAATTATTCTTTTGACCTTTGTCCTTGCAGGGCGCAAAATAACCACAGATGCATCTGTGGCTCAACGAGCGTCGCTCAAATACCCAATGATTGTCGGTCGAAAGAATTTGAAAGGTTTTCTTATAGACCCAGGAATCAGGTATAATAAAAAGAATAGAGTATGAAAATTACCCTCCTAACAACACTCCCTAGTTTAATTGAAAACCGCCGTATTAAAGAAGAAGTTGAGGCAAGAGGAGATACCTTTGCACTTGTGGATATGAAGGAATTCTCTTATAAGGTCATAAACGATACTCTTTCAGTACCTCAAATGGATGTATTACTTGCAAGCGATGTTGTTATTGTAAGAGGAATCTTTAATGCAGTGAAATCAATTGCTTCCCTTGTTGCCTATTTAAGAGCGAAAGGTGTTCGCGTGTTCGACAATAATTTGAGCTCACACCCGTATTCTATTGATAAAGTAGTTGATGTTTTTAAGCTCGCTTTAGCTCACATCCCAACTCCAAACACTGTGTACGCAAGGTCATTTGATGAATACCCACAGCTACTGGAACAAGTAGGGTACCCCGCTATTATCAAATCAACACGGATGGGGAAGGGAGTGGGGGTAAATAAATATGACACAAAAGAGGAGGCCGCGCAGTACATTAATGAGCTCAAATCAAACGATGCGAATGCGAAAAGTTACCTTATTCAATCATACATTCCATATGAACACGACCTTCGTGTACTTGTTATTGGTCGCACAATGTATGCGATGAAAAGAATACCTCAATCTGGTGAATTTAGGGCGAATTTTTCGCTTGGAGGCAGTGTCGAGCCCTTCCCTTTGACGCCTGAAATTGAAGAGCTTTCGTTGAGAGCAATTACTGCCGTTGGATTAGAAATTGCAGGAGTAGATATTTTAATTGAACCGAATGGAAAAAAGTACATTCTGGAGGTAAACCACACTCCTGGATTTGAAGGTATGGAAAAAGCGCTTAACAGTAATATTGGCAGTAAGTTTTTAGAATACGTTCTAGACGCCGCTCATATATAATACCCATATGAAAATCCTTATTGTCGGCTTAAAAACGAATCCACAGCTTTATCGCTTGCAAGATGAGGCTGTTAAAAGAGGCCATCAGATTCACGGGTGTCTGACATCGGATCTTTCAATTGAGGCCTCTCAAAACGCATTTAAACCAGCCCTTTTGGAAGAAGACATTACCAGTTTTGACGTTATTTATTTATGGGCACTTGGGAAACGACGATGGGAATGGTGCACTGCATGTTTATGGTTACAAGAACATTATGGAACTGTTATCGTAAATCAAAAATTAATTGATCCGACATACAATTATTTTTTAAGTCCTGCAATTGATTATTTGCGACAAAAAGAAAACAAATTATTATTTCCAAAATCTGCAATTTTATTTTCATTAAAAACTTTAAACAAAGTTATCAAAAATTTTGAATTTCCATTAGTTGTTAAACCAAGCAATGGTCGCCAAGGCCGCGGCGTTTCTAAGGTACATACATTAGCAGAACTCTATAAATCAATTGATGCGTTAAATGAAGACGAATCCCCAGCCTTTGTGTTACGTGAATTTATCCCGAATGATGGGGATATTCGTGTGTTTACGGTGGGATATAAGGCTATTGGGGCAATGAAAAGAACCCCTAAAAAAGGTGATTTTCGCAGTAACATTAGCCAAGGTGGCAGCGGAAAAAGTTTTAGTTTAGCCAAAAACCCTGAAGTGAAGAAAATTGCAGAAAAATTAAGCAAAATCACCCGAACTGAGATTGCGGGGGTAGACATAATGATCCACAAGAAGACTAAAAAGCCATATATTTTAGAAATCAACCCCGGTCCCCAATTCACAGGATTTGAGAAGTTTACTAAAATGAATGCTGCAAAAGAGATTATCCTCTACTTTGAGAAAATCGCGAAGAAATAAAAACGTCCACACGATGTGTGTGGACGTATCCCCAATTTGAGCGATATCTATATTATTCAGGCATTGTGAACTGGATGTCGGTTATGTTCAGGGAAATTTCATGACTACCATTTGCATCGGTGATGTTTACGATGAACTGGTTGTCATCGCCTTCCCCGTATACATGTATCGTTACATTCACTCCAGCACAAGTGAATGATTCACGCAGCCGCTCAAATGCGTCACTCAAATTAAACTGCATTTCGGTGTCAGGAACTGGGATTGCTGATAAACCAAAGGGTATTTTCAGGATGTGTACCTTCTGTTTGCTGTCCGTAACATGGACTTCAAACTGATCTTCGTCGTTCTCCCCTAAAACTTCAATGGATATACCCGCGTTAAGAATACCTGTGACTTCACGCAGTTGTTCAAATGCCGCACTGAGTGTATCCGTTACAGCCAACTGCTCATTATGAGTTAACATTATTGTCTCCTTAAACTCAAATCGGTAACCGATAGTGTACTACTCAAGCCATCGTAAGTCAAAAAAGTAGCCTATATTGTATAAAAATGGTATAATGCCCTATCGTTTTTCTGCATGAGGAGGCTGTTATGTCTGCATACGAAAAGCTCGTTAAAAACCTCGATCCCGGCATCGAAGCATTCAAGGAAGGAACACTGCCCCAACGTCTGGGTGACTATGCCCAATTTCGCGTGATGCTCAGGGCGTTGTTGATAGGAGCGGAAATTGACTTCACCGGGCATGAAGCCTGGTCTGAAGCACAATTTCGTCGTCTGGATCAAGGTCGCGGGCCGGCGGTGGTTGCAGCGCTTGGACGTGAACGTGCAGAACAAATGGTGCATGATGCCGTTGCATATGCCGAATGGTATATGGGCGAGCAGTATTCCAGCGTGGTGCTGGAAGCAGGTATGCGGCAGGTGTTGGCCGATGTTTTGGCGGTAGCCATCCTGGACGGTGAGCGTTCACAGAAAGCGTTCAACTCGCTCCAAAAGCGTGTTTTGGCTGGATATCGCCGGTTGGCCGAAAAGAAGAATGCATTGAAACAATACGTGCCAGCCATTGATGCCCTGTTTCAGGGTGACCTGCCTGACAGCGGTTTTGGCGCTACGCCTGTGGGCGGCCTGACTTTCGTCATGCACATGTTCGACTCTGAATAAGGGTTGAGCAGACCAGCTGGGGTGGATTCACATCTGCCCCAGCTTTTTTATTTGATAAAATACCTATATGAACTATTTTCTTGCGAAAACAGAAGCTGAAGAGTATTCCATTGATGACCTGAAACGTGATGGAAAGATTCCGTGGACTGGAGTTAATAACCCGCAGGCTAAAAACTTTTTAAAGTCTATGGTGAAGGGAGACTTGGTATATATTTATCATACCGGTAATGTTAAGGCGATTGTTGGATTAGCTGAAGTCATAGAAGAAGGTGAAGTACCAGTGTTTTCGTACAAAAAGACATTTACTCCTCCACTTGCAACACTCCATGAAATAAAATCATATGAGGAGTTTTCAGATTTAAAGTTAGTCAGACAATCACGACTTTCAGTTATGGATGTTCCACCAAAACTTCTTTCATTTCTTCAAAAAAAGGCACAATAAAAGCCGAAGATAGTTCCTCGGCTTTATTACGCATTGATCCTAAAAAGGTGCATAGAGATAAATGCGATGCGGCGCATTTGCTCGATCTCGAATTTCAATGAAACCGTGCTTTGCCTCATAAAACGGTTCACCTTCATTTTGCATCAGTTTAAAAAGCGTTGTGAGCGCAAGCAAAATGTGTTCCTTGGCGGTGGTAATCTCAGGCGGTGTCGCTAAACACATCCCAACGTTTGGAAATACCTTTACTTCAAGGTTCATGTGATCCAATTCTTCACCTATCAGGGTAAATGCATTGGTCACCCTGATCTCGGGCGTTCGATACGGGTTGATGGGATTTTCTACTGTCACAATCAAATGCGGATATGATGCCAAGTCACTGGTTATGTAAATGCCCTTTGGTGCATATCGTGGTTCTACTGTTGTGTATTGCTTGAGTAACCACATGATCACGTGGGTTAAATATTCCCCAGTGATATCTTTATCCCACGGATTTGATAAAAGCATTCCAGATTGCCGACTAACCATATTGGGTCGAATTCCCCAACGTGCTAATAACCTCGCCGCTTGACCTAAGACATTCTTTCCCTCTGACATGAGAACCTCCAAAATGTACACCTGTAATGTGGGCAAGTATATCATTTTACCCGTAAATATGCGAAAAAAATGTTAGCGAGATGAAGTAAAGCTATCTTCTAAAACGGAGAGGAGTCCAGCCGTAACCGCTGATTGCTCTCCCTGAATCACCACCCGAGACCCACGTTGCATCTCGTGGTTATTAAATCCATCCGGGGCGTCATTATGTATTTCAACAATGTACCCACCGGTATCTGGTCTGTTTTGTTCGTCAATCATGTTGAAATATGTTTGACGTCTCCTGAGCGCGAGTACATCTTGATCCTCTGCTTTTAGTAATTCAAGTACTCGGAATCTATTTATTTTACTCGAATCGGGTTCAAGTGATGCATCTAACATATATTTAGTAAGGTCTTGATTTTGAGGTGATTCAAATGGCTCTGAAAGATATCGAATAGCAATGTAGTTTGCATCGGCAATTGCTGCTGAAAACTCTTCAATTGTTGCAAGAGTTATGCGGTCTCCATTTGAGGAGTCATATGAGGAACTGTGAGCGCTAACCGTTTCGCTATTTTTGGTCAGCTCAACAATACGTCCGTCGTGTGTTTTGCACTCCACGTCTATGCGTGCAATTCCTTTCGGCATTGCTGCTTCAGTAAATGGCTCCACCACCCCTGCCACTTGGTTTTCATAGTAGCTCCAATGCACATTTGTGCTCTCATCAATTTTATTGATGATGTCGAGCAATATTTCTCCTTCAGGTAAGCCTTCACTCGTTCTTCTCTCTGGATGAAGTGTCATGCCTTGGTGTGCGAGACCTGTACCGATAACAGTTCCAGCAAGAGCAAATTTTCCAACGTTCTTTAAAAATTCTCGCTTTGAGGGGTCTTTTAGACCTTCGTTTTCGTGATCAGTATCCACTTATTGACTGTAGTAAAGGGTGGAAGGAATGTAAACGAGCAGATTTTCCTCCACTAAAAAATCCGCTGTTAAGCGGATTTTCTAGGAATAAAATAATAAACTATTACTTTAATTCAACAGTAGCTCCTGCTGCTTTAAGCTTTTCAGCTGCTGATTTAGCATCTTCAGCTTTAGCATTTTCAAGAACTGTTGCTGGAACAGCTTCTGTTAAGTCTTTTGCTTCTTTAAGTCCTAAGTTTTGATTAATCTCACGAAGGGCCTTAATAACAGAAATTTTGTTAGCTCCAGTATCAGTCATAACAACTGTTTGAGTTGAGCTTTCGCCTGCGGCTGCGGCTCCGGCTTCAGCTGGTGCTGCTGCAGCAGGGGCTGCTGCTGCGACCGGCATGGCGGAGACACCAAACTTCTCTTGCAAAGCGGAAACCATATCAGCAAGTTCTAATACTGAAAGATTAGAAATTTCTTCAATGAGTTTTTCGACTTTTGCGGTTAGTTTCTTTTCGTCTGCCATAGTTAGCTCACCTCCTCTTATGCATTCATACTCTTTTGTCGTGCATGAAGCACGTACACGAGTTTTTGAATGTTTCCATTTAAAGTGGACATCAGTCCGTATAGTGGGGATGAAATTCCACCAACTACTTGCGCAATTAATTGATCTTTACCAGGAAGTTTTGAAATACGTCCAATTCCTGCTGCATCTTGAAAAATTCCTTCAACAACAGCTGCTTTCCATTTTGTTTTTTCAGTATCAGCCATGAACTTACCTAAAATTTGAATAGGAGCAACAGGATCTTTTTCAGCAACTACAACAGCAGTTTGACCTGACAAAATAGTATCAGAGAATGCTTCTTCCGGGAGATTTGCGTTCTTCGCAGCAATTTTAATGAGGGTATTTTTTGCAACAAGCATTTTTCCATTTCCTTCTTTAAGCTTCTTTTTAAGTGCTTGTCCCTCTTTCATGGTGAGTGTTGTGTAATCAACAAACATGACAGAAGACGCATTTTTAAGCGCCTCTGAAAGAGCGGAAACTTCGTTTAATTTTGTGTCTTTAATTTGTTTTGAATGTTTCATGGTATAAAAAAATCCTCAACCAGTGAGGACATAGAAATTGCTATTTGTATGAGCCTCGGCACATTATAACCACTATGGGTTGCGTGCTGTCTTTGGTTAGAAGTATAATACCACAGTTAACCGTGAATAACAAGGGAGTACGTCATGTTTTTGATACGGAGGAGTGTGTGGGGTGAACGGCTTCAGAAAGTACTTTTGGTTTGTGGAATAGTTTTGATTTGCAGCGTGTGTGCAGCACTTTCAGTGATAACATACCAGCTTTCACAGCCGCTGTCTGTGGTGGAATGCGACGACTTTGTAGCTAAAGTCGTTGAAATTGTGACAGAACATGGGCCGCAACGTGAGCTTGTAGTCGAAGTCCAAAAGTACGTTTCCCCCAACGTGTTTGAAACAAATCAGTATCCAGGACTTATCGGCTTCCCTCACAAATCAGTTGGGAAGCTGATTGGAGAATGCAAGGGAAATAAGGTTACCTTTGCAGCAGAAAATATTGATGGTTCCTGGGACAGCTACCAGGTTTGTTTAGGACAACGGTGTTCGGATGAGGAGAGAAAACCAGTTCGAATAAACATTGGGTAATACACCTCGAAATATAGGCGGATAGTCTCCGCCTTTTTTGTTGAAGACTTTCTTGACACGTTACCTCAACACTGCTTTCATGAGTAATGGAGTTTGATATGAATCGAGATCCGATTCAATTCGATAGTGAGAATAAAGCCTTCACTTTAAAAGAGAAAATGAGGGCATTTAAAATGTCTCTGAGACATTCTGCTTCTCCCTCCAAAAAACCTATTGTCAGCGGCATTTTAGTAATAGCCCTTGCAATTAGTACTGTGTTTTTAACACAGCGCGTGCAGACTCCGGTACCAGTTGCTGAGAATTCACAAGCGGCGGTTCCCGTTCCCTGGACGTATCCTCGGAAGTTAAAAGTTATCATTCTTCGTTATTTTAACCCGTCATCCCCTGAAGCATTTCGAAGCCCTGCTAATGCACAAATTCTGACGGATAATATGCAGGGTATTCTTTTTCAATCTTCAAAATTCAAAGGAAATCCGATTGCTACGTCCTCTGTTCAGGTTGAGGTAGCTGGTACATATGACTTCAATGGCCTTCCGCCAAACCCTACAGGTGAATGGGAGGATGGATATCGGCAGATGGTTGAACAAATCTTGCCAGGTGAGAATAGAACTGTCTGTGATCGCATTAATGCTGAGGGAATTGACCAAGTGTGGTTTATGGGTGACCCTTCTCAACCTGGCTTTATCAAGGGTCCTGAGTTTGCAATATCAAGCAAATACATTCGTCCTGAAACACTGGCGCTTAATTATGAGTATCAGATTTTGCCAAAGACGCTGTTTTGTGGTGGCCAGAAGAGTTTTATGGTTTTCTATTTTGATTTAAGCCGTGTCGAAGTAAGTTCACATGCAATGGGTCATTATATGGAATCTCTTTTAGGTGCGGCACAGGGATTTGAACTTTTTACTAAAGGGTACATGGGAGTTTCATATTATGGTAATGGTGTTGATGGTGAGGCGATTCCTGGAGTGAACCTGTCTGACAAGTGCGGGAGTATTCACGTCCCTCCAAATGTATCAACGATCCTGAGTACTAATCCAAACCGATATAAAGGATATGAGTACGGTGATCCTACTGAAGTTCAATCCAGTTGTGACAACTGGAAGCCTGATGGCTCAGGTGCGAAGTCTGCCGTGAGTGCGGCAACTTGGACGAATAGCAACAACCTTATTGGTAGCCAGGAATTGCGATATCACACATGGTGGATGCGGAATTTGCCAAATATGAATAATGGGCTCACCTATAACCAGATTCCACTTCCGAATTGGTGGGATTTTATGGTTGATACTGATGAAACAATCGCATTTTATCTCAACAATACGTATTATATGAATCCAGATCTCTTCTTTGCAGTTAACACTTCAGCGTGTGCTTCTACGACAAATGATACGTATATTACGTGTTCCTTTAATCCATCTGGGGTGTTGGGAGCAGCGACTGAATCTACTGAGAAAGATTCTGAATTGTCACCTGCAGTATTGCAATCATCTGCTGCAGAATATGGAAAAATGATCTTAGTGACTGTTGGGTATTCTCCAAGCGCGGCAAACGCTTCTGCTGCCGTAGAGGTTGCCAGTTATTGCGGTCTTCCGCTCACTAAAGTGAATGCCACCCCATCGAGTGGTGGTGGCATGAAAACAGAGATGTTTTACATTATCAATCCCGTAGGTACAAATTGTCAGGCGTATTTACAGTTTACGAGAGCTCCTGGAGAACGAATCGTGTCAGTCAGTGAATTTAATAATGTTGCCACAACCGGAACCGTTTCAACTGGAACGACAATAACCGGTTCAACAAGTACTACCTATACTATTAACCCGACCTTCGTATCACTTAACTTAACAAGCACAAAAGATACCTTACCATTGTGTACCTACGCTCAGTATTCAGAACAGACAACTCCTCCAAATACAAATGCGGTAACTACAACAGGAAAAACACGCCAATTATGGAAATATGAACATACTCGAGTGTTAGGCCCTAATGGAGAGCCGAATCCAAATGGACCAATTGCCAATGTGTGGGGCGGTTTGGTTGGTGGCACTCAGAGAACTGCTGATGGGATGCAAACCGTGACATGGACGTTTGGGAAAACAATGCCGTGGTCAGCGACATGCGCAAACTTTAAAGTAAAGCCGTTTACTACGCCACCAACTACCCCTCCTGTCACCCCTCCACCGCCAACGCCTGCTCCGATTCCGTCAGTTACCTTAAAGGTAAACGGCGCAGATAATGTAACAATTCCATATAACAAATCTGTGTCACTTTCGTGGACTTCATCAAATGTCACCAGTTGTACTGCGAGTAACGGTTGGACGGGAACAAAAGCAGTGTCTGGTTTTGAGACAACAGCATTACTTACTGCTAATAAGACTTATACGATCAATTGCACCGGTTCATTTGGTAGTGTGAGTGATACTGTGAACGTCACTGTAACGAGAGTGCCTGTTGTTGATTTGAAAATTAATGGAAGTGATACCTCCGTAACACTTGAAAAAGGAATTGCACCGACTCTTGCATGGACTCAAACAGGAGCAACGAGCTGTACTGCAAGTGGTGGATGGACTGGGACAAAAGCGGTTGCTGGCGGTTATGAAAAGGGGGCCGTTCTTGGAAATAATGCAACCTATACCTTAACGTGTACAAATGCGTCGGGAAGTGCGAGTGATACAGTGTCCGTGGTTGCAGCAGCAACAACTGCAAAAACGGGTTATTTAGCTCAATATTTCAGTGACACTAATTTCCAAAAGCTGGGTTCACAGAGTGTTATCAGTTCTATTAATTTTGATTGGGGAACGACTGGTTTACCATATCCTGGTGGACCGTCAAACTACTATTCATCGCGATATACAGCACAAATTACTCCATCTGTAACTGGAACATATACCTTTATTACGACTTCTGATGATGGGGTACGTCTGTACGTAGACGACGTACCTGTTATTTATGATTGGATTTATCATGGAAGAGCTATATCGACAGGCACGATTGCATTAACGGCAGGGAAGCAATACGATTTCGTACTCGAACATGCTGAATCAACAGGTGGTGCCACCATGATTTTCCAAGCAGGAATTGGCACTTCACCAGCGGCATTGAACCCAAAAGCCGTCGCATTAAATTTGGGCAATAATGGGGGAGGCTTAACAGCTGAATATTTCGGAACTGATTCATTCACGAATGTAATTGCAACCACTCGAGAACCGCTTCTTGATTCACTGTGGACCACTGTTCCGACGTCCCAGTTGCCACGGACATATAACTCTGCTCGATATTCTGGAACTATTACTCCAAAGGTCAGTGCGACCTATACGTTTGCTATCCCTCAAGGGGTGAGAATGTGGATTAACAACGTTGAAAAGACAGCATCTCCGACTCAGGCGATGACAGCAAACACTGCATATAACATTCGGTTTGAGACGAAACTGGGTGAATATATGTACTTTTACGCCCGTTGGAAGTATGGAACTCAGCCATACACGGCTCTTGATTTTCGATTCTTACGACCACTCGTGACAACCCAGACACAGCAACCGTCACCTCCTGTGTCTGCTCCTTCAAGACAAGGGATAACGGGAACATATTTTGATAAAAGAGATTTCACTGGGAATTCAGTGTCCCGAATCGACCCGTATATCCAGTTTTATTGGTCAGGTGCCGTGCCAATTGAGACAATTCCAACGAAAGACTTTTCGGTGCGATGGACTGGGTCACTTGTTGTTCCAACTGCCGGCGCGTATACCTTCTACACAGAGGCTGACGATGGGATAAGAGTGTTTGTAGATGGGCAAAAAGTAATTGATAAATGGACATGGGAATCACACTCTGGGAACGAGCAATCTTCCAATGCTATAAACCTGTCCGCCGGAGACCATTCCTTGGTGGTTGAGTACAATCAAGGCAGTGGAGGTTCAAAGGCCATTCTTCGATGGAGTGGTCCAAATATTACAAAGCGGGTTATTCAAACTGAAAATCTAAAAGCCGAAAACGCGCTTGTTTCAGGTGTGCGAGCAAGTTACTTTAACAACGAATCATTCTCAGGAACGAGTATCGATAAGACAGACCCCTCCATTAACTTTACTTGGAATACTGACGCTCCTACTACAGGTGTAAACGCAAATAATTTTTCTGTTCGATGGACTGGTGTTGTGAATGTTACAGATCAAGGTAGTTATACCTTTTACACAGAGGCTGACGATGGGATGAAAATATGGATCGACGACCAGCTCGTTCTGGACTACTGGTGGTGGCAGAGCCATTATGGCGCTGAGAAGGCTTCAAACGCGATCACTTTGAGTCCTGGCACCCATACGGTAAAGGTTGAAGCGCATGATGCCAGTGGAGGTTCAAAGGCGATTCTTCGATGGAGCGGTCCAAATATCCCAAAGCAAGTCGTTCCACTGTATTTGAATTGATTGTGTAAACCTGTGAAGTTATGCGACAGCCACTTTGACTGAAGGACCCATGGTGGAGCTTAAGTACATGGTTACAATTTGTCGGGCTGAAACTCCAGCGATAACAGCATTAATGTTTTCTGTTAAATCTTTGTCAGTCATGCTGATCTTACCAACTGCTAAGTGAATAAGTGGTGCACTTTTTTCTGTTTTTACTGTTACATTGTTTGTTGAAAACTTTTCAACAGCAGCTTCATTTTTAACGAGTGTTCCATTCTTAGGATTTGGCATCATTCCACGAGGTCCTAAGAGTTTTGCAAACCGGACTAATTTAGGCATCATGTCTGCAGTTGCCAGTAAAATATCAAATTCAATCTTTCCTTGAGTAAGTTTTTCAATTGTGGCGTCTGTTGCAAACTCTACCTTCTTTTGACGACCTGCGCCATGTGGGAGGGTCAATTGTACTGAGAGATTATCTTTTCGAACTTGAGCATGTAATTCAACAGTAGCATCAAATTTTACAAATGAAGTCTCTTTAATAAGAGTTAATGCTTCAGCGAGTGAGTACGTTCTATTGTCATCAACCTTAGCTCGTGATGAAAGAATATTTTTTCCGTGCTTTGGCTTCTTGAACGCCGTTTTGGCTGCTAAGTCTTCAATTTTCTTTGCAGCGTATTTATCCACTTTTGTTGAAGTGTTCTCAGCGCCTACAGTAACGTTTTTTGTTTTTCCCATATAATTAAGCTTCTACTTTAACTCCCATTGATCGGGCAGTTCCTGCAACAACTTTCATTGCAGCTTCAACGTTTTCAGTATTCAAATCATTCATTTTTTCTTTTGCGATTTCTTCAAGTTGTACTTTAGAGAGCGTTCCTGCGATGGTTCGAGGCGTTGTGCCGCTTCCTTTTTCAATTCCAAGCTTTTTCTTGATCATTGCTGATACTGGAGCTAATCGAAGTTCAAAATCAAAAGATCGATCTTCATAGATAGTGATAACAGCAGGAACAACGTTTCCGCGCATAGAAGCTGTTCTATCGTTATATTGCTTCACAAAGTCCATGATATTTAACCCGTGTTGACCTAAAATAGGTCCCAAAGGAGGGGCTGGGGTTGCAGCACCTGCTTGTAGGTTAACTTTAACGGTTGTTTTGATTTTTTTGCCTGCCATGGTTATAAATTAAAATCTCATTTGAAGATACTAAAAAGAGTCGAAGCGCCACCTAAAAAGGAAGTTTTTCGATACTTTGTGAGTATCTTCCTCGATAGAATCTATCGAAGTACACGTAGTATATCGAGGTTTACGTGTGAATTCAAGTTTTGGGTGTTTTTATTCTATATTCACAACAGCTATCGTGTATGAAATAATACATGTATATCAAATAATAATATGTCAGAACATGAAGGATCGGGTTCAGTAGATCTGGATGCGTTCACACCACCTGAATTACCAAACATTGGTACTCCTAACCCAGAAGGACATCTCCCCATTGAGAAAGACCCTGGGTATTTAAAATTATCTCCGGAAGATCGGATACGTGTACAGCAAAACACTCGCATTGCAGTGGCCGAGGGAGAAGATACAAGGTCTGGAATAGATGACCTTGTGAAGACTGGAAGTCTTCGTAAAATTGATAGTGAGGGTGACGAAACCCGTTACAGAGATGTTTCAGGACAACGTGAATATGTACACAACTCACAAACTGGCCGTCTTACTCTCATTAAGGATGAAGATGGTGTCGATTATCGCAAAGAAGAGCAAGATAGTAGCCGTGAAGACGAAGAGGAATAATCAAAACTTCAGGAAGAGCGACTGAACAACTCCCGTTTGCACCCATACCCCATATTCTTTATAATAACGCCATCAATCGGTTTGTGATGGAGGTTTCCGCAATGCTCACACGGATGAAATGGGGAGACATCGTCAACAGCCCCCTGATGCAAGTTCTCATGTACGATAACAAACGGTACATGGCAAGAAATTTATCAGGCGGGCATCTACCGAAAGGTCTGTTTTGCCAGCCAGAGTACACCACTGTGAAGGCGAAACGTATTGAGATCGGTGGGGTAACATTCATTGATGATTACAATGCCCAGGTGTATGAACCAGGGGACTACCGCCTCTGGGACGGAAACACACCTGATGATCAGTTGCATATACACCGGAGTTGGACAGCAAAAAAAATGTCATTTGAAGCCACGTATACGGTGTTAAGAGAAAGGGCAGAGTTCGTTGTAGCCCATAAAACGGGCTATTTACAAGCAGCGCTCATACCTGTGCCGTTTTTCGTGTGGACTCTGGACAATAAAAACAAGCCGTTCTACTATCCGGCCGGGAGCATTATGGTTCGTCAGGTGACACCTGATGGCCAAGTGTTATCCGATGAATATGCAATGCCTGCACATCGGTTCAGTCGGTATCAGCCAGTGAAAGCAGCACGGGTTGCATAACAGCAACCACTAAGTCCCTTAGGTGTACTGAGGGGCTTATTTTTTTTGCAGAAAAAAGAGGGAAAGGCGAAAAAAGCATTAACGAAAGGTGTTAAACCTTGGTTACTTGAAGGAAGTCGAGTTCGACTGGAGTTTCTCGACCGAAAATAGATACTAACACTTTTACTTTTCCTCGAGCTTCATCAACTTCATGAACAGTACCCAAAAAGTCAGTAAATGGTCCATCAGAAATTTTAACAGCTTCTCCAACACTGAGCTTTGTCTTAAACCGTGGAGCAGGGGAACTCGTAAACTTCATGATGTTGTTTACTTCAACTTCAGAAAGAGGAGTTGGTTGGTCTCCAATACCAACGAAACCAGTGATTCCTGGGGTTGTTCGGACTGCGAGCCATGTGTTGTCATCCAAAATCATCTTAACGAGGATATATCCTGGGAAAATTTTCTCTTTAACGGTAGCTTTTTTACCGCCACGAACAACTACTTTATCTTGAGTAGGAACGAGAATTTCAAATACGCGATCAACCATACCCATAGATTCAATACGTTGCTTTAATGTTTGAGAAACACGAACTTCGTGTCCTGAATTACTGTGGACTACATACCACTTTGCATCCTTGGAGTCATCTGAGTTCACGATAATGTGACCAGCAATCTTCTTTTTGCCGATACCACGCTCATCAATGATTGCGTCAGTTGTTGTTGGTGTTGTTTGTGAATCGCTCATCTTGTAATAAGAATTTCTAATGTTTTGGCGAATAAAATGTCGAGAGAACCGAGGTACACTCCGACAATCGCCGATAGTATTATAACAGTTGCTGTGAGTTTTACAACATCCTGTCTTTTCGGCCATACTACCTTCAATAATTCAGCACGGACTTCTTTAATGTAGGTAATAGGATTCATGCGGTGTATCTTATCATTTTGGGTCAGTACTACTCAAGTCTAGTTGAAACGCGTGAAGTTTTGAATCCTCATTTATAAAAACCAAATGTGAATCGGCATGGAAAAATTCAACCTCTGTGCAAGTAAATCTCACCATACTGTCATGGCCTTCGCTTCCAACATTCACTTCGACAATAATTTTATCTTTTTCACCAATCTCAAATGAGGTGTTATTCTCAAAGCCCATCCAGAGATATCGTTTTTCAGGAATAAGTGTAATTAAATTTGAAAGTGATTCTAGTTCTACGTTGCGGTGGTTCGGTATCAGACGCTCAGGCATTGCTCATTTTAACATGATAAAATTTTGGCATGGATTCAAATACCGAATATTCATTAAAAGGGAGGACTGAAACGCTGGAGGCTGAAACAACCCAGCAACTTGAACTTACAAAAATTTCTCCAGAGGCCCAAGAGAAGCTCTCTGAATTCGGCCTGTCTGAGCAGTCGGTACAAGAATTGCGTGATATTACTGCTTCATTTCGATACGATTTAGTTCCCAAACGTGCTGAAGAAATTTTCTCACAGAACGACGTCTTTATTGCAATGGATAATAATGGTGAAAAATGTGCTGTTATACCTAATTTTTACGATCCAAAAGGATCTCTTGAAGGTAATTGCGATCAGCTTGGGTTCCAGTTTATTACGAATATGCGAATGCAATCGTGGCTTGAAGATTGCAATGATGAAATTGCACAAAACGGGGGAAAACCAGTAGAAGCAGTACTTTGTATTGGTAAATCTGACGAGTTTTTTGTAAAGGAAGGCCAGAATCACGTATGGGTTGCGTTACGCCAGCAAGGGAGCAGGATAAAGGAAGATATGGTAGACATTGATCCGGCACTCCAAAAAATTGGTACTCCGGTAGAGGACAATTATGAGCACAAACGTGTATTTAAGGATACCGGTGAATTCGCGCTGTCTTTAACGGAAAAAGTGCGAATTGGTGCACTGACTGCTTCTGAAGACGGGGGAATGAATTATGAGGCCACTGATTCAATTGTGTTAGGAGTTTCTCCCGATAGAACAGTTGCATATGCATTAGGCTATGTTGAGAATGGCGATGGTGGTGAAATCCTGCCAATCGTGAAAGTATTGGACACCGCAGGTGAAATAGTAACAACACATTTGGTGGAGCCCCAAACAGGAAATATTTTTGACGGGGGGAATATCGACAGTCTGAGTGAATCTTCCAGAAGTGATATCGATAATTTGCTTGGCGCGCTGGCAAAAACTCAATTTAACAGTGATATCGGTCAATTCCCGTATGCAATTGACCAATCCACTCTCGAAGACGAAGGATACTTTATAAATGTTAAATGATAGTCGGTCTTGACGAAGTTGGTCGAGGAGCATGGGCTGGTCCAGTAGTGGCTGGGGCAGTTTGCTTTGATACTCCCTACAAAATAAAGGACCGTAGGTTGCCCGTTTTTATTGATGACTCAAAACGCTTAAGTGAGCAACAACGCATAGAATCAGCACAGTGGATATATGAAAACGCTTTATTTTGGGGAATTGGAAAGGGGACTGTCTCGACTATAAATAGGAGGGGCATTGTTCCTGCCGCCAATTATGCATTTAGACGAGCTTTTAAACCCATTCGCACAAGCGTGCCAAATCCTATCACTTCTGTTCTTCTCGATGCGTTTTATATTCCTCGGTTAGGTGTACACAAGAAATACCAGACACCTGTTATAAAAGGTGATCAAAAAGAGTTTGCAATTGCTGCCGCCTCAATTATTGCCAAAGTATGGAGAGATGACTACATGGCGCGCCTCGGGAATAAGTCATATAAACCATACCTTTGGGAACAGAACAAAGGATACGGAACAAAAGCCCATCAAATGGCCATAAGAACACATGGCATTACAAAACACCATAGAACTTTGTATTTACGGAAACTATTAAATGAAGAACGTTAAGCGTTTCGCTTCTTTTCAAGTTCGATTTGAAAATTCATGCGATATTTTTTCTCTTTTCGTTTTTCAGCTTCCTTTTTAAACCGCTCACGATCACGATATTCGAGCAAAAGTCCTGAGGACAGAACCTTTTTTCTAAATCGAGCAATGAGCTTGTCGTCGCTTTCGCCTTTTTGTTTTTTTACTACTACCATAATAAAAGTCGCCTCCTTTCACACGAATTCTTGGAGCAAGCAGTCAAGAAATAAACCTAGAAGTCGTGAAGATCTACGGCAAATATATCAGAATCTTCAAAAGATTGCTAGAACCCATAACTTTCAAGACTCTCATTTTGCACACGAACGCGAGGGAGTGTGAGTGCCTGTTTTTTGCATAGTACTCGTCCTTGTTGGGTCGTAAATGCAATCGTGTAGTCTCGTTTTTTCAGCTCAGTCTCTGAATACTTGCCAACGGTACCGTAGGGGTACGCAAAAATTTTTGGATTCCCGAGATTTCGTTCGCGAAGCTCGCGATCAGCCGTTTCAATTTCCATTGTTACTTCAGTGTTACTCGCAAACATACTTTTGTGGCTCCAGGTATGGTTGGCAAAGAGCATTGTCCCAGAGTCATTCATTTCCGCAATCTGCTCCCAAGTGAGGTACCCGTCATTTCCAATAAGTCCTGTTGGGGTAAAGACTGTTCCTTTCATTCCAAAAGCTCGCAAAAGTGGATATGCGTTCTCGTATATGTCTTGATACGCATCGTCAAAGGTTATGAGTACAGATTTCGCTGGAATTGGCGTACCGTTATCAAAAAATGCTTTTAAGTCTTTCATCTCAATTGTTTTATATTGATTGTCAGCAAGGTATGCTAAATGCCTCGTAAACGCTTCAGGGCTTACCGATAGTCCTAATCTGTTATTCTTCTTGGCAATCGAAAGATCTTCAACATGGTGATAGACGAGCGTAGGAAGGGTGACACACGGTCCATACTTTTCATCCATCTGCGTAAAGCTCAAAGGTTTAGGAGTTGGGCTTGTTGTCGGGGTTTGGAGATATTTTGAAATATCAATGACTGACGATTGAGCCGTAGGCGTTGGGGTGCTCTCTACAAATGGAGCATAAATTTTTTCATATGCTGGCTTTAAAAATCGCGCTGGGGTGAGTGTTGTGAGAAACCCTGTCGCGAAACCAAGTATCCCATCAATTGCAAAAATAATGACAATTGGAAGAATGTAATTATTTGGGAAATGTTTCTTCACCTTTACTTTTTGTTCTAATTTATGACCAGCATAAATTTGAGCAAGCGCAAACAAGATGACAAACCCCACAGCACTCGGATGCACATATGATGGAATGTGGATGCTTAACGCCTCATATATTGCGTTTAATCGCGGAATTGCGATTACCGATTGTGTTATAAAAATAACGCCAAAAATAATGCCGTTAATCCATAGGAGTTTAGGGAACCAGGTATGGTATTTTTTATCTCTCCACATTAAAAACCACGCAAGTGGCGCAAATGCCCACAATAAGAACACAATGAATGTGTGTTTAGTCGATGGTTTGAGTTGTACCTTCACGAAATTCAGTATATCGCATTACAATGAGTGGTATGCACCTCTTTTTGCAGATCGGAACTATCTTTGTAATAGCCACAATACTAGCATTTCTCATGAAAGTATTCAGACAGCCATTTGTCGTTGGATATATTTTGGCGGGTATTGTTGCGGGCCCACATGTTCTAAATGTCATCTACTCAGCTGAAACTGTTGAACTGCTTTCAAAGATCGGAATTGTATCTCTCCTTTTCATTGTTGGGGTGAGCTTAAACCCTCATGTTATTCGTGAAGTAGGGAAAGTATCTCTGGTAACTGGAGTTGGACAGGTAGTGCTAACCAGTATTGGTGGATATTTCCTTGCGCGCTTACTTGGGATAGAGGCGGTGAATTCCGTGTATATCGGGATAGCACTCACCTTTAGCAGCACCATTATTATTTTAAAGCTACTCGCAGACAAATCAGATTTGAATAAGCTGTACGGGAAAATTGCGATTGGGTTTTTACTCGTGCAAGACATAATTGCAACCGTTATTTTGGTCGCAATCGCCACACTTTCACACACGGGGAGTGAGAGTATTGGAACTGTTGCAGTAGTGCTATTCCTCAAAGCCGTTTCACTGAGCGCAATTTTATATATTTGTGCACGCTATATTCTGCCCCAACTCTCAAAGTTATTTGCTTCGTCGCAAGAGTTGTTGTTTCTATTCTCAGTTACGTGGGGAATAAGTGTCGCAGGAGTCTTTTATGTGCTCGGATTTTCGGCTGAGATAGGAGCCTTAGTCGCTGGAGTAACACTGTCAGTTTCGCCTTTTGCATACGAAATAAGTTCTCGAATGAAACCGCTTCGTGATTTTTTTATAGTACTTTTTTTCGTCTTCCTGGGCTCGCAAATTTCATTCGATCATATTATTTCACTTGCAGTTCCAGCAGTTATTTTTTCTCTCTTTGTCCTGATTGGAAACCCGCTCATTATGTATGTGTTAGTAAACTTATTAGGATATAGGCGAAGAACAGCCTTTGAAGTATCTTTGACTGTTGCACAAATTAGTGAATTTTCCTTAATTGTTGTGACTTTGGGATTTCAATTGGGGCAAGTCACACAAGAGACATTGTCTTTGGTGACTTTGGTTGGGTTAATCACTATTTCAGCATCTTCTTACTTAATTCTGAATTCCGACCGGATATACCCACGAGTAATGCATTTATTGCGCTTTCTAGAATTGCGAAAAACGGGGGTAATTGCTCGTTCGGAACAAACTTCACCTGAAAAATCAGTAGAAATGTTGCTGTTTGGGTATGATCGTGTGGGAGAACATTTTGTATCAGCATTCGAACATATAGGAAAAGAGTATATGGTTGTGGATTTTAACCCTAAATCAATTGAGCGAATGAAACGAAAGGAAATTAGACACCGTTTCGGAGACGCCGAAGATATTGAATTTCTGGATGAACTACCATTAAGCAAAGTGAAGTTAATTGTTTCAACTATTCCTGAGTTTCAAGTCAATCGAGTGTTGACTGAATATTTTCACAAAAGACATCCTGAAGCTATTATTATGGTGATATCGCACAATATTGAAGATACAAAAGAGCTGTATCACGCGGGAGCAAGTTATGTGATTGTGCCTCACTACTTAGGGGCATCCTTCGCAGCTGGCTTGATAAAAAAACATGGTATACGATTAAGCAAATTTATTGCCGAGCGTGAAAAACAGTCTCAAATCTTGTATACTTGATTCTGTTCAGCAACAAATATGCTAAAAAAAGAACTACAAGGATTTATCGATTTCATTCAAGAAAAAGGGATTATTAGTCTTGCGATCGGTTTTATTATCGGTGGCGCTGTCACAAAGGTAGTAACTGCACTTGTTCAGGACATTTTAAATCCATTAATAGGACTTCTTTTAGGTGCTGCTGGTAACTTAAGCGAACAATATATGATGGTAGGGAAAGCGAAAGTTCACTGGGGAAATTTTGTAGGAACCACGATCGACTTCTTAATTATTGCGGCAGTTGTATATTACGGCGTCAAACTCTTAGGCATCGAAACACCTTCTAAATCTAAAAAGAAATAAGCTATACAAAGCTGGTATTATGAAACCATGAATCTTCTTTTGATTGCGCACATCGGTGGAGCAATTGCCATTTCATTTGCGATATTCGTGTCTCTCTGGTCATTACCTAAGAGTAAACAGACATTGCATAAGCAGTTATTTGTATCGCTAGGAATTGGGTCAATGATACAAACAATAACGGGATCATTACTTGCTGTGTCGAGCGAGGGCACAATTGCGAGTTATTGTGCAAAGATGGGGCTGTATCTTTCTGCAATTTTTGTAACTGAGCTACTCCTTCTGCGAAAACTGCAAGACAGCTCTTCCCTCGAATCTACAAAACGTTTGTTTGTGTATATCACCATAAATACCGTTTTAGTATTCGTAACAGTGGTATCCCTTACCTACTACGCATGAATCAACCTATTGAAGTAGCTACATTTGCGGGTGGATGTTTCTGGTGCACTGAGGCTATTTTTGAGCGACTAAAGGGCGTTAAGTCAGTACTTCCAGGATATTCTGGTGGAACGGTTAGTAATCCAACATATGAAGCTGTTTGCACCGGCACCACAGGTCATGCTGAAGCAATACAGGTGGTTTTTGATCCAACGCTCATATCGTATGAACGGCTTTTATATGTTTTCTTTAAAACACACGACCCGACAACTCTTAATCAGCAAGGTGCTGACCATGGCACTCAATACCGCAGTGCTATTTTTTATCACTCCGAGGAACAAAAAAAACTCGCTGAGAATCTTGTGGAGAAATTAACAAAAGAGAAGATTTATACAAATAGGATCGTGACTGAAATTGTTCCATTTGAGAAGTTTTTTGAAGCAGAGGATTATCACAAGCATTTTTATGAACGAAATAAAAACAATGGATATTGCCAACTTGTCATTAACCCGAAGCTTCAGAAGCTAGCGCACGAGTTTATTGATGAACTAAAGTAATCTGCATGAGAACGATTCGAGTTACCGACAAAATGCAAGTTGGTTATGAGTACAATTGCACTGAGCCAATTGGTAAGAATTTCGATCCGTTGTTTAAACCTCAATTGACTCCTAAAGAAATGCTTTCCCTGGGAGTTTTCGGCGGAAAGTATATGACTGATTGCAGAGATGAATTTCCTCAGGATTGGTTTACTAATGCAAAGCTCTCTCCTGAAAAAAAAGACAAAAACATTAATTACTTTAAAGTACATGCGAGCCAACCACTTTCTGTGTGGAGGAAAAAGGGCTGGATTTATCCTGATGATCCTCGCGGATGGTTTCAGTGGTATTGTCGATATTACATGGGAAGACGAATCCCGACTGAAGATACCAGACAAATTGCACGGTGGATTGCTATGAAGCGTCATATCATGCAGCTCACGAATCATTGTAAAAAAGGTGATGTGACATGCCAACCACGCAGACGCCAGGCGCTATTACATTGGGCATACGATTCGCGAGTCATGTAATCGACAAATCTGGACTTGCGTTGAGAGTTTTCACTTGGTTTACTGAGTACTACTCATGAAACAGAATTTGTCTCCTTGGATCGACCAATTAAATCGCACTCGCGATGTTCATTTGCTTTCTGATAACCGCGAAACTGATGTCGCAATTATCGGCGCTGGAATTGCAGGCATTAGTACTGCGTACTTCGCACTGACCACAACGCCCTATAAAGTATTTTTGATTGAAGGGGATAAGGTTGCCCATGGTGCAACGGGGCACAATGCAGGTCAAATTGTGAGTTACTTCGAACGTCAAATATCGGATCTTGTAAAAGAATTTGGAATAACTCAGACAAGTGAAGCACAAGCTGCGGTCGATTCCGCATGGGATTTACTTGAGGAGATATATAAAAAGGTAAAGTTGCGGACTCCATTTGCACAGTTTACGGGATATGCAGGCTGTCAGGATTTAGCTGAAGTGATTGTGCACCTTGAAAACAACATGTATGCCCGCGAAACACATATCAATATGGAGCCTTTGATGGTTGCAGAAGAGTCGGGAATCACAGAACAAATCCCAAAAACATACGATGGTCTGTATTCAATAGTTCCACAAAAAGATATCCTATCCCTCCTTGAAACCGAAGACCCTCGCTATATCGCAGCGCTTTCATCTCGAAAGGGTGTGATGAATAGCGCTTTGTTTTGCGAAGAATTACTTGATTACTTATTTCGAGAGTATGCTGATCGATTTACGCTTTTTGAAGAAAGTCATGTGAGTGATGTTGTGTTAAGTGATTCTCACGCGAAATTAAAAATTCGAGACAAGGAGATTACTGCGAAGAAAGTTGTTTTATGTACAAATGGATTTGAGAAATTCACAATTACCAATACAAATGGTGCTGACATTAATACGCAGTTTCACCATTTAGTGAATGGGTCAGTAGGGTATATGGCGGCGTACCTTGAGGACCATACAAAGTCTCCTACTGCCGTGAGCTACTTGCCAGCTGCACAAAAAACAGGAGACCCTGTTATGGATGCGATTCCATACTTTTATTTGACCCGCAGAACGTTTGAGTCAGAAGCGAATCAACTTCACAGCTTAATTTGTGTGGGTGGTCCCGAAGTTCGGATGGATGACACTGATAACTACACCCACGAGCACCCATATCCTGAAGAGGCTCAATCAGTCATTGATCAGTTTCTCCATAAAACATATAAACATGCACCAACAGGGGAGATTACCTACAAGTATAAATGGCATGGACTCATGGGATATACGCCAAATGGGGTTCGCTGTATTGGTCCAGAACCCATTAATCCGGTGCTTTTGTATAACTTGGGATGTAATGGGATTGGGATCTTACCGTCAATTTATGGCGGGAAGAAGATTTCGCAATTCTTAAACAATGAACAGCTCGCACCTTCTATTTTTGATCCAAAAGATAGTCGGTTACAGTAATTCCTTTGAAGTAAGATACTTAATAATCCCGTTTGCAAGCCCTTTTGCAGAAACTTCTGGTCTATTCACAATAATTTTTCGATCATTTGCATTCGTCAAAAATCCGGTTTCTAAAATAACAGAGGCAGTTTTTGGATGTACTGCATGTTCATATCTCCACCAGGCGAATGCGTAGTATCCAGTCATGTTGCGACTGATATTGTCATCAAATAGTAGTTTAGTCTCGGCGCCGTATGTTTCAGTTATAAACTCCACAAGATCAATTGCATTACCACTAAAGTCTCGTCTCGGTGCAGCTATCTTAAATCCAGACGCACTTCTGTCAGTTGAGCCGTCGGCATGAATTGCGACAAAAACGTCCGCCCAATATCGCGGGGGAACCGTGGACGGCAAAATATCAACGATGATGTTTTTCTCAGCCAGGATGTTTTTCGTTTCTTCTGCGATTGCATAATTAACTTCCCATTCAGATTTGCCTGCAGCACTTGCTCCGGTATTTCCTCGCAATCGTTCGAGTTCTTCAGGTAGCTCATTGTTCTTCCAGTGTCCTACTTGCAATCCCACACGAGCGGGGCCTTCAGGTCGGGTCCAAGTATTCAGCCATTCAAAGGGATCAGGGTCAGGAGGTGTTAAGTCTTCAATGACATATGGAGGAGCACCAGTATCAGTTGGGGCGAAATAATTTTTACCAACTAAAAAACCTCCAACAAACAGCGGAAGTATGAGGAGAAAAAATATGATTTTTTTGAACACAGGAATTAGCAGTGTACTATCCATTCCTTAGAAAGTGCTGAGTTATTGAGCTACTGCCGTCTGTGCTGCTTTTAAGTTCTTGTTGTAGAACAATGCTTTGTCATATTCAGCTTGTGCGGCTCCCATATCTCCGCGTGTACTGAAAATGTTTCCTCGAATTAAGTAGAGTTCAGAAAATGCCCTGTTTTGGTTATTTAAAATCCTTTCAGTCATTTGTAAGACTCGGTCATACTGTTCTAATTCATAATATGCCTCTATTGGCTCGATTTGATACCACAGGGTGCGGAACGGAAGACGTGTTTCAACCTTCTCAAATTCAGAAACTGCGTTAGCATAATTTCCGGTGTGGAAAAGTGCCACAGAATAATTAAATCGCGCATAAATATCATTTGGATTTTCTGTGAGCAATCGCTCCGCTCGGTTCGCCGCAAGTTCCCAGGATGATTGTTCATCAAAATTTTCCATTAATATCCCTTCTGCAAGATGTTCTTTCTCACTAGGGATGAGTAGCAAAAATTCGTAATTAAATTTCTCCCAAATTTCATCAAAATCCTCATATGAATACACGAGGTTTTTCCCTTGCAGAGAGTCATCTTGAATGAGTGTTCTTGTCGTGTCGTCAAACCCTTTTATGACTCGGTAATGGCCGATATCTTCGCTCGCCGTAAGCCATGTTCTGGTTATCACCGGAAATCCTGCACTAATCGCGCGTTTTATAAGTTCTCGGTTCCCATTCGGTCTGTGGTAGGAAACGAGATTGTAGTCCTTTGCTTTTTCGCCCAATTCTGGGAGTGTCACTGATTTATCATCGTTATCACCTTGTGAGTTTTGGTATGGTCTCAGCGCTTGTCCTAACACTTGCTGTGATTCATTTATTCCGTAGTAATACAGGGCCATTGAAAGAGCTGCTGGGCCGCAGTTGTTGAACGTTTGGAACACATGATATGTGCTACTGAGTGTGCGCGCTGATTGAGTGGGATACGCGGTTGGGGTTGGTTTGGGTGATGGTGACTGTCTGGTTAATAGTGGAGTGACACGGGAATTGGTAATTGGTGTCGTGTTTTGAAAGAACTGTAGAGCGAAAGAAGGATAGAGAATGAGGGCGACGCCCGCAATGAATATAAGAAGAATGAGGATTAGTTTATGCACTTATATATAGTAGCAGCTACGAACGGTTTTATTTAAGGAACTGCAACGTTTGAAAAATAGCATCCACTTCTTTTTGATACCCAACTTCTTCTGGATCAGCTACAAGGCGACTAATACTGACTGCATACGGAGAATTTGAATCCTTTTGTAAAACGGTATAGGTCGATTCTCCTAATGATCGAATTGTATACTCATATCCGCTGTGTGCTCCGACAGTAATTGGCGTTTTGTCCTTTACCAGTTCACTCGTTCCGCTCACTTTAATTTCAGCGATGCGAGCGTCGATTACTTGTGCTAAAGGCATTCCCTTCAATTCAATCGGTTCAAAAACCATAATGACGCCATCGTACATTTCCGTTTGTCCTCGTTGTGTCGCACCTTTTTTGGTAATACGTATATACTGACCGTTGCCCTGCAGGTCGAGTACATAGTCGTTTGGGTATAACATGCTAAAAATACCTTTTGAATCACTGTAGCTGCTGCCACCTTGCTGCAATTTCTTGACGAGTTCATTTTCAGGTTCCGTTGAAAGAGGAGATGAAACAGGGGACGGGGCGAAGGTTACCATTGGGTCGTGCGCGACTGACGCGCGATTAATTCCATATGCCGCGATAGAGATAAGAATAATTGCTGAACCAACAAATGCGAGTTTCATAAAAGTAGTATAGATAGCTTACACGATAAGTTTGTAAGAATCAGGTGAGAATTGTGTGAATTATTTCTTCGCTTTCTTTGAAGCACTGCCAATCGCTTCCGTAATCGTTCTGAAGCCGTTCTTCTTAAGTAGATCAGGGAGTTCTGTATTAATATTCGCAACAAGCTGTGGGCCTTCAAAAATCATTCCTGTTATGAGTTGTACCAAACTTGCGCCACGGGTAATTTTTTCATATGCATCGTGTGCATTAAAAACCCCTCCACACCCAATGATCGTAAGACGCTTCTTGTAATGCTTGTAAGTTAAGGAAATTAATTCATTCGAGCGATCAAATGTTGGCTTGCCGCTAAAATTTCCTTTCGGGAATTTTGAAACTTCTGATTGATTCAGCGCGGGGTGACTCCGATCCTTTTGCAAGTTTCCAAAAATGACTCCTGTCACTGAATGTTTGCTAATTACCTCTAGCATGGACAGCACCTCTTTATTTGATTTCTCGATAGGCATTTTTATAAAAATAGGTCGAGTAATGTGTAGACTGTCAATTGCGGTTAAGAGTCGATTAAGATTTTGTGGCGGATAAAAACTCACATTTGTAAGTAAGTTTGGACAACTAATATTTAATTCATAATACGAGTGGTTGCCATTTGATCGCTCAAAAAGGATAAATGCGCGAACAATGTCATCAATACTTTTTTTAACCGTATTAACACTCGGTGTATTTGTTTTTCCAATCGAAATCCCGACCGGAATTGGAAACACGAGGCCTTTTAATCGATCTATTGTTTTTGTCGCTCCAAGGTTTTTAAACCCTTTATTCACCATTAATGACTTTGATTTTGGAAGTCTGCCAAGCATTGGTGAGGGGTTTCCTTTATATGGTCGGTTGGTAATAGTTCCAACGGTTTGAAATCCAAAGCCAATACCATCAAGTGTCTGCGTGAGTCGTGCCTCATAGTCAAACCCAGCAGCAAGTCCGATTGGGTTTTTAAAGTACACACCTGCAATCGATTGAGAAAGCGATTTGTCTTCTCTGACAAATAAGAAATGGGCAAGTTTTTTGAAGAGCCAGAGGCTGCCCACGCGTTCTCCAAAGTGGACCATATTCGTGTGTACTCTCTCGGGGGGTAGTAAAAAGAGTATTTGTTTAAGTACATATACATAGAGAATGCGAATAATGAATTGTGTGAGCTGTTTCCGCTCTTTGGCAAAGTAAAACAGGATACCGAGAAAAAGAAGCGTGCTTGTTGCAGCTGACACCATGCAATACACACATAACGCATGAATAACAAAAAGCTGTAGGTATACAAAATAAAGCGAACTCACAAATCCAATACAGGACATTACAATCGCTAGAAACACGAAGGATCGTTTGTGGAGGAGAATAACTGTTAAAAGCACAAAGGAAAGTATCGTATAGTGTACAAATCCAATGAGTGCAAGGGGAATACCAATGACTACTGAGTAACTACTTCTCAAAACGGTCCCACAATCTCCCAGTAAGGAATTGGCGCTGCATGGCGGTATTGTTTTTTGAAAGTGTTCGTATGCTAAATACCCTGAGTCAAATAACCCAAGGAGCGCACACAGGAGTAGCAGTACTGGCCAGTACTTTTTCATTACTTTTTCGTTTTGCAACAATCGCAGTTGCAGCCACAACAATTATTATTCATTGAAATTCACCACCTTTATTGAAGAATACCCAATGAGAGGTGTCGTGTATGTGACGAATATCACTTCGCGATCTCTTTCTGCAAATCTGAGAGTTTGAGTATTGTCACTCTATTGTTTTGCGTTGTAAGAAGACCTGCTTTCTTTAACGTTTGTAAGTTACGGCTTACCGTTTCTCTCTGTAATCCAAGCCATGAGGCAATCTGTTCTTGGGAAGTTGTGATTGCAACCGTATCTTCTCCCGTATTTTCTTTTTCTGCGAAATATACCAGTAAACGCACAATTTTTTGATATGCATCGCTAAAAAGTATTGTTTCTATCCGAGTTGTAAGTCCCATCATTGCTTTTGAGAAACTGACTGCTAAGTTAAATAAAACGTCTGGTTGCTCGTGAAGAAACAAAAGGACATCAGAAAGAGGAGCTTTAAAGGCTGTTACTTCTTCTTGTGTCTGAAAGTAGTACGTGTTTTGCCTTTCGCTCAGCGGAATCATGAGCGGAAAGTATGCACCAGCTTTGAAGATGGTCAGTGTTACTTCCTCACCCTCAGGTGAGAGCGCATACATTCTGACTAGACCTCTTTCTATGTAGTAAATATCTTCAATCGAGGTACTGGGTTGTATGATAATTTGTCCCTTTTTGAACGTACAAGGGGTGTGTTTTGAAAAAAAAGTGGCTGGGGTGCTCATAGTGAGGAGTATATCAAGAAATCTAAGGGTAGACGATCTCCTTAAATACGTTAACTGCGTTGTGGAAGCAGTCTCTTTTGTGTCTCACCGACTACAAATACGACAAGCGAAGCAAGAGCGATCAATGTAAATTCGACAGGAGTAAGAGGCACGAAATCAAAGAGATTGGCGAACATTGGAATATACAACACGGCAAGTAGCAATAACACTGAGGCTATGGTTGCAATGTTTACGTTTCTGTTACTAAAAATCCCAATCGTAAAGACTGATTTTTTCATTGACCGCACATTAAAGATGTTAACTATTTGCATGAGAGAAATAATAACAAACACTCCAGTTCGCGCTTTTGTTTCTCCTTGTGGAGAAAGGAGGTAAAACGTCGCCAGTGCTCCGACAGTCATCACTAGTATAAGTATTACAAGGAGCGGAATCATGGATCTACTTAATATACTTTCATTTTTTGAACGAGGCGGCGTATCTAGTACGTCTTCATGAATACCTTCAGTTGCTAGTGCTACGTCAGTGACACCACTTCCCACTAAATTAAGCCAGAGAATTTGTTTTGGGAGAAGCGGCAAGGGCAGGCCTAACACTAAAAAGACAAGTAGGGATACGCTTTCCGCCAAGTTTGTTGTGACTAAAAAAAAACTCGTCCGTCGAATATTTCTAAACTGAGTTCGCCCTTCCTCAATTGCTGCAATGATTGTCGAAAAATTGTCGTCAGCAAGAATAATGTCAGAAGCTTCTCGCGAGACATCTGTTCCACCTTTTCCCATTGCGATACCGATATCAGCATTTTTTAATGCAGGTGCATCATTCACCCCGTCACCAGTCATTGCAATCGTAAATCCTTGTTTTTGTAATACTTGGGATAGTCGCATTTTTGCGTCTGGTGTCATTCGTGCGAAAACGGTTGTTTCTTGTGAAACCTTGAGTAATTCATCATCCGTCATCGTTTCTATGTCTTGAGCAGTATAAGTAGTGTTGTTTGTTACAAGACCAATTTGTTTCGCAATGGCAAGTGCAGTTTTAGGATGATCACCTGTCGCCATAATAACCCTGATGCCTGCTTTTTGTGCAGAAATCACAGCCTCGAGAGATTCAGGTCGTGGAGGATCAATGAGCCCAACCGCGCCTACCCAGGTAATCTCGTTAAAAAGTGACTGCGTGATTTCTTTTGGCTTGTGTGTAAGTTTCTTGTATCCAAACCCGATTGGTCTCATTGCATCATTGGTCATTTCGCTTAGATGGTCTTCCACTTCATGTATCTGCTCTTTTGTGGCATTAGATTTCGCAAGGATCGTTTCAGGTGCACCTGCGACGAACAGCTCATATCCATTTTGAGTTTCAACAAGAGATGCTCGAATTTTTAAATGCTGATTAAATGGGTAATCACTTATTTTGGTAAGTTTTGGAACTGTTTTTTCATGCTCTGTAGCGTATGTGTAAAAGGCAATTTCTGTTGGGTCTCCAATCATTTTCTCAGGATGAACATTGTTGCAGTATCGCGCGATTGTAGTAAGTTTTAGTTCGCTTTTGGAATTTCGAGGAAGCATGACTTTAGTGACGCTCATTTTGTTTTGTGTAAGTGTTCCTGTTTTGTCAGTAATAATAATGTCTACGACACTGAGTGTTTCTGTCGAAGCCAGTGTTCTGACAATGGCTTGTCTTTTTGCCATTCTGTGAGCTGAAAGTGAGAGGATAACGATGATGATAATAGGAAGGCTCTCGGGTATAGATGAAACGAGGACCGCGAGTGTAAATGGCAAGATGTTTTCAAATGGTATACCTCGTAAGAAAAAGCCAACAACAAACGTAACGACTGCGCTTACAAAGGCTATAACAGACATATGTTTTACCAGTTGTGTGTTTTTTTGCTGGAAGTGAGCTGAAGACTCTTTGATAGTATCAAGACTCATCGCAATAGTCCCCAGAACCGTATTCTTTCCTGTTGATACGACGACTGCTTCAACGTGACCACGTACTAATATAGTTCCACTAAAAATCATATTAGACCGCTCAGCCAGCGGGGTTTTTAGAGGGAGGAGCGAATCGCTTTTACTTGCAGGTGTTGATTCACCTGTTAATAAACTTTCAGAGCTGAGCGCACTTATTGCTGAAATGATTCTGGCGTCGGCCGGGATTTTGTTTCCTTCAGATACGACGATTATGTCTCCCGTAACCACTTCTTGTGCTGGAATCTCAACAACCTGGCCATCGCGTCTGACAAATGCTTTTTGTACAACGAGTTTTTTAAGTGCGGCTATCGCGGTCTCAGCCCGATACTCTTGGATAAAACCAATAACACTGTTTAGCAATATAACAAACAAAATGACCCCAGTATCAAGATAGTGTTGATAGTATGCAGAAAGCGATGCTGCAAGAAGCAATACCACGACCATGAGATTTTGAAATTGACGAATAAAGATTGTCAACGGATTAAGTGATCGACCTTGTTTGATTTCGTTTAGCCCATGCTTTTTTAATCTTCGTGTAGCTTCATCTTGGGATAATCCGTCTGCATTTGTTTGAAAAGCCTTGAGGATAAGCGATATGTCTCCCGCATGATATTCTGTAAAAGTATGAGGTTTTGTTTTTGCCATACTCTTTAGTATAGAGTATGACGATCGTCTGCTACTGAACCTTTAGAGAATGCGCTTTATAACGCTGAAATAACCCGCTTAAATTTTTTATGCATAAACTTGTTTCTGTCATCATCCCAACTCTGAACGAGGAGAAATTCATTGAGACATTGCTCACTTGTCTCAACAACCAAACATGGCAAGACTTTGAAATTATAGTGGCCGATGCCAGGTCGCAAGATAAAACCAGGCAACTTGCGCAGAAAGTTGGTGCAAAAATCGTTGAGGGTGCACATCAATCATTTGGGAGGAATAATGGAGCTAAACATGCAAAGGGTGATGTTTTACTCTTTCTTGATGCAGATGTGAGCTTTGACACGAATTTTTTAGGGAATTGTTATCAGAGTTTTGTCACCAATAAGTTGGATGTTGCCTGCTGCTATTTTGATACCTATCCACTGAGTTTCAAAATGAAAATGATTTATGGGTTATGGAACAGTAGCAAGTATTTAAGAAGAAAAACCAAAAATCCAGATGGTGAGTCACAATGCCTCTGGATTAAGAAAAGTGTATTTAACGATTTAAGTGGATTTAATGAAGAGTTAAAAATTGCTGAGGATATTGATCTTATTCACCGAGCTACAGAGAAAGAACACGAGTTTGATATTTTAAATTATAAATTTACGCCCTCTGATAGAAGATATAAAAAGGTTGGAATATTAAGAGTGTTTGCAGGTAGTGTTATAGGGGGCATAATGCAGCTACTCGGAATC
>ERZ761594.54-NODE-54-length-55160-cov-69.490935_pt1 | contig 55160 bp, 78 predicted proteins | sample MGYA00511036_ERZ761594 | MGnify/ENA primary metagenome ERZ761594 (study PRJEB28899, sample SAMN03785561) | bioreactor sludge metagenome | biome: EBPR Sludge; feature: EBPR Bioreactor; material: 0.22µm filtered reactor supernatant | place: Saint Lucia: Queensland... | reverse complement strand
CGGCGCACGCCGGCTGTCAAGGGGGCAAAAATGGAAACGATTCGGCGGCGCGAGACGGGAACCTGGGAGCGAGTCGATTGCGGCCACGCCCTGATGGGCGGACGCGACGGTCGCACCCCGGTCCGAGATGAGGCCCGTGCCGCAGACATGGCTACCCGCCCCTGCCGGACGTGCGCGGCGATGGCCAAGCGGGCCGAGCAGCGCGAAACTGAGCTGTCCCGTTGGCAGGCCCAGCAGGCAGCTGAGGCCGCTGCTGAGGCCAAATACGGCGCATTGGCCGCGTCATTCCCCGCCGTCTACGCCGCCCAAAAATCCCGGCTGGTCCGGTTCCTCCGCTCGCAGGGATTCGTCAATGATCGCCGGGCGCGTAAATCGTCGGCCAGCACCTACTACGTGCGCGACGGCCTGCGGGTCCGAATCTCGGACCATGAGATTCCGATCACGCCGGAACGTGAGCATAACGCCCAGTACGGGCGGCGGGCGGCCAGCATCGATCTGGTTTTGGCGCGTGAAACCCGCAGCGGCTATCGTTTGCCGCTGACGGGCGAGGAGTTTGAAACGGTGATGAGCGACCTGCGGGCCGAGTTGGCCGACGAGCAGGACTAACAGCCTACGGGCAGGGAGCTTACATGAAGACGCGAGTACTTTTAAAGCGGCTACTGTCGCAGATTAGGTGCATCCCGTCTTATTGCAGGGATTGCGGCTTAACGGTCTGCGATTTTCACGCGCCGGATCGCGTTTGGCGCATGATTTACCCAGATGGCAACGGCGTTCTCTGCTACAATTGTTTCGCACGACGGCTGCAAAGACTGGGACATGTGGGAGTTTTTAGGTTGATCGAACTCGACCAGGATCGCTTTGAATGACCTACAAACCCCTGCCGAAATGGATGTTCAGCGACGACCAACTCTGGACCCGCCATTTCGTCGTCCACACAGAGGCCCCGCGTTTCACCGCGGAGATTCTCGACTCGGCAATTTCCGGCCTGACCTACGAACTATACGACGGCCGCGTGCTGTGCAATTTTCACTGGCTGGACGAACCGCCCGGTACAGACAGGCTAGTCGAACTGTTCGGCGCGGCGGATCGCGCTATGGAGATTTTCGACGCCTACACCGACGCCGCCGTCGAGCGCGGGGAAATGGAGGACGAAGAGAACCACTGAAAATCGTCAGCTATTTGGCAGTGAGCGGCGTCGATCATTGGGACACAATGGGTTCCACGTGGAACAAAAGAATCCCTCCCTCTCCGCCATTGTGCGCGTTAAGTGTTGATATGATTGTACTTACACCACTTTAACCGATTTGCCCAAGTGCGAAATTTACCTGAAAATACGAGTCTTTTTGACCCTGTTTTGGCAGTGAATTTGGCAGTGAATGGCAGTGAATCCGGGGGATTTGGCAGTGAATTCCGCTCCAAAATCGCACGGAATCCGGTGTGGAAACTGTCGCGCCGTAGCGCCGTCGAAAGACCCAAAGACCCTGGTTAAACTGGGGTGGCGGCTGGGCACGCCGGAGTCCCCGGCTATCCGGTGTCCGGACTGCACCCCTGTCACGCCCCGGTGAGGCGCACGACGTTTGCCGGTGCCTCTGCTGAGACCAATTCCCCATAGGCCGCCGCGTAGGGCGTAGCGTCTCCCGGCCTCACGTACTTCATGGTCATCTTGATATCCGTATGCCCAAGCATTTGCTGCACCATCGGGAGCGGCGTCTTGATGATGTTCACGTGGACGAAGCCGAAGGTATGACGGAGGTCCTTCAGGCATACATGCCGCTCGAACCCGCTTCGTTGGACGGCCCGCTTCAATGCCCTGGGTAGCGCATTCTCTCCAAGCCGTTCCCCGTTTGGTCCGGTGAACACTTCACCACTCGGGCCGGGCCTGTTCCGTTTCTTCTCCGTGATGATCGCTTCGATGGCATCTGGATTGATCGGAAACTTCGCAATCGCCTTGACCTTGCATTGCAGCCGGTGCACCCATCCTGTGGCAAGATCGACTTGCGGCCAGACCAATCCAATCACGTCACTGGGCCGCTGGCCGGTCATGGCGAGATAACGGATCGCGTTGTAGTCTTCGGGCTGATACTTCGCGACGGCCTTCAAGAGCCGCCCGAGTTGTTCCGGTTCCAGCGGTTGGATTTCGGGCTCGTCGGCCTTAGGCATAACCCATTTTTTGATTGGCGAGAATTGGAGCTTTTCAGCATCGACGGCCGCATAGATCGCGGCGCGAATCGTGCCGATGTGTTTTTGGATCGTCTTGGGGGCTTTGTTCGCCTTGCGCATGGCCGCGTTGTATTCCATGACGTGCTCGCCTTTGAGTTGCGAGACACGCCCGATCCGCTTGTCTTTCAGGAACAACTCGAATTCCCGGAGAATGCGCTCCGCTTCGTTGATCGTGGTTTGCGTCGATCCCTTGGCCAGAAGCGCGATTGCGGTGTAGAAGTCGAACACCTCGGAAATGCGCGGATTGCGTTCATCTACGCGCTTCAGTTCGACGGCCTTTTCATAGGTGCGCTGTATTGACGGCAGCCGTTGTTCTAGAAACTCTGCATACTTCCGTTGCGCAAGCTCGGGATCGATGGTTCCAAGGCTCGGGCGCAACCGTTCGCCGTCCGGGCAAATCACGTCTGCGTAGTACCTGACGATCTCGCCGTCCTTTTTTTCGGCACGTAGGGTGCAATTCCATTTTCCGTTGCCGCTCATTCCGCTGTCTCCGGGCAGTGAACCCGCTCCATCGCGAATCGTTCCAGCCAGAATTCCCGGCCATATCCAAACCATCGATCCAAAAGCGTCACGGCGTCTATCGTGGGATGGGCAAGCAAGTTTTCCATGGAGTAGGCCATGATGCCGAAAGGCGGGATTCCGTGCGCATCCGCCCATCGCTGCACAGTCCATCCGTGCGCTGTTAAAATTGCTTCCACGATGGCCGCTACGGACATGCCGGGTGTGAATGTGTCTCTCGCTAGGGGCTCGGGAGAAACCGGCCGGCATTGGCCGTTTTGGACAAATTCCGCGGTGCGGTCAATCTCTTGCGGAAGGTGGCGCCGGTTCCATGTCCGCAACGCCATGGGGCGTGAATTGGGTCCGTGCCGTTCGACGCCCCCGTGGCAGTCCTGGCAGTGAACGCGATGGCCGATGACAACAGGGTTCTCGATGGCGTAGGGGTCCCGGTAGATGTCTTGGATAACAATGTTGCCCGATCCGCAAAATGGGCACGCTATATGACCGGATAGAAACTCCAAGCCCTGTGACTCCTACGATGGCCTGTGCTTTTTTGCCAGCGGGATCATAGTCCGATCCATGTATTCGATCCAACCGAGCGCAACTTTAAGGCGCACGTCGTAGTCGATGCCCATGTTTTGGAGTATGGTCGCGGTGTCCGCCATGCTTTGACCTGCGATGGCTACGGGGTCCATGTTGGCGTTGATCGCGGGCGGGGTGTCGTTTCTGCCCGTGGTCAGATACTTGTGCTTGCTCAGCCAATTGGCAAGCTCGGCTATGGAGTCGTCGGGCAGTTCGCGCTTGCCGGTAAGAAACGATGACAGGTTTGTGCGCGCGATTCCGCATGCCTCCGCAATGTCCGTCATGGAGTGCTTGCGTTGCTTCTTCACAGTGCGCAGCGCGGCGCGTATGAGTGGGTGGGGGGTCATGAATTACCCGCGAGTATACGGCGAAAAACACAGTCATGCATTTCTGGTTTCAAGTTCCGTACACGCATTTGTCCTGCAATAATGACGTTGTCGCCTTCGTTTGCTGAAGCGATGCGACCGTAAGCCTGTGGGTCAAAAAAGCACTCCACAAGATAGGCACCCAAGGAGTCTTTCAGCGTTACACTGATGCGTGTTTTAGCGTAAACCGCCCCCTCGATCTCTACGACCTGGGCATCAAATTGATCCAAATTATCATAGTTGGAGTAGGCTTCGGACAGTTGGTCCATTGTCATGCGTGGATTACTTGTTCCGCTCCAAATGTTTTGCTTTCTGATTTGGCCTGCCGTTGGAGGTAGCTGTGCATTTACAAATTCAGTCTGCCCAGTGTCATAACCGGCAGAGTGGCGATCTTCTCTCCCGTTGGTCTCAAAGAGATTCGAGAGTGTTGCCAATACTACGAGTAGGCCAAGCGCGATGAATGGCGTTAAGCACCCTATACCAAGGAAGACAAAACCCAGTTTTGTGGTCAGTACCCGTAGGTTATGAATGGTCTCTAGATTCAACGATTCATTATCCTTCAGCAATAATGCTCTAGATCGGTATGTTCATTGAAGGCCGTACTGACTAATGCCAGTTAGTTCTCCGTCGTCAAAATCAACACTGACGAAAGAGCCGTCCGCGTTTTCCCATTTGTACCATGACGAACTTCCGAATTTGGATCGAGAGTCATATTTAAGGGTTCCGGGTGACCCGAGAAAGTTCACAACTTGGTTATAGGTCATGCCTTTTTTAAGTTGCATGTAGTGTGCCATTGTAACCGTGGGTGCTTGCGCTGGCGGCTTTACGCGCATGTGTAGCGCATCAACTTGTGGTTGCTCAGGTGGTGGCGTGAATTCCGGCAATTGCGGTGCCTCCATCGCGATCTTTGTTCCATCCGATCTCAATGCGTGCTGGCTCGCCATGTATAGAATGTCGTTTTGAAAGCTGGCCTTCATGAAGGACTTGTCTGGATTGATCCACGAGTACGTCCGAAACGTAACCCCATTGTGCTCCCTGTCATCGTCAAGCACACTTGGTGGGCCGACAATCGCCACGACGGCCTGAAGCGTCATGTCTTTTTTGCACCGGCTGAATTCTTCAAGGCTAACGAATTCGGCTGGCTCCTGCGTTCCACAACCGGTTGTGCACAGGGCAACGATCAATACAATCGCAAGGAAAAACGGCCAAACTTGGCTTTGTTTTTCTCTACTGAACATATTGACAGTATCCTTTTCTTGTGCTACATTCCCCGTTGGTGCGGGCCGCCCTACTTGGGAACTGGGGTGCCACCGATCTCGCAATTGCCCTACGGGGTGTTGTGTTATGTCTGATTTCGACCCTAAGTATTACCTGCCGAGTTTTATTGCTTCGCGTCCGAAACCTTGGGCAGTACTGAGCCAAGCACAAATTGCAGAATTGCGCGCAATGGTTCAACCTTTTCTCGATCTTCCGCCTTTGGATTTTGGCACAGGCGGCGGGCAAGAGCTAACCATGCGTCAGCCTCCTGAATAGGGTTGTCATACAATCCCGGATCGATTGCACCAGACACTGGCAATACAGCCATTTCCTTCTTAATCCCAATCAGGCCGTCCAAATAAGCTTCTATAGAGTCAAGAGACGAGGCCCTAGCATTCTTCCCTTCCAATAACCTTCTGATTGTATTCCTGTGTGGCCCGCCCGCTTTCTGGATATCCGTCCTGATGCCATGATCTATGTCCTCGGACTCCATTATTGCCAGAAGCCTTTTTCGCACAACTTCGCTTCTTTTTCTATCAACCTGACCGTTAGACATAGACCAAACCATAGCACATAACGCCTTTAATCATAACCGTTTGCACAAATGGTGCAAACATATTGACAAATGCACCATTCTGCGATATATTAAATGCACCATTTGGGCTAAATACGAACAATATGGAGCAAATGAGATGAGAATCGGCCAACTGGCAAAGAACCTCAACATGGAGCCAGTCTCCTTGGCTGGCTTGGTCACTTCGACCGGATACAGGACATCCGAAAGCACCGCAAAGCGGTGGATGGACGGAGACATTACGCCCCGCGCCGAAGCACTCCCATTCATAGCTAAAGCCCTTTCCTGCGACATTTCCGATCTCTACGACGAAACAGACGCCAGCATTGTCTCTGGTGTCGCCGAATAAAGGAAGGGCTGAAATTATCATGGGTAACAACGGGTACGACTGCATGACCGTGGTGGACGTCATCCACGCCGTCATCGCGAAGCCCTCCGTCAACCCAAAACGCATTGCTGCCGCCCTTGGGTGTCACGTCACGACCGTCTACCAGATGGGCGAATACGACGACAGGGGCAACCCTCGTCACGTCATCAAGGCGCACCAGGTGCCGGTGTTCTGCCGTGCGGCCGATGATTGCGATCTGTTGCGGTTTCTGGAATGGCAAGCCGGTATGCCCGACACCAACACCCGCCGCCCTACCGACATGGAAGTCATTGACGAAGCCACAGACGTCCTGAAAGCGCTGTCGAGTGCATTCCGGGACGGGCGCGTATCGCGCATTGAAGCCAAGGTCATCGAGCGCGAGTTGCAGGAATTGAATCAAATCGTCGTGGGGCGGCTTGCGAACGCGGAAGCGGATCGGGCCAACCGGTCTTCCGGTGCCGCCGTCGATCTCGATGCGCACAGGAAATCCCGGATATGAGGCGCAGCAGACTATCGGTCACGCCGTCGCGCCTCATGGTGCCCGTCTCCCGAGTGATTCGAGAATTGGGCATGTCGCGAGACCACTGGAACCGCCTTGGCGATACCGGCGCCGTCTTTTGCATCCGTGAAGAAGGAAAGCATCGGCGATTCGATCTGAACGACTGCAAGTCTTGGGTCGAATCGAAACGCATCGAGCCCGAAATCCCGGACTACAACCCTGAAACGGACTTCCGCGCCGTCGCGAGACAACAGGCGAAGGAACTTCGGGCCGGTAGCGGGGCCATCCAATGAGCGCCGCGTTGCACCGGCAGATTTCCGAGGAAGCGATCGTGCGGGCGTGGGTTTGCGAAATGCGGGATCCCTTGCGGTTTGGTGAAGTCCCGCCGCATGTGCTGGATGCAGTCGAAGTGCTTTTGTCCAGGGTGAAACGGTTTCAACCGGATTCGTTGCCTTCCGAATCAGGCAATCCCGGTTAAAAGCGGCGAGCCCGGCCAGCCTGTGATAGCTGGCCGGGCTTGCCTACCAAAACTTAAAGGAAGGAGAGAATATCATGGCGAGCGGTTGCATTCAAGTGCCGGTAAATAAAGTATCCGGACGGGCGGAACTAACGCCCGAAGAATGGCAGCAGTTACATCGTGAACCATCGATCATCACGGCCAGCGAGGCCGCAACGATTCTCGGGGTCAATCCGTACAAATCCCCATACACGTTGTGGGCTGAAAAGACAGGCCGTGTTGAGCGCCAGGGTGAAACGTTGCACGCCCGGATCGGCAAGGCGCTGGAAAATCTGATCGCCGATGAGTATCAGGCGCAGACAATGCGCCCACTCCGCGATCCCGGCGACTATGCTGTCTGGCAACACCCTGATCTCAGTTGGTTGTACTGCACCCCGGATCGATTCGCCATTGAAGCGGATACGCCGGACAGTTACGTGTGCCGCGCCGTCGAACTGAAATGGGGTGGCGACTACACCCGTAAATCGTGGGACACAGACAACGAAGCCGCACCGCTGGCCTATCAGGTTCAGAACCAAATCCAAATGGCGTGCGTCTGCATCGATCTTGGATCGGTGGCGGGCATCATCGGCGGGCAATTTATCAACACGGATACGCGACTGAATCCCGCGTTCCTTGACGCGGCCCTTCGGCGGCTGGATGAATTTCGCAACCTCGTGTTGCGCGACACGCCGCCACCCGTGGACGACTCGGAAAACACGTACCGCACATTGAAAGCCCTGCACCCCCGCGACAACGGCGAATCCATCGTGCTGAACGTCGAACAGTCCAACGCCGTCGAACGGCTGCAACTCGTCAAGAAGCATTTGAGCGAGTTGGAAAAAGAGGAAGCGGGCCTGAAAAACCTCGTGCTTGCGGCCATTGGCGACAACACCTTTGCCAGCACGCATGACGGCGCGATCAAGCTCAGTTACAAGCATTTCGAGCGCAAGGGCTTTGAAGTCAAACCAACCGAAGGGCGCACCCTGCGGTTTTGCAAATAGTTCCAAACGCGAGCCCTGTGTGTGGCCCCGTGCCAGGGAGTCGAAAGTGAACGGGGCATATACAGCAAAAAACCGAAAGGAAAAGGAGTCAGATATGAGCACTGCAACGCAAGAGATTCAGGCACCAGCCGCAAACCAAAACGGCGGGGAGCTCGCCACTATGCCGAAGACGCGCAACCTGCCGAAGGTCGTGGACGGCAAGGGTGTGGTCTTCGCAGACATGGAACAAATGTGGATTTTCTCACAGCGAGTGAAAGCCTCGAATCTGTGCCCGAAAGACTGCAAGACCGTGGAAGACGTTTTTGTCCGGCTACAGATGGGCTTTGAAATAGGCTTGTCCGCCATGCAATCGCTGAACAACATCGCAACAGTGAACGGACGGCCCACGTTGTGGGGCGATCTCTCGCTCGCGTTGTGCAAGGCCCGCAAATCCGAATTTGAGTACGCGACGGTTGAGTACGAAAACGATCCCGGCGACGTGTCGAACCTGAAGGAATACCCGGACAATTTCGCGTGCGTTTGCCGCGTCAAGCGCAAAGGCGAAGATGAGCATGTCGAGCGGTTCAGCGTGGCCGATGCGAAGCTCGCGGGTTTGTGGGCTACGAACGTTTGGGCGAAATACCCGCGCCGCATGATCCGGCACCGCCCCATGACCTACGCGCTACGATCCGTGTTCCCGGACATCCTCGGAGGCGTATACAGCGAAGACGAGGCCCGCGAAATGGTGCAGGTCGATAACCTTGCCGATCAGACCCCGCCGCGCAATCTGGATGATTTGACCAAGACGCTCGGCTACGCGCAAACACAGCAAGCGCAAGAACCCTCCGATCCCGATCCCGTTGTCGATCCCGACACGGGCGAGATTGTGAACGACGACGCGCCCATTTACGACGACAAGACCGCCGAATACGAGGCCAAGGATTCGCCCCAAACATCACCGGAACAGACCGGAATCTGGTGATGATCGACGCCACGGGTGCATGGCCGCCTATACCCGGAAACCCCGGCCATGCACCCGGCCCCCAAAACTTAAAGGAGAGGAATTAAAGATATGGAAACGAAGGAAACATGGTGGGTGGACGGTTCGACCATTGTGTCAAATACACCTACTGGACACGACGACCTAGAAAACGTGCGAGCGTATCGCGGCCACCTGATCGCGGAATCCGTTTGCAATAAATGGGGACCATTGCTGGTCAATGCGCGGCGGCTGTGGTTTGCGTTGGCAGAGATCGTGATCAATTCGCCCGAAGAACGATTTGCAGACGCCTATCAGGTGCTTTGTGATACAGACCCGGACGGGAAGCTTCGCGGTTTGCTTGACCCTACGTCTGCCGAATCCAACGAACCGCAACACGCGCCTGCACCAGAAGCGGAACCCGTTCGCCCCGCCCGCGAAGCCGAAATCGATATCGGCGATTTCGTGTACACGTTCAGGGATACGGGCGGCCCTGTGTGCCAGTTGTCTCGCGAATGGCAACGCTGGACAGTTCTCAAAAAGCGCCTTGAATACGGCGACTCTGACACAAAGGAATCGCACGAACTGCTACTCAAAAACAGTGATGGAACTCACTGGCGCGGGCTCGATGATGTTTACACCACTGAAATGGCCAAGCGTTTTGTGAATCAGTTGGCCGAAACTTTCTTCATTAATCGGGAGGGCAAATAGCCATGTTCCTCCGAAAAGTCCGCATCCAGAACTTCTGCGGGATTGAACGTCTGGAAGTGAACTTCCGATCCCGCGCATCCATCATTACCGGCTTCAATCGTCAGGGTAAATCGACCCTGTTGAACGCTATCCGCTACGCCTTTTTCGGCGAGTGTTACGACGAGGAAGGCATCAAGCAAAAGCAGGACGAACTTGTAGGCCGGTGGGATTCGTCCGCCTTGATCTACATCGAATTCGAGCGGGACGGGAATGCTTACCGCTACACCGTTGGGCTTGGAAGCGGCGGGGCGCAATGCGATTTGCACGGACCCAACAACGCGCAAAAATCGTTCAGCCCATCGAACGCGGGCCGGTTTTTCTCGGACATGTTTGGCTTTGACTTGCAGCACGCACGCATCGCGGCCTTCTCGAATGAGATTGTGAAAGGCGACGTGACAGCATTCATTGCTGATTTCGTTTCTACGGTCAGCCCGGAAGACGTCAATAAATTTGCCGGTGAAAACTGGGAAAAGCTGGACCTGTGGTGTGCATACCACGAAGTGCCGGTTACCAGTGTCGCGACTATCGGGGCGAAGGCCCGCGAGTTTCGGACCATCACCAACCGCGAGAAGGACAAGGCGAAGGTCCGCATAGAGGAAATCGGAACGTGCATTGCCCCTACGTCTAAGGACGGATCGCGCATTCTCACACACGAAGACCGCCCGGCTATCGAGACGGCGATTGCCAAATTGGACGCGCAACTGGCGGAACTCAATCAGGAATTGGGCGCGGCCACGGCCGTCAAGATCGACACGAAGAAGGTCACTGCTGCAAAGGCAGCGCTGGCCGGGGCCGAATCCGAGCGCGATTCGGTGAAGAAAGTCCTTGACGAATACGACGAGGGCATTACCTCTGTCGAGTCCGAAATCAAGGTCATGACCAGCAACCAAAGCCGTGCACACGGTGAAATGTCCGGCTGGCAAGCCAAGCGCGACGTGATCGAATCGGAAATCGACCGCATGAAGGGGCTTTCCAACTGCCCCACATGCACGGCGGAATGGACGCTGGATCGGCTTGAGGCCGCAACCAAAACCCTGCGAATCGAAGCCGACAAGGCCGCGCAGGAAATCGCGGGCTACCAGTCTACCTTGGCGGACATCGGCAAGGAACTCGCCAAGAAACACAAGCGCCTTGACCAACTTCGCACGCTCCGGGCCGACCACGAACCAAAGTACAAAGCGCTTGTGGACAAGGTCTCCGAATTGAAGGCCCAGGCGCGTTTGATGGGTATTCCGGTAGGTGGCGCCGATCCCGTTCTGGCGCAATCCGTCACGCGCAAGCCGGATGAAATCGAGGCGCTGATCGAACAGACCAAGGCCACGGTCCAAGAGGGCCGGGACAAACTCGCGGCGCTGGCGGCCTACCTCGACTACCAGCGGGTCATTGCCGAAGTGGACCGCCACACGGCGGACTCTAAGTTTCTGGATTGGCTGGTGAAGTCCTTCGATAACGGCGAATTCCAGTCCAAGCAATCCGGCAGCGGCCTCGATGACGTTGTGAAACGATGCAACTCGATCCTGTCTGTCTTTGACCTTGAACTAAAAGTGGCGTCCGCGAACAAGAAAAGCGTTATCCACTTCCTGGACCGTCTTCAGGACAACCCGCCGTGGTTACCCATCACGAAGGCGAGCCGGTCCGCCCGCATGAAGATTCAATTCGCATTGTCGCTCGGCTTTGACGCGGGCTGGTTGCGATTGATGGATGACTCGGAATCCATCGAGGCGAAGTACAAGCAATCCCTCCTGAACCTCATGAAGTCGCTGTGCGGCAAACAGGGCAGCACCATCGTTTCCGGTGTGGTCACAAACGGACTCGTGCCCGATTTGGAAAAACTCAACAAGGCATTTAACCCGGTAGGGGTCTACTGGGTTCAGGCAGTGAATTCGGAGTCGGCACAGGCGGCGGTCGCCTGAGCAAAACATTAGCGGTCAAAAACACAAAGGACGTCTCGGTATGACCCTACAAGATGAAGTTAAGTCCCAATTCATCGACCTATTGCGTGAGGTCGAGCCGTATCTTCCACAGGATAACGGCAAAGACATAGAGGCTGTCGGCGCACCGGTGGATTATGTGACCGATTTGGCCACGCGGCTCTCAAACATTGCGAACGTATATTACGCCGTTCCGGAGGGAATGGTTGAGTTCCGCGCATCCCTGGACAAATTCACTGCCGCCGATGGTAAAGCGGTTGTCGTACAACTCGATACGATGAACTGCATCAAGAACATCGTCGCACTGTCGCAATTGATCGGCACAACCGTGACCGTGCGCGGGCTGCAAGGCGACATTGAGGCTTTGGCCGAAACGCCACCACCAGAAATAGAGGCCGGTGATCATCCAGACCAGACCACATTTGACGATCTGGAACATCTCGACAACACCAGCGAGCCCGACATAGACGCGATCCATTCAGCGGCCGTGGCGGACGTTCAGACCGAATCCACAGCGGAGCCAGACGAGGGTTCGCCGGGGAACGTGTCGCGATTCGGGAAAGCCAAATCCGGCCAGGCGTAGCGTGTGCCGTGGGTTTTCCTGGACTTGACGCGACCGGACGTGACAGCACATCACAGCAAACTTAAAGGATTGAAGCAATGAAGATCGCAAAGTTTCAAATCGTTGGCAGTGGACCCTACTCGCAAAGCCGCCCGTACATCAAGGTCAAACTTGAGGGCGAAAAAGAGGACGACTGCGAAAACAGGACGTGGCGCGAGCGTGTTCACGCCGACACGGACGGGCGCGTTTTCATCCCGGCCATGGCGCTGAAAAACGCGCTTTCGGAAGCGGCAAAGTACCGTGCCATGAAGATTGCGGGGCAAGGATCAAAGACCTACACCGCGAAGTTTGAATCGGGGGTCATCGTCGGCGAAGACATGCCTATCGAACCCGGATTTTTCAAGGACAAGCTCGAGTGCATTCGCCTCTTTCTGCCGTCGGATGGGCGGCGGGGCGGCGGTAAGCGGGTCTGGAAAAACATGCCCGTATTCAAAAACTGGACGGCCCAATGCGAGGTTGTCGTCATCGACGAAGTGATTGACGAGAAGGTATTCAAGGAACACCTTGCCATCGCGGGCAAATACATCGGAATCGGTTACTGGCGGCCAAGCAAGAACGGCCAATGGGGCCGCTTTACATACGAAGGGTTTTCCTGGACTTGACAGCGCCTGACGCCACTGGACCCGACAGCACAGGACACCACGTGACGCTACGCGACTCGACATCACATCAGCTTTTTCAGCAAGGAGATTTACCGTGGCCGACGAAATCCGGAAATTCAAGAGTATTCCCGGTTGTGGAATCGAAAGCTCTTTACTGATCGATCGGCTTATGCAGGGCCGTCCTGGAGACATTATCGCCGACGCTGAACTTGAGTCGATATGCGGTCACGATTGCAGTCCGGGCGGTAGGGGTTACGGTTTTCTAGCCACAGCGCGGCGGAAATGCCTTGCCGATGGAATCGTATGGCAGCGCATACACAAACAAGGGATCATCAAGTGCCTTGAGGCGCGAGAGATTATCGCATCTGCGGCGGTCGAGCGAAAGCAAATCACACGAAAGGCAAAGCGCATAACAAGAAAGCTCGGCACGGTTGACCATTCTGCGCTGAGTGAAACGGAAAAGAAGTCATTTTTTTACAACCTTTCCGTGTCTGGGGCTATAGCGAGTCTCGGAAATACGAATACAGAAAAACGGCTTGAGAATCAAGGGGCGACGAACAGGACAATGAGCCCAAAGGAGACTATCGCCTTATATCTTGAGAGCTTTGGGGGCAAAAAAGAACAGGAAGACGAAAGCGAAGCGGAATAAGGCACCCCAAATAGGTAAACCAAACCTAAAGGGAAAGGACGAAAACATGCTTTACGAAAAACTCTCTCAGGCAATTGGCGACGTGGAAAACAGCGTCAGCGACATGGCGGATCGAACAGATGACGAAGACGATCTCGAAGCGTTGCGTGATGCGCAGACATTGCTCGGCGTGCTCCGAAACGTGGCACGCGGAAAAGACCTTGTAGACGCGATGGGCGCACCGGGCGATTTTGGGTACGACACGGCCATTGGCAAAGGAATCGTGGACGCGATTCAACAGCGCAACAAAAAGGCAGTCTAACCCATGGCCGGCGCGAACGACTACGGGACTCCGTTTGACATCTTCCAGGCGTGCGAACGCCGTTGGGGCAAGTTCGATCTGGACGTGTGCGCCCATAACCTGAATGCGAAATGTCATTCGTGGTACGGCGAACCGGGCCACCCGCTTGCCGAAGGTTGCACGGCCTATGACGGACTTGCGCAGCCCTGGTACTCCCGCAATTGGTTGAACCCGCCGTATTCGGCCAAGGGGCCGAACGGGAAGGACATTGGCGTAGTCGGCGACTGGCTCATGAAGGCCGTGAAGGAAGTCGAGAAAGCCAAGACGACGGTAGCGATCCTGAAACTGGATAGCAGCACGGCCTGGGCACGAATCGTGGCAGACCATGCGGCTGAAGTGCATTTCTTGCTTGGGTCACGGATTCGGTTTCTGGAGACGGTCCAGATCGGCGGTGAATGGACTCAGCAATCGGCGGGCACGCCAAAGTTTTGCGCCTTGATCGCGGTCTTCCGGCCCATGTACGCCGGGGAACAGCAACGCAAGGAATGGTGGGACTGGCAGAAATGAAACAACCCGACCTTATAGCCGACACCCGCTGGATCGACGCTGGCAATGAATACATTCAAAGGCCACGCGTATTGCCATTGTTGGACTTTTCAGAGTTTGGCAAGCAGGTCATTGATGCTTATCTGAGCGGCGAACCGTTTGATGCAGAAAAACTGAATCAGTTCAAGACGAGTGTGAAGTTGTTCTTTTCAGGAGTCGCGAGGAACCGAGATCATGAGTGAGTACTTCCGTGCAACCCGATTTATGAACGCAAACATGCAGCAGATGCGTGTCTTTCTGGATGCGGCGATCCCCGGAAACAACATCACGCCCGAAAAGGCACCGGCTTTTGCTGAATACATTGGCGAGTTGTACTACACAACGGCGCGTGACTACGGGTTTGAATCGCCTGTAGACGCCATGCGGGAGGCGTGCGCCGTTGTCGAGCGAATGCTGACACACAAGCAGTTACTCAAGTGTCTCAAGAAAGCGGGATTCAGATAATGCCGGTCGAGCTCAAAAGGAGCATTAATCCATGATCGAGAAGAACACCGACATCGACGGTTTTGACGTGTCCTGCGATCAATGTTCGTTCCAGACGCAATACGCCGGGATGACTTTCACGGACATGCGATATCAGATGATCGAAGAGGGTTGGAAATCGTTCAAGCCCGGTCGCAATGCGAGCGCTAAGGCCAATATCGAATGGTTCAACAAGTGCCCCGCGTGCGTGGAAGGACGGTCGAAGTGCAAAACCATAAAGTAATCTCCGTGATGCAGCCTTGGGCTTCGTTGCTGGTAAAGCGGTTTCGCGGGAATGACGGTCATTTAAGGCAACCATGGAAGCGGTACGAAACCCGATCATGGGAAACGATGTATCGCGGACCGTTGCTGATTCATTCCAGCGCAGGGTTGCCGAAATGGGTCTACGATTTATGTCACGCATATAATGAATTTTTCGATCCGTGGTTCGACATGGCGGGTCCACTTGATCGGCTTCCGCGTGGTTGTATTGTCGGCAAGGTCGATCTTGTTGACTGCCACTATATCAATCGAAAGTTCGAGTGTGATTTGTTCGGTTTTGACCACAGCAGAAATATCAGAGAATGGCATTTCGGGGACTTCGAGCATGGCCGTTTCGCCTGGTTTTGCAACAACGCCGTGGCCTTCGATAACCCCATTCCCGCGAAAGGGCGTCTTGGCCTGTGGAATTGGCAAGGGGAACTACCGGGGTTGGTCGAATGAGTCGACGATTCTACATAGAGGAAAGTCGCCATAATTGGTATGCCGATATACCTGAAGGGCAGGAATTGAGTCGCGACCAAGTCAACACCGGCGCGATCCTGCGCATCGCGGACTCGCTGGAAAAAATGGAACAGCCCTTCGTGCAGTTACTTCGTGAGACTGAGGGGTTACGTGACGAAGTGGCGTTTTTGTTGGCCGAGAACAACCGTCTGACGCGCTCCAACGCCGCGTTGCGCGGGTGCCTCAAGAAGGCGAAGAAGGTGGGGGAATGAAAACCACGAGCAGCCCAAAACTGTTTGTTGCGCAGATGAATACTTGGACCGAGAAGAATTGTCGAGCATTCATGATGTGGACCGGCATTAGCCACGCGGTCATAAATAATGATGGCTGGTTTCCGCGTATTGCAGGTATGGATATTGCATGGCATAAGCGCACAAAGATCGATGCATGGCGACACTTATCGCGCTGTGTTTATGTGGATTTTCTAACCCCCGCCCGCAAGCGCCAAGCCGTGAAGGAGTTTGGGGAATGATCCACGAACTTAAAACATGGTCACAGTATTACGCCGCCGTTGAATCTGGCGCGAAGAAGTTTGAACTACGCAAGGATGACCGAGGTTTTAACGTCGGTGACGTGCTCGTGCTCACAGAGGTTAATTCGGTTGATCTGAGACCGACAGGCAGACAATGTCAGCGCGTCATCGAATACATCGTGCGCGATTGTGAACCCTTTGGGTTGAAGAAGGGTTTTTGTATTCTCGGGATTCGCGATAGGGAGGATTATTGAGCCATGAAACCCGACTTCAGCGATGCCACCATCGCCCAGTGCCGCGCCTTCCTCGACGAGGCCATGCCGGGGAATCAGATCGTGGCGAAGAAGTGGAGCGACGAAAGTTATGACACACCTGCATGGTATGGCTTTTACGACAGCGAGATAGAGGCCCTACAGGTTGCGTGCCGTGTCATCAGTGGATGTCTCGGCAAATCACGCCGCGCCCACTGCCAGCGCGTAGCACGGAGGGTGGAGGGGTGAATCCTATATGTGCAAAACATATGGTCTACAAGTCGCAGATTCGCGACGGTAAACCGGTGCAGCCGTATTGCGCAATGTGTGACGCGGGGGAACCGGAGTGGGTACCAGCCAAAGACAGTCTCGTGATTGTATTTGGCGGATTGGGTGTGTCGGTGTCGGTTTACATTGTTAGCAGCGTGCACGAAGTCGAGCGCGTAAGAAAAGCGGGCCTCAATGTTTTTCCGGCCGATGGGGTGGGCAAGGAATTGCTTTGTCGCATCATCAAGGAACGGGTCCAAAAGAAGATCGATTTTCATGCTGATCTGGTAGCCAAACACAAGGAAATCGAAGCGCAGGAAGTTGGTCAAACAGGTGGAGGGCCGCGTTCATGACGAACGCAGATAAAGAATTCATCGAGGAAATTTGGACGTGGCCACAGAAACGGTGTCGCCGTTTTTTGCGGTACGCATTCCCCGGTCTACAGATTCAGATTCGTCGTGCTCATAATTTTGGCGACTACTACCGGCTTTTTATTGGCCCTGATGAATCAATCGGGTACTGGTGGTGGAATACCAAAACACGATGCGTTCGCGAATCCTGCATATTGGGGTATACGTGCCTCACGCTCGCTAAACGCAAACACGCACGACGGACATGGAGTGGCTACGCATCGAGGCATAAAAGAGGGTTCAGGGCGTGAAAATCTACCTAGCGTCACGGTACGCGAACAAACCAGTAATGTGCGAGGCTCGTGACCGCCTTGTTGACGCGGGACATACAGTCGTGTCGTCGTGGATCGATGAACCATTTGAGTCAATCAATGACATTGACGATCAGCAACGAATGGAATTCGCCCTTCGCGACATTTCCGATTTGCGTGAATCGGATGCGGTTGTCCTGTACACAACCGGCGGCGGTTCTGGTTGCCACCACGAATTTGGTTTCGCAATGGCACTGAAAAAGATTCTGCTCATCGTTGGTAGGCGCGAAAATATTTTCCATTACCTTGGCCGGGTGGACGCGCTGAATTCCACAGAGGAATTAATCGGCTACTTAAATGGCTACTTGAGGGGTGTGACGGAATGACCTGCCTCCAAATCGATCTCCCTCTGTCCCTCGCCCCGCTCCCCGTGCGCCTGACCACGGAGCAACGGGCCGCGCAGTTTGACGCAGAGCACCCGGAGGTCATGGACGCCCTGCACAAGCTTGCGATTGAACAGATCGCGGGCGGGGCAAAGCGGTTGTCGATTCTGGAGCTGTACGCCATCGTGCGGCACCGACTGAAACTTAGGATGAACAACTCGTTTATGCCGTGGTATGCGCGTGAGCTTGAATCGCGGTTTCCGTGGCTGCGCGGGTATATGGAGAAAAGGCCGACGAAGGCGGAAAGGGCAACCCCATGATCGCCTACATATTCCTCGCCGTAATGACCGCCCTGATCATCCGCGACCTGTGGACGGCCCGGAAGTTGCGCAAACAAATAGACGCGCTGTGTGACGAACTGGAGGCTCTAATTGCGCAGGACCGCAGAGAGGTGTACCAGAAACGGATGATCCGTCACTTGACCGAATCCGGCCCGCAAAACGTAGGGAGGAAGAATTGAGCGAATGATCCTAGCGTCCATCATAGCCATTGCGCTCTTCGTCTTCGTCTTCGCCTGGGGTTTCAACACGGGCCACAGATACGGACACGCCAAGGGGTACGAGAAAGGTCTGATCAATTCCGTCCACATGGATAGGCACATGGAAGACCTGAAGGAAATTACGGATCGAATCGCAGCATTCAATGACGGATTGGAGTCGAAAGAGTAACCGGGGGATCGTTTGGACATACATTCATACGTCATGCGTATCGGTGAATTCGCGGGCCGCAAAATAACGGCGGTTCCATCGGGATACCTGCGAAAGATTGTTAAGGCTCGAATAGACGAATGGAAAGCGGCTGAACTGGAATTGCAACGGCGGGGCACAGAAGTGCCTGTAGTCGATTTGTCGGCCCATGCGGTAGACAGGGCCTCGTGTAGGTTGATCGACCACTGGCGGGCCACACGCATTGAGAATGAGGGATTCTATACATGGCTTGCCCGGTTGGCCGAGGCGGCGCTGAATTCGAGGAAGCCCGCCATTCGTAACGGGAGCGACGTTGAAGTGAAGTTCTGCGGGCTCCGGTTCTTGTTGTGTGTACCCAAAGGCAACAAGCCACGGTTGAAGACGATTGTGCCGTTAGACGACGGGATCATGTCGAAAAGGGAAGTGATCGAGAGTATTTCAAACGCCCTCGGGCGTAGCAGGAAAAAGGGAAGGGACCATGGGAATGAATTCGAGGATACGGGTACTTGAGAAGGGGGTGAATCCGTGAAGCGTGGCACCTTCAATCATCCAAAAACCGGTCACCTGGCCCGGCTTCTGGGTATCTGCCGCGCGGCCGCTGGCGGGTATCTGGAGGCGATGTGGCACTGGACAGCGGAGTTCACTCCGGCCGGCGATATTGGCCGGTACAGCGACAATGAAATTGCCGAAGGCGCCTTCTGGCCCTCCGAGGAAGCAAGCCAAATTATTGCGGCGATGATCGAATCACGTTGGTTGGACAAGTGCGATCAACATCGGATCATCGTGCACGACTGGCCGGAACACTGTGAAGACACGGTGCATTCGAGGCTTGCGCGACAAGGACAAACTTTTGCAAACGGCGAACAACCTTCAAAAACTAAGCTTTCACAACGTGAACGGAGACAACTAGATAGGGTGCGGCGAAAAACGGCGGCAGAAAGCGGCTTTTGTGCGCATCACGGCGAAAAAAAGCCGCCCGCCGTAGCCGATGCCGATGCCTTAGCCGATGCCGAGCCTAAGCCTTTGCCATTGCCGAAGCCGATGCCGAAGCCGGAAGACCCTGTTCCAGAACTGAAGGCCAACGTCAAAGCGTTTCCGGCGCTCGGCGCTGCGCAAATTCGAGCCGGAAATTCGGCGGGGGAATCCCTGGGGAACGCGGTCGACGCCGTCGTGGGCCAAGTCGCGGTGGCTCCTGCTGCCGCGCCACAAATCCCGGGTGATGACCTGCTGGCCCGGTGTCTGGCGCTTGAGCCAGAGTGCGGCGGCACTCAGCGCGGATTCTGGCAAAAACGCCTTCGTGAAATTCGACAAGCCCGGAAATCAGCAAGTTTCGAACGGCTGCTGGAAGAAGCCGAAACCCGCATGGCGAGCCAGCGGGTAGTGCAGAGCAAGGGCTACACAGACAAGCTCAATTCACCCGCTGCATGGCTCAATTCGCAAAGCAGGAAGTTGCTCAATGCGTGACGCAAATCAACATGGCGCATTGCTGTGCTTTGAAATCCCCGGCAAGCCGCTTCCCTGCCAGCGAGCGCGGTTCAACCCTTTCGGGGCATCGCGCCGCCCTCGGGATACGGACCAAAACAAGCGGGCCAAGTCGGACATTGGCTGGATTATCCGGGACGCGATGATCCGGGCGAATCTCTCAGGGCCGCTACAAGGCGCTTTTGGCATTTCGCTGGGGTTTTATCTTCGCCAGCCCAAGAAATCGGCCAAGGCGTCAACCCATACGCCGTCTTGGGCCACTTCCCGGCCCGATCTGGACAACCTGACGAAGCTCGTCATGGACGCGGCAAACGGAATCATCTGGCTCGATGACGCCCAGGTCGTAGTATCCGAGCAATTCAAGGCGTTCACAACCGGCGAACCCTGCACCCAAGTGACCGTATTCCGCCCGGAATTTCCCTTAAACAACCCCCTTGACAATCCGTGTTCAGTTAGCTATACTGGTATCACAGTAGCACGGTCAGACCAAGGGCCGGAACCAAAACTTAAAGGGAGAACGGGACAATGACAACAGCGCTGCAAAACGGAAAAACGGATATGACGGTCAGCCGGGAATGGGCGAATCGCCCGGACGATCAAAAGTTTCTTTCGTTGACGGACCTCAAGGCCTACACCGAACGGCTTGCGCGGAATTCCGTCGAAATGGAATTGAACGTGAACGATCTGTACGTCACGCCGTCCGACACGCGCAACGGCGATCTTGATTTCTCGCTTGGCGGGCGCATCAAGGCATCCGCCACGAATTGGAGCTTCGGCCAGATTTGCAGCGAGATCGGCGTCCCGGCGAATTACCTCAAAACGCTTCCGGCGTCCTTGGCGGCGGACAATCTCAATTACGCGCTCGACAACGCGGATCGCACCATCAAGGCGTACAGCTACATGAACGGTTCGCAGAATCTTCGGGCGATCACCTCTCCGCGCTATGGCCGGTTGTATGACTCGCAAGTGGTGGACGCGGTCATGAAGATCGCTGGCAATGGAACGGGCGACACGCAGTGGAAGGTTCCCGGCGTGTTGGATTGGGGAACAGGCATCCATAACCCGTTCGTGGATGTGACGAAGGACAATACGACGCTGTACGCATCGGATCGCGATGTCTTCATGTTCCTGGTCGATGACACGCACCCGATTGAGATCGGCAAGCTGCCGAACGGAAACCCGGACATGGTGTTCCGTGGATTCTACGTCTGGAATTCCGAAGTGGGCGCCCGGACGTTTGGCGTATCGACCATGTACATGCGGGCGGTTTGCGCGAATCGCATTCTCTGGGGCGTGGAAGGTTTCGAGACCATGCAATTCTACCACCTCGAAAACACCCACGAGCGATTTTTCAACGAAGTGGTCCCCGCGCTCAATCGGTATTCCGAAATGGGCACAGACAAGCTCCTGGGCGGGATTCAAGCCGCCCGCGCGGCGATTGTGGCGGAGAACAAACAATCGGCCCTCGAATTCCTGACGGTTCAGGGCTTCACGAAAAAGGACACGCTCGAAGTGGTAGCTGCGGTAGAAAACGAGGAAGGCAAGCTGCCGGAATCGATTTGGGACTTCGTACAGGGCATTACAGCCTACGCCCGAAAGATTCAATTCGCGGACAAGCGGCTTGGCATCGAATTGAAGGCTCAAAAGCTGTTAGACAAAGTCGCGGCATAACGAAGCAACGCCGGGGTCTCACACGAGGCCCCGGCTTCCCATAAGGAACATGTCATGCAGATTCTAAACCGTAATACCAATCAAGTACTTTTCGACACTGAAGCTGAATCTCTCTTGGAATTGATCCAGAAAGCCATCACAGCCGGCGCGAACCTGCGCGGCGCGAACCTGCGCGGCGCGAACCTGCGCGGCGCGAACCTGAGCGGCGCGGACCTGCGCGGCGCGAACCTGAGCGACGCGAACCTGTACGACGCGAACCTGTACGGCGCGAACCTGAGCGACGCGAACCTGTACGGCGCGAACCTGCGCGGCGCGAACCTGTACGGCGCGAACCTGAGCGACGCGAACCTGTACGGCGCGAACCTGCGCGGCGCGAACCTGAGCGGCGCGAACCTGCGCGGGATTACTGTCGCTTGGTCCAGTCATCAAGTCATTTCGGAATTACTGCGACGCGAGGCGGCTGGCGATCTGCAGAAAGAAATGCTGGCGGGCTACATCCTGCTTCGCACGGATCTCTGTTGGGAAAATTTCCTTGCACTGGATCTCGATACTAAGCCTTGGGCCTTGGATGCATTACGCAAGTACGTTAAGGACGGCGACGGCGCGCCGGAAGTGCTCCGTACAACACCGGAGGAGGCATCCCAATGACACGCGAAGAAATCATACGGCGGGCGCAAAAGCTCACCGCCTTCAATGAAGCGAACGCCACGCCTCAGGAAGTCGCGAACGCGGCGGCGGCGCTCAAGAAGCTCATGGAAAAGCATCAATTGTCCATGATGGATGTTGCGGCCGGAATCACAAGCGAAAAAGTGGGCCGGGAAGAGATCGACGGCGGCTACACCAAAAAAACTTGGCAATCCGTCCTGGTGAATTCTATCGCCAAAGGCTTGGATTGCAGTGTGATCAGCTATTACGACGTAAGGGACGCGAAAGGTGTTGCCAAGAAGACGGTCACGTATTGGGTCTTTGGTGTCGAGTCCGATCTTGTCTTCGCCCGGTATCTTTACGATGTGCTTTCCAAGAAGTTTTACGACATGGGGACTGAATACTGCAAGGAGGAAGGTTACTCAGGCGCAATGCTTATTTCCGCTCGCGCGACATTCATCATTTCCGCAGCAAGAGCCGTTCGTGACCGCCTTATCCAACAGCGCGGCACACCGGAAGAAACCAGTCTCACGAACGCCCTTGTCGTATGCAAGGGCAATTCCATACCCTGGGCTGCGAGGTCTGCAGTATCGACAGCGTGAATCATCAAAGCGTGTCGCGTGTTCTATACGAAAGGAGGCCGGTTTGACCATGCAAAGGATTTTGAGTTTCGACATCGAACTTTCAAACATTTTCGACTTGAAGCCCGGTGAGGATTTGGATATCTATGCGCCCTTTCAAATCTCCGTGGCGGCTACTGCGTACCATAACGGGGATTCCAAACCGTGGTTTTCTCGCTCGAAATCCGGGCGGTATTTTGAGTCCATCAGCCAAAAACGCGCCCGTGCCCTTCTTGCGTACCTCGATCAAGAGACAGACGAAGGCACCATGGTTTGCGCATGGAACGGTTTAAGTTTCGACTTGCGCTGGATCGGCCACAATGCGGATGACATGGAGTTGGCCGCAAAGGTCGCATTGCGAATCTATGACCCAATGTTCCAGTTTTTCAATCTGAGGTGTCACATGGTCGGTGTGGCCGCTGTGGCGGATGGTATGAGATTACAACAGAAAAAACTCATGCACGGCTCTGAAGCTCCGCAGAAATGGAAAGACGGCCACCATCAAGAGGTAATCGACTACGTGATCGGCGATTGTCAGTTAACCAATTCGATTGTGGCGAGCATCCAAGAAAAGGGCTACGTCCGATGGATAACAAAAAAAGGCGAGCCCTGTATTCAGAAGATGCCAAAGCTGATGACTGTCCAAGAGGTCATAAACACCCCGCAAGCCCCGGTGCCGTCATGGATGGACAACCCTAAGCCGAAGGCCAGTTTCTATGACTGGTTTCCACCGAGCATTAAGGCTCAAGTGTAAGGAACTCGCTATGACCGCCCAATCCAACACGTTCAAGAATCGCGTGAAAGAATACCGCACGGTTCGCGCCGGCGATCTGAAAGCGCATCCCCAAAACTGGCGTGTGCATCCCGAGCGTCAACGGGCCGCTATGCGGGACATGCTGACCCGTGTGGGGTGGTCAGACGCCATCCTGTGTTACGAGTCCCCGGACGGTTTGCGAATCATTGACGGGCATTTGCGAAGCGAAATGGAGCCAGAGGACCAAGTGCCTGTCCTTGTGTTGGACGTGACCGAGGACGAAGCAAAAATGATCCTGGCTTCCATCGACCCGCTTGCAGCCTTGGCCGACAAAGACGAGGACGTATTCAAGCAACTGGCCGCGGAAATCGACTTGCAGGAAACTGTCCTTGGTTCGTTAATCATGGACCCGGAAGAGGAACCGGCCGAACTGACGGACTTCGACACGACGCCCCCGCCGCGCATGGCATGGGTATTGATCGGGGTGCCGATTCAACGATACCCGGAGATCAGTGACCTCGTGGAAGGCATTGCGGCAATCCCGGATATCATCTGCGAAGTGAGGGCGAGCTCATGAGCGCAAAAAGCGACAACTCCAATCACGCCGGCAAACTGGAATTGCGCCGTTACTTCCTACGCAGATATCCACCCGTCAAAGTGTTGGATTGTTGCCAAGGCGAAATGGTTCTTTGGAGCCGGTTGCGTCAGGAATTCCCGTGCACGTACATGGGTTTGGACGTCAAGGAAAAACGTGGCCGGTTGAAGCTGAAAAGCCACAGGCTCTTAGAAAACAGACACTTGGACTTTGACGTGATCGACGTTGATACTTACGGTAGTCCATGGAAGCACTGGTTTGCACTGTTGCCAAATCTATCCCGGCCAACAACCGTTTTTCTAACGGCTGGTTTTTCTGCCGCTGGGGGCGGCGTAATCTCAAAAGAGCAGTTGCGTGCACTTGGTATCGATGGATTAAAGCATTTTAGTGAAACAAGAACGGCGTTTTCGCTTGTTCTGAACCCTTTTTCGTTGCACTACTGCATCGCTCAGGTTACGCATTACGGACTGCGAATCATAGAGGCCAGAGAAGCTTTACACGGGGGGCGTTTCGGCCACACCCGCTACATTGGCCTTCGCCTGGAAAGGGCATAACACCATGAACGAAACAGAAATCGCCTGGACCCAAGTAACGTGGAACCCGGCCAGCGGATGCGAAGAAGAATCCGAAGGCTGCAAGTACTGCTACGCCAAAACCTTGGCCGAAAATAAGCGCGGTACGAAGGCATTTCCAAACGGCTTTGACCTCACCATACGGCCGCATAAGCTCAATGAGCCGAGAAAACTCAAGGATCCTTCCCTGATCTTCGTCAACTCCATGAGCGACCTGTTCTGGGAGGAAATCCCGGACAACTACCGCGATCAGGTCTTGGACGTCATCGAGGACACTCCCCGGCACCAATACCAAGTGCTGACAAAACGCGCCCCGGGTCTCTTGGCCTACTCCAAGCGCCGGAAGCTCCCCTCGAACTTCTGGGCGGGGACCACCATCGAGAATCAGCGCAATATCAACCGCCTGGACATCCTGAAGGAAGTGGAAGCCGAAATCCGCTTCATTTCCATGGAACCGTTGCTTGGTCCAATCCAATGCGACATGTCCGGGATCCAGTGGGTCATCACAGGAGGCGAATCCGGATTGCATCTGTCCCATGAATCCATCTGCGAGAAACGTGCCCTGGTGCGCTACGTGGATCGCAAATGCGTGGTCCGTGAAGATAGAATGTCATGGGTTCGCGACATTCGCGACGAATGCGCACGGGTTGGTTGCGCCTTTTTCCACAAACAGTGGGGAGGCCACCGCCCAACGTCAGGCGGAAGGATCCTTGATGGCCGGACCTACGACGAGTTTCCGCGTCTCCCGGCAGAAGGCGCGTTCAACAAAAAGTTGAGTAAAGCGGACATTGTGAACGCTTCGAGTAGCAGTTCGAACAGCCAAATGGCATTGGTGTAGACGATATGCCGCGTACAGGAAGGCCAAGTAAATTTGACGCAGAAAAGGCGGCCCGCATTGTCGATTTGATCAGGGGTGGAAATTATGCCGAAACCGCCGCCGCCTCCGCAGGTATATCCAAAGTAACGTTTTACAACTGGAAACGCGAAGGGGCGCGAGAGCGGGACAAGCGCCAAAATCCGCGTTACAAGCCAAATCCGAAAATGTCAGGTTTTGTTGAGTTTTTGAACGGAGTAGAAAAGGCCGAGGCGGAATGTGAGGTCCGGGGCATCACTCGAATTCAGCTTGTGGCCCGCGAAGAATGGACGGCCATGGCGTGGTATTTGGAGCGTAAATTTCCTGCCCGTTGGGGCCGTCGAAACCGCGCCGAAGTGCCAACATCAGAGGATGGCGCCGCGCAGGAAATCACACTGCAAGATATACTTGGCGTGCTGAATTTGAAGAAGCTGACCAAAGAGGAGAGGGCTCAGCTTGTCGGTCTCTTACGCAAATGCGGACCATAAGTCGTCAAACACGGCAATCTCCCTCGCGGACTACATCGAGGCCGAAGACTCCCTGCATTCGTACATCCGGCAAGCGTGGCACATTGTAGAGCCCGGCCGGCCCTTTGTCGATAACTGGCACATCGGGGCCATGTCGGAATGCCTGGAAGCGGCCAGCCGTGGCGAAATCCGTAACCTTGCGCTGTTTGTTCCTCCGCGCGGCATGAAATCCCTGACGGTCGATGCTTTCTTTCCTACGTGGATTTGGGGCCCGCAGAACCGGCCCGAAACCCGATGGATGTTTTCCTCCTACGCTGACTCGCTGGCCGTGCGGGACAACGTCAAGCGCCGCGACATCATCCGTTCGCCCTGGTTTCAACATCACTGGGGTAGCCGGTTCAAGCTGAAGCTCGACCAAAACCAGAAACATCGGTTTGAGAACGATCGCGCCGGATTCAATCTCGCCGTGGGTGTCGGCGGGTCCATCACCGGCGAAGGCGCCGACTTTCTCGTCACAGACGATCCCCATAAGGCCGATGAAGTCGAATCGGACACCATTCGTACAGGCGTTCACGACTTCTGGGACTACACCTGGTCCACTCGTGCCAATGATCCGCAGTCCGTCGTGCGCATTCTGATCATGCAGCGGTTACACCCGGACGATCTTTGGGGGCATATCCAAGAGAAGGAAGAAGGGCGCTGGACGGTTTTATGCCTTCCCATGCGTTACGAGCGTACCGCGTACCTGTGGCCGTTGTCGTGGCCCGATCCGCGCCAGCAGGAAGGCGAATTGCTTTTCCCGGAACGGTTCCCGGAAAAGGAAGTCAAGGAGCTCGAAGAGACGCTTGGTAAAAGCGGTGTTGCATCCCAGTTGCAGCAGCGGCCCGAGGTGCGGGAGGGCGGCATCTTCCAGCGTAGTTGGTGGAACGGAAAGAACCGCTATGTCTTCACGGAGCGGGCGCATATCAACCGGACATTCCAGCGGTTTGGCTTCATGGACGTGGCCGACAAAGTAGGCGCGGACAACGCATGGACTGTGAATCTCTTCGTGGACGTGCTACCCGAATACCAATTGCTGTTGCGGAACGTCTACCGGAAGCGGCTCGACTTTCCGTCCAAGGTCCAACACTGCAAGGACATCATTACCGCGGAAAACAGGGACGGAAAACTGGCCGGGTTCATTATCGAGGACAAGGCAACGGGCGTTGCGCTTATCCAGCAGCTTCAAGCCGAATTGCGCCCGGACCTGGCAAAGCTCGTGATTCCGTTCAATCCCCAAGGCGACAAGCCCACACGCGCAATCAACGTCTCGCGTTGGTGCGAACGCGGCGGGTTTTGGTTGCCGTACCCGCACCCGGAGTGCGAATGGCTTCCCGTCTACGAAGACGAGTTGTTCAAAGCCCCGGCGTGCAAGTTTTGGGATCAGGTGGATACAACCTCCATGGCGCTCAGTTACCTCTGGCACTTCCTGGAAGCCTGGTGGCAAGGCCACCGCGCCATTTAGCACACTGTCGCAAAAGTCGCCACTTCCTGATAGTATTGTTCCGTTGGCTTGAACCCGGAGACCCAAGGCCATGGGACTGTACAAACGCATTCAGGAGGTTTCGCGCGCCGCACAAACCAGCGTGTTGCGTGTTGGACAGCGCTACCTGTATCTCGCGTTCGAGAGTTACTACACCTACACCCAATACCGCGATCAGAACGCCCGCGCTTCCGCTGAAACGACATCGAAGCCCCTCCGCAACCCGGTGAACCGTCTCGTGGAATTCTACGTGACGCTCATGTGGCCGGGGCCGCTCGATGAATCGTTGCCCATCGTGGCAGACGATCCCGATCGCGGCGACAAGCTCAAAGAGGCGGTCTATAAGATATTCCGCTGGTCGAATTGGGAGCTCAAAAAAAACCGCATGGTGCGCGTCTTCGTCACATCCGGCGAAATGATCGTCAAGGTCGTGTCGAAGAAAAACGAGGATGACGTGTCCGAGCGCGTCTACTTCCAGCCCATCGAATCAAAGCATGTGCCCGTCATTGAAACCGATGATCGTGGTTTTGTGACGTACATCCGCATCGACATTCAACGCGAAGAACGGCAGCCGGACGGATCGACCAAGACCTTTACCTACACCGAAGTGTGGGACAAAGAGGCCGAATTTGCCAAGCGGCTGTGGAAGCATGAGCGCGATTACGGTTCTGATCTCAGCATGCTTGGCGAACCCGTGGAAACCATGACCTTGTCTGACGCGGGCGTAGGTGATTTCCTGCCGTTTGGATACGCTCAATTCAGGGATATCGGCGAAGTGCGCGGCATCAACGCATTTCAGGCCGCACTCGACAAAATAGACGAAGCGGACGCCGTTGCGTCCAAGCTCCACGCCCTTGTGTTTCGGGGCAAAAACCCCACCTGGGCGTTGCAACGCAGTGGCACTGACAAAGACGGCCGGCCATTACCCGCCCCTGTGATTCCGGCCCGATCCACCAGTGAAACGACGGGCAATGGCGTGGTCGAATTCGGCGGGGAAAAGTTCATTGCCGTGAACGGCGAAGTGAAATGCCTCGTGCCGGATATTCAGCTTGGCGATGCGCGTGAGGTATTGAACGATCAGGTGGAAGAAATCGAGAAAGACCTTCCCGAGCTTCAGTACTACAAGGTCATGCGTCAAGGCGATCAGATCGCCACGGAAACGATCCGGCTCATGTTGGCCCCGGCAATCTCACGGTTGATTGAGGCGCGTAACAATGCGGAGGCGTGCTTGATTCGCGCCACGCAGATCGCATTGACCATGGCGCAAAACATTGGATTACAGGGGTTCGAAGCATCCGCCATCGGTACGTACCAAGGCCGTGATTTCGATTTCGGATTCGAGCCCCGCGAAGTCCTTCCCATGACGCCCATGGAAAAGGCAGCGCAAGACAAAGCGGAGGCGGAAGCCGACAAAGCCCGCATGGACATCGGTATTCCGCGCCGCATCATCCTGGAAGAGCGGGGATACGACGAGGAAGAGATCGCCCGCATGGACCAACTCAGGGCAAAAGACGAACAGAACCGCACATCCGCCGCGGCGCTGCTCATGGATTCGGCCATGCGCCAATTCAACAGCGGAGAGGCCAACTAATGGGTAAAAACGCTACGCCCGACTTCGTGATTGAGAATCGAGCGAATCCCGCAATGTATTTGAGCGAATGTCCACTTTGTATGCCTGTCGAGCGAGTCGATCCGCTTACTGGCGAGTGCCCGTGTTGTGGCTGTGTGGACCCGAGTAATCTACACCCGTTTCGGTCCTATTGCATTGATTCATTCTACAGCGCACAGCGGCCAGTGCTCATTATGCCGTGGAGCAAACCCCCGGAATCTATTTTGAGTCTGCCGACCGAAGAAGCCCGGGTGGCAGCTATCGTTGCGGCATCGCAAATGATCAACGCAGGGGATTCATTCCATGTTCGCCGCCGTGACGTGAAGACGTGGGGTTGCCCGTTTTACTTCGTGCAGACCTTGGATTGGCGCAGAGCCCACGACGATGTTAGAGGCTGGATTTCATGCATCGTCCTTGCCGGGTGTAAATTGAAGCTATTCAACCATGCCTGAGATCGACGTACCCGATCAGATTCGCGGTTACAAGGACGAACTACTCCAAGAAGAAACGGAGACCGTTCGATCGCTCGCCTTGGTCTGGGCGGGGCTCGTGTCTTCCATGCGCCCCCGTATTCGCGCTCTCGCGGATCGCATCAAACTCTTGGCCGACCAAGGCCGGGAACCCTCCCACGATCTGATTGTGCAACAGCGGCAATTCACGGCGGTGTTCGAGGAAGCGGCCTCCAATTACGACGCCTATAGCGGCTACGTGGACGATCTCGTTACAGCCCGCAAAAGCGGCGCCATCGATATGGCCATCGAGAATGCGGAGGAAATCCTGACGGCGGCCGGGAAACCTCCGGTAGTGGCATTGGCGGACGTGGACGCCCTCCAAACGCTCGCTACCCGGCTCGCCAGTGACAACCCAATCCGTCAAACCATGCTGGCCCGATACCCCGATCAGTGGCTTGCCATCGAAAAGGCACTGCAGGACGGCATCCGGGCCGGGTTGAGCCCGCAGGAAATTGCGGCAAATATGGTCAAGGCCACGGACGTATCGCTAAACAACGCCATGCGAATAGCCCGGACAGAAATCGTAACGGCCTACCGCGAAGCCGCCCGGGAGTCCTACAAGCAATCGAAACAGGTCACCGGTTACAAGCGCATGTCCGCCCTGGATATTCGCACCTGCCCCGCGTGTCTTGCGCTCCATGGCCGGTTCTACGAACTACACCAGCCCCTTGTCGATCACCCGAATGGCCGTTGCTTTCTCGTGCCGGTCATCAAAGATTTGCCACCCCCGGAAACCGGCACGGGCGAGGAATGGTTCAACTCGCTCAGCGAAGATGAGCAACGGGCAATCCTTGGCCCTGCGAAATTCGACGCATACCAGAAAGCGCAGATCGACTTCGGTAAGCTCGCCATTCTCGCCAAGGACCCGACGTGGGGCGGCACGCTCAGTGTCGCCACCCTGAAGCAATTGGGCTTGAAATGAATCACCCTGCCTTGGACAACCCGGATTGGCGGGAGTACTTCGAGGAGCGGGCCGCAATTGGAACCTTTGACGCGGGCTTGAGCGTTTACGACGCCGAAAGCCAAGCCCTGCGTGATACCCTTGCGGCCATAGCCCGGATGCAGCCGGTCGCCACCCCGGAACCCACGGCGGATCAGTTAGCCTTGTTCTAGGCTGGTCACTATCTGTCGCGACTGTCGCAAATTTCACTTGACAGACAAACCAGAACCCGTTATGTTGTACCCACGCTTACGAGAGCGGCATATCTCGGGGGTCTGTTCTGGACCCGGTCGTTACGGGACGTACAACCCGAAAAAGGGAACCCAATGTCACAGCAGAAGCCCGGAACAGATCCCGATCCAAAACCGGCAGACGACAAGACGCCGTCTGCGCAGGAAACCCCTCCTTCTGACCCGAAAGGCAAAGAGGGGGGCGAGACGCCGCCCGCCAAGACGTATTCACAGGCGGAACTGGACGCAATCGTAAGCGACAGGCTTTCACGCGAGAAACGGGCCGCCGATGAAAAGGCCGCCGCTGCAAAACGTGAAGCCGAAGAGACCGCGCTCAAGGAACAGCAGAAGTTCAAGGAGCTTGCCGAGCAACGCGAGAAGCGGATTGCCGAGTTGGAGCCAAAAATCACCGAGTTTGAGACCGGCTCCAAGACGGCCGCCGAAAAGATCGCGTCACTCGAAAAGATCATCGCCGAAGACGTTGACGCCCGCATGAAGGCGCTCAACATCGACGCGCCGATGAAAGAGCTTGTGGACAAAATGCAGGTTCTGGAAAAGCGCGAATGGCTTGCGAAGCACGAAGAATCCCTTCGTGGTAAGCGGACCAAGGGCGTTTCGGAAACTCCCGCACCGGGCGGATCGGGCAAAGTTCCAGCTTCCAATGGCGCACCGGGCCAAGAGGAAGCGGACAAGATAGCGAAGCATTACCGCTCGCTTGCCTAATCCGTAACCTTGCCAGCCTGCGTGTTCCGAAAGGAACCCGCCTACCATGGCAAACCTTACGCTCCCGACCGCGACGAAAATGTCCGTGGTCAAATCCATCGATCAGCACACCCTTCTGGCCGGTGTGGTCATTGCATGCGGTGAAATGATCACCGTGGACACGACAACCGGCAAATGGAAAAAGGCCGACGCCAACGATCCAAACGCGGAACAGTTGGTCTACATGGCCACGCACGGAGCCAACATCAACGTTCCCCTTACCGGTATCCGGCGCGGCATCGTTGACGGCGGCTACGATCTGACCGCGCTCTCGTATCTGGACAAGCTGTATCTGTCCGCCACAGCGGGCCGTGTTGCAGACGCCACCACGGGCGCAAACGAAAAGCAAACCCTCACGATCACCGGCACCCCCACGGGCGGCACGTACAAGCTGTCACTGGATGGTGTCGAAACCACGGCGCTTGCCTACAACGCGAACGCGGCCACCATTCAGGCGGCATTGGAAGCGTTGTCTAACGTGGGTGCGGGCAATGCCGCGGTAACGGGCTCCGGTCCGTTCACGGTCACGTTCACGGGCGCTCTCGCGAATACCCCGCTTGCGCTTCTTGTGCTTGCGGACAACTCGCTGACGGGCGGCACCGATCCCAGCATCACGATTGCCGAGGCGCAAAGCGGCCAGGTGAGCAAAATCATCGGCTACGTGTTGCCCGCGCAAAACGGCGACAAACTCTTGTATCTGGGCGACTAACCGAAACCGGGCAACAGCGCCCATTTGATGAGGTGATGAACAATGTCAAACACGTTGGCCTACGGGTTCTCGAACCTGTTGGACATCTTCCCGGCAGCGGTGACCGAAAACCTTGAAGCGGTCAACACCGCGATGCAGCAGTTCAAGGACGAACACAACCGGCAGATGCAGAATCTGTTCGGGCTTTTCTGCGAGTACACGACCAACAACAAGGGCCGGTACAACACGCTTGCGGACGCAGAAATGCAGGAAAGCGACGAGTACACGGAAGGCTTGCCGATCAAAGGCGGGGACCGCTACGACGTGGCGTGGCCCATTCTGAGCGGCATTCTCTCTCAAGGACTCACGGAAGAGGCCGCCAAGAAGATGACGGTCGAAGAAGCGAACCGCAAAGCGCTTCAGGTTCAACTTGCGGACATCAAGTTTTTGCGCAAGAACATCCTGCGGGCGTTGTTTGCGAACGTTGCATGGCCGTGGTCTTCGGAGGAAGACGGATCGCTTACGATCCAAGGTCTTGCAAACGGCGATGCCGTTAAGTACCTGTTGCACACCGGCGCAACCTCCACGGCGACCGACACTCACTATCTGGCAACCAACTCCGCCATGGCGAATTCGGATTTCGAGGGTATCCGGGAGGAATTGCTCGAACACCCAGAAAACTCCGGCGATGTCGTGGCGCTGGTGCCGACGAACCTGAAAGCCACAGTGGAAGCCTTGACCGGCTTCTATCCGGTTGCCGATGCAAACATCAGTTTCGGCTCCGGCGTATCGACACTGAAGGGCGCTCCTTCGGTCCAGGTTCCGGGCGAACTGTTCGGCTACCACGAAGGCAAGGTGTGGCTGTACGAATGGCGCTCACTCCCGGACAGCTACATCGTTGCTGTCTGCACGGGTGGCAACAAAGCCCTTCGCGCCCGCCAGGAAAAGCTCGCTTCCCTGCAAGGGTTGCGGCTTGTGGCCGAAAACGAAGGCACGCACCCGTTCTACAAGACAACGTGGAAGCGGCATATCGGATTCGGCGGCTACAACCGCGTGAATGCCCTTGTAAAACGCTTCGGCAATGCGTCCTACGCCGTGCCGACCGGCTACGAGACGCCGTCCGCATCCTAATCCATCGTTCCCGCCGCCCTGCGACGTGTAACAGGGGGCCGGGGAGTTTGACTCCCTCTCCGGCCCCTCATTCAAAACCCTTGGAGTCACGGAGTCAGATTGATGCATCCACGAGTAGCTGATCAGAGGCAGCGCGAAGCCCGGACCCGTATCGGCGCAAACCTGAAGAAATTGTGCTTCATGCTGAATGTCGAATTCGGCGAAGCGCAACACGCCCACGATCGTTCGCTTGCAGCTTTGTGCGAGTTGGAGCATATCGCCGAAGTATCCGATCGCATTGTCGCGGCCGCGATTGGCGATCAGCCGGAACAACCAACCTTTGAACCAAAGCCGGAAGCGGATCCGGAATCTGCCACGGACCCGGTTGAAACCGCGCCCCTCATTGCGGGATTGGACGAAATCCCACAAGACACCCAACCCGATCCACAGCCATTCATCCCCGAAGACGCACCCAAGCCGAGCGGCAAAAAGGGCAAGTAACACACTATGCCGGCCATCACCACATACACCGAAAGCGAACTGAAAGCCTACCTGCACGATTGCGTAGGCGGGTTTGCGGACTTCCTTTCGTTTTCGGTGGGTGCTGGCAGCTATGACCGAACCGTGAACAAGGCGCTGTCGCGCTATGGCGTCGAAACCATCGACCTCGTGGACGGGGTCACGGAAGCCGCCTTGCTTGAGGCGTGCGCCCGGTATGAGCTTTGGACGTCGATCACGAATAAGACAAACGCCTATTTCTCGCTTTCCAGCAAAGGCGACTCGCTGAGCCTCGGACAGTTAAACGAACACGCCCGAAAATCAGCCACCGAAGCATGGGACGACGTTATCCGACTCCGCAACGATCTGGACCGCGAAGGAGCGGAAGCGGACGGCGGATCCGGCGACATGGTCATTTACGACGTGAGCCGCGACGACGACCCCTATGAGGCCCTAGCGGCCCTGGAAGCGGAAAACCAAGAGTACGCCACGGAGGAATCCGAATAATGGGCGCGGCATTTCTTCAGCCCGGATCCATCGCAGCGATTCGCAACGCGGCCAGTGGGCTTTTCTGGGACCAAGTCACTGTCTTGAAGCGGTCCGCCTCGGATACGGGCGCGTATGCGCACCTGCAAGAGAGATTCGGCGATTACGACACGGAGCACCCGGAACTCGAAATCGAGACCGCGTGCAAGTTTAACCCGGTGTCCGCCTCTGAACTGAACCATCCCACGGATGAACAGCAGACCAATGCGACGGTTCTTTTCCCTGCGTCCTTGACGGGCGTAGATGCGCACGATCGATTCCGGCTGGATGAAAAATTCGGCACGGCGCTGGAAACCCCGGAGCTGTACGAAATCGTGGGGCCGTTGCGGGAAACGATCTTCGGATACGAAGCCGATTTGCGGCGCGTGGAGGATCGGGCATGAACGTGCGTATGCGGTGGAATACGAATCAGGTTGCCGCGAAGCTGGAAGGCTTTCATACGGCGCTTGTCGAAAAAGCCGCGTTCCTTGGCGAGCAACAGACAAAAGCAAATATAGCGATCCCGTTCGAGCACAAGGACGGATCGATGCGTGGCCAGATTGATACCAGCGCCATGATCAACAGCGTGAAGGCGAACGTCACGATCGGCAAAACGCTCCATGACGCAGAGGTCGAGGTCCCGGTTCACTATGCCCAGTACCAGGAAAACATTCGCGCGTTCATGGGGCCAGCCGTTGAAACCGTTGCGGCATCGGCCACGACGTTGGTAGACGCGGCCAGGAAAGAGGCGGGGGTCCTGTAATGCTAACAGAAGTCTACACGGACGCCACAAAGGTGCTGGTCGAATACCTGCAACTGGAAAACACGCCCCACGGCGCATCGCAACTGTACCCGGAAGTGGAAGATGCGGTGTATGCCGAGGCGCTCCCGAAAGGGTTCAGTGCGGCCTCAGCGGCCATTGTGGTTGGGGGCAACTCGGAACACCCCATGAAGAGCGGTCCGATTACCCGTGCGTTGCGGCTGTTGCGCGTCTACGCCGGAAATGACGACCCGGCCGCCATGGCGCGAATCGCGAACAAATGCGCGTATCAGATCAATCGGGGACAGGGCGTGACGGTCGCATCGGGCCGCCTGATTTCGGCCCACGTAGAAAGTATGAGCGGAGTTTCATGGGTTCCGGCCGGACAACGGCCCTTTATCAACATCAGCGTATCAGCGCGGGTGACCGCGTAACAAAGGAGAACGATCATGGAGAACACGAGCGCGGGCCTTGTATGTGTCCGCAAGGGCGCCTATGGCGCGGTCCTGCCGGCCATTGGATCGGCTCCAGTTACCTGGAGCGCATCCGGCGCGGCCGCAAACGAAGTGCAATCGGTCACCATCACCGGATCGCCGACCGGGGGCACGTTCACCCTCACGTATGGCGGCCAAACGACCGGCAACATTGCGTACAACGCATTGGCGGCCACGGTTGAGCAAGCCCTTGAGGCGTTGTCTTCCATCGGGCTTGGCAACGTTTCCGTATCGGGCAGCGCGGGCGGTCCCTACACCGTTACGTTCATCAACGCGCTTGGCAACCGATCGCTCAGCAACATGACCGCCAGCGGCGCAAGCCTGACGGGAGGCACCGATCCGGCTGTCGCGGTTGCGCAAGTCACGGACGGCACTCCGGGCGGTGCAACGTGGACCAAGCTCATGGTCGATCACGAGAAGGACACGGAACTCCTGATCGTGAACAAGCAGCGCGAAATCATCCCTGTGGGCGAGTATGACGCCACGGACATTCACAGCATCATGCGTTCGATCTTCGGCGTGAAGATCAGCTTGTTGCAGTCCGGGATCGACGCCATCAAGCTGGCTTTTCCGGAATGGCCCGAAGACTCGCCGGGGGTGCACACAATCCCGAATCGCAGTATCCAGATCGATCCGTGCGCAATCGCGATGGAGTACGACCTGGGTGTCTGGCACTTCACCAAGTGTGTGCCCGTCGATCCGTCCAGCATCAAGCAAAACCTTGAACTGACCCAGTTCGACTTTGTCTACCGCTTTTTGGGCGACGACGCGAACACGGACAGCGCCAAGGGCTATTTCTACGAGTTCAGTTAAACGAGTCAACGCCAGGGCGGCGGAAACCCCTTGGTTAAGGAGTCATTGCCATGAGTCATACGGGAAACGGGAAATCGGGCAGCTTGCTGGATTTCACGCGGACAGAATCGGAGATGGTCTCGAATGCGCCGATTGTGCTTTTCGAGATCGACGGCCAATCCCATGGCGTGCACTTGCGGCCAGCCGGCGAAGTCGATGAGTGGTTTGAGCGCATGGACGCAATCGATCGCGCGGCCAGCGACACGGACTTTCACGCCAAGCGTATCGCGGCGCTGACGGTATCCCTTGAGGATGCCACCCGGAAAGCGTGCGAGCTGGAAATCCAAGACCTTGAAGGCCCGGATCGCAAGGGAGAGATCGAGTCCGCCCATCTTGCGATCAACACACTTCAGGATCGAATTGCGTCAGCTTCGGCCACGCACCGCAAGAAACGGCGCGAGTACATGGATGCGGTCAGGGATGCCGTGTTCAGTTACGCGCCACACGAACTGGATATAGAGGCGTTGCGGCCCGTGGTGACCGACGCGCAAATCATCATCGCGTATCAGCGGCTAAGGAACCTCAGCGACCCTTTAGCCCAGGCTCTGAATATCTCCGAACTGCGTGCAGAAAGGGTGGCCGCAAGGAAACGTCAATAGTACCCGTATATGCGATTTTTGAATCGATTGCCCAGGCTTACGCCATGGACCCGTTTGAACTGCCGTTCAAATGGACTTGGGAAAGGATATGGATCGCAATGGCGAGGCTCCACGAAAGGAACCGTGAAGCGGAGAAAGCCCGGCGTTCGCCGTCGTCATCGGCTCGCGGGGGCATGACCGCGTTATCGCTTGGCGAGATCACGGCATCCATGGTGACCCGCAATAAAAGCGCCGGCCCGCGCCGGTTTGCCGTTCCCAAGGGGTAGCGCATGGAACTTGCACGGCTCACTATCGTTTACGAATCGACCGGGTTTTCAGTTATCACCCAGGAGCTAACTGAAGTCCGGTCCGCTGGCGTTTCCGCATTTGGTGAAATCCGCAAGGCGGCGGCGGGTTTAACCGAGGCCGTGATTGGCGAATTCCGGAACATGCAACACGCAATAAGCATGTCCTTCACCGGTATCACAACACAGAGTAAGCAAGGTCTTGTCGATCTGTCCCAGGCCTCAGAATCCGAGATCGGACAAAAGCTGCCCGGCCACGCGGAAGACGCAGAGAAGCGCATCAAGAAGAGCTTCAAGATTTGGTCCGAAGAGGGCATCAACAAGATGCAGGGGCTTGCCAATCAGGCGGGCGTCACGTTTGGCCTAATCGGTGCCGGGATAGTGGGGCCGTTGACGTTGGCCGCAAAAGCGTCCATGGACTTTGAAACCGCGTTCACAGGCGTGCGCAAAACTGTTGATGCATCAGAAGAGGAGTTTGCCGCTCTTCGTAGCCAGATTCTGGATATGAGCACAGAAACGCCGTTTGCCGCTACTGCGATTGCGGGCATCGCCGAAGCCGCTGGACAAATGGGTATTCAAAAGAAAAACATCATGGGCTTCACCAAGACCATTCTTGATCTTGGTGTATCTTCCAATCTTGCGGGCGAAGAAGCGGCAACGATGCTTTCGCAATTTGCCACCATCACGCGCATGGATCAATCGCAATTCCAGAATCTGGGATCGGCGATTGTTGCATTGGGTAACAGTGGAAACTCTAGCGAAAAAGACATAGCGGAATTGAGCCTTCGTCTTTCTGGCGCTGGTAAGACGGCCCATATGTCACAAGCGGACATATTGGGAGTCGCGGCAGCCATTGCAAACGTTGGCATAAATGCCGAGGCGGGCGGTACGGCTATATCCACGGTTCTTGGGGAAATTCAGAAAGCGGCAATGGCGAACACGGAAGAGTTTTTGAGGTATTCCCATGTTTCGAGCATGACCAAGAAACAGGAGGAGGAATTCGCGAAGTCGCTTGGCATAACCGTGAAGGAGTTGAAGGAGCAAGCCAAGTATGTAACTGAGGGTAATGAGCAGCTTACGAACTTCGCCACGGTGGCCGGAATGAGTGCATCTGAATTTCAAAAGCTATTCAAGGCAGATGCATCCGCTGCGCTGGATGCGTTCATTCAAGGTCTTGGACGGATGCAAAACGCAAATCAAGACGTATACCAGGCTATGTCTCGGCTTGGAATCGAAGAGCGCAGACAGATCGATGCGCTCTTGCGGCTTAGCGGGTCACAGGGCGAATTAACAAAAGCCCTTGGGCTATCCAAGCAGGCTTGGGCAGAGAACATCGCGCTTACCGACGAGTCGAATAAGTTCTATTCAACCTCAGAGTCAAAGATGAAGATGCTTTGGAATACAGTTACGGAATTGTCTATTGCTGTCGGGGATATGCTGGTGCCAACACTGATCCGAGTCGTTGAAGTTGTTAAGCCATGGATTGAAAGCATCACACAGCTGATCGACGCCCATCCGGTTCTTGCCCGAAACATACTACTGGCTGCGGGTGCTATCGGCGGTTTGGTATTGGCGATATCTGGTGTGTCTTTCGTTCTTGCTCAACTAGCCGGGGCAATGTCGTTTGTTTTCGGGATTCAGACTCTTTTAGGCATCGGCTCTGTTGCAACTGGCGTTACCAGCATAGGCACGGCCGCCACGGTTGCAACGCCAGCGGTTGCGGGTTTGGGTGCGGGCCTTGGTGCTGCCGCGTTGTCGATTGGGTTTGTCGGCATTGCCGCTGTGGCTGTCGTGGGAGGGCTTGCCCTGCTCGGAAAAGCAGCCGGGGCGACTGCCGCCGAATTCACGAAGCTGCGAATGTCGGCCGAATCGCTGGACGCCACGACACAGCGGCGCATCGAACAAATGCGGGCCCTTGGAATCGTGGTAGACGAGACGGCCATGAAGGAAATGAGCCGTTCCGAGCGCATCCAGTACTTGACCGATCTGGAGCTGAACAAGGGCGACGCCGCGCTTCGGGCCTACCTCAATTCCGTGATGACCAAAGAGCAAGCCGATCTGCTGTTCAATCAGGCGAAGGCCCTTCGGTTGAATGAAGAAATCACCATGCAGGAAGCGGCCTCTGTTGCGCTACTCAACATAGACGAGGCGGCAAAGCTGCAACTCATTCAGTCGGACGCGGCCGCCACGGACGCCATGCTACGGCAACTGGGAATCCGCACCGGCGCGGCAAAGAAATCGGTAACCGACACAGCGCAGGTTGAATCAGAGTTGACGCAAGTGGTCAATTCGGGCGTAGGCCAGCGCATGACAAAGCGCGAACAAATGGATCGCGCATGGGCGGAAAGTTTCCGTGCACAATTGGCTGCCCAGGAGGCATCGAAAAGCGCGGTCTACCAGCAGGTTCTTGCAGACAGGGAGCACGCTCGACAGACCGCACTCATGACTCAAAATGTCCTTACGTTTGGCAATCAAACTGAAACGGTCTTCTTGACAGTCATGCCGAATGCGACAGAGAAAGGACTTAGTGAAACCCTTAATCAGATAGAGAAATTTCAGAAAGAGATCGAAAAAAAGGCCAAGGAAATCCGCGAAACCCTTCAAGGCGCGGTAGACATGAACAAGCGCCATTCCCCGTCGATCAACGATTACGCCAAGATCGGATTTCAAGACAACCTGTCCATCATGCAAGGGTTCAGCAACCAAGCAGGGACAATCCTTGGCAATATTCGTAGCACGTTCCGGGAAGCGTTTGATTTCACCGGGCCGCTCATGGGCATGGCATCCAGCATGCCGCCAGTGTCCACCCCGGAAGAACGCAATCAGGCGTACTCCGATGCCGCCCATTCATTGAATTCCATCGTGAACAACAATCAGCAAAACCAGACCACGAACTATCAGGGCGGAAATGTCTCCGTGCATGTGAGCATTCCGGAGAACGTTGCGGCGGGGATGAACAAAAGCGAGCTCGCCTTCCAGATCGGGCAAGAGATTTTGAAGCAAACCGAGCAATCGATGATCGGCAAACGTGGTCTTGCGCCGAGGTTTGCATGATTATCAACGGCACGGATATTCGGCTATCTCCGTACTACGCCAAGGTGTATGAGCGCGAGGAAATAGTTTCCGCCACGCCCGTGGTGGATGTAGCGGATAACGAAGTGGGGACCGGTTTCAGCATTTCCGGCAACACGTTTTACCGGGGAGAGCAAGAGAACATTCCCATTTCGCTGCATGGATCGAACCGGCAAACCGTCGTGAACCGGTTGAACGCGCTCAATTACTTGTTGCGCCAGGGTATCACTTACGAAGTGCAACTGGATCAGAACCCCGGTGTAGTGCGCTATGCGAAATTCTTGGGCATGACGCGAGGAACGTGGCATGGCAATTCCATGCTCGAATTTGCGATCCGGTTGGCCTACGGCGATCCGTTCAAATATTCGGAGACCGAAACCGAGTTTGAAGACACCATCGATGCCGATCCCTTTGATTTTCAAATAGACGCGGAAGACATTGCACAGGCGTCTTCCAATATCGAGCCGGTGATTACCATTGCGTTGTCCGCCGCAAGCGCAATCCCGCTTGTGGTGCGAAACCTCACCCATGGAACAGCCTTCAGCTACTACGTTTCCGTTGCATCTGGGGATTCGATCATTATCGATTCCCGCAAGAATCAGGTGCGAATTGACCCGTCTTCCGGGGATGAATACGTGGCCATGTCCGGCGCATCTGGCAATTTCCCGATCATCTTGCCGAGGGTGAACAACAGCTTTCGCATCGAAGGGGTTTCGGCGGGCGATCTGACCGTTGCATACCGGGAGACGTTCCGATGAGCACACCCATAAGCGCCACGGCGTTCAGCAAAACACCCCTGCTGGCTCTTGGTCAGCTTGTGTCGGCTATAGACGACAACGATACAACCATCACGCTGTATGCGGGCCAAGGCGCGAATTTCGGCGCGGAAGGGGATGTGGTTTGGGCGCGGATTGCCACCGGGCGGACTCTTTCCGAGCTTCAGGCCGGGGAGACGGTCCAATGCACCGTGGGGACTGACGACGAAATAACCATCGTTCGCGATTCCGTTGAACCCAGGGAACATCCCGCTGATTCGTACTTGTATGCCGTTCTACTGCCGGAGCATTTCCAGGATGAAATCCACCCGGCCATCAATGCGTTGGAAGTGCACGCGGCGCTTGTCGAGGGTTTCATCGCTGATCTGATGGGTGGGGGAGACGGCATTATCCGCAACGGGATAACCCCGGAAACCAACACCGCGCTCAAGGTGGTACAGACGTCGCCCGTATCCATGAAAGTGACCGTGAAAGCGGGACGGGCAATTATCAGCAAGCGGTTCTTCGATCTCCCGGAGGATTGGGAGTCCGGGACCATCACCGCGCCAGTCACAAACCCGCGCATCGATCTAGTGCAGCTTGTCTTGGCAACTGGCCTCCCGGCGATCAAGACAGGCTCAGAGAATGTTTCTCCCGTTAAGCCAACCCCGGATGCCAACTGCCTTGAGGCGGGATCCATCGCGCTCGCCGTTTCGCAAACCGACATTGAGACGGCGGACATCACAGACGGCAGGACGTATCTATGATCGGCGCGTTTCTATTCGGAGAAGGGCTTTTCGGCGAAGTCGAAAGCAGCAGCGTAGACACTCACTGGATTCCCTTTGCCCCGCCGTATCGCCTTGTGGTTGTGACGCCGGCCGGTTCGACCCTTGCGTATTTGAAATCCGTCATTGCCGCCGATGTCACGTTTACGATTGACGAGGCCAGCGAACTCAACCTGCGCGTGGGGGAGTCGGAATACGGCTTCGAGCATTGCCACTTGCCAAACCTGATCCGCTTGTTCGACGTGCACGACCGGCTGATCGAAACGTTCCAGATCGTCAAGGCGCAACCGGAACCCGGCGTCATTGCGTTGACGGGTCAAAGCCTTATTGCAAAACTTTCCATGGCGCAAAACATCGTGGCGTACTCTTCCGAAGTCGGTTCAACGTTTCGAGAAGTACTCCGGGATCTCCTGGCATTTCAGAACAGCGCACCCAAGATACAGCTTGGCAACATTGCCAGCGTTTACGGTTCAATAGTGTTGCCCGTTCAGACGTTCGAGCACATGTCCATCATGGCCGCGTTGAACGCGCTTCGGGACGCGCATGGCGGTACGTTTTGGGTAGACGGCAATCGCCGGTTGCACTGGCAAACGCAGCGCGGCCGCCGAAAGGGCCAACAGCTTTGGATCGGCAAGGGCCTCATTTCGGCGCGGCCCACGGTGGACTATTCCAAGCTGGTTACCCGCATTCACGTTTCGGGTAATGACCCGGACAATACCCCTATTTCCTTGGCGGACATCGAAGAGTATGAAGAAACTGACGGGTGGATGGTGGCCGATTCCGCATCGACCTACGGCCACGACTACAGCCTGATCAAGGACTCCTTGACGTTCAAATCCCTTGGCGACTTGGAGGAATACGCCACCCGCTACCTTGAACTGTATTCGCTTCCATGGATCACATATGCGCTTGACGCCCGCGATCTGTCCCACTCCCCGGATTTCGGCTACGACATGAGCCAAGGCATTGAACTGGGTTCGACATTCGAGGTTATCGACAGCCGCATATTGATGCCTGACGGCAATCCCCTTCGCGCACAGGGGACCATCGTAAAGGTTTCATTCTCGCTTGGCAGTCCATGGAATGTTCGTGTGGAATTCGGCCAGCGCACGTTGTCTCTCGATCAATTCTTGTCTGACCTGTCCTACCGCACACGCGAGCTTGAGCGCGAAGTACTCAAAAAGGGCGGCGGTGTTTCCGATCTGACCCCGTCACCTATTCAATTCGGCGCGGGCTCTCCCGGCGTCGATCCACAGTCGGCACGTCGCGACCACGTTCACCCGCTCGATCCGTCCGATTGGTCTGATCTCATGGACGCAATCATGGATCAGCTTGGAAACGGGAGCGGTGGCGGTATCTACGCGGGAATGCGTCCGATCGTGTGGGCGCCAAGCGCAGAGGCGGCCGAAACCGTGAAGCCAAACGACGGTTGGCACCCGATTTGGATGCTTCGAATCAATGATCCAGAGGCCGTGAACTACGGGTTTGAATACATCCGCAATCATGACAACACGGATTGGGTGTTGTGGAGCGAGACCTCGTAATGCCTGAGCAATGGGTTCAAAACGGAAACTGGACGCATCTGTCGCGCTGGAACATCGGCACGGCACTGCAACAGCTTTGCCGGACGTGGAACTACATTGAGGCGATTTGCGGCAAAGGCACGCATCTTGACGATGGCACGACGTGGCCGGATGATATGCAGTCTGCCTGGTACCTGGCTGACCAAATTGCGTTGACCCTGGGCGCGAAGGCCGGAGTACGTCTTGGCTCCAGCACGGGCGGCGGATCGGGATTCCCTGGAACGTTCGGCTATATCTACGTCACGGCGGCGGGATACGGAGTGGCCGGGAATAGCATTTCGATCACCTTTGAAGCGGGCGCGGGCGACGATATTGTAATTTCTGTCGATGAAGGCGCGATCACGGTTGAATTTCCGACCGGCGCCACCATAGCGGAAATTGCGGCCGCATTGAACGGAGACGGGGCTGCAAGTGCGTTGGTTCAATGTGTGGCAAGTGAAAATACGGAAGAGCCGATCGATCCCGTTTCGGAAACGTTTTTATCCGGTGGCCTTGACCCCATTGACCCGGAGACGGTGCGGCCCACGTTCCCGGCCCTCACAACGTGGCTAAAGCCTGATTCATCCGAGTGTATATTTCCGGACACGGGCGACTTTGCCGGTTTCACGTTTCTTGGCGCGGGTGAATATTTGGACCCGTTGCGCGAAAACGTCCTGCGTTTGCGTGCGGCCATTGAAGCCGGTTTCGACGGGGCTCCCCGGCCCTTCGATGCCGTGAATGGCTATGTCGCGGGCGGGCCGCACACGGGCTACACGGCCACCGTAGAGGGGCAGACGGCCGCATGGGCCATTGGGCACCTGGCCGGCGCGTGCCGTGACGATGGAACGGTTTGGGCGGCAATCTCGGAGGGCCTTGCGGCCTTCCTGGATGAACTGGGCTACGGCGACGAGTGGGTTCCAGTGGACAACGTCCTGGAGGCCGACATCTACCGGCAAATGTTTGCCGCGGTGAACGCCTACACGCGCATTCGATGGGACAAGCGGAGCACGTACCCGAATCTCAATCGACGCCCGGAAGCGGCTTGGTTTGGCGTACCGGGCACGCACATTGTCCCGGAACTATGGACAACAGCCTACAGGCAAAACCAAAAAGGCCCGCGTCAATGGAACGGGTCTGCCTATGTGCACTCGATCCCGTCTTCCGGCGCGGAAGCATGGGAATGGACCCGTGGGTTGTATGCGGAACTGGAAAGCGATTTCGGCGTGCCAAATACGGCCATGAAATGGATTGCAGACCGTTGGGGTGCCGAGGGTAATGGTATTTCCATCGAGGTTGTCATCGTACAGGTCGAAATCGAGGAAGACGTTTTTGTCCCGGAACCCGATCACGAATTGACCGTTCAGGTCACAGGCTCCCAAATCCTGATCGAGTTGGCAACGGATTCCGAAGGCGTGGCCATTACGACGGCCAACGAACTGATCGCCTTGATGAACGAAACGCCAAACGTGCGTGCTCTGGTGCGCACGGAGTCTATGTCGCTCGGCAACGGGTTGGTGCCCGAAATGGCCCCGGAATTCCTTGAGGGAGGCGCGTGCTCCAAGAGCGAGGCCAGCTTTTTGCGTGTCGAGGCTTCGGGAGCGGTGAACGGCTTGCCGGAATGCCTCGTGCTGATCTCTAAAGCCGTTGACGGCGACGGATCGGACGTTAGGCTTGAGCTACGCGACACGGACAAATTGAATCAAGGGTGTGTAGTTGCCGTGGTAGATGATACGAAGATCGTTGTCTCATTCAGCGACAGGAGTGGCCCTGTCGGCATTTTCTATAGCCCCGGCACAGAGGCCACGCGTGGAACTTTCAAACTTCGTGTTGGCTCCGAAGTCACAGACTCAATTCCTTACGATTTCGATGGCGCGGATATTCTTGCCGCGCTTGAACCGATTTATGGCACAGGTAATCTAGACATTATCGACGCAGTCCCTTCGGCTCCCGGCCTTCAAGTGGACTTCATTGGCGCACTGGCGGGGTTGCCCGTTGATCCAATTCTTATTGAAGAAAACCACTTGGAGCGAAACGAAGTTCAAGAGGTTGAGCTAGAAGGATCACCTTCGGCTGGAACGTTCACGCTCAGCTACAACGGCCAGACGACGGCGGGCATTGCCTACAACGCTGCATCGGGGGCCGTTCAATCTGCCCTTGAAGCGTTGTCAAATATTGGTGCTGAAAACGTCGAAGTGACGGGCAGCGCGGGCGGGCCTTGGACTATTCAGTTTATTGGGGCGCTGAAGAATCAGAATCTTGCGCTCATGACCGGTGACTTTTCCGGCGTGACTGGCGCTACAGATATCCTGATTACCCTTGTATGCAACGGCGGGACGGCGGGCGGTGCCGGGAATGAAGTTCAGTTGCTTACTGTTACCGGCTCTCCCACTGGCGGGACGTTCACCGTGACGTATGGCGGCGATACCACGTCCGAATTGGAATATAACGCTTCGGCAGCCACTTTAGAGACGGCCCTTGAAGGCTTGTCGAGTATCGGATCAGGGAATGTAGAAGTAACTGGGTCCTCTGGCGGTCCTTACACCGTGACATTTATTGGCGCTCTTGGGGGGCAATCCCTCGGGAACTTGAGTACCGATGGTTCCGGTTTGACAGGCGGCACCGACCCGGATGTTGAAGTTGAACAGGTAACAGACGGAAGCCCCGGAGCTGGCGCAATTCTTCTTATTCAGGATACAGACTCAAAGACCGGGAGCCACATCGCGGCAGCAATAGAGGCGAACCCGGAGGCCGATGCGCTGGTATGGGCGTATGGCAACTCCGAATTCGTTCCCGCTCTCGCTGAAACCTCACTGAGCGCCAAGGTGGACCCGGTTGAATCCACATCGTGGCCGTTTGGCTGGTATGCCTCGGACGGATCGGCCGGCGCATTCGCGCTGATCGGCGAACGCCGTTTTCTGGATCGCCCGTTCGATCTGGACTTCGTGAAAGGAACTCCGTTTGCCGCGTGGATTCCTGTTCAGGCGCAAGTCGCGGTATCCGCCCTGGACTACACCGAAGGGCAGCGGCTGCATGTCGAGGGTGGCGTATCTGACCACGCTTACGACGACACCGACTATTCGACGGGCGGCACCGATCACGATTTCCGGCTCGAAGCGGACATTACCGGCGATTCCTTCGATGCCGAATTCCATCTGGACAATGTGCCAGATGCTATGCCGTTCAACGATCCGGCCCCTATCGAAACGTCGTGGTCTGCCCGCATGGACTTGAACATCACGAGCGGCCTGGTCATCTGCACGGACATTTCCGCACTACTCCCCTACGAAATACAAGAGGTTGAGCCATGAGCAAGAAACGCAGTTACGCTTTCATTCCTATTCTGTGCGTGGTGGCCGTTGTGCTGATCGGCGCGGCGGGTCTTGGCATGACCCCGGAGAAGATTTATGTGGGCGGCGGACCCGCCGACACAGACGGCGGTTCTTACCTTGACCCGCAAGGCAACGCGGAATTCTCCGGCAACGTCGATGCCGACACATTTACCGGCTCGAACGCTACGACGATGGATCAGGGCCTCATGTCTGCGACCGACAAGGCCAAACTGGACGGCATCGAGGAAGGGGCTAACGATTACACGCACCCGGCCCATACCCCGCGATCGATCGACACGACAGGCGTGGAAGTAATGGACGTGCTCGAATCCGATTCGAGCGGCCACGTCACGAACGCCACGAAGCGCACCTTGCCGGACGCCACCACCAGCACGCCCGGGGTCATGACCGGGGCGGACAAAACGAAGCTGGACGGTATTCAGGCCAGCGCGGAAAACTTTGATTGGACCGTTGCCGGGGACACGGGTACTCCGCAAACCGTTGATGACGGCCAGACGGCCACCATTGCCGGAGGTACAGGCATCGACACGTCTGTAGGAGGTACGCGAACCGTTACTGTCGCCATTGAGAACGGGGGAGTTGGCACAACGCAGATTGCCGATGATGCGATCACGCTCCCGAAGCTCGCTCAAAACGGCGCCACACTCGACGATGTGTACAAATGGGACGGCGACGAGTGGATCGTGGGAGCGTTTCCGGGCGGCGTGACGAACTTCTACCAGCTTGACGACGTGGATATGGGCACCCCGGCAGACGGACAGATCGCGATCTACAACGAAGCCACGTCGAAAATGGAGTTGAAGACCGTCACCGGCGTCATATCCATTGACGAGAATGGCGCAACTACGTTCTACGGCCCGGATACCGACATTGTTACGAGTCTTGGCCGGGTGAAGCTCGGATATGATGGCACCAATTCTGACGTAGCCAAATTCGCGCACTATGACCACATGGGCGCAACGGGCTACGCATTTGCGCAACTCGCGAACGGCACGACATACCTGAATGCGGCGTCTGGCCAGACCATTTCTTTTCGCATCAACAATTCGTCCGAGGGCACTTGGGCTTCGACAGGCTTGACCATTGACGACGATCTGACCGTTACGGGAAATGACATCATTGGCGCGTCGGGCACGGCAACTGTTTTTAACACGAACGTGACCACACTGAATTGGGTTGGGGAAGCTTCTACTATTTTGTCTAATGGGTCTGTTTCTGGTGGCAAGATCAATGGCCTCATTAATACTAGTTCCGGCACCGGTTCCTACGCTGAGATATACATTGGCAATACAAACACACAGAACGATTCGTTGCGCTTGCGCACGCTTGGGACAGGGTTTACCACGGCAGGCGCGTATATGCAGGACGGTGCAGCTATTGTTGCTGGCGTCAATCTGACTGGCGGGTTGTCTATCGGCGCTGAGCGCAGCACGGGAGACGTGCGCATTTACGCCGGTGGGATTACCGATGGGGATTTGACAGCGACATTCCACGACGATCAGCGCGTCGTATTTCCGGGCACGCTGACTCTCGGATCGGACGCGAACACCGTCAGCAACCAGACCACGGGCAAAATCAACCACGACGACATCGAGAACGGTACGAACGGGCAAGTGCTCGGGTCCGGTTCGAGCGCAACGGACATGGTCTGGATGATTCAGCCGATTGAGTTGACGGCTGCAGCAGCGCGGCCGATGCCCTTAATTCCGTGTGGTGATTTGGAAGACGAGCTTGCCGGCTCATACATCGCGTTCGCTCAACGTCCATTTGACGCAACAACGTCAGAGGGTGCGTACTGGGCGCCGTTCCGTGTGCCGCCTGGATTCGTGCCGGCCGCAAATACATCTGTAAATGTGTACGTCCATTGGTATTCGCTTGAGACGAGCAAAACATGCACCTGGAAAGTAGACGTAGGGGCGTTTGCGGCCGGTGAGTCTATTACAGCTACACCTACAGCTACCGTGACAATCGACAGTGCAACGGGCGGAAGTGCCGGACATGAAGTGGCGAGCGGCACACTGGACCTATCCGGGGTTGCTTTGGCTGATTTAATGTTTGTCGATGTTTCTCGCTTGCCCGATGACGCTGACGACAATTACACGTTGGATGGGCTGTTTATGCTCGTCGTGATCGAGGTCAAAGTGGGGCACGGCAACTAATGCGTAAGGCGATCTACTCCATCCTGTGCGTGCTCAGTCTCGCGATACCTGGCGCGGTTCAGGAAGCCACGCAACGCCCCGTTGTCTTGGCGGCCATTTCGCCCGAGGTTTCCGCCGAGATCACCGCGAAGGCGTCGGAAATGTACGGGCTGGAAATACTGGCGGCCGCCGCCGATCAGTACATGGCCGGCGTCAGCGATCCAATTTTGGAGTACTGCTCTGAATTGTCCGAACTGACGCCTACAGGCGGAACCATCACCGTTCACTCGGCCCCGATTCGCTACCGGGACAACAAGGGCAAATTGCGTCCGATCGTCACAGCCCTGGAACGTGCCAATGAAGACGGCCAGACCGTGCTCAGGAACGTGACCAATGACGTTGCAGTGCGGTTCTACCCGAATGGCGGGGTGTCACTGAATAAGCGCGGTAAGTGGCTGGCGTACAAGCCCATCAACATCGGCTTCGACGGTTCGCGATTGACTCTGGCTCAGGACCGGGACAACAAAGCGGCCCGGATCGACGCCGTGCAACGCAGGGCGCACGCGGTGAAAATCGGCGGCGTTTTGCCTTTCGGCGTGGAACTGGATCACGAAGTCGTGCCGGGTGGCGTAAAGGAAACCGCTATTCTGCCGGAGGGGTTTGCGGTTCATATCCCGGCCAAGGCTACGGCGATGGTCATTCGCTATCGGTACGAAGTGCCCGAGGGCATGCGCGTGGCCATGGTGGGCGGTTCGCTGGTCTGTCTGGACTCGGGGAGTGACGAGGTATATCGATTCGACCCGTCTCCCGTCACGGACGCGGCCGGAAACCGCACCCTGACCTCATTCGATGTTCGCGATCAGACGTTCGACGTTCGCGTCTCGGCGGACTTTCTGCGCACGGCGACCTACCCGGTCTTGGTCGATCCGACAACCTCAACCCAGTCGTTCCCGGCCTACGCCTACACGACGCAGTCCGGTGAGCATGGCGCCGATTTCTTAAAGGTGAATCTGCCGTCCATCAACGGAGACGTGACTGCTTGCACGCTGGAACTAACGAAGGTCAATGCGGCCGGCGATCCCGGAGACGGAATCACGCTCGCCGCGTATACAACGGCCGATGTTTCCTGGACGGAAGCATCGAATGCGACAACCCTGAACGGCTTAACCGTGGCGAGTACGGGCGGTTCGGACACGCTCAACAATGACGATGCGTCCGGCACGGTCTACTCGTGGGACGTTCTCGGCAATGACACGGTCGGGAACACGATCCACTATGCCTACGACAATACGAGCGCGGGCGTCTGCAATCCCGGCCAATTCACGATCAAGCTGTATGCCGCCGTCAAGACAAGCGCCACAGGCGCGGCGGGCGCGGATGTAGAACACCAGAAAAACAGCGGTGATGAAGTCATTGAGACGGGCGGGACAAACAACGTCACGACGTCTGTCCGGCCGAAGCTGAATATTACTTACACCGGCGAACTCGGATGCGGCGGCAGTTCCGCTGGCGTTGGGGTTGGCCCGATCCTGATTTTCTGAAGGAGGTTCCCATATGCCGTACCGATTGCAGATGTTCGCGCTGATTGTGGTCGCAATAGTTGTGCTGTTTCTGCTACTGGCTCCGGCCATCATGGCTCAGGGCGATGAGTATGCGGATCCCGGCCTGTTTTGGGATCGATCCTCCATGCGCAATGCGCTGGACATCGACACAGAGGCGACTTTGCGGGCCATTGAAACCGTGCTCGCTCAGTACCAGAACGGCGATCAGATTGCCCGTGCCATCGAGCAATACACCTGCGGTTTCGACGTGCAGGTGAACAACTGGTATTCCCTAAAGGGAATGTATCGGCAGATTCAGACCGAATACGGCGCGGTGTCGCCGCAAGCAGTGACGTTCAAGGAACAGGTTGAGGCGTTCGCCCAGGCGGGCAATTGACGGGGCGGCCACTTAAGTTTTGAGAAGGAGGAAAACGAAGGTGTCGCACGAATACAAAGGCCCTGAGCGGCGTGACGGTACAAATGTTGAGCATCGTGTTACTCGTCTCGATACACAGATGGAAGGTATTGCGAAGGACGTACAGCAGCTTACGTCTTCGGTCAACAAGCTATTTGATGCAGTCGATCAGTTGGCTGGCCGCCTATCCAACGTGGGCCGTCCTGATTGGCGCGTCCTCACGTCTGTCGCCGGTTTCGCGCTTGCGTTTGTTGCAGCCATCGGCGGAGCCGTATTTGCGCCGCTGCACATGCGCGACACCTACATTGAGACCCATGTGCGTGAACAGCAGGACGTGACGAATCAGCGTCTGGAGTTGATCGTCAACCATTTCGAGAAGGGTCTTGAACAACAGGACATTAGGTTGCAGCGAGAGGTTCGTGACCTTGACGCGGCCATTGTTGATCGCACACAGCGCAACGAAGCATGGATTGACTACATCCTCAAGCGCGAACTGGAAGGCATCACAAAATGATCGAATACCCGAAAAGCCATAAGGCTATGCAAGCCGACTACAAAGCGGCGTGCCTGTACATGGAGCACATCCTTGCAGGGGCTAAACTATGCAAAGTTGCCCCCGGCGTCATATTCGGAATTGGCAGCCGTGAATCCCGGTGGGGGCTTGCGTGCAAACCCGCTGGACCTGCCGGCACAGGCGATTGGGTAGCCCGGAAAGGCGATATGCCCGCCGATGGTCTTGGGTGGGGGCGCGGCCTAATGCAAATCGACTACGCCGCGCACGAGTTTGCGCGCAACGGCAACTGGCAGGACCCCGAGGCCAACATCCTGTACGGCGCGTCCGTGCTTCTGTCGTCGTTCAAATATCTGCGCCGTCAATTCCCGGCGTTGTCCGTGCCCCGCGTCATGCGGTGCGCCATTGCCGGGTACAACTGCGGACCGGGCAACGTGAAAAAGGCATTGAACGCGAAGAAATCCCCGGATCACTACACGGCCCATGGCAACTATTCGGAAGACGTGCTCGCCAGGGCGCGTTGGTTCGAACTGTACGCCAGAAAGGCGGCGCCGTGAGCACAATCGACGTAATTGTTGCACTTGAGCAAAGATCGCCAGACGATCCCGAGTTTCTGTTTTATTGCCAAGGCTGCAAACAGAATCACTGGTTTAAGACTGGCGGGAATGGCCCTGTCTGGACATTCAACAGGGACCTTGTTCGCCCTACGGTTTCGCCGTCAATTCTTGTTACTGGGATGCGGCCCGGTGGTCGATGTCATTCGTTCGTCGAAAACGGAGTAATTCGATTTTTAGATGACTGCGATCACGAGTTGGCTGGCAAGACAATCCAAATGGAGCCTGTGCCATGACGATCATCGTTAACCCGCATTGGAAACCGCGCGAGGTGCTCGTGCAATGCGAATGCGGTCAGACGTTTGCGGTTTCGACGTTACGCGCCGTTGCCAAGTGTCCCAATTGCAAAACGGGTGTGAAACTGTCGGAGATACGCAAATGAGCGGAGGCAAGAATTACCGTGACCGAGAAATACGGGAAGCGCGGAGACGGCGCCAGGAAGAAAAACGCGCCATGGAAAACGACGTTCGGCCGGCGCTCCAGCAAGGTGCCGGCGAACTACATCGAAATGACGCAAGAGCCGATGCAGGAAATGTCCGAGACGTTCCTGGAAGCCAACAAGAACCGGGCGGACCGGGACCGGCCGGTAACCCTATGGGGCATCCTTCGAGACGGACTGAGCCTGTTCCGGCGAAGGAAATAAAGACGGGCCTCATATCGAAAGTCCGTCATGGATGGAAAGCAAAGGTCGCCGTGCAGCGCGACTATGAGGAGGCAAAGCGAATCATGCAAACCGTGGAAGTGCCGATCAAGAACAGTATCGCGAAGAACATCTACAAGGGCTTGAAAGCGGCGGCAAGCGCGGGCGGGTCCATCGGGGCTGTCATTGCCGGCGCTGTCGCGTTCGGGTTGCTCAAAATGACACCCGATGAGATCGCCGCCGTAACGAAGGCGTTTGCAGAGGTGGCGGACAGTCTGGCCGCTGTCGTTTTGGGCGTGACGGTCATAACGGGCGGCATTCATGCAGCCCTGGACGCGGGCAAGAGCCGGACCAAAACCGTGGAAGTGACGCCGCCCACAAATGTGATTCCGGCCGCAGTCAATCCGGAGCCGACCAAGCCCGCCGCATGATCCTCAAGTTCCGGTGTGGCCTGTCGCCGCATCGGGGGCCGGGCCGGTTTGTGCAGTCTGACCGGTCCGGCCGCATTAAAGAAACCGGCCGAAAATTTTAATCCCGCGGAAGGGATTAAAGAAACCGTTAACAGGAGAAGAATCATGACCGTGTCCGAGATTGCCCGAATTGCCCACGAGGCCAACCGTGCCTATTGCGCCGTCTGCGGAGATTTTTCCCAACTTCCGTGGGAAGATGCGCCAGAGTGGCAACGAAAAAGCGCGGTTGCTGGTGTTGGGCACGTTATAGCCAACCCAGACACGACGCCAGACCAAACCCACGAATCGTGGTTGCGCTGCAAGGAGGTCGATGGATGGGTTTACGGGGAAACGAAAGACCCGGAAAAGAAGCAACATCCATGCATGGTGCCTTATGAAAAGCTCCCAGAAGGACAGCGAACCAAAGATCATTTGTACTTGGCTGTTGTGCGGACACTCATACCGTACCTGAACGAACAGACAAACCCTGCGTAAAAACTTTGGAATATATTCCAAGGCCGCATACATGTGAACAACTTAACCAAGGAGGCATTAATCATGAAACGCGAATTCTTGGCGGCTTTGGCCGTCATCGTCTGTCTTGCGAGTGTTGGCTGTCAGATTGTGCGCGACGAACGCGGGTACATTACGCGGATCGATTTGCAGACGGATCAGATCGGAGACATTGCGTCTGAAACGACGCTGCTGGCTCAGGCGACGGTCCAATACACGTTGCAGTACAAAGAGGGGCGTCTCGCCTTGAAAGAGGCGGAGAGGGCAGCAGAGGCCGCACGAACGGCCGAAGAACGGGCGGCCGCCGAAGCACGCGCCGAAAAGTGGCGGCAGACCATCGCTGAGGCATTGTCGAATCTGCGAAAGACGAACGACGAAATGAAGTCGCTACAAAAAGTACAGAATAAAGCCGTCAAGAAATTGGACCCGGAGAAGGTCGAGGCATCGGCATCGGCGGAAGCCCCGGTACAAACCAGCGCGGAGAGTCCTGTAGATACGCTTCACGTCAACGGCGGGGACCTGCTATTGACGTCCAGTGGAATCATAATTGGGAATAACCCGCAATGACCTGGCTCCGCCGAATGCTGGCAAACGCCGTCCTGGAACTCGCCCTGCGGTTTCTCTGGGCAAGCCACCGGCTGCACGGTCTCGCATATCGGTTGTACCGGCCGGCGCTTGCGCCCCTCGCGCCACTCCCGGAACCCGACATCCCCAAACGGGTGCCCACGCCCTGGCCAGAAAAGGCCACCCAAAAGCCATAGCCCGTTGACGATCCCAAGCGTCGGCGGTAGCCCGTCCGGACAGGTTAGCTCCGGGCGGGCCTATCATTTTCCCCAATAAAAACGCGGTTTCCGGCCCTCAAAAATACTTCTTGACATACGACAGTATTACAGTTATACTATGTATCAGTTAAGGGATTCAGTAAAACGGCCCCACCAAGGCCGGGACCAAAAACCTAACGAATTGGAGGGTAACGAAATGGGAATCGGGCTTGACGAACACTTGGATGCGGCGTTTCACCGGCGCGATCGCGCGGCTTCGCAGGGCGCGGACTGGGCGCTGGATGCGGAGGTCTACGTTTTTCGCAAACCGGCCCAGGCGCGGATCGCGAAAGCGGTCGCCGATCTGATTGCGATTGTCGAGGATTGCCGGGATGAGGTAACCAAGGGCGATTCGACAGAACCGGCAGACGGCACGCCGGAGAATTTCGTGGATGCGATCATCGCGCTCTCGGAGTGGGTTGACAACAAGGAACTGATCGCGAATGAGATCAGGGGCATGTCGGTTGCCCCGCTGTTTGTTGAGAAAGTCATTCGGTAGGAAACTGGACACGCGGGGGCTTCGGCCCCCGCATTTGGAGGCTTGAGATGTACGCAAAAATCACACGGCTCAGCGAGCGCGAGGCCGTCGTTCTCCGAGAAGTTGATCGGCTGATTGTGCACTGGGCGCAACAGGCTGCCATATATAAGTACACCGATGATCGGCG
>ERZ761594.52-NODE-52-length-58128-cov-222.522119_pt1 | contig 58128 bp, 81 predicted proteins | sample MGYA00511036_ERZ761594 | MGnify/ENA primary metagenome ERZ761594 (study PRJEB28899, sample SAMN03785561) | bioreactor sludge metagenome | biome: EBPR Sludge; feature: EBPR Bioreactor; material: 0.22µm filtered reactor supernatant | place: Saint Lucia: Queensland... | reverse complement strand
CTAGATCGCTCGTCGGCAGCGTCAGATGTGTATAAGAGACAGCCCCGCGCCCATAGGCGTTGACGATCACGTTCGCCTTGCAGATGCACGGGATGCACAGCTTGGTGCACTTGCTGTCGCAGATCATCCCGGCCACGGCATCCCGCGTCGGACGCGCATCAACAGTCATCAGCCTGAGCCCGACGATGTAGGCGGTTTCCGACGACAGCACCACCCGCTTGCGGGCGCGCGCCCTGGCAACCATCATCTCGGCAAGCTCGGTTATGGACGACCAGTCTGGCATGACTTGACAATACGAGAACAAAACGCGAACATCAACGGGAAAGGAGAGCGCCAATGAACGTCATCCCATTCCCCACATCGCGGCCGACCAGCGGGCTGCCGCTCATCATGATTGCCTTCCCCGACAATACGACAGCCGACGAGCGCGAGCGCACCGCAACCATTATGCGGGCCGCGATCCCTGGCTTGGAGTTTCTGGTCGCCCATGGCGGCAACCGCATGTTTGCCCTGCCGCTTGGCGGCGACATTGGTGAAGGCGGTCGCATCGTAGACCGGCCACAGCCGACCGACGCCCAGATGGACGACGTGCACGCGCTGCTTCGGGACATTTCGATTGGCGGGCCGTGGGGCGACCTGTAGCCAACAAAAAAGCCCCGCACGAGGCGGGGCTGAATTAGGTGTTGCAGGCGACTAGCCGGCCACCAGCCCGTAGGCCGCACACCACCTGGCCCACGCGCCTTCAAGTGCCTTGCGGGCCGCAACCGCACTCCGACACCAGCCGTAGACCTTCGTGACATGCGCGCCGCGTACGGCCTCGATATGCCACATCCAGCGTCCGCGGTCCTCGGACACGGTGCCGACCGCCTGCCCGTTGCGGCACGCGGTGTTGTCTGCCCATGTGAGCATCACGTCCCACCCCCTATTTGCTGATAAAGGTTGCGTGCCTGCCGGCGAAGATCGTCGACGGTCGCAGCACTTATGATAGCGTCCTCGACGATGCGCGCCTGCTCCGCGTCCGACTCCTGCCCGACCGGCCCCCTGTGTCCGGGGCGCTCAAGACGCCATATCGTGCCGCCCAGCCGCTTGAAGCAATCCGCTTCGTAGACGACGGACTCCACCACGATGGGGGCGCGCGGGTTGCGTTCGCGGGCAAGGATGATTTCCAGCCCCAAGGTCCACGCGACGCCCATTTCCTCGCCCATGAACTTGCCGAAGCGCTCAAGGAAGTACCGCGGCGCTACGCCGCCCGGCAGGTATTCGGACGGCTGGTCTTTCAGGTCGCCCCACACCATCCGGTCGCCGTCGCCGCCGACATAATCGAACCAGGCGGCGGCAGCGTGCTTGCCAGCGCCAAACGCATGAATGCGCTCGAAGCCATATTCTTCCTCCAGCATCGCAGCCACCGTCGACTTGCCCACGTTGCGCTTGCCGGTGAGGCCGATCATCGGCGGCCATGTGCGCGGCCTCCGGGTGTTGTCGTTGTCTGGCTGATGGCCCCAAGGGCTGTAGAGTTGGTGAGGCGTAGGCTGGGGCTGCGCGCGGTTTAAGCCATAGCGGCTTGTTCCGGTGTAGGTCATCCGGCCACCTGTTCGTTGAGGGCGGCTTGAGCGGCGGCCGAGATCGCCGCTGCCATCGTGTCATAGCCCTCGCCTATCGCGTCCCACGCAGCGTCCACCATCGCGTCTGTCGGCTCACGCATTGCCTCGACAGCAGCGCGAGCCTTGCCGCAAAACAGATTCGGCGCGTCTTCGTATGGTCTTGCGTCCGCCTTTGCGATTGCCCGCGCCACCCGCTCAATCATGCTCTCGGTCATGCGGCAATCTCCAAAACCTCAACGCCCGCACGGCGGGACCGCTGCACCATGTCGGCCGTGCCGCGCCCGCCAGGAAAGGCAACGACAACATCGGGCTTTCCTTCGTCCAACATCTTCTGATTTCGAATAGGCCCAGCAGCGCGACCGTCCCGACGCCAGTCTGCGGGAAATTCAAGTACCGGGCACCAGTTGGTTTCCGCCCATCCACAACCGAGAGTATCCGCGCCCCTCGCCATCCCGCTGATAACAGTCACGTTAGGCAGCCAGTTTGGCTCACCGCTGGAATCGCCTCCGTGATAAAAGCCGCGCTCTTGGCAAATGCGGTCCATCTCCCGGTAAAGCTTGTCGCGGTCGGCGTAATCCCGCCCGCCGCAGATCAGCACTCGCTTCATTCCGCCACCTCCATCACTCGCTCACTCTTCGGCGCCACCACCGGCTTGAACCGCGATGCGCGGAACGGCAGGTCGTCGCAATAGCAAGCAGGGTCCGCGCCCCGCTGCAATTCAGCCAGCCGGACGCCACGGTACGTGCCGTCTACCGGGTGATTCCACTGGCCCACCCATGACACGGTGTAGACCTCGCCGGCCTTTATGCCTTGCGGGCCAACGCCGTAAGGGAATGCGTCATCGACGCAGGCTACTTTGTCTCCGGGTTTCATTGTGGCACCAAGGGGCTGGTGAATGTGACACAGGAGGGCGAGCCGCCGACCGGCTCGGCGAACTCTGGTGCGTCCCACGCACGCTCGTCATCCTCCGGGATGTCGACCCACTCCTCCCATTCATGTTGCCGGGCGACTGGGATAACGTACCAGTGGCCGCAGCCGTCCGTGGACATGAAGTATCTATCTTCCATCACGCCGCCTCCTTCCGGTGCAGCGCGCGATGCGCCTGCACAAACTCATCCCAAAACTTCTGCGTGGTTGCGTCCGAAGAATACAGCGCGCTTCGGACAAGCTTGCCGTCGTGCTCGCCGACAGCATTAAAGGCGCGATGCGCCGCCTCCTCCATCGGCATGGGGCTAACGCCCGCCGCGATGAGGGCGCCGCTGGTGTAGGGGGTCATGCCACCCTCCTACACGCATGGTTCAACGCTGCCGGCGTCACATATGCGACTGGCTTGCCAGCCCGACGAAACTCCTCGATTTCGTACGTCAGCCCGACGCTTTCCTCCCATCCATCCATCTGCAGGACGATAAGCGCCGACGCCGCGTCGATCATCGGCTGGCACTGGTCTTTCCAGAAGCTCCAGTCTTCCGGCAGCCTGTGCGTCTTGGCGATATAATGCCCATGCACGATAGGGCAGTAGATTCGCAAGCCGCGCGCCATAAGCTGCCCAGCGGCACGCCCGACGACATAGGCCGCTGCGTCATGGCCAAGCTCGTATTTACTGTATGGGCTGCCGAGATAGAGATAGCCCTGCAGGCGGCCCATATCGTCGATGGTGGGGGCGTTGTCGTTGGCAGGTCGCAGCGCGCCCTCGACATGCCAGCGGGCGGCGTCGTCTAGTTCCCCGAAGGTCGTCTCGGTCACGGTGTCGCGGGGCACGTAGCGCTTCTCTATGCCGCACCAATCGAAGTGTTCAAAGCTCGACATCTGCGTACTCCAATTCATTAAGGCAGCGGAACAGGGTTTGACCGGACTTGAACTGCAACGACACATGCCAATGGCCGAAATACCACTCGCGCGGTTGGTGTAGATGGAGCATTCGCTCCAACGCTTGTCGTGTCCGACTGCCGTCCTCGATCTTTCGCCGGGTGAGCGCGGCTAGCATTTCGTTGGCAATCGAATCCGGGCAGTCGTGCGTGATGACGATTTCCGGCTTGATGGCCGCATACTCGTCGATCATGCGCTCAAGTTCGGCGTAGCTGCATTCCTCGTCCGGCCACCAGTCCAGGCCATCGGTGCGGTAAGCCCGGTCGATGCTGACCGCGCCGCCAAGACAGTAGATGCCGTCGACTGTCGTCCCGTCAGGTATCCAGTAGCGCTGCGTCTTGCATATAGACGGGTTGTCGTGATTGCCTCGGATGAACAGATGCCTGCCTTCCGACATGGCGTCGAACGGCGGGTTGGGCATCCAGGTGAAATCTCCGTGCTGTCGCCGAAAACCGACGCCCATGTCGCCGGCCTGGATGCTGAACGGCACGCCGCGGATGATCTCGCGATACCTGCGGAATTTGCCGTGCACGTCGCCGATGATGCGAACTACGCTCATGCCGCCCTCGCTTGCGGGGTGTTGTCGTTTGCCGCCACTGGCCCGCCGTCAAGAACGGCTACCCGAACGCGACCGTTCTCGCCGTATAGTCGGTGGTAGCTGATAGCCTGCACAGATCGGCCCGACAGGAACCCGGCGCCGTAGTGCCATGCGTCCTGCGGGATTGGCGCCTGGTGCGACTCGGCCACGACGCCGCCTTCCTCCGCCACGAACCCGGACTTGTGGTGAACATGAAACCCATGCGCGTAGCGATAGCGCGTCCTGCCCCACATCTCGGGGCGGCGAGTCGCCATGATCTGCGGCATGTCCCGCAGCTTCGCCGCGTGGCCGTGCGTTGCGGCAAGCATGGTCTGCCCGTGTTCATGGTACCAGAAAAGCGATTGGTCGATGTCGACGTGAACACGCGGCTCGTTGCGATACCAAGCTTTCAGGAACCACGCGATTGACGGTGCGGTTTCGTCATCGTGATTGCCCTTGAGGTTGCGCACCAGCACGCGGCCATGCCGGTGCAACGCCGCGTCCACGGTGCGGACCATCATCTCGCCCGCCGTCTCGACAACCTTGGTATGGCGGCCATCGACGTCAAGCACATTGCCCGAGCGCTTCGTGCGATTGTCGTTGTTGTCGGCGTGGGTCAAGTCTCCCCCGCCCAGCACTATTGCCGTATGGCTGATAGGCGAGCGGCCTATCGTCTCGTCAATCGCCGCCCCGATGACGCGCGGGCCGATCTTCAAGTCCCAATTCGTCTCTGTCTCCCGCACCCACGCGAACATTCCAACATGCCAATCATTACACGGCACAAGGCAGTGCAAGTCGGCGTCACCCAATGAAGAAAGCTTGATGGAGGGGGCGGCAGGCTCATAGTGCTGGAAGCGCTTGGCCAGAATGTCGGCAATGTCGGCGGCCGATGGCGTCTCCCGCGTTTTCACCCACTTCTGGATGACCCGCCCTTCGGCATCGACAAGTGCGCTGTAGCCCTTGGCGGTGTGCCCGTCCGGCATCTCGAACACTTCGCCGGCCGCCTTGCCCTGCCGCACCCACGCCTCGCCCTGCTTGCTGGCGATGCTCTTTATCTCGTAGCCCGGCAACACCGGCTTTGTGCCGAGCAGCCCGCGTTCCGCAGCGCGCGTGACGCGCTTGTGTGCCGCGCCGTAGGACAGCCCAAGCAAGGCGGCGGTTTTGCGAATGCTGCCCTGCTCGCGGTATGCGACCGCAGCGGACGCAATCTGTTCGTCGGTCAATGGAATCGTCAATGCGCATGTCCTTGTTTCAGCCTGCGACGGCATCGGCCTGCGGCGTCAGCCGTCGATGGTGTATGCGGGCTGCTCCGCCTGCTTTGGCGCGTCGCCGGTCACAGGCGGCTCGCCGTCGTACCGGACGCCACCGTCCTCCCCGACCGTGGCCACAACGCCGCCTTCGCCATCCAGCGCGCCCTGCAATTCGCCTGCACGGGCGGCGCTGTACGGTAGGACGTAATATATCGGCTCGCCGGTGCCGCTATCGAGCAGGACGTAGATAGCGCCGCTGTCTGTGGCCGACGGGACGACGATCTTAGCGCCGACGACGGTGTAGTTGCCGGGCGGCGGCGCGGTGAACTGCGGCTGACCGAGCGGGACATACATAGCGAGCGCGGCAAGCACCGTCATCGCGGGCAGCGTCAGGGCTGGCGTGCGCCGCGTTGACGCCCATGCGAAGCCGCACAAGAGCAAGGCGAGCGCCAGCCAGACGGTAGCGACGGTGGTCACTCGTCTTCGCCTTCCTTCATCGCGCCGTGCGCTAGAACCCACGCACCGCACAGCATGGCGACGCTGAATGCGATGCCGATTACGATAAGTGACGTCATTTTCGTGCACTCCTCAAAGCCTTGAATACGTTGTTGACGGAGCCGGACACGACCTGCCCGCGCTCGTCCAATCTAAAGCGAATGACCGTCCGTTCTTGCTGGTGGCGAAGCTCCAACTCCGTCGACACCAGGAGCTTCATGCTGTCGGCCGACCTGCCGAGAGACACTTCGACGTAGACCTTCGTCGTGCCAAACGGCAGCGAATAGCCGTGGATGTTGACCACGTACTCGCCGGCCGGCGTAGCCCGCGCGAAGGCATTCTCCATATTCAGCGGCGACATATCACCGTCGACACCGGTGTCGTCGCGGAGCAGGCTGAACACCTTGCCGGACTTGTTGGCGTAGCCCACGGCAATCGGCTCTCCGGGCGCAAGCACCCAAAGGTCGACGTCGGCGGGTCCGTCTGGCCAGGCTATAGCCACCGCGATGGAACCCGGTGGCCGGGTCGCTTCGGGGTTGGCAACAGCCGGCGGATTGAGGCTCGGCAGGATTAGGACGGCCAGCGCCATGAAGGTGAAGCTGCCGATCAACAACTGGTCGACGAAAGCCCACAGCCATGAGTCCGACGAGCGCCGCACGTCAGGCACCCCGCAGCGAAAGCGCGGTATTGACGATGCGGACGTTGATCATCATCCAGAGCGCAAGCGTCAGCCCGACAAGGGTGGAGCCGAAGGCTGTCCCGGCGCCCGCCAGCAGATTCGCGCCGGCCTCCGCGGCCCGTGCGGGCTCGCTCAACGCCGACGGGTCGATGCCTGCGAACGCCTGCAACATCCCCCACGCATTCCCGATGATGCCGATGACAAACAGCGCCTTGACGAAGTCCTCAAGGTGCTCGGCTTTCAGCAGCGCCGCGGTCTTGCGGGCGAGCGACAGGAACGCCGACACGACGCCCGCCGCAAACACGCCGGCCAGCAGCCACACAGCGCCGTGGTCGTAGAAGCGGTCCAGCTGACCGAGCCACCACGCCCATGCGACGACACATGCACCTGCGAAATTCGCGATGAAAAGGCGGGTCATACCTGCGCCCGCCCAAGCAGCCCGCAAACCACGCTTGCCGGGACGGCCAGCCCCAGCCCGCCACCTGGCCTCGTGCCGACAGCGCCCACCGTAATGCCCACCACGTCGCCATCGGCGTCGTATACCGGCCCGCCCGACATGCCCTGCATGGTCGTAGCGTCCATGGCGAACACGGTCCGCCAGAAGCCGGTGACCTCACGCTCGCCGCCGGAGACGTAACCCCGCATGGTGATGAACTCGACTCCGACCGGATTGCCTACGGCTGTAATCGCCTCGCCGACTTCCGGCGACCGACATTCAAGGCGCGCTTCCGCGAAGCGCTTTGCGCTCGCGGGCCGGATGGCCGCTATGTCGTATGCGGTGTTGACCCACAGGACTTCGCCGGTCTGGACGTCGCCGACGTCGCTGCGCAGCTTCACCTCTCTTGCGCCGTCCACGACATGCGCCGCCGTCAGCACGATGCCGTTGCCGATGTAGACGCCGGAGCCCAGCCCGTCCGTCCGCTCAACACGGACATTCGCGGAGCCGGCGACGGTTGCCGCAGCTACGCCGATATCGTGCGGCTTGTCTTTCGTGGAGTGTCTCGTCGGGCCGGAACACGCGCAAAGCGCGCCGACAATAATGGCTCCGGCCGCCAGTCTGGCGGCAAGCAAAAGGCGCATGGGTTCAAGCCCTGTCCTGATAGCGTTCGGGGTTTCGTCGCCTGCTTGGGCGGAAAGGACGGTGCGTTTCGCCAGTCCTAATTATGATTACGGGTAATTTGATTCTGGAACGCAAGCGGTTTCTGGCCGAGGGCGCAGAAACAACAAAAAAAGCCCGCTTCCGGTGAGGGAAGCGGGCGTAAAGCACGTGCTGCATGGCCTTGAGGTCGGCGAAAGCCGGCACAGCAGGACAACAGCTATAGTGTTCTTATTATTATGTCGTGTCCCGCTGGGCGGCAGGCCGTGATTCCAGTATGCGGTCGAGCCGCGTATTGATGCCGTCCACGCGGTCGGCGACATGCTCGATGGACTTCATCAGCAAGGCCGTCTGCTCCTGCATCCCGGCTTTGGTCACGTAGGTCTCGGCGGTATGGAGGCGGTGCGCGTCCAGATTGGATTGCGCAACCTCGCCCTTCTTGCCGGCCTTTTCAATCAAGTCCCACATGCGCCAGAAAGCGCCCGTGATGGCAGTCAGTACCGCCAGCGCTATGCCGATTTCGATACTCACAGCGCACGGCCTTCGCGAATTGCTTTGTCGCGCTCCTGGTAGAAGTCGCGGAGGGCCTTGTGCCGCTTGCCACAGTCAATGAGCGCCTTGCGATCCGTAATCCACAACCGCTCGACATCGCGCTGCGTCAGCGTGCCCTTCGGCAGCCGTATCGGGCCGAGGCAGTCCTTGAGCACCGACAAGTCCGGCTCAAGCAATTGCGGCGGCGGCAACGGCACATACCTAATGGATGGAGTCGACACGCAGCCGGCTGTCGTCAGACAGGCAAACGCGGTCGCGATCTGGATCAGCGTCAGCCTCATCCGACAATTCCTTGATGCGTTGTTCCAAGGCCGCGTTTTCTGCGGCCAGTTCGGCGAGGCGGCGAGCTTCGGCGGCCTTCGCCATGGCATTGGCCTGCTGGATGCGGTTGGTTTCTGCCGCTACGGCCTGCGCGATTTCGGCCTCGCGCTTGTTGTAGAGAGCAGACCACTTGTCTTCGGCCCGGTCGTAGCCGGCGCTGTAAAGCCACCACGCTGCCACCGCGATGGCGAGCACGGCCAGCCCGTAAAGCACCGGCTTGACGTAGCCGCCTACAAGCCCGCCAAGCATAGCTCGCGCTCCTTGGCCCGGCGGTTGACCAGCCCCTTCACGACCTTGCCGCCGGCTTTGTTCCAAGCCAGCAGCGAGTCACATGCGGCGCGGATGTTTCCGGCGTTGATATTGCGCGCCATGGAAGACCCGCAGAAGGCGCCGACCCCGATATTGTACGTGGCGGAAACCATTGACACATAGGTCTTGTCGGAAAGCGCGTCGGGATTCTTGAGGCAACGTCGCATGCCGGCTTCGTGCTTCTCAAGCGACTCGATGAACATCACGTCGCACTGCTGCTTCGTGAATTTCATGCCGGGCTTGATTCCCTTGGTTTCGCCATAGCATGCCGTCCATACAGAGACGACGTCTTGGTAGGCGACTAACCGAAGCCCCTCCCAATTCCCGACAAACCCGACAGCCAGCGCGCCAGCAGCCGTTACGCCGAGGGCGGCGTTTCTAAGTCTGCTCATCCCTTTAGATCCTTCTGCGCCATCAAGCGGGCCGCGAAGGACGCCGCGATGACAAACATCGAAAGAAGGGCGAACACGCCCGATGGTATCGGCAGCGCGCCGATATACGGCAGCACCGCCTCCAAGCCGGACAGCAGCCCGGCCAGCAGTATCAGGCGGATGCTCCACGCCTTGCGGAGCACCTCGCGCCAGTTCTCGATAAGCATGGAATCGTCCTTACGGTGTGCTAGTTCGCGTCCAAGTACCCGTTTCGCACATCGGTCCCCCACCCTGACGGAGCGCTGGTGCCACCAGCCAGCGGGCTGCTCTTGCCGCCTGCGGCGCTGCTGCCCGGCGCTGATCCGGTGCCAGCGCCACCTTGCCCGGCCTTGCCGCTGCCACTGCCGCCACTGCCGCCGCCCGACGAGCCGTCGTAGAGCTTCGCGCTGATTTCCGTGCGGTAGCCCGCCGTCTTGCTAAAGGTGTGCGTCGCCGTGTCGATCACATACGGCACGCCATCAAGCTGCGGGCGCACGCCGCTAAACCGCAGCGGCACGCCGGCCACAATCGAGGAATCGCCCACGACAGTAACCTTGGCGCTGCCCTCGCCGCGTTTCAAATCCTTGGCCTTCGCCGCTGCGGCCTTGTCGGCCTCCTCGACGCTGGCGAATGGCTCCGGCAACCGATAGATCGCCTCGCCATCGGCGTCGGCGTCCTGCTCGATCTCGACGCGCTCGACCTTGTCCTTGTCCTGATGGTAGGCGACGACCTTCTTGTACTTCGTTCGGTCGTTCGCCTCGTAGGTGCAGGAGCCGAGGATAATCATCGACGGCACGACGACCACCGAGCCCATCCCGACGCCGCTCGACGACAGCCCGCTCCCGCGCTTGGCGAAAATCAGGTTGTTGCCCTTGATCGTGAACAGCCCGTTGTGACGCCGCTCAAGCCTTCTCAAGACATGGGCGTTGGTTTCGTCTTCCTGCGCAAACCACGGATAGACATAGGCGCCGATTTCGCCGTCGACCTTCGCCGACAGCCCAAGCTCGCCCGCCAGTTGGGTGACGATGTCCTTGACGGACTTCTTGTCCCAATGGCGCTCCTTGTTTTCCTTCAGAGTCTTGGCCCGCCCCAGGGCCGCAGCCCTGCCGGATATGCTGACGCTGTAAGGGAGGCACTTGCCTGACACCTTGTCGACGACGAAGTCGCCGAGCTTGCGCACGCCGGTTTCGGCGTAGCCCATCGAGATGGACACCGCGTCGCCGGGCGTCGGCAGGTCGACAAAATCCGGCGGGCCGTCGTTCAGCTCCATCTGGAACGTGTCCGACGTGATGCCTTCCTTGTCGGTGACGGACGCCGACACAAGCCGGCTGTAGAAGCCGGAAGACACAGTCTTGCCGGCAACCGTGATGTTTATGATGGGGTGCATCGGTCACCTGCGACTGTGGGCTGGCGGGGCGGTTAGTCCCACAAACTGAGAAGCACCGGCATTTTGGTGCTGCGCGGCGCGTCCGGCATGACCAGCGCGGTGCCCATCGGCAAGACCAGGCCAAGCGCGGCAATGCCCGGATTGGCGTCAAGCACCATCTCGGTGACGTCGCGGGTGCGGCCGTAATAACGGGCGCAAATCAGGTCGACGACGTCGCCCTGCTTCGCAATGTACGTGTTGGCCATGTCGCTCACCAAAGAAGGTTGCCGAGCGAGCCCATCAGCGAGCCGCCCGCCGATGCCGCGCCGTAGCGCTTCAGCGTGATCTGGTAGGCGTTCTTCAGTGGCCGTCCGCGCTGGTCGTGGAAGCTGCGGTCTTCGGATATGGACTGGATGGTGAACATACCGCGGATAATGCCCTCACCGGCATCGCCCGACACAAACATCAGCGGCGTGCCGGCATTCTGCGCGGCTATCAGCCCGTTGAGCGACGACTGCCCGCCGAACTCGACTGGAAACAGCACGCCCTTGATGGTCACCTCGTCTGAGGTGGGGCCGGTCCATTGCTGCTGGTTGAGGGTCGCGGCGACAGGAATGTCGGCCCAAGGCGTGTCCACCTTGCGCCCGACGTCCTGATAGCCGAAACCCAGGGACTCGAACGCAAATGCGCCGAGCATCATTGAAACCGGGCCGGACATTTAGTATCCTGGGGAAATGGGTGGAGGCTTGAACGCGACACTATTCTTTGCGGTCCTTTTCACGAGCTATGCGGCGGCTAAGGCCATCGCTCGATGGAAGGGACACAACGAATATTTGTTCGGCTCGCTTGCGCTAGTCGCAAGCGCCGCGTTTGTACCGGCGGCGCTACTGTGGCCGCCGGTCAAAGGTCATGTGCCAGCTACCAACGCGGGCAGCTTCGCTGTCGCCGCATTGGTGGTTTGGGCCTTGGTTACAGCGGGCTCATTAACGACATTGTTGATCGTCGGCATTTAAGCATACCCGCCGCCCAGCGACCCCTCGACAGCCGCCTGCACTGACGCACCGGTCGCATCGGCAACCGCCTTCGCGGCCGCCGCCGGTGCCTGTTCCATCGTGATGTTCTGATTGACCGTAATCGGCGCCATTACTGGCGGCGGCGGATTCGTCACATTCACGTCGGAGACGCCGGTCGACCGGGTCTGCATAGTCACGGCCCGCATCGCGTCGGCATATTCAGACGGAGACGGCGCTTGCGACACAGGCTTGTCCATGCCGTTGAGCATGTTCTGTATCGTGCCGCCAGCCCCCCCTTGCGGCGCTGGTGTGGCGGACGGCGTGCCGCGCTCTATGCGGAAGTGCTCGCGCGCGTCGAAGTCTGGGTCGGCCGCCACGCCAAACAGAAAGCGCTTTATGCGCTGCGCAATACCGTCATCGTCCTTGAACGGCTCGACCGGTTCGCGCTTGTGCTTCCGGCCGCGAGCAGACGGACCAGCACCGGGTTGCTCTGCCGGCGGTCCATCCGGGTCAATGCCAAGAAGTCGTTGAAGCGCCCCCCTGTCTTTGGCCTGGTTTGCGACCATATCCTCAAACGTGTCGCCCGGCGTGTCACCGAGCCCCTGAACCAGAGTCGCCCACATGGCCATGACACTGGTCAGGCCCATCGCTTTCAGCCAGCCGCCCCGGCCGCCGACAGCCGGAGTCGGGTTGTTAGCTCCGCCGGGATGCTTGCTCTTTGGCTTGCCATTCCCACCGCCAGCGACCTCGGCCGCGCCATCGGCAATCGTCGCGGCATTCGCCAGCCACCGGCCGCCCTTGCCCAGCGTCTTCAGAATGCCAACGGCGGCTTTCGCGCCCGACAGGAGGAACAGCGCACCCGCCAGGCTGCGCACCGCCCCGGCGAACAAACCGATGCCGATTGCAGTCAGGGCGAGGCCGGCACCATACCCAGAAATCGAGCCGAAAAACGGTCCAAGCGGGCTATTCGCCACGGCGTCGTACATGCCGCGGATAGTCTCTCCGAACTCGCGGAACCTCGCCGCAATGCGGCCAAGCTGCTCACCGGCAGCGACGCCGTCCGGCCCCGCAACGCCGAATATGGCATCGCCCAAAGCCTGCAACGCCTCGGCGCCACCCTTGAAGCCAAGCCCACCGGCAAAGCCATCCATCGCCGCCTTGATCTGGTCGAAGATGGTAACGCGCTTGTCGCTCGTATCGAAGATGTTGGAGAAATAATCCGCAACCTGCGCAAGCGGCTCAAGCAGGTTGGCGCCGATAACGGTACCGGCATTCTTGATGCGGATTTGCAGCGCCTTCAGCCGCTCGTCCGCATTCTTCATGCGACGGGCATAAGCCTCGTCGACGGCGCCGGTTGAGGCCGCAACCTCCTCGCGTAGCTTCCGGTATTCGTCTAGCTGCTGGATGAGCGGGCGCAAGCCCTGCTGCACCTGCGCGTCCTGAAACAGGTCGCCGAGCTTGGACAGGTCGCCTTTCAGCGTCTTGTCCGTAATATCCGCAATGGCTTCAATCGGGGTCATGCCCTTCTTGGAAGCCTTCGTCATCTCCTTTTCGAGATTGACGCCCATCTTCTTGAAGGCTTTGCGCGTCTGCGGCGCGTTCACCTTCTGGAGGATGTTCTGCAGGTTCGTCGCGGCGCTGGAACTGTCGCCGGTGCCTTGGCGAACAATCTGCAATGCGGACGCTAGGTCCGTCATCGCGCTAACACCAGTCTGGCCGAGGCCTTGGTATGACGCGGCAAGCGACGGAATATAGGTCGCCATGTCGCGCAGCTCGAACGCGCCGGCATTACCGGCGGCGGCCATGACGTCGAGCGTCCGGGCCATTTCCTCCGGCCCGATTTTCAGGTTCTGCATCGCCGCAACGGCGGCGGCAGAGAGGTCAGCCATCGATGCGCCGGTAGCGGTCGCAGCCTTGCCGATTGCCGGAATTGCGGCTGCCGCTTGTTCGGCGGAAAGCCCAAGGCCGACCATAGTGTCGACGCCGGCCAAAAGGTCGGTCGTGGTCTGGTTTGTCGCGGGCGAAAGCTGCAAGACCTGCTGGCGCAAACGATCGATCTGCGCGCCGGACAGACCCGCCTTGATGCCAACCTCAGTAAGCTGGGCCTGCATGTTGCGGGCCGCGCCAATCGTGCTTTCGACGCCCTGCGTGACGCCAATATAGGCGCCCGCGTACATCAACAGCCGCGACGCGAACCCCGCCATGGGAGCGACCACGGAGCGATTGGCGGCGTTCATCCGGGCGATCTGCCCATTCAGCCGCGTCAGGCTGCCCGCAATACCACGTGACGGCCCCGACACGCGATCAACAAGGCTGAGGATCAGTTTGCTGGAAAGTGTAGCCACGCGCTAATCCTCTTTCGTCGGGTCCGCATATCCGCTGCGGTTGGCCTCGCCGCGCAAATCCATGACGACCTCGAATTCCGCCAGGGCGAAGTCCGGGTTGTAGTGGTCAATGATGTTGCGCGGCGTGCTCGTCTGTTGAGCGAGGAAGACGGCTAGTCGGTGCCAGCCTCCCCCGCCTCCTCGTTTCCCAGCAGCACGGCGACCTTTTCGTTGATCTTCGCAAAATCGCGCGGCGCAATCTTCTGCGCCTCCGGGTAGGAAATGCCGGCCATCGATGCGAGCGTCGCCACGATGGTCGCGGTCTGGTTGCTCTTGCCGACCGTCTCGCCGGCAATCAGGTCGCCCATTTCCGCCTCACGAAACGTAAGCTCGGAAACCTCGGCGCCCTTGACCTTGATCGGCTTGGACAGCGCAACAGTAACAGTGTTCGACATGGGTTTACTCCTTTGGAAAAATAGAAGCGGCGCCGCGACGGGCGCCGCATAGGTGGCCGACTGCTACAGCAGCAGAGCGTTGCGGATCGGCGCCCATTCGGACACGCCGCGGCGCTTCACGTCGAAGTCGTCAACTTCGAGGATTTCCTCGCCGTCAACCTCCAGCTTGTAGTAGTGGACGGCGACCTGATAGTCGTTTTCGCCCATCTCGCCGGTCTTCCATGTGCCGTTGTCGGCCTGCTTGACGTAGCCGCGCAGCGTGATGACGGCGGACGAGACAGTGCCATCCTCATGCACCAGCGCGCCCGTAATCATGAACGGGGTTTCTTCGCCGACGCGAATGCCGAACAGTGCCATGACAGACGGGTCGAGGCCCGGCATCTTGAAGCTGAACTCGAACTTTTCGTAGCCGAGCTTGATCTCGCGCGGCTTGATCATGCCGGCATTGCGAAGCTCTTCAACCTTGGCCTGCGGTACGGGCGGCGTGATGTCGCCTATCTGGCCGACATAATTCTCGCGGTCGACGTACAGCATGCAGTCCCGCATAAGAAAGCGGGGCAGTTCTTTCTGCGCCATTTTTCAATTGTCCTTGAGGTGGCGGGGCGGCGCGGGGCCGCCCCTATGCTGTTAGGCCGCGAGGGTCAGCGGGCCGTTCTCGATGGCGCCGCGCACATCATCCAGCAGAAGCTGGTAGTAGAGGATGTTGCGGTACGTCGTGATGTGGATTTGCTCCATCAGGCCGACCGGCTCGAACTCGACGTCGAGGAACACCTTGCCGCCCGCATTGAGCGTCGGGGTGTTCAGGTCGGACAGCCAGACGCGGCCACCCAGAATGTCGCTGTTGTTCTTGAAGACGCGCATTGCTGCGTTGCCGTCTTCGACCATCATCTTCAGATTGTGCTTGGTGAACTTGCGGTCCACGTACACGAAGTAGAGGTCTTCCAGCGCCTCGTTGATCATGTCGGCCGTGGCGCGAACGCTGTCGAAAGCCCACACCAGATCGTCCGTTGCGAGACGCGAGCCCCACGTGCGGAAGCCGCCACGCTCATTGATGATCGTGTTGACGTGCTGCTCGTTGAGGTAGTTCGAGTCCGCTGGATACCGGATGGTCCGCGCGACGCCGTCGATGGTACGGATGATCTTGTTCGATACCGACCCGGACACGCCCTCGCTCGACGCCACGACACGCGCACGCACGCCGGCAAACACCGGAGCGATGGGCTTCTGTACCGGCGTCCCGTTGACGTTCTTCAGCACGGCCGGATCAAGCGGCAGGATGCGCCCGCCGTTGATGGTGTTGCGCCACCGGACGGCTTCGGCATTCGTGGTATTCGGGCCGGCCACGTAGGCGCGCGCATTGATCTGCGGGCACACCGCGTTGAACGCCGAGATGAACGGGTTGGCGACGTCGCCGAGATTGGCAACCGCCGCACCGTTGGAGCCGCCGCCGCCGGTGATCGACACGGTCGGCGTGGACAGATAATTCTCGCCTGGGTCCGTCACCGTAATGGCCGTCAGCGGGCCGCCAAGCGTTGCGGTAAGCACGCCGTTGATACCGCCACCGCCACCCGTGAGCGTGATAGCCGGGGCCTCGGTGTAGCCGCTGCCCTTGTTGGTGATGGTAATGGCGTCGATTTTGTCGTCGTCAAGCGTGCACGTCGCCGTCGCCTGCACGCCGCCAGCGGGGGGTGGAGCAATCACGATGGTCGGCGCTTCGGTATAGCCGGAGCCCGCATTCGTGATGGCGATGGAAACGACCTTGTGCTTGTTGATGGCCGCGGTCGCGGTTGCGTCGCCGGTCGAAAACGCTACGGTAGGCGCGGACGTATAGTCCTGGCCGTTGTTTGTGATCGTCACCGAAACGACGCCGTCCTCGACATACGAGCCGGTATCGCCTTCCGTGACGAGCACGCGCGGCTTGATGACCTGCGGCGCGACCGAAAGCAGGTCTTTCGCCCGCAGCGCGGCATAGATGCCCGTCTGAAGGCTGGCGTCGCCGATAAGGTTTGCCTGCAACGTCGCGGGCGTCGCGTTGTACTCGACGCGGTTGACGATGGCGTAGGAACCGCCTTCGCCAAAGTATGTTTCCAGCGCCGACTTGAGCCAGCTATCGCCAAGCTGCGAAGCCTGCGAAAGCGACGTGACAAGCGTCGGCGTGTTGATCGGGAAGGCCGCGGCGTCGGCGTCTGGCGCTGTGCCGTTGAACATCGCGATGCCGAAACGGTTGACGCGAAGAAGCGACGGCGTGTCGGTCGATTCAACGACGGTCACGCCATGGCGGTACGATAGGTCGACCAAGCTGGCCTCCTCCATGAATGGGTATGAAAAAGCCCACGCGAAGCGGGCTGGTTTTGTGGGGGTGTGGTGGAGCGGCTAGGTCGCCGGCCTCCCCTAGATAAAGCGTATCGCCCCGAGCGTTCCGGCGTAGGGTCGGAGTGTGACCTCAATGACCGCACGGACGTCGTTGACGTTCGGTGGCATGCTCACCGGCTGAAGCAGAGCGTCCACCCGAAGCTCTAGCCTCTCGATCAGGGCATCGTCGCGCAACAGGCAGAAGAACGGCTCGCCGCTGCCTTCTTCGCCACCGACCTCATCCCGGTTATGCGGCAGGCGCAGGGCATCGAAGATCGTTTTCAGGCGGTTATCGATGTCGCCGGACTTCACGACTGCACCCGGCGCATCGGAGCGCAGCAACAGCACCTTCAACTCGCACATGACGGTCGTGTCCTCGTCGACGAGAGGCACGAAACGGTGGCCGAACATATCATAGCGACCCAGCCTCCCGGCGTAGTCGACCTGTCCGTTGTCGTCGTCTTCTGCCTTGAGTCGGGGGGGATATTTCCCAAAGGCGTTTCAACTGCTCGTGAAAGACCTTGCGAACTTCATGCTTGTGCGTGGCGCGAGTCTGGTTGCGGCTGGCGCCGTACAGCACGCCCTCGTACGTCAGATGAAAATGCATGGCAGGCGGCTCCGATCTGTTGTCGTCGCCCCATTTGAGCGTATGCCAGACGCCATCCGCAAGCACGTCCAAATTCATGTCGTCGGCCACCCCGAATGAATATCGATCTGGTCGAGTGCGTCGTGATCCTCGGCCGCGCCGATGGCCGTGGCGATTTGCTTCTCGCGGGTGAAACAGGCCTGCACATGCGCCTCGATGGCGCCGCCGATGGCGATGATCTGCGGCGCGGTGAGTGTCATCCAGCCGGCCGGCCCCTTCCAGTCGGGAATGGTGTAGGCCGGGTTGGCGGCCGCCTTGAGATAGGCGGCCGTCACCTTCGTCTGCGTGATGCGGTCGGTCGCCAGGGGGGCGCCGCCGAGCGACGTACCGCCTTCCTCTGCCTGCCAGCGCCGGTTGGCGAGAGCCGCCAGCATCAGCGCCTTCCGTTCGCCGATGTCGCGGTCGGCGACGGTCCAGGTCATGGACACCGTCGCCTCTCCGACCGTCCACTCGTCCATCGGCCTCGCAACGCAGGTGCTGCGCGACTGGTTGTAGGCGGGCTGCGTCATGTCGAGCGGAAACCAGCCGTCCTCGGCCAGGCGCGCATCCGACACCGGATTGCCGGCGTCCGTCAGCCATTTGGGGCGGTCGCCGGTTTTGACGACAACATCATCGACCACGAACGCGTACATGTCGTGCTGGCTCATCCGTAGAAATCCTTCCAGACGCCGCCGGTGCGGGCATACCAGTTGACCGGGTCTTTCCAGACGCCGGATTGCCTGACGTAGAGCGGATCGGCCGGCTTCCAGACGCCGCCGTCGCGCACATAGCCGTCGACCTTGCGATAGGGCCGGTAAGCCGTCTCGCCGTCGTAGCCGGCAGAGAGATAGCCGCAATAGCCGAAGCCGCCATTGGGCGGATAGCCGGTGCCGCCGAAGAAGTAGGCCCGCGTGATCGAATAGTTGGACGGCAGGGTCTGGGAGAGTGTATCGCCGGCGGGCTCGGCACTGCCGTCTGCCCACACCGCGACCTGCACGGACGTGCCGTTCTTGCGCAGCCTCAACCAGTACCAGGTGTTGATCAGCAGGTCCACGCCGCTGCTGACAGGCGCGCCAAGATTGGACTGAAGGTTGTCGCTGCTGACGTTGTACGAGACCTCGTAGTAGGCGGAGCTTCCAAAAATGGCTATTCCGCCGAGAGCGACGGAACTGCTGAGGCGCACCATCGCCAGATACTCGCCGACCGTATGTGATGGCACCGTCAGATAGCCATAGTAGAGAGCCAGAGCCCCCGTCGACTGCTGGCCCGCACACAAGCAATGCGTCCCATAGCCCGGCGCCGGGCTGGTCTGCATCGTCACGCCGTCGTTGGTGGACTTGCCGGCATCGCGCGTCAGCGGGTTGCTCGCGGTGAAGCCGGTGAAGACGCGGCCCATCAGGTGACCTTCGCCCAGATATCGCCGTTCGCGCCGCCGGATGGTGAACTGGTGGATATCGTGAAGGCGCTCGTCGCGATCGAGCCAAGCCCGAGCGTGGTGCGAGCGGCGTTGGCGTTGGCGTCGTCCAGCACCGTCAGCATGAAGGCGGACACCGCCGAGGAATTGAGCTTCGTGGCGATCGAATTCGCGACCGTAGTGGCGAAATTTGGATCGTCGCCGATGGCGGCAGCCAGTTCGTTCAGCGTGTCGAGCAGCGCTGGCGCGCTGTCGATCATCGCCGCCACGACGGCCTGCACGAAGCCCGTGGTCGCAATCTTCGTGCTGCTGTCGGTGCTGCCGGCGACGGTCGGCGCGGTCGGCGTGCCGGTGAAGGCCGGGCTGTTAAGCGGTACGAGCGTCGGCTTGCCGATCAGATCGTCGTAGGCGCCCGACAGCGCGACAGCCGCAACATCCCCGGCGTCGAGCTTCAGCGTTTCAAGATCGTCAATCGCCTCCTGAATGGCGGTCGGATTGATCGACAGGGCCGAGGCCGCCGCTTCGCCGGCCGCAGCGACCGCGATGTTCTTCGCGGCGACGCTATCGTTCTTGCTCGCGGCGGCGGCGATCTTGTCGAGAGCGACCTGCGCGGCGTCGGCGACGACGATGTTCTTGAACGCCGTGATCGTGTCGAGCGCCTCCATCACGGCGTCGAGCATGATCTTCTGCGCAACGGTCGGCCCGGCCAGCGCGCCGATCACGAGATCGTCATGCGGTCCCTCGTCGCCATAGAAGGCGATGACCTCGCCGACATACTCGCCGATCTCGGCCACGTAGCTGATGGTCCGGCAGATCGCAAAATCGTCGGGGTTGTCCTCGCGCGTGACGGCCGTGAAGGGCGACGGCGTGAACAGATCGCGCTCGCTGCCCTCCGGTACGATCAGCGTCAGGACGTTGCCGTTGCCGAAGATCGCCTCGCTGCCGGAATGCGCGATCATGAACCCGCGCGAAACCAGTTCGAGCACCTGCTGGATGGCCGGCGTCAGGGTCTCGTTGATGCGCTGGAGCGCGACGACGCGCACCAACTGCTCGACGGCCTCGAAGTCGGCCTTCTTCTGCTCTACGGGACCGAGGCGGGCTTCGACCTGGTCGAGCAGCTTACCGACGAAGGTTTCATCGAGCCGCGTCGAACCGGTCGGGTTCAGCGCCTCACGAAGAGATTTCTTCGTAGCCATCGACGTCCCCGAGATGCTCGCGCAGCTTCTTGCCCTTCATTTTCAGCGACGTGCCGACGCGCGCCCAGGTGCCGCGCGCCACCTGGATCGGGCGCTTCAGTTTGACCTCGTATTCGGCATCGTCCCTGATGCCGCCGGAGGTCGCGGGTTTCTTGGCCATTGTGGCTGTCTCCTGTTGCTTAGGCCGCGAACGCGACATCCATCCGCTCGTAGACCAGGAACTCGCTGGTCACGTCGGTCGTGGCGCCCTCGATCTTGATGCGGAAGCTCGTCACGCCGGACGCCAGCTGGAAGATGAACTTGCGGGCCAGAAGATTCTCCGGCGTCAGTTTCACCGGCAGATCGACCGTGGTGTCAGCCGTTTCCACCGTGTCGTAGCTGACGCCGGTCAGTATCTTGCAGGTCAGCGTGTGATCGGCGGCGTCCCAATGCTTTGCCAGCAGCACGACATGGACTTCGTCCACCGAGGCGCCCGGCGTCCGCACTGTCGAGATGTGCACCATCGACGTGCCGTTGCGGCGTACCGTGACGCTCGACCTTGATGCGCCGATGCCGAAGGCCGGCATGCTGTCCGTGGTGCCGATCAGCACGGCGCGAAGCTGGATCAGCGACGGGCGCGTCTGGATCGGATGCGTCATTTCCTCGTTGGCGTAGCCGATGTCCCGCCAGACGCCGCCGATCAGCGCCTCGATAATGATCGAGGTGCCTTCCGGGATATGCGTGTCGCAGTTGATCGAAAGGTAGGAGATGCCGCCGGCAAGCTCGACAGGCGTGAGCTGCACCTCGACGCGGGTCTGATCGTAGCCCGCGTACCAGAGCGAGAAGGCGAGATCGATATCGGATGCCGCCGCGACCCAATCGCCGTTGTTCTTCTGAAAAAGCTGGCCCTGCGCGTACTTGTTGCCGAGCACGGACGCGAGGAAGTGCGAGCCTTGGCTGACTATCCAGAGGCCGTAGCGCCGGCCCTTGACCAGCGCGGTTCCGTCGAAGACGAACTGCGTCGGCGTGGCGCCAGACAGGTCGGCGTTCAACTGAGCCGGGGTCTTCGTGACCTTGTAGAGTACGCGCGTCGGGTCGGGTCGGCCGCCGCTGTCGATCTCGGTGATATAGAGATGCACATCGCCGCTCGCGCCCTTGCGGGTGAAATAGAGATCGATGGCCGCGAGCGCGCCTTGCTGCGCGTTGAGGAACGTCTGGCCGACCTGGAAGCCTTCGACCGTCTCCGTCGTGGTGATGACGTCGAAATACGGTTCCTCGATCGTCTTGAGGATCTTGTGCGTCCAGTAGGCCGTCGAAACATATTGCGGCACACCGCCGACGACGCCGGCCAACATAGTGGCGGTATTGTAGACCCACGCCTCCTTCACGCCCGTGTCGGGGTTGGTGCGAATGGCCTCCATCAAGCGGCCGTCCGATGAAGTCTCTACCCGCCAGCCGGCACCCTCATCGAAATTTTGCGGTTCGTACTTCTTGCCGTCCGCCACCCATTCGGTGCGCGTGCGCGTAAGCTTCACGACATTGGTGGACGAGACGTTGTAGTTGGCGAGAGCGATCTCGCCGTCCTTGCCGGCGACGGAGAGGCGCCGCGTGTTCGCGAAGCGCGGCATCACCATGTTGTTGTTGACGGTTATACGGCTGTCGAGCGGATTGAGCAGCGCCAGGGCCGAGCGGGCAAACCCGCCATTGCCGAAATGCAGCCCATCCTTCACGAAGGCCGAGTAGCCGGCGAACTCCGTGTCGCTATAGGTCTCGTCGGCGAAGTTGTCGGCCGACCACGCCTGATAGTCGTCGGGCAGCTCCGCCAGCCGCTTCACGCGGGCATGGTCCATCGCGAGATCGAGGACGAAGGGCCAGTTGGCCTTGCCGCGCAGCTGGCTGGATATGCCGGAGATATCCGTCCGGATCGTGTCGATCTGGGAGCCGGCCTGATCGAGCCGCTTCTCGACCAGCACAAGGCGGGTGTTCAGCGCCTTCACCGACGGCAGCTTGTTCGCAGCCACCATCTCGATGGACAGGATGCCGGTTGTGTCGACCGTGACATGCGCGATGGCGATCTGGTTCGAACTGATAGCCGGCGGCTGCGGGTCCGCGTTCTCGGCGCCGGCGATCTTGGAGACCTCGGCACGACGCAGATTTACCGTCGAAACGACACGCCCTTCCGTCGCGCGCGTGATCGGGTTGAGCAGGAAGGTGCGCGGCTCCGTCTCCGTGTCGGTCGGATTGCCGTATGCGACGATGGTGACGATCTTTTTCGAGACGGCCGCGAGGTTCGGGGACAGGTCGAGCGTCACACCGCCGTCATCGTCGTTGATGAAGACCTTGCCGGCCTCGTAGTACCGGCCGGGGGCCACGGTGATTTCCGCGGGACCGGACTCGACAACCGAGAATCCGACATAGCCCTGCCCGTCAGTGATGCCGTCAGCGACGACGTGATCCAGCGAAGCGCGGGCGAACTCGCCCATGCGATTGGCGTCACCGGACGTGAACACCATGTTCTGGTGCCCGACAACTTTACGTTCCATGTGTCGATACCTTTTTAGAGATAGGCGGGGACGCGATCGCCGAGGCTGAGACCGCCATCGAGCCTGGGCGCGTCGCCGAGCGTGAGGGGTTTGGTGGTTTCGAAGGTGACGAGGATCTTGTCGCGCAACGCCTGGGCGGACACGACGGCGTCCATGATGAACTCGATATGGCCGAGGTCGTCATCGACCATAAGGTCAACGTCCATCACAGATTGATCCAGCACAAAGCCGAATTCCAGTTCCTTCGGCGCTTCGATCATCAGCTCGGCGTGGTAGGCAGGCATGCCCATCCGCGAGACATCCATGAAGCTGATGGCGTCGACCAGCGGCGCGGCCACGGCGGGATCGAGCAGGTAGAGCACGTCGGCCAGCAGCTCGCCGCCGTCGTTCCGCCCGGACACGTCGACGTCAAACACGCCGTCATCCAGAAACAGCCGCCCTTCGGCGTCGCCAATGTCACTTTCGCGCTTGTACCGCACGCTCTGCGGTTCCAGCCCGACATCGAGCATGGTGAGCGCCAGCAAGCTCTCGATATGGTCGTAGGTGCGATCCAGCGCGTAGGTGTAGATGCGCGGCTGGCTTGCCTGCCCGTCGAGGTAGGACACGCCGAGCGCACCCTCGTCGAGGATCAGCCCGCCAGAATCCTCGCCGGGAACGACAACACGCTCATAATCAGTTGCCGCTTTCCGCGTTGCCGTCGTCTCGACGCTTGCGATCTCAAGCGGTACGTCCTCGGCACCGGCATGCGCGCGCAGAAGCGCTCGGCGGCCGTGCAGGTACGGCCCGTCGTTGAGAACGAAATGGTCGGCATCGAAAGCCGACTCATCCAGGAAGATTCCTGCAGGAGGGAGCCATTCCCCCTCGGTGTGCGCCAGCGTGATCCGCACGCGCGGCATCTGCGCAATCCACTCGTCCCACTGTTCCTTCGTCAGGTCGGACGCGAGATAGAAGTCCTGTGGCGGCGTGAGGGACTGCGCGAGTCTGCCGTCAGCGATCTCGATATACCGCTCGATGCCGGCGAGCGTGCCCTTTATCCTGTGATCGTGCGGGGACGATGCGATGACCGAGCGCTTTTTCCACTCCGGCCAGTTTTCGTTCCAGATATCGACCGAGCGCTCGTAGGCGAGAAAGTTGAGCAAATGGGCGGGGCACTGCCACGGGTCTTTGAAGCGACGAATAACGTCGACATCAATGTCCCACCGCTCGCCCGACACCTGCTCGACCGCACGCATGGCGGGCGAAGCATTCGACGGCAGAATGCTATCGAACTCAGCCATCGTGCGTGCTCACCGTCACTTCAATGCCCGTGCACACCGCGACTTCGCCGTGGCCGCGGGCAATGTCCGCGACAGGCTCCGCGACAAGTACGTGATCGACAGCGCCGACCGAAGCCGCTGCGTAAACCGCCGAACGCGGCACGTCGCGGGAAGGCGTGCGGCGCGCCGCGGCCATCGCCGCAAGACTGGCCTGCACCTCCTGCTTCGCCATCATCGGGTCAGGGCCGGGCAGCACAAAGCACTGCACGTCGATGGCATACGGCACATTGACCACCGACCGGACCACGACATGATCCGTCAGGGGCTTGATGTCGTTGCGGTTCAGATGCGCGGCCACACGCTCGACAAGCTCGTCACTCGCAAGGCCGTCGCCGACACGAGACTGAATGGCTACGTTGACGACGCCCGACCCGTGAACGGTCCAGACATCCGCGTTCAGAACTTCAGCGTCCGCCTGCCCGGCGTGGAACACGTAGGCGCCTATCGGACCAGCAGCCGCCCACGCCTCCGGCGCGAGCAGGACATACCGCCGGAACTCGGCGTCGTTTTCGTAAACAGCCGCCGTCGTATCGGTCGCCGGCACAATGACGCGCCGCTGCACGCCGTAGAACGCGCCGAGATGGTCGAGGTCGCTGCCTGTGGCGAACGCCACCATAACGGCGCGAACCGCATCGTTGACGCGCGCTAAAGTCAGCAGTTCGCGGTAGGCGTCTGCCTCCTCCAGGATAATGCCCGGGTCGCTTTCCAGCATCTGGACATTGTAGGCAATGTCATTTTCGCCATACAAAGCAAGCAGTCGCTGCTTCCGGGCGGAAACAATACCTTCAAAGTCTATTCCGCGAATCGCGAGGGGTGCCGGATACCTTGAAAGGTCCAGCGTCGTCGCTGAAAGTCTTGCCATGGCTCCCGCCTTCTCCGTTGCGCATGGTTGCGCTGGTTCCTGTGCGGCGGCCTATTCGCGGCGGCGCGGACGGCTAGCCGACTATCACCCGCACGCTGGCGTCTTCCTTGATGCTGTAATCGCCAAGATGGCCGCGCGGATAATAGTCGCCGTAAATATTCACGATGAGCACGCCGGAAGGGCGCGCATCCTCGATGGAGCCGCGTGTCATGCGGAAGCGAGGCTCCCACTTGTCAATCGCCATGGCCGACGCCACGTAGACGCCAAGAATATTGCGCGCCGACATTTTCGCGTCGATGTAATCGTAGAGCAGCGACCCGAAATCACGGCGCATCACACGGCTGCCAAGCGGCGTCGTCAGTATGATGCCAATGGATTGCTGGACGTGCGCCCAATCCGAAAGATAGCCGCCACCGGCGGCATTAATGCCGGTAGAGTCGGCCATATGTCACCTGCTTATTCGGCTTCAAGGGGCGGCTTGTGCGACGGCCCCTGCCCCGGGAAAAGAGCGTAATATTCACCGAGCAATTCGTGGTTCACGTCCCACGGCACCCAGTATTTCGAACCGCCAGTATCGGGGTGCTCAGGCGGGGACCGCCGCCATCCGTCCCCGTACCATTCGGGAATAAAGGTGTCCCACCGCGTCGGCGTGAACGTTATGCCGGTGCCCCCCGCATCGATGCGGGTTACGTCATCGGCGTGGATTTCTACCCGGCCCCCGCCGTCAACGCGGGCGCGAAGGCCCGCTACTGTTATTACGTCCGGCGCCTTTATCGTCACGCGGTTCGTCGTGCGTATCACATAGCCGCCGTCATCAGGCTCGATGACAAGCTCGCCGTCGCCCAGCACAAGGCGTGTGCCAACAATATCAACCATTGGCTACACCCCCACAGGCGGTACAACGACCGGAATCGGCGGCCAGACGCCCTCTGTCGAGAACACGCCGCCATTGTCATGGATGCCTTCAGTCGTCTGCAGGCGCCCGTCGAGATGGACATTGCCGACGATATGCACCAGAGGTGAGATAATCTGCGTCCGGTCGTCCGCGATTGTGATGCGGACGCTCCCTTTCGTAATCACCGCCTCCGGGCCATCATGCGGGCGCTTGTTTTCATTGGACGGCGTCGACATATCGATGACAGCGTCTGTAAGGTCGCCGTTTTCGGAGACTACGTCGACCTGCTCCCCGACAGTCGGCGGGATATGCGATTTTATGCCCCCCGCAGCGACTTCCTTCCAAGGTATCCAGTCGGACAAGTATGGCTGGCCGCCCTGCTTCGACAGTTCGACGCGGGCCAGGCCCTTGGCGTAATCCACCTCGGCAACCTTGCCGGTGCGCTTGCGATTGCGTGCGCGCCGCTCAAGCTCGCCAAGGCGATCCATGATGTGGACCATCTGGCCCTCAAGCGTCGGCGGGAAGTTCATCATCCACCCCTAACCAACCGGCATCGCCGGCTGGTTGTTCACCTCGACCACCGTCACGTCGGCGTCTGCAATACCGTCATGCGGCGTCAGCAGCAGCGCGTCGGCCTCCGGCCGCGTCAGGCCATACCTGCGGACAGGCAATTGCCATTGATGCGTGTCGCCAGACAGTTGCGCCTGCATCAGCGCAATCTTTTCGGCCATCGGGCTGGGCTTCGTCGGCGAACTGTCCTCGTCTTCCGGGTCGTAGTCCGGGTTTGGAACAGTCTGCGGCAACGTCGCGGCCTTCGCGAAGAACTTCACCAGCGGATGCGTCGGCGCCAGTGCCGCCCCCCTCGTCGGGTCGGCGAACAGGTTGGCGACAATCTTGATTTGCGTGGCCGCCAGCTTCGCGCCCTTTTGCTCGGCGCTTGTGCGAACGCGGTCGATGGACTCGTAGGAGTTGACAAAGCTGCGGAAAATTTCAGCCCACCCGTTCTCAGGGTCGGTCAGCGCATCGCCGATTTGCCTCGCCACTACGTCCAGATAAAACTCGTAGGCGTCGTCCGTCGCCGGAATGCCGGGATAGGCGACAACCTCCTCCGTGTCCGGGTCGCGGTACAGCATCGGCTGCGAAATGCCCGCCTCGAACAGAAACTCTGTCTCGCCGTTTGGCACCAACGCCCGCAAGCCGGATATGTCGCCACTCGCCCGCGCGCCGTCCGTGTAGACCGCGATGAACGGCTTGTCCTCGTCGGTCTTCACATTGCCATCGGCGTCAACGTCGATGGCGCCTATCTGGCTGTCCACCACATTGTCGCCGACAAGCGTGTGCGCCTCGCGCAGCGCCATGACGGCAGCCAGGCGGGCCGCAATACGGTTAAGCGACATCGCGGCTCCTAGGTCTGCGTCAGCGAAAGCACCAGCAGGTTTGAATACCGGTCAGACGACCCGGCGACCGTCCATGCCGGCTTGCCTTCCCGGTCCATGGCGCGCACGACATCGCCCTGCTTCACCAGCGGGCCGTCATATTCATCGCGGGTCAGGAATAACTCGGCCTGCCCAGCCATAAGGCGGCTGCGCATCACGCCGCCGCCAGCCCCGTCACCAACGGCAATGGAATCATCGCCGCCGGTATGCAGGATTGCCCGGCCGGTCCACACGGTACGCGACGTGTCAGTAGCCGCACCCTTCATGGGCGTCAGCCGCACCGTCTCGCCGAACGTGCGTCTTTCCAGACGGTCGACGGCGCGCTCCAGATTTCTCCATGGCATCGCGCCGTCTCCCTTCGTTTACGAGCCGCTGGACGTAATCGCGAACGCGCCGTTGAGGCGGACGAAGCCAGTGCCCGAAGGATTGGCCGCCGTAGCAACGTTTACGCCAATCAGCTTGTTGGTCGACTTCGCGGAAGTCGCTTCGCCGGACGCGACATAAATCGGCAAGCCGACCGTCGCCCAAGCCTGCGCAGACACCTTCTTCAACTCGAAAACGCCAGACGTCTTGATTTCGACCTGTGCGCCGGAAAGCGCGGAATAAGCCGCGACGCCGACAATGTCGCCGACAACAACAAGGTCGCCGGAGGCAACGTCGGCGGGAGCCGCAACGGTGATTACGTCACCCGGCTGGATATAGTTCTTCATGTCTTTCTCCAGAAAGAGGCGGGCGGCCGAAGCCGCCCATTACGGGTGATTAAGAGCCAGCGTTCTTCTGGAACGCACGCCAGTCGATGACCTTTGCACCGACTTCCATGCGAACTTTGATCTCCATGCCGTCCGAATTGAACGCCATGCGCGAGTCGGTGTAGACGCCGCGATTGCCGTTCAGATACGCAAGCTCGACCGTGTCTGTCGAAGCCGGCGACGCAGCGAGATAGTACGCCGTGGAGCTTCCCGACACTGTAGCGCCGGTGACCGGATGAACGACGCCGTTGTCAAGGCGCGGCTCGGAGATGACGCTCAACGAGCGGATGGAAGCCGCAACCGCGTCATCGGTTTTCGCCGGGACGTAAGTCGTGTTGAGCAGCTTCTCGGCCGCGATCTCCAGCGCCATCGGCACGATTGCGAAGGATGGTCTGATGTTCAGCACGGTTTTGCCGTCAAGCCCGGCCTGCTTCGCCATCGCCGCCCGCATGATACCAAGCGGCCCCTCGCCAAAGGCGGCAGCCGTCTGGAGGTTCTTGTGGTTGGCCAGGTGGAACAGCGCGGTGCCGTCACCCATCGTCGGGTTAGACAGGATTTCACCCCACACGAGGTCGGACTCTAGCTGCGCAGCAGCCAGGCCAAACATCTGCGAAATACGCGTGAACGCATCCAGATCGTCGTTCACAATCGCTTCGCGCGTGATACCGACGATCTTGCCGTACTTATAGGCGCGGTACTTTTCCGAGCCCTCGCCGACCGACCCGCGCTTGTATTCGCCGTGCTCATTCACACGCTCAAGCCGAGGGGCCTCGCCGAGCTGAGCGCGGGTGACTTCCTTGAAGTCGGAAACCGAAGTTTCGCGGACCAGCGGGCGGAAAGTCTGGGGCGCAACGTCATAGGCCGCCCGCAATGTGCGGCTAACCACGTTGCCAAGAATGATCGGGAAGTCAGACGTGGAGAGCAGGCCGCCAGCGCGTGTCGCCAGCGCTTCGCCAGCGATCTCGTCTTTACTCATCCCCCGAGTAGACGTGCCGTTGGCCTCAAGCACATCTCGCGCCATGTCGGTAAGGGTCATGCCGCGGAACTCGCGACCGCCATCGGGCAACGGGTTGATGCCAGGGGCAATCCGGTTCAGGATGGCGCCTTGTACGGCCTCTGCGCGCTTCTCGGCGTGTTCCTTGCCCACTCGCGCCGGTGCGCGACTGTCGATTGCCGGTGCTTCGCGCTTCATCAGTGCCTCCAGCAGGGCGGAACGAAACGCCTCGACGCTATCGCCATTGTCGATAGCCGCGTCGGCCAGGTCGGGCTCGCCGGCTTCCTTGCCGAGCTTGCGGATTTCAGCGGCGCGCTTGCGCTCGGCGATGCCGCCGACGCGGACGGCCTCGTCCGAAATGGCGCGAACAGCGGCCTCATCAACGCCAGCCGGAGCGGCGCGGTTTTCAATCACAGTGTCGGCCACGCGGCTCTCCTGCTGGTTGTTGTCGTTGGAAGGTTCAGCCTGCACGGCTGCGGATTCGGCAGCTTCAGACAAGCCGTCCTCCTTGTGCTCAATATCTAGTGGATAGAGCGCAGTCGGTTCAGAACCGCGTACCTGCGCCTTCGGATCGGCTGGGACCGTAACGAAAGAGATTTCGTGAGGCGTCCACCGCTCAACAATATGCTGCTCGATCTCGCCCTTCTTTTCAGGCTCGACAATTCGCAACTTGTTGATGGTGTAGCCGACCGAAATATTCTTGACGATGCGTTCCGACACCAGCCCGAACAGCCTGTCGGCCGCCGCGTCGATGCCTTCGGCCGGAAAGCGAATGGTCGCCCACCCCTCCCCCTTCTCGATCCACGCTCGCTCGACCACCGCAACTTGCGAAAAGGTCGACCACGTCGAGTGGCTATCGAGGACCGGCGCCCCGGCATTCATGCGGGCAAGGTCGATGGCCGCAGGCGTCACCACCAGCGTCTCATCGAACGGGACTATCGTGTCCCAACCTTCCCAACGGTGACGCCGTACTGTCGCCCCAGCCGTCCAGACCAGCGTTACCGTGCGCGCCACCGTGTCGATGCTGTCGCTATCGACCATGGCCGCCCGCGTCTGCATCGGCAGGGCATCGGGCAGTTTACGTGTCGTCGTCATGCAAGTCGTCCTCCGGCGGTTCTTCCGCCGCCTGCTGTTGCGTCTGACCGGCCTGCGACATTTTTCGAGGGTCCGTGTCGAACACCAGGCCATACTTATCCAGCAAGGCATTCCACTCGACATATCCGGCGATCACCTCGTCCGGCGTGTAACCGGTCTCGGCGATGGCCGTCATAGGATTGAGCAGGCCGGCCCGAATCGCGTTGACCCTTGCCGTAATGTCCTTCGCCTCGTCGGCAGACGGAAAGCGCGGCGGGGACCAATCAACCGGCACATGCCGCGTCCGGATCTTGCCGGCAAAATACGCCGCCTCGCAAAACCAGTCCCAGATCGGCTGAAGCAACATCGGGATGATGATCTTCCACTGAAGCTCATCAATCGTCCGCTTGTACGTCTCCAGGCCAAGCTTGCCGCTGGAATAGTTCACCTTCGATAAGTTGCCGGACAGCAGCGAGTACGGCACCCGAAACCCGGCCGCTATCGTGTGCAGCATCGACACCTTGTAGGCGTCGTAACTGCCGGTAGCCGCCGGCTGCGTGAACTTGATGTCCCGACCGCCGCGCGCATGGTACAACGCGCCGGGCTGCATCTTTTCCACGATGGCGCCCCGGACACTGTAGACGCCCGGCTGCTCATTTTCGCCGAGCGGTATGCCCGTCAGCCCATCGTCGTTGTCGCCGCCAGTAACGACGCCGACAACACAGGCCTCCATCTTCTTGCGGACGATCTCCGCAAGCTCGTATTCCGCCAGATCGCGCAGCGCCGGGATTGCGGCAACACCCCACGGCTCGCCGCGAGACTGTGTCCGCTTCTTCTCAAAGCAGTGCGCAACATCCACCGCCGGGACGGCAGCGGACTCCATCGTCATGCCGTTCGGCGCCCCCGGATGCCGTTTCAGCAGCCAGTATTCGACAACCTTGCCGATACCGTTGCGCCCGATGCCCTCGAACACCTCCACGCCGCCGAACACGCCGTTCTTCGTCGTGTCGATGTGGTCGACTTCCAGCACCTGCAATTGCAGCGGTACCGGCAAGCCGTCGCTCTCAAGACGACGCCTACGGCGCACCAGCCCGTCGCCGGACTCCAGCATGCCGCGCACGGCCAGCGCCTGCAGCCCGTAGAAGTCCAGATGGCCCTCCGAGTCGCACTGTCCCGCCCATTCGGCAAACAGCTTGTTTACCTTCGGGTCTTTCGCACGCGGGACGATTCCTGATCCCACGGCGTGGGTCACTAGGTTGTGGATCGCGTTCGCCGCATATGGGTTGTTGCGCGTCAGATCGCGCATCACATCCCGCAGCGCACCGCCAGCCTTGCTGATCTCGGCATCCGCCGAAGTCCCGCGCGAATACCAAGGGTCCCGGCTGCGGCTCGGCTTTGCCGCGTCGTAGCCCCGCGCCACCTGCATGGCGTTCCGCTGTCGTGCTCGACGCACGCCGGCAGCCGGGTCCACCCAGCCGATGACGCGGTCGAGTATATTCACCGTCGCCATCCGCTAACCCTTGCTGAACGCCAGATAAGACACGGCAGGCTTCGGCTCCTGCTGGCCCTCAAGCCAGGTCAGTGCCTCCCGCATGTCCTTCAGACTGTGATACTCAACCTCACGCCGCGTCCCGCCGCTGTGGAACACGATACGGCGCGCGCCGGTCGCAATCGCCGCACGAAGCGCGGCGATCTGCTCGCTATTGTCGATTGCCATATGTGTTCCTTGCGACCGCAACCAGCTAAAGCCAGTCGGACGATTCAATTACCTGTGTCGGGCGCACCGCATGCTGCACGGCCGGAGTCAACGTGTGGCTGTCAGCCAACTGGTCCCGCCGCAATTGCCAGTTCACTGGCACAAGCTCCTTGACGGCCAGCGCGTACACTGTGCAGTCCAAAGCTTCATTGCGGCGCCCGGGCACCCGCTCCCATTTATGGACGGGCTGGCCGCGAAACATCTTCACCATCAGCCGCTCGGCAGTGAACTGCTCAAACCAGACTGGCGGCAAATCATGCGAAAACCGAAAGCGCCCGCCAGCGCGGATGCCGTTCAATATCGACCCCTTCACGGAATCGACGCCGACGATCCACAGCGGGTCTTTCTTCTGCGTCGACTTCTTGATGAAGGGCCGCCGTCCGTCATCACCCTTGATGGCGAAGACCTTCCGTCGCATACGCGGCTTGGCGAAGTCGTAGACATGCCGCATCATCGTCCCGCTGGAAGAATCAAGCGCAACCGCGTCGATGCCTATCTCGCCACCAAGTGGATGCTGCCATCGCCGGGTTATCGCGGCGTCGATATCGATCCAGAACTCGTTCTGGTCGTACCGGCCGTAAATCACCTCATGCCCAAGAATGAACTGCTGGCCCGACTCCGCAAAGCCGACATAGGTTATTTCGCCGCGGTCCTCCTGCAGATCGCAGCCGGCAGTAACCGCAAGCACGTCAACCGGGAACGGGCTTTGCTCCGGCCCGCCAAGCCCGAACGGCTCCGCGCTTTCCTGCAGTTCGTATTCGTCAACCCGCTCGCCATCAGTCCGCCAGCCCTCGCCCAAGACGAGGTTCACGAACTCCTGCAGCATCCCCGGATCGTTCTTGGCCGCCAGAAACTCCGCGGCCAGCAGCCCCCAATCCGCAGTCGGAAGCGGGCTGGACAGACTGTTGATCTTGAACCCGGCGTGCCCGACGACTTCAGGCCTTGTCACCCGCCATCTGCCGCGGGCAACCATCGTCGACTTGTGTTTGTGCTCGATGGCACAACCGCACGCCGGACAACCCCAATACGCCTTTTCCGGCTCGCCTTCAGGCCAGTGAATGTCTTTCCACTGGACCTCGTTGTACTCGTCGCACTCGACGCACCGAACCTCGAACACGCGCTGGTCGCTCTTGGCGTACTGCGCGATGATGTTGCTGGTTTCCTCTTCGAGGGGCGTGGAACCAACAATGATCTTGCGGTCTGCAAACTGCGCTGTACGCCGGACAGCCAGTGCCAACGGGTTGCCGTCCTTCGTCAGCTTCATGCCGTCAACCTCGTCAAGGATGACGACGCGAGCATTATGGCCGCGAAAGCTGCGCTCCGTCTCCGCCGACAGAATCTTGAGCGTGCCGCCGGTAAACTGGCGCAGCATCATGGACGTGCGCTTCTTGCCTGCCGTCTGCACCTGGTCGCCAGACAGTACGCCCTGCAATACAGGCGAGTCCTCGAACGTCGGCTCAAGGTCCGACACGACGAAAGACTTCGCCATGTCCTCATTCGGCAAATACACCAGTATCAGCGACGGGTCGTTGACGACGAAGTGCGCAATGGCGCCGTTCAGGATGGTGGTGTAGCCGATACGTGCCGACTTGAGCACAGACACGCGCTCTATCGTCGGGTCGCCAATGGCGTCGGCAATGCCGCGCTGGAAAGGGTAAAGCTTAATCTTGCCCGGTACCGCCGACACCGTTGCGGGCAGGCGTATTTCTCTTTCCATCCACTCGGACAGATTGATTTTCTGTGGCGGCCGAAGGGTCGCCATCACCTTCCGAAGCGTCGCCTTCGTATGGGTCGAAATCGACATTGTAAATCTCGACTCCATCCGCAAGCTTGGTCATCGCGTCGCGGATTTCCTCGTCGAGTACGACTGCGTCTTCCACCGAAAGCGATATGCGCTGACGCACACGTGACACGACAGCCAGCAGTCCGCTACGAATGCTGGCGATCTGCTCCGACCAGACTCGCGTGACCTCGTCGACGGGCAGCAACTCCTTGCGCAGCTTGGCGTTCTTCAACTCCTGCGTGTCGGCCTGCTCCTTCCGAAGGCGAGCCGTCTCCCGCTCCGCGTCGAGCGCCGCTTCCTTGTCCTTGGCCTTGTTGGAGACATGGGCGATGTACGCCTGCACGCTGGCTGGGCCATCGAACTCACCATGCGCCGAGCGCACGGTGATGCCTTCTTCCGCAAGCTGATTGACGCGGCGCGTCGTCAGGCCCAGCAGCAGGGCGAGCTGGGCTGTCTTGAGGTGCATTAGGCGTCCCGACCTAGGAAGGAAATCTTATACGAAAAACTTTGCAGCGTGCGATGACTCGGGGCCTACACCCGAGAGGGGCGGCGGGGGCAGATTGGGGACCCAACCAGGGGGGGGCTATGCCGCCGACCCCAGCCCAACATCCCTACCGTCTTTCGGCCTTCGAAGGTTGTCTTTCGCCCATAGCGGTCTCAGGTTTGATAGAGACCACGCTGCAATGACGCTCTCTTTATTGTCTAAATCGAACGTCGACAGTGGCCGAATGTGGTCGATGTGTATCGACCCAGTACGGAACTCTTCCCACGACATGCCGTCCGTGAATTGACACTCAAGGTGCGCGCGAAGTTCCGACATGGAATAGCCAAGAGCCTTCTCTATAGTGCAGAGGCCCCTCTTACCCACTCTTCCGTATAGAGCCTGTCGCATTTTCCATAATGCATCAAACCCGATCCCCTTATTCCGCAGCCGAGCCTTGGTGCGATTACGCAGGCGATATTCAGTATCCAAAACATACCGAATACGAAACTTCTCCGCACTACTCAGCCCCGGCCTAGTCCACGGCTTGCCCGCAACTGTGGTGGTCTCCCCATGGCATGCGGCGCATTCGTAGGTGTATTGTCTATACGTCCACGCGCCCATTCCTACCCTCACGACACCGCGCCCTTCGTCACCCGCCGTATCTCGTGCTCCGCCCGAGGCTGGAGGTCCGCCGCCTTGCTTTCAAACGCGCTGGCGATCTGCCCCTCGACAACCTCTGTAGGCAGGTACAGACCAGACTTGACGACAGCGAAGCCATCACCCGCTCGTCTGAACACCTGGCCATTCCACGCGGGCTTCTTCACGCGCCTCGGCCACCAGCCGGCCCTCATAAATGTGCCCGCGTAGACCTGCCGGCTGTTCCACGGCGCGGCGCTGACGCCCTTCCGGGTTTCGCGCGCCTTGAAGTATTTCAGCCTGATGTCGCCACCGCTAACCGGGATTTCAAACTGCAGATTGCCTGCATTCGCCCGTATACGTCGCCTGACGGCCTTGCGCCCAACGGTGGCGCTCAGGCCCGTCTGCCCTGGTATGGCCTTGGCCGCCGCTGTCGCGGCCTTGTTGCCGGTATGGTTGATGGCCCGCGCATAAGCGCCGCGGGCCTTGCCTTCGCCAAGGGCGCGTACCGCCTCAGCAAGGCGCTTATGGCCGCTTCCGACCACCGTAACGACTAGCGTCATACCGGGCTACCAGTTGCAGGGCGATGAGGATTGCACAATGGCCGACTATTCGCCGAACCAGGGCATGAGCATGTCGGCGGAGAAAGTAGCCTCCTGCAGCAGATCTCCAGCGAACCAACACACCTCTACCTTGTCGTGATAGGTATCGTGGAAAAAGACGCTCATGATCGGGCCACCCGAAGTCAACCGGACCCAGTCGCCGCGCGCAAAACACATCAATCAACATACCTCTTAACGAGCGCCGCGATCTTGTCGCGATAGAAGTATGCCGCGCCAGCAATGGCCGCGATGATGATGAGCGTGGTCATGTGCGACCTCCCGTGTAGACGCGGCCACCAAGGCCGCCCCATCCTTCGATTGCGTTGTGCATGATGTCCTCCGTCGTTGGTGCCCGGCGCGGTGCGCACGGCCTCGGGGCGCTGCCCTGAATGTGTTGTGGCTATATCAAGCTATATTCGCCATAGCAGCGTCTCGCGCCAAAACAGCGTCATTCTCACTAGTGAATGTGCCGACATAGTTTGTCTTTCCCTCCGCCGTCACTTCAACCATCCATCTTCCGTAAGCGGTAAGACGGATGTTTCTGTGCTTTTGCTTAGACGTGCGGAATCTCCCCCTGTTAAGGAGGTTAACCCTTCTATCGGCGTTTCTCAGATTCGATAGGCTATTGTTAGTTCTATCCCTATCGATATGATCAACCTCATTCGGCCAAAAGCCGTAAACCATGAACCATATGATGCGCGATGCTAGATACTTCTTGCCGTATATTGAACCAATAAGGTACCCGCCCGAATTGAGAATTGTGAACGCTCTTTCCCCGGAAAACCTTGCGTTCCATGCGGCGCATTTTGCTTCACGCCCACGGAGCCCTTCGGCGAAATCAAGCGGGCTTCTTTCCTTCCAGAAGGGGGCGCCACTGGTCGGGTTGTAAGATAGTAGCCTTGAGACAATGTCTGGCGTCAGGTCCATGGCTTCGACTCCATGTCGACCTCATGTGAAAAGCGACGGGACACATAGCGCATCCCGTCGCCAACCTGTGAGAGGTCGAAGATCACAGGCAAAGAAAGCCAACGCGGCGGGGAGGCATGCCCCTTATCGTTGAGCACCTACAACCCGCCGCTAGAACGCCCGTCAGCGCGCCGGAGTTTACGCGCGACAGGCGTGGACCGCGCCAAGGCGCGGGATGGGAACGAAGATGGCCAGTCGCCAGTCTGGCTGTGCGCCACGCTCACGCGATGGCAGCGGTCCATTGTCTGGTTGCGCTTTCGGCTGACAGCGCCGCATCTTCGTTTTGGTGTGGGGCCAGGGTCCGCTATGCGGCTCGTCCTGACGCCCGATAGTTACGCCCGGCTCACATCGTGGCCGAGCGTCTGTCGTTGGCCTCAGCCGGACGCACAGAACTGGGTGGGAGATTGTCTTCCCTACCCTTCCCGCACGGCGGGGCGTTTGAAGTATACCTCGATTAAGCGGCTAGGTCCGAACGCTTGATATTGCCAAGAGAATCCCGAAGCGTAAGCAGGGCCAAGTGAACTGTAGCCCGACCTGCACCAAGGGCGCCAGCCCTATTGGCTACACCAACACTGTTCCCCACCTCCTGATATGTCTTCCCGTCCACCACAGAAAGTTCCAGCGGCTCAACCAGCGCGCCTAGGCGCTCTCGTAGGGCGACCAATTTGGTCTGCGCATCGATCATGTCATTTACGGGTTGATCCCCATTCCAAGGCTTTGGCACCCTCGTTGTATTGCGCTCGACCCCATCGTCCTCCGCCACGTAAGGAAGCACCTTCATCGTCGGCTGGCTTTCTGGTTCGGCTGTTTCTACCGACCTCGCCCCCTTGTAGACGACGTTTCCGCTGGCGGTTATGTGTGTCCTCTGGTCAAGGGCCATACCCTTCCCAAGCGGGGCGGAGGAGCCTCCTAACACCGCTCCACAATGCGCCTGCGCATGAATGCGCCTGTAAGCCACTGCCGCCTTCAGCAACTCGGTGTTGCCCTCACGAAGAAGCGCCGTCGCCAGAGGCCAATTGATGTTGTCGTTGTCGGCCCTGCCATCCCAGTCCTTGCCTATAGCCGCCCGCTTGCCTAGCCTCACACGCTCCCGCCGCTCCAATATTCTGTCCTCGGCCTTGGCCGCGTCTATCGCCGCCTGTGGTTTCTTGTGAAAGCGCGTGTCTGGGTAAAATTCATTGCCAATCCACTCGCCGCGCGAAGCGATACGGGGGTTCTTTAGATAGGAGGGACGATTGTCGTTGCCGGCGGCGCTATCCATCATGCGGCCTCCCTTGTGGGTGCGCCCCCGCCATGTGTGCGGCTCCCCGGTACGCTCAACATGCTCTAGAATCTCTGACGCTATGTCGTCCCCCGGAATGTCATCGAAAATCGCCTTGACGACATAGGCATCTGCGGGGATGTCCACTCGGACATTGTCGTTGTCATGCTGCATCGAGGCACCTGCTATCGGTGTGTCAGTAATCGCCGTCACGCGGTCCTCCGCGGCGTAGTTTGGCTCTAGGGGTTGTGCCCTTATCGTTATGCTACCCCAATATATAGGATTTAGGCCGCTTTTCTCCCAGTCCCATTATCGTTGGCCGCCAGCCATTTACGCACCAGCGCCACGGCTTGCGCAGCAGCGTCCTCCGGGTCCATCGACCGGATTACCTCTACCGTGTGCCCCAGCGCGCGCAATGCCGCGTGCCGGGCCACCTGGGCGGGCGACAGCCGCCCGCCTGTGCCGGCGGCGGGATTGCCGACCTTGTTCTCGATAAACGCGCACCGGCCCATGCCGCCGTCGATAGCCGGCAGGAAGACCGTAAGGTCCGGGTGGCCGGCCACCATGCCGGTAGCCATCGCGATGGCCTGCGCCTTCGGGCCGCGCTTGCCGGCTTCCATGCCGGCCACAAAGAGCACGCCGGGAATAGCGCGCAGGGCGCGCACCTGTGCCGCCTGCAGGTCGGACTCCAGCGGCATGGCCGGCTTGGCCGTCACCTTGCCGTCGCGGGTGGTGAATACGACGCGCTTGCCGTTTACGCGGACAGTCTGGCGGGTGGTGGGGCTGGTGGTGGTGGTCATGGGCGATGCTCCATGGTGGAGTGTGGGGTGGTGGTGGCGGTGGGTGGCCGGGGCAAAACCGATCGGAAATAGATTCATACCCCCCCCCCTATTTTTGGCCTGTTTTTCATAGTTTTGTTTATTCCATTTCCGATCGACATATATAGAAGAATAAGTAGTTGATATTATTGAGTTATTCGCGAAACCGATCGGAAAAACGTCATTTCCGATCGCTAAAAACTCAATGAAATCAATGGTGTTTTTGAGGTCGATCGGAAATGAGTTTTTCCGATCGACCTCATTTTCGGGTCGATCGGAAATTTTTCGGCCTATTTTTTTCCGATCGATTTCCGATCGACTGCCCGTTTTCAGGCGACCTCTTTGTCGCCTTCCATTGGCGTCGGAGCATATTTCGACAGGTACAATATGCTGCTCTTCCTGCCGCCTTTGGGGGGCGTCACATGGACGTCGACGATCTCTTCCGCGTCAATCAGAAGGTTGATAACGTCCTCACCGCGTCGCTTGTCCAGCCGCCCATTGAGCCGTTTAAGCAAGTACGACCGCGGCATGCCTCCCCGCTTTCCTTCGCCCACGATGGCCCTCACAAGCTTGTATTCGGCCTGCCTGTCGTTGTCGGCCACGTAGCGCTCGGCTTGCTCCAGAAGCATTTTGCAGGACTGCCTGGATACGTCGGACGCCCATTGCATGATGTCGGCTGTTAACTCCGGCCTTTCGGGGTCAACGCCGACAGCCACGATGGTGGCTATGCGCATGGCATTCTCGGCGACGCGGGCATACACAGGCTCGTGATCGGTGTCCGCATCGTCCATGATCGCGAACATCTCATTCACAAACGCATCGAACACCTTCTGCGCGCCCTTTCCCCAAACTACGGGGACGGGGACGATGCTCTTGGTCCCGTCCGACAGCATCCCATTCAGGTCACCGCCGTTTCTGTGGTTTACGAGAGCCTGAACCCGCTGCTTGAGGTCTCTTGGCGGTAGGCTGGTCTTTCTGGGCGGGTGCCGCGGCTTTGGGCGGCTTGTCCCCGCATCCAGCACGATAAAGCGCGGCAGGAATCCGTCCATTATGGACCCGCTCCCCAGCGCCTTCCAAAAGGCGTCGGGGGTCGATGTACCAAAGATGCACACATTCGGGTTGTAGATCGGCTCCGCCAGGTTTTGTGCGTAGTCCGCGCCCATAAAGACAGACGCAGCCGTGCCCGTCATTTCCAGCAGGTCTTCCGCAATCTCTTTTTCATGGTTACCGGACTTGGGCGACGTGACCTTGCGCATGAAGCCGCCAAACTCGTCGATCATGTAGACAAGCGTCGGGTTGGCCTTTACGCGATTGCGCAAGCCTGACGACGACGCTATCTTGTTACCGCCGAAGAATTTCTTGAGGGTTTCGCTCGCCCCTGCCAACGACTTGATGGCTGCGCGGGGGTGCTCCTTACCGAAACCGGACGGGGCCAACCCCACGATATAGACGTTTGTTCGCAGTCCGGTCGGGCCTTCGTACCGTCGGCCGGCGAGCGCGCCCACATAGGCCAGCGCCGCGCCGAGGTTAAGAAGTGGAGATGGATTGCGTGCGGTATCGTTTAGCCACTTGACGATATCGCCCACCAGGCCCGGAACATCCGTGAGCGTTCCGGTCGTTTTGAACGGGACAATAGTGGCGTCCCCTCCCCCTGCCGCGTGAGCGACAACGGCGTCTTCGGACAGTTCGATCGGCGCGATGGCCGGCGGCTCACCTTTCCTGCCGTCCTTGCCCGCCGCTACCGCGCGCTCCACCATTTCCTGCAAGAGACCTATATCTGAACTATAGGCGTCCTGCTCCACCGGCCGGTGCTTGCGCGAAATGGCGGAAAGGTCGGCCCCGCCCTGCCGGGCGAGTTCTGCCAGGGAGCCGAGATTGACGCCGCCGGTCGATGCGAATCCCTTCCACTTCTTGGCAACCTCTCCCGGCTTGTACTTCTTCCCGCGCGAACTCCACGAGTCGGCCACGGACAGTCCGTCGGCACCTAACGCCGAGTGGACGGCCATAAGGGCCGCTATCCAATCCTGATAGGCACAGTCCGGGCTGACATAAGACAGCATTTCGTCGATCTCGGCTGCCGTGGCGCTTTCGGCCCGCCGGTCCTGAGCGAATTGCGTGGGCGTGTGCTTGGGCTTGAGAAGCAGGTCAAGCAGCCAGCCGGGAGCGTCGGCGATCGGCTCATCGTTGAGCCATCTGTAGTTGCGGCCATCCTCCATGACGCTGCCCGGCGCAATGTAGTACCCGCCCTCCCCTCTGGTTTCCACGCCGGACGCGATGTCTGCGTTGCGAATGCCGTGGACATGCTTGAAGAGATAATGGAGTCCACCGCTGCCGGTCTCGGCCGATCGCGTTTTGAGTGGCCCGTAATTCTCTTCCATGGCGCGCAGCCACGGGCGGCCGTCTTCATGCTTTGGCGGCACGTCGATATCGAGCACCCAAAATCCGCTGCGCTCCCCTGTCGGAATGCCGATCAGCGCGTTGGGGTATTTGTCCCAAAGGATTCCGATAATGCGCTCTGACGTGGTCGAGCCGCGAAACCCGTTGGACGTTAGCGGCGATTTTTCAGACAGGACCTCTCCCGTCTCTACATCGAAGTCGTCGGCCGGGCGACATGGGAAAACCGGGATGCCCTGCTTTGCGTAAGACAGGGCAACCGAAAGCGGGGAAGTCATGATACCCTCCTGGTGGCTGACATATGCGGGGTGACGACTCGGTGCCATTCCATATGACACTCACGGCAGAGATGGCTTTTGGGCCACCGCTCCGAGTCTTCAAAGAGATAAGACGGCGCCCAATGATGGACTTCAGAACCGTTCAGCGACCCGCAGCGCTCGCACGGTACGACGTCGTGCTCTGTTATGAATGGTATGCGGGAGTCATCCAGATGCTTGACGTCGCCGTGGGGCAAATCGGAGCCCCGCCCGCCGCAATCCAGGTAGTAGGCTTTGTATTGTATCGCGCCGCTGGCGCACCGCACCTTCCCGAGCGCGACAACTTCGCTGCTTTGGGTGCACTTGTATCTGTGCCGCGGTCGCTTGTTCCAGGGCAAGTCAAGGGAGGATGCTGTGTAGAGTTCAACCCCAACCGAAAGCGGGGTGGTAGCACCGGCCTCGACCGGCGCACTGGATGTAGGCTGCACGTTGGCTGCCTCCTGTTGGTATGTGTTGGGTGCGGATGCCTAAAACGGCGCGCTGTCGCGAATGGCGGCCCGCAGTGCGTTGCCATAACCCTGCACGACGGTTTTCCAGAGCATGCGGCGTGTCACGTCGTCCATGGCCGCCATGTCGGCGCCGTGGTCGGCCGCGAACTCGCCGGCTATGTCGTCGACCTTGTCGAGCGCACGGAGCTGGTAGGCGTCCATCCGCTTGACGCGCTTGATGTCCTCGATGATGAGGCTGCAATCGGCACAGACCCAACGCGGGTCGCGGTCGCGGTTGTGCGTGAAGCCGATACCGATGCCGCAGCCTTGCTGGACGCCGCACACGTGGCAGGTTCCGCTTGCTGTCATCCCGCTCTCTCCGAGATGTTATTATTGTTGTTGACGTATTTGCCGCCACCCCTGTAAATCGGCATATGCGCGCAAACTTCATCCATTATTCCAAGGCGCCTTGCGGCGTTTACTGCACTGCCGCAGGCATTTTCGAAGACGGTACGTGTGCTATACTTAAGTGCCTCGACGCGAATTGATTCGGCGTCCCACGATTTTAGAGCCGGGCGCAAGAATGGACATATATTGTCAAGGCCGAAGTAACGAGCCGCGGCGCCGTACGCTCCGGGCGCGCCTATCGAAAATTCCTTTCTCGTTTTGTATTTTCGGGCTTCCGCTATGATAGCGTCCTTGCTCCATTTTACTCCGCCCAAGCTCCCCAATCCTCCGGCTTTGACCTTGTTAAGAGCATTGTACCCGCTGTCCCGAAGTCTTTTTATTTCCATCGCCTCAAGTGCCTGTGCCTCACTCTCTTCTACTGGGCCGTGAATAACCTCGAACGCATGTGGACCAGCAATAAGATCCCTAACCGACCTTGTGCCGCTACGGCGATGCCGCCTATATCGCTCCGCCGGGCGGACGGCTAAGCCGACATATCCAATTTTACGTACGTCATCCGATATTCTATAAATATACCGCATTCTCTTGACTACTGACCGCTTCATATGCGCGCATAGTTCTGACATGCGACCAGTTCTCTCGGCTGCTGCGTACGCGCCCCTATCTGCTTCCCTAAATTCACGTTTTGTTTTATATTTCAATGCCTCGTGTAGGATTTTTTCATAAGTCCATCTTCTTTCTCCGCCAGTCATATGCTCGCAGAAGTGATAGAACCCCCACTCGCTCCGGGTTGCAGCGGCGGCAGCAGCGACAGCGCCGTTTCTAAATGCCACCCTTGAGTTAAATTGCTTAGCGGCCTCCATAAGCAATTCGTAAGTCCATTTACTTTGCCGTATTTTTTTCGGCCGCTTACCAAGGTAGGCTCTCTTTTTGATCCTACAGCAAGAGATGCAATAAATATTTAGCTTGTCGCGTGTTCCGCTGCTGGCGTAAAATTGCGTCGTATCCTTGACCTCCTTGCACTTGGTGCAGGTCTTAGTCTGGCCACTCGTCTGGTCTGTATCCATTGTCATATGCCCTCATAAGCATGCCGACATGGCGCGGCACCGGCCTAGGGTTTGTAGGTCGCTCAATCTCGGATACCTGCGTTGCTCGCGGGTATCCCAAGACGGACGCTAATTGCACTTGGGTAAGCCCCAATCGCGCACGGATGGCTCGAAATTCGTTGTTGTCCATCACACACCTTATGTAGTGATTTTTCGCTAGTCTGCCAAGGGTATTGTAGCGATTTTTCACTATTTTTCTAGGCGGCATCGAGGAGGCTGAGCGGGTTGCAGTTGCTAGCCAACTTTTGCGAATGTGTTTGGAACTTCCCGGTTTCCGCACCCCACACAGTCCATCCCGGCCAAGCCTGCCTGGCGAACAATTCGAGATACGGCCCGTCGACAAGCCGCTCGATGCGCTCGTACTGCTCATCGGGCTTGCGGCTGTGCTCGCGCCTGGGAGCGCGGATAAGCGACCGCACACCCTTCGATAACCGGCGCGGCTTACCGCGCTTGAACAGGTGACAGATTTCAGTCTCCTGTCGTGTCCAGTAGCCCATACCCATGTGCCCCTTGTCCCAGACAAAGGCAATACTAACGGGCTTGAAGCCCCAAGCCTCGGCGACGTCGAACGCTTCTCGCTGCAAATGCGAAACAGTCCACATGAAAAGCAGACTGTTGCGGGCGGCGACGGCGCCGACTGGCAGCGCAGCGATGTCGGCCAGAGACATGACGCTGTACGGCTGCTGACCGCGAGCTGGCGCAATGTTGTCGTTGGCGTAGGTTCGGAAGGACCAAGGGGCATCGCAGAGGATGGCGCCCCAGCCGCCGGGTGTTGTGGGTAGGGTCATGCCGCTGCCAGCCTCCGCGCCGTATCTACAGCCTGCTCAGGCTCCCTGTACCGTGCCAGTTCCTTAGCCCGCGCCACGATTTCGTCATGGCAGGCGAGCGGGTCGCCGAACCAGGCATCGCCCTCAAAACCGAGGGCGCGAGCGACTTCGCTGTACTGGTCTTTCAAGACCATCCAAGCCTGTTCTTCTGCCTCGTATCTGTCGCGCCATTTGCCCATTACGCCGCCTCCCTATACCGCGCCGGCTGCTTCGACTGCACCAGCGCGTAAAGTGCGTCCAGATTGGCGTCGTCGAGCCGCAGTATCGCAACACACGGGTCGTTGAAGAACGCAAGGCGCTGCTCTGCCGTCATGAACGGCAGGTCGCTGGTTTCGAGATTGTGCAGAATCGCAAACACGTTGCGGAAGGCGTCTGGGCCGTGCGAGGTGTTGTGGGTGTGCGTGCTGTGGGTGCTGTCCGAAGTTTGTATAACATTTATGGTCACTGCAAGACCTCCCGAAGATCGTAGCCTTCACGAAAACTGTTGTAGATGGCGCCATCACTATCCGTGAAAGTAACGGCGTCGAGTCCATCCAGCCTGCCTCGCTGGTATTCGGCGCGGGCATGGTCGAGGAGCTTGTCGACTATGTTCAGCTTGATGGCTTCGCGGGTGACGTCGTCAAAGTCGCATTGGCTGGCGGTAGCGGCGTTATCGATCAGCCGCGCTATGTCTCTTGAGTCCATCACGCAGCCCTCCTGTCTTCCCACACCCTGAATCCCGGCACGCTGCGCGATCCACCGCGCACGGCCTCATTCGCCATCTGCTGCACCAACTCGGTAAACCGCCCCGGCGCTCGGCCATAAGCCCAATCCAGCGCAATCTCGGCGTTTACCAGATCGGCAATCCAGTACGACCGGAGCCCTGTGCCAGTCGTGGCTGCGCGGTCCGCCCGCTTTGCAAAGCGCTCCTGCTGCTTTGCGGCGTGCGCCAGTTCCTCGGCTCGCTCTCGCGCTTCCAAGTCGCCGCGGCTCGCCTGCATGGCTGCCTGCGCCTCGCGCGCGATGCGGTCGGCTTCTTCTCTGGCGGCTCTGGCTGTGGCCTCCTTCTCGGCTGCTATCTTGTTCCGCCAAGGTGTCAGCAGCGCGCCAAGCGCCTCCTTGCCAAGCACAACCTTGCCCTTCACGGACTTGGTGTTGCCAATCAGGAGATTGTATTTTTCCTGAATGGCGGCCTTGGCTTCGTCATGCGGGCGGGCTTCCTCTTTGCGGGCCTCGTCGGCACGCTTCCCGGCCTCATGCAGTAGGTCGTACAGCTTTTCTATTTCGTCGTGCTGCTGCTGGTTGCCGATGGGATCTCCGTCCGCCCAATTTTTCGCCTCTCCGTAAAGGTCTTCAATTTCGGTGCGGATTGTCTCGTAAGGGTCGAGTTCCGGACCGCCATTGTGGCCGATCTTGTTGCTTGTCATTTTCTGCTACTCCCAACCAGCGGCCTTGCCGCTGCCAATTTGCGTGTCATATCTGGACGCCTATGCGGCGCGCTTCTGTGCCGCCTCCCACCGGCACGCCTCGCGCTCCATGGCCTGCGCCAGCGCGATGGCGTCATTGCGTACGATGATCCAGCCGGCATCACGCAGGGCCTTCATTGCGTCAGCGCTGACAATGGCGGCGGGCGTGGGCAGTGTGTGGTGGTCAGAACGGAATTGCATCGTCTAGTTCCTTCATCCAATCTGGTTCCGGGGTGTTGGCGTTGCATGCAGGCAACGGGTTGTGAGCGGAGGACGCGCGGGTGTCTTTCACGTCCCAATATCGGGGGTTGGTTTGGTTGGGGGCGACCTTGATTTCCGCCGTGGGCAAAAGCTCTCTTTGCCGCTCCAAAAACTCCATTGCAGTCGTCGGAAAGGGGCGCTGCCCACCGTGCGTCAGCCACCACTTGTTTGTTTTGGTCTTGAAGTACCCGGTATGTGCCGGTCCCAACCACTCATTGATGCCGGTAACACCGCAGAGGTAAACAACCTTGATGCCGTCCGGCTTACCGGTCTTCTGGTGCAGGTAGAAGTTGCGGGAGGAGACGGGCCGCCACGTGGCCGCTTCCGTGCTTAGTACGGGCGCGTCTGCTGCGGTGGCATGGACCTTGACTTCCGGTTCAGGAAACTCGTGGCCGCAATCGACGCATGTCCGCGCAGATGCGTGATTGATACTCTGGCATTCGGGGCAAACTCGGATGGGGGCGTCGCCCTCGCCCGTGCCGGGCTTTTTTATGCGAACTGCATCGATTGGCCCCAACGTCGAGACAACGCGGGCGAAATCAAGGATAAGGCAGTCGCTTTTCCCCGGCGATAGGCGCAGACCCCTCCCAACTTGTTGTATGTAGAGGGCTGGGCTTTGAGTTGGCCTCATTAGCGCGACCAGATCGATGCCCGGGTAGTCAAAGCCGATGGACAGAACGTTGACATTCGTCAGGCAGCGAATGTGCCCGGCCTTGTAGTCCTGGATAATACGATTGCGCTCCGCGGCGTGGGTATTGCCCTCAACCATTTCGCAGGACACGCCGTGCCTTCGCATGGCGTCGCGGATTTCCGTTGCATGGTCGACGCCGGCTGCGAAAACAATCCACGCCCGCCTGCCGTTGCCGTACTGGATAATCTCATTGACGGCAGCCTCGGTGATTTCGGTTTTGTTTACGGCTCGCTCCAGTTCGCCAGCTATGTAATCGCCACCACGAAGATGCACCCCTGAAACGTCGAGGGTTGTGGCGGTGCCTTTGCTTATGGGGCGGGTCAGGTAGCCCTCGTCTATTAGCTGCGCCACGCCAATCTCGTAAGCGACCGACTGAAACAGTGCATCGCCGCCTTCGGTAAGCAGGCCGGTATCCAAACGGTACGGCGTGCCCGACATGCCAAGGATGCGCATGTCTGGATTTATGGCGCGCAGTTCTTCGATGAACTGCCTGTACATGGTCGTGCCCTTGGGGCTGATCAGGTGCGCCTCATCGACGATAAGACAGTCGCACCATCCAATTTTCTTCGCGGCCTTGTAGACAGACTGGATTGAGCAAAACAGGACTTGCGAATGCGTGTCGCGCCGGCCGAGCGCGGCACTGTTGATGCCTGCTGGGCAGAAGGGCCAGACACGGAGCAGTGCCTCGAAGTTTTGGCGCACAAGCTCTCTGGTGTGCACGGCGCAAACAAACCTTGCTTTCGGGAACTTGCCGATTACACGCTGAATAAAGCCCGCCTGCATGAGTGTCTTGCCCGCGCCAACCGATGCGACGAGCAGCGTGGAGTCGACGGCCTCGAAGGCGGCGTCCACGGCCTCGATTGCCTCACGCTGGTATGGTCGAAGCTCCAACATCAACCGGCCACCCTTTCGCCCACACGCCACCGTGGCTTTTCGGCAGTGGCCTGCTCGCGCGCCTTCTTCTCAAGCTGGCTTACGCGCTTGGTGTTGACGCCCATGCCTTCGCTGATCTCGTGCAATTCCTCGCCCATGGCGCGGCGCAGAAGAATGCCGCGCAGCCGGTCGGTCTTCACCTGTCCAAGTGCGTCGGCTACGGCTACGGCGTCTTCCTGGTTTGGCGCGGAGTAGCCGGGTAATTGCCAGAAGTAGTCCGCGCCGTACTTCTTCTGACGTCGGGATTCGCGACCACAGCGCCTGCGCTCGACCGTCATGGTTGACCGCACCTGCCAGCGCAGCCACGTCGTGAAATTTGCATAATCGCCGGCAGGGTTGCGGAAGCCTTGCCAATTGCCGAAAATGACGGTCAGGGCCTCTTGGATGAAGTCGGCGCGCTTTGGCTCATCGACATACCTGCGCGACATGACCTCTATCATAGGCATGTGCGCCATGACGCGGCGGTCAAACTCCGCGGGGCGGTCTGCTGGTAGGGCGGCTGTGCCGTTGGCAGGCGTGCCGCCTACCGGCAGGCTGTCGTTCGCGGGTGGGCCGCTGTCGGGGGCGCCGCTGACGGGCGTCATGCTTTCGGCGGGCGTCATGCTTTCGGCGGGCGTCATGCTGCTACCTCGATATTATCCGCGCGGCCGTCCACCCACGTGCTGCCGTCAGCCATGCGGTAGGTGATTGTCTCCGCGGCCTCGTCCACCTCCAGCAACTCGCCGTGGACCAGTGCGGGAATAAACAGATGGGCCGGGCAGGATGCTTTCTGCTCGTCAGTCCCGATTGGCTTCGCCCAGCGGGCGCACGACCACGCGGCGTCGCCGTGCATTTCCGGCGTCGAGTGAAAGCATGTGCGGCAACTGACGCGAGCCATCGCTCCGGCGTGGCAGACGTCGCGGTGACGACAGAATCGGCATTGAAAAAACTCCGGGTTATCCGAAATGCGTGAAGGCGGCTCGGCAGCGTTGATGATGCGCTCGGCTCGCGCCAGCGCGCGCAGCGTCCAATCGGCGTCGTAGTGGACGCGCTCGGCGTAGAGCGTGTCGGTGTTTTTACACGCGGCCAGGTACAGCGCGCGCGTCAGGCCGAAGGCGTGCATCCCAAGCTGACACTGGCCGTAGTGCAGCGGCTTGCTGACCTTGATGCCCCGCCCCTGCTGACCGCCGACCGGCTGGCCGGCGATGGTGGTCTTCTCCGGGTAGGTCTTGCGCGGGTCGTGCTTCTGAAGCTCCTTCATGCCCTTTTCATTGGTGGACTTGAACTCCAGAAGGTGCTCGGTCTTGGGTGCCTCCGGCACGCCCATTGCCTTGCCGTCGCACTTGCCGCGGACGTGGTTGCCTACGAGCCGGATACGGTCCTGCTGGCCGTAGACCTCGACGCCGATGCGCTCCAGTTCCTCGACGAGCCTGCCTTCCTCGCGGTTGCCGGTATCGAACAGCCGCAATTTGCGGCCGTCCAGTTGCTCCGGTTGTGATGCCCACCGAAAGCCGTACCAAAGGGCTCTGTCGCACTCTGTACCGACATCACCCACGCTGATGCCGAGGCTGTCATAGTGCCTGTGTGCGGCCTCGTATGCGGCGTAGATTGCGGCGATGGTCGGCGTTTCGGCCGGCAGGTCGGTGGGGATGGTCGGCATTTAGGCGGTGGACTCCGAGTTGCTTTCGCCTTCCCAAGCCACTGAGTGACCAAGAAGCTTCAGAATGTGGAAGTACACCTGGTCATGGGTGTAAGACTGATCGTTGTAGCAATGGGCGTGCGGCTCCAACTCAAGAACGATTTCACCGTCAATGGAAACACGAGCGCCTTCTGCGTAAGACACTCCGCAAGCTTCGCATTTGTACTCGTCTTGGAGCCTCTCGATATGGATTTTGCTCATGCTGTTGCTCCTATGGATGCTGACGCGCCAGGCGCGTGGACCGCGACCTGCACGCCAAGCGCGTTGGCTAGAAAGTTGCGGAAGGGGGAGATGGGCGCGTCTGGATTAAACATTCGGTACTGGCCGTCGCACTCGGTGATATCCGCCCATTTCCTGTTGACGACGCGGTCCAGCAACAGATCGGCGTCTTCGTGATTTCCGGCCCGCAGTTCGCTCAAAGCCAAGCAAATCAGGTCGTAAACATCCTCGTCCATCACCCCACCCTCATCGGCATGGCGACGACGCGCAGGTTGTCATTGGCGGGGCTGGTAAACAGTACAGGACTGCCCGCATCCGCCAGCGCGATGCGCACCTGACCGTCCGGCATGGTCGTCAGCACGTCCGACAGGTATTGTGCGTTGAGGCCAACATCGACAGGGTCGTCGCTATACTCGCAAGCAACGGAGTCCGAAGCCTCACCGGCCCCACGCGCCGTCAGGTCGATGGAGTCGTTTGCGGCGGACAGTTTGACGCCTCTCCCTCGCTCGTTGGAAATCAGCACGACGCGATTTGCAGCAGCCCGCAGACTCCCGGCATCAACGGCAATGACCTTGTCGTTGTTTTGCGGAATGACCCGCTCGTAATCCGGGAACGACCCATCGACGAGCTTGGACGTAATCACCACGTCGCCTGACGTGAGGCGTATCTTGGTCTGCGACAACTCGACCCTGATGTCGCCGGACGGGATAAGGCCGACCGTCTTGGCCGGCACGATGACAGCCGGAAACTCCACGCCGAGCGGCGCGCTGTGCACCGACATGCGATGCCCGTCCGTGGCGACAGCCACGATGTTGCCGTCCTGCGGGCGAAGATAGACGCCGTTGAGATAATAGCGCGCTTCCTCGGTAGACACCGCGAGCTTCACCGGCGCCACCAGCGCCGCCAGGTTGATGACGAATGCAGCCGGCAAATCGCCTGCCTGCATGTCCGGGAAGTCGTCGACCGGAAGCGTCTCAAGCTTGAAGCGTGACTTGCCGGCCCGCAGCACGACACCGCCGCCCGCGTCCGCGTCGATGGACACCTCGCTGCCGGCGACCTTGTTGACGATGCCGGTAAGCAGCTTTGCGTCGATGCAGACGGCGATGTCGCCGGCTCCGCCGAGGCCGGTTTCGGCGTCGATACTGCCGGACACCTCGATGTCCAAATCTGTCGCCGTGACGGCCAGCCTGTTGTTGGCCGCGACGAGACGAACCGTCGTCAGGATGGGGATGGTATTGCGCGCCTCGACGACCTTGGCGGTGTCGGCAAGCAGGCGCGCGAATGCATGGCGTTCTACACGCATGGCATAACTCCGTGTTGGGAAAGGTGGCGGGCCGAAGCCCGCCTGCTAGTCCTGGGTTACGATGTAGAAGAAACCCAGGAAACCTGCCGTGACCGCCAAGGCCATGACGCTGTAGAAGAACGCTTCCGGCCAGCCCATCACGCGGCCTCCTTCGCCCCAATCGCCTCGCCAGCAAGCACACACAGCGCCACGGCCATGTCGGTGTTCATCTGGACCTTGGGCTCGCCCATCTGACGGGCGATGTCGGCAAGGCCAGCGACTTCACCAAGGCCGCCTGTTTTCAGGTATTCCATGGCTCCGTCAAAGTCGTAGACATATTCCATATCTGTCTCCTGCAATCGGGAAGTTGGGGCGGCAGTTACGCCGCCCGCGTGGGCTTGCTACGCCGCCCGCTTTGAGCCCCACGGCGTCTTTGCCGTGCCGGTGGCAGCTTGTGCCGTGGCTGCTGGCTGCGTCGCCTGGCGGTTGTCGTTGGCCGGCTTGGCGGCCTTTGCGGGCATCGTGCCGTCGCCGATGACACCAAGCTCCGGCAGTTCCTCCTTGGCGTTGTCGTCTTCGTAGAAGAAGTGCTCGATCTGGTTCTTGTCCTTGTAGTATTCGCCGCTGCCGTCGTTCTTCGGCTGGCCGGCCTGAATGCCGATCTCGGCGACGAATGACTTGTAGAGCAGTTCATCGTGGCTCATGCCGCGCTGGACGATCACCTGCACTGCGCGACAGAAGCGGTCGAACATGGGCTTGCCGTAGCGATACGCGCCGTTCTTGAACTCGTCCGCGTGCAACATTGTATAGTACGCCCAGAATTTCCGGCCCTTGAACTCTTCGGGCTCCTGCACCTCGAAGGTGATTGCGGCCTGCCGGCCTTTGCCGTCCTTGGTTTCCGGGAAGTCGATGGCCTCGGCCCAAATCCGCGCGTACATATGCGGTATGATGCCGCCCCCGCCCTGCTTGTCGGTGGATTCAAAGTCGTGGCTGATGTCGAAATCGATAACTGACATTTGTAGTCCTTTTGTTTTTCTGGTGGGGTGCCGGGCTAGGCGGACTTGGCGGTCCTGGTGTGCGTGACGCCGCGGAAGAATGCTCCCATGAAGCCCAGCGCCGCGCCGACCTGCCAAAGCTCAAGACCGATGGTGTTGACACCGGCGCGGTGCAGAAAGCTGAGGATGGCTTCGGTGAAGAACAGCCCGACGACCCAGCCTGTAAACGCGCCCAAAAGCGTGCCGGTTAGGGGGAGGATGAGCAGCGCGCCCGCAAGCAGCAAGACGCCGCCGATGAGCTTGGTTATGGAGGTCACGCCGCATCCGCTTCGTCGTCGTTATCGTTGTCCGCCACGACGGCATTGCGCTGGAAGTAGAAGTCCAGCGCCTTGAAGCCCTCGCCGCGCTTGAATGGCAGCGTGCCCTTCTCGATGCCATAGCGATTACCGGCAATGAAGCCGGGCCGCTCCTGCACTGCGATCAGGATTTCACCACCACCGACGCCCCGCGTCTTCTGCTTATTGAAGCCCGCGTCCTCCTTCTTGATGCTGACGGCCTGATGCAGGAAGCCGATAAGGTCGGCTGCGTCGATAAGCACCCCGACCGCGTCATCGCGCAGGTTTGGCATGTAGCGCGGGTAACTGTCGGTCGTGACGCCGGGGACGGTCTTCGCCTTGACGTGGCAAATGACCACCACGTAGAAGCCGGCCTCCTTCAGTTCGAGCATCTTGCCGACGAAATCATGCCAGATTTCCAGCGCCTTGGCGTATCCCTTGCCGTATGGGATGTCCTCGATGCTGGCGACCTTCGCTTCCTCGCACACCTTGTCGTGGATTTTCTGCTCGAGCCCGTCCGCGGAATCCAGCACGAAGGTCTTGCGGTCGTGCTCGGTCTGAAGCATCCAGTCAGCCTGGTCGAGGATGTCCTGATAGGACTCCGACACGCCGAAAGACTTCATGGTCACACCGGCCGGGGCGCGCTCGCCTTTACCGGTGCGGACGTAAAGCGGGCTGGGAAACTCGCTCGCCAGCGTGGTCTTGCCGGTTTTTGCGCCGGCATAAAGCACGCAGAAGGCCGGCTCGGTATCGGCCGTTTCCTCTGGTGATCCGTCATTCCAGTTTAGCGCCATATCAGGCCACCACCTTCCACAAGATCAGAATTGTTATGGTTGCTGCGCTCGCCCAGAAGGCGAGCGGCCACGGGTCAGGCGCGGTCACGGCCGGCCCACAGTGCTGTTGCCACGCCGGCCACGAAGGCCGCCGTAATCCAGGGCGCGACCCACAGGCCGACTATGACGCCGGCCGCTATCAGCCCCAAAACCCAATAGGGCGGCGATGTGTGGGGCTCGTATGGTTCGCCGTCCTCGATGAGATGTTCCATCAGCCTGCATCTCCAATGGCTGCCTGGCGGCCAGCGGCGAAGCCCCGTGCGTAAGCGGCGCCGACCAGTATGGCGACTTCGTCCTCGCTGTCGTCCCCGAACGGGCCGTATTCATCCCGCAGGTTATCGACTTTGGCGGCGGCGCAGGCTTTGGGCGGGTCTGTCCATTCAGCCACGAGGTCCAGCCGGCGGTCGTTGTCGGAAACCCCGTCGTTGTCCCACGCTCCGGCTAGCGAGCCATCAACCCACCTGACGCAGGCAGCGATCATCGGCCCGACCAGGTACCCGTCACGGGTGCGATAGTGCTTTCCATGCTCGATCTGCATCACGCGGCACCTCGCGTTTTTGCGACGCGCAGATCGCGGGCCTTGGTGAAGTCGATAAGCTCGCCGCCCGTCTTTTTGGCGTTGTCATTGGCCGCTGCGCCGTTGTCACCGGCGGCGGATTCGCCGTCGAAAGGCTCAAGCTCGGAAGGGTCAATGGGAGCCAGCGTCGCCCCGAAGAACGGCATGATTGCGCCGCTGCCGGCAAGCTGCACGTGGTATTGCAGGCCCATCACGTCGGACCCGACGACGATGCCGAAGACATTGGTGTTGAGCTTGAACTCCACCCAGTCGCCGTAGTCGTAATATCTGTCCGGGTCGTATGCCGTGGTGCCGACCTCGGCACGGCTGCTGTCGGATTTGTCGTGGTTGCTCATGCTGCCTCCAAAAGCGAAACTGCCGGAAGTGTGACGTCGACGTAGTTGAATGTTGTGGAGCAGAAGCCGCCTTCGGATGAGCGGTTCCAGACGCGCTTCGTCATGGTGCCCGGCCTGCTGCGTCTTGGCCTTTCAAAGTAGGCCCTCGGTGCTCCGGGTGTTGAGAGGTAGTAATCGGGCAAATAAGCCCCGGACGGCGCTGACGGCCGCCATGTTGCACGTGCCATTTGTCGTGCCTTGAACTAGTGTTCGGGGGTGGGGTTTAGCCGGCCTTGTCGGCGGGCCTTATTTTTGATTACGGGTAATTTGATTCAGATATGCAAGCGGTTTTTTTGGTGTTGGGGTTGTTGGTGGGGGCCACCGGGCTAACACCAGGGCTCCCGGCGGCCCGTCCATGTGCGGGCAAGGCCGGCAGCTACTAGCTGGTCGCCTACGTCACGGCCGTCGACGGTGATAAACGCGAGCGTCCTGCGGTACTTGTCGATCTTGTGGCGCGTGATGACCACCTTCCCGCCCGCCAGAATGGCGGCAAGACGCGCCTTGGCGCGCTGTGCCAGCCGGGTTTCGTAATCACACCGGCCGTCGATTTCCGGCGCGTCGATGTTGGCGATGCGCACGCTTTCGGCGCCGATGCGGATGCTGTCGCCGTCCCACACCCTGACCTGCGTCGGCGTGCAAAGGTTGGCGCAAATCAGGGCTGTGATGATGGTGTGGGTCATGGTGTTAGGCCGGCCCACTCTATGAATCGTTGCCGGGCCGTATTGCGCGCAGCGTTCCATGCCGACTTCATGGCCTCGAACTCAGCGTCCTCCCCCGCCCATGGGGGCATGGAGTCGTTATCGTCTACGATGCCCTGGGCGATTGTTTCCATCGCCTCAATCACAGAAAGTGCCTTGTCGGCATTCGGTGTCGGCTTGGGCTTGGGCTGCGACTTGCGGGCGACGATTTCTCTAACCTTGTCGACCTGCAATTCGGGCGGGGTATCGGCGATCTCAAGAAGTGCGGTTGTAGAGTTTGTGAGACCGGCGTCTCGAACAGCCTGAGCGGCTTCGGGCGACGTGTTTTCGGCAATCTTCTTGGAGCGGCTGAGATGAATGCGCTTCGCGTTGTCCGTCTTGCCTGGGATAGGCAGAGACCGGGCCGCGAGGGATAGACCCTTGTCGTGTGGCTGCGAATTCTTAGAAGGCTGTTCACCGTGTACACCCTTGCCTTCTTCCGCCTCCTCCGTCGCCCACTTCATCCACTCCGTTTCGTGGATGGCGCGCTGCTGGCGGTCCAGGTCGTTTCTGTGCAGGTTCTCGGAGATTTCCCACAGGTGGGCCGCGCGCTCGGTCTCAAAAATCAAGCAATCAATATGGCTTCTACCGAGACGCCGCATGGCCTCAAGGCGATGGCGGCCGGCCACCAGGACCGGCACGCCGTCGATAATATCATCCTCAATCGCGAACCCGTCGACATATCTAATTGCTATGGGGTGAAGAAGCCCCCCAACACGGGGGATGGATTCCATTATCTGCGTAATGGTCTCCTCGCGGATATCGCCCCGAAGGCGGTTCACCACCTGGATGCGGTCGATGAGGACGGGTTCGCTTTTCATCAAAAATCGCCCTTTGCCGGGACGGTCTTCGGCACAGTGAGCTTGTAGACACGCTTCCCGCTGCGCCACAGAATGAAGTGCTGCACGGTGGCGAGCGCCCATTCGCGCGACGTACGCTTGGCTCGACCATCGGTAAGCTCTTCGCGTAAAATAAAAGCGGGACAGCCGCGCTTGTGTCCGAGTTTGGTTCTAACAATGCCCATGAACTCGTTCAGTTCTTCTCGGTCGATACCGATGGCGTCCATGTAGAACAGACCAGCGCCGATAGGCGCTCGCGCATGCCTGGCCGGCATGCGGTTGTTGGTTACGCTGTGAGCAAAGTCGACAGACTCCTTGTTGTCGAAATAGTACGCTTCTTTTTCAGAGTCGGTCGCCGGCCTGCCGTAGAATACGCGGAAAACCTCGGCAACGATGGCGGACTTCGCTGCTCCAGCGGCCTCTCCACGGATACCCAGTTGGGAGCCGACCGGCCTCTTGATGCCAAAATCAATAGTGGTTCTGGTGGACCGCTCCACGCCCCACGCCATGTTCGTCGAAAAGGTTTTCCCTATCAGAAGGGACGCCCAGCACCGATGTTGTCCGTCGTTCAGTAGAGCGTCTTTTGCGACGATCACCGCCTCGCCGTTCTCCGCCCATCGGCCGTCAGCCATGTCGCGCATGCGCTGGGCCAAGCCACCTGAGGATATCTGCCTGTTTTCGGGATTGGCCTCCAACAGCACCTGCGCGCGCTCCGGCGTTATATCGTGCCACGCCGCGCGCTTCTGGTTATTTGCCAGGTCTGTCTGTTCTTTGAACCATGCGCGCGCGTCTTCAAGCGCGGGGCCGGTGAAGGTGAAAAATTGATGACCATTTCCAGAATCGATCAGCTTTTTTGCAAGCTGCGCCGCCTCTTCGTGGCGCTTTTCGCGCACTAATCGCCCCACTCGCTGATGCAGCGTCTCGTCCCCGGATGCGGGCGCTGGCGGTGCGGGTGAAGTTGCCGCTGGGAAGCGCGGGACATCCTCAAGGATTCTGCCCTTGAGCGGCACGGTCCTGGGCACGGAAGGAGCGCGTCCCTCAGGGTAGGTGTGGCGCTTTGGTGGCGCCGCCACCTCGGCTGCTGCGCGCGGGCTTACTGTCCGACGCCTAACAACCTCGACAGGCACGGCTCGATTTCTCAACGCAACGTTCATTTGTTTTCACTCCGGTTGCCGTCGACTTGAGGGCGCGATGGCGAAGCCCGTGGAACACAAAAATCGCCCGCGTCGTTTCAGACGCGAGCGCTCCTGTGGCTCCTACGGCGGGTTCGGCAGGGCTTCGAGGATTCTTCTCTTGCCGCTCATCTCGTTCATGACCTTCGATCCCCTGTGTTTCGGCGCACATGGGAGGCGACCGCCGGGTGGTTGATTGGGGTTATATGTCGGAATCACAAATGGTGTCAACCGATTTGTGCTAAAATCACAAAAGACACTGAATTATCTTTGTGCTTTAAGATGATCATGAGCCAAAATGACATGATCCACCGCCTGCAGTCGGCGTTAAAGTTTCTTGAAATTAACAAGTCGGAGTTCGGGCGCATCATTGGCGTCGACCCGGCTGCCGCCAATCGCGTGCTTTCACGAAAGCGGGAGTTCAAGATTAAGGAGGCGGCGCAGTTTGCAGCGGCCAAGGGTATAAGTTTGGATTGGCTCATGCACGGGCGCGGAGCGATGCTAATGGCTGAAGACGGTGGTATTCAAGAACCCCGCCGTCTATCGCTCGATGATGAAGCCCGCGAAGAGGAAGAATATCTCCGCCGCACTGAGGCTGGCTATGGCCATGGGGGTGAGTATTTACCCACAGTTGACGGCGCTGTTCCAGAGATAGATGTTATGGTGGGGGCGGGAGACGGACTGGTTGGAGAAATCATTAATCTTAGGGTCGGCGACACGGCGATATCGGCCCATCGCGTCGTTGACGAATGGAAATTTCCCGATGGGTATTTGACTACGGTGCTGGATGTGTCAGCGCGCCGTTCACTTGTCCTCCCGGTTGTCGGCGATTCCATGATTCCCACGTACCAGCCGGGAGATAAGGTCTTGGTCGACCTGTCGCAGACCGAAATGACGATTGATGCGGTGTATGTAATCAGCGATGGGGAAAGTCCTCCGCAGATCAAACGTCTACAGCGTGTGATGTTTAGTAAACCGCAATTGGTAGAAATCATCTCCGACAACCGCTCGCACAAGCCGCAAACTGTCGAGCTTGCGCTGCTGACGATTATCGGGCGTGTCGCCGGAAAGGTGAGTAAGCAGTAACGTCTATTGCTTCGGCGTAAAAATCCATGTTTCGGCGCCGTCTTTCGCGTCGCGGGGAAGCGCCTCGATGATCTCCTTTTCACCGCCCTTTGCGCTTGTACCCACCCACCCAGGAAACGCATCGACGATGGGCGCGGTCAGGGCCGCCTTTTCGGGCGAAACAACATGAGTCTGTATGTTTAGTAGGGTGGCCTGCACAGACGCTATCTCTTTCTGAATACTGATGGTGCGCTCGTCCAATCGGTTCAGTGTGCCCGACATTTCAATGCCTTGGTATATAATGTAGCCGCCAACGCAAAGGATGATGCCAGCGAACCACGTCGCGACGTTTACATGAGAGCCGATCTTTTCCTTTAACCCGGTCATCGCGACGGAAACCTCGCGTAGCGTTCTGTAGTCGTCTTCAGCCATGCGCCCGCCCCCATCCCCGTACGTTAAGGTGTATTGAATGTGCCAGCTGGTGGGGTACCATACAAGATTATTCATTTTGAGCCTCATCTTTCGTTGTAGGAATATTCTCCTTTTGTTCCATAGTTTTGCGATTTTCACAATGCCATATTGACAAAGATTTGTGATTTTCACATAATCCCACTATCACCACTCGATAGGGGAGTCCCACCATGCCTGCCAGACGCACCACCCAGCCGACCCAAGACAAGCAGCCCACTACACCGGCCACCACACCCGACGCCCTTCCACCCATCATCGCCTACAAGGGCTTCAATCGCGACCTCACGTGCTCGCCTGACGGCAAGCCGTTTCAGTACGAACTCGGCAAGACCTACGACAATGGCGGCACTCCGGTCGTGCGGTGTGGTGAAGGGGCTTTCCATTGGGTGGAAATGCCGCTTGACGCATTTAGCTATTACGGACCGGCTTCGAGTCGGTATGCGACGGTCGAGCCTGCAGGCGAGATTGTCCGCGAGGAAAATAGCGACACGAAGGGCGCGTCCAGCATCCTGACCGTCAAGGTCGACATTTCCATTGGCGAGCTAACGCGGCGTGCGGTGTCGTGGGTTGCCGATATGGCTCGCAAGCAGGGCAACGGACAGCACACCGCCGGGGACTACGCCCATGCGGCCACCGCCGGGGACTACGCCCATGCGGCCACCGCCGGGGACTACGCCCATGCGGCC